>Ga0081529_126155_pt1 | contig 192184 bp, 216 predicted proteins | sample EchGeymetagenome_FD_71012 | JGI IMG/M metagenome (GOLD analysis project Ga0081529, IMG submission 71012) | Ferrous microbial mat and aquatic microbial communities from Echinus Geyser, Yellowstone National Park, USA - transect B T=78-80 C v2... ...
CAAAATCTTTTAATTTATCGGAATTTATTCCTGTAGGAAGAGGTAAAAATTCTACAGATTTAGATCTAGATCCAGAACAATATAAAATCTTAAAATATTGGATTAAGAAAAAAGAAGAATCATATAGACTTAAAGGTTTTATTTCACATCATCCACATTATGGAATATTTATAAGACCAGATTTATGGTTTAATGAGTTATATACTGGTTGTACTGCAGGTATTTATGATCTAGGCATTCGTTCCAATGGCAATATTACATCTTGTCCGCTTATGAATTATGTATTAGGGAACATAAGAAATCAATCTATAATTGAGATAAGGATTACGTAAGTGCCGCCGCGGGGATTTGAACCCCGGACAACCGGATGTCCCCTGCGCCGTATGAGTCCGGCGCTCTAACCAGGCTGAGCTACGGCGGCACTATATTTTTTAAGTGTTAATTCGGTTATAAAGTTTATATTCAGAAGTTCAGGGGCATATGGTAGAAGATTCTCTAGGCCTAGTTGGGAGATGAAAAAGTGATAATTAACTGAATAATAGTTTAATGGCGTGTTATGTAACGTTATTATTAAAATAATGATAGTTTAGCATGAAATAGAGTATGAATTATCTTTTAAATTTAGTTAAAATATCTTGGTATACTCTATGTTAATATCTATTTAATTTATAGAAGGACTTAAAGTGATCATGTTGAAGAGAAAAAATTCAAAAAGGCATAGATACACATCTATTATATTTACAGAGGTCTTGTATCAGTATTTACAGTTATCCATAACCTTTTCCAATATTCTATAAATCCTATCTTCATATAAACATAAATTGCATGGCTGTTATCTCCTCTCACGTACAATGAGGCTACTTTACCTCTTTTAATAAGGTCTTCAGTCAACATTGATACAACTGAAGTTGCAAAACCTCTATTCCTAAATTCTTCCTTAGTTAGGACTTCCACTATTACAGCAACTTTCTCTAGTTCAATCAATGTATAAGCCGCTGAGACTAGGTGATCGTTTAAAAACAATCCGTATGCAGTAGTTCATTTTTCTTTATCATCTGTAGTAACGTGTTACCCCTCTCTTTCCCATAGATTTTTAGTATTTCATTAGAGTCCTTCATATTCAACTCCCTAACATCCTCTCTCTTAAAGACTATAGGAGATCTACACACTATCAAGAGCTCTGGATAAATCTTACTGTTTGGAAAGTTTAACAAAGATCTCCATCTAGGTTCCACAAATAGTATGAATTTGTCTTCCCTTATTGAACTCAGTAACTTTTTAGCTGTCTCTTCCTTCTCCGCGTAAAGCAGTATCGTAATTGGCTTAAATTTTCTGTAAAACATTAAATAACCCTCATTAATTGCTGTAAGATCTGCATACTCGTTATCGACCTCTGAGTCATAGATTTCAAATGCAAACTTGACAGGATTCATTAAAAACAAACTCTTTAGTCTCTCGATCAAGTCCTTTACTTCTTAACTAGAATTTTTTAGCCGAATTTTAATTTTCTGTTCTGCGAAACCACTTTAGATAATTTCTCCTTACTCTTATGAGTTTGTCAGTAAGTGGTATTTAGTCTATATTCTATAAGCATTTCACGATGTGCCTTCGGTACTTGAGGTGAACTGGGAAAAAAGTGAAAATTTTAAATATTACGAAACTAGCTTTAAAAAGTTGAAAGTTGATATATACTTATGAAGACTATAATTTTAGGTGGAGGATTTGCAGGTTTATCTGCTTTAAAAACAAATCCTGACGCTTTACTTATAGATCAGAAAAGTTATTTTACTCTCACCCATAGGCTAGTGGATGTAATAAAGACTGGAGATCCGAAGTTAGCTAAGATCCCTTACCATAAAGTATTAGTTGCTAGAGTGAGGAACGTGGATTTTAGGAAAAAGGTAGTTATCGCTGACAAGGGCGAGTTCCAATATGATAAATTGATAATAGCACTAGGGTATTCTCAGAAAATATTTCCGAACACAGATAAAATCGAAGACATACAAGATTCTCTAAAATTAAGAGATAAATTGTTGAAGGCTAAGTCTGTTGTAATATTAGGCGGAGGTAATTTAGGTGTTGAATTAGCAGGGATTATAAAAGAAATGGATCCTTTGAAGGAAGTTTACCTGATAGAAGCACAAGATAGGCTTTTACCTTTTATGAATCCTGAGTCTTCGACATATGCTTATGAATTGCTTACTGGATTGGGAGTAAAGGTATTACTTAAGAATAAAGTAGAAAAAATAGAGAAGAATCTAGTAGTAACTAACGATCATGAGATTAGAGCTGATCTCATAATTTCATCTGTAGGATTTAAGGGGTCCCCGATGATCAGTGAGATTGGTCTAACCAATATAAACGGTAGGATGATAGTAGATGATTATCTTAAGTCGGTTGACTACGATGAGGTATATGGAGCTGGAGATTGTGCAACTACGACGAAATTCATACCAATGTCTGCTCAAGTAGCAGTTCAAGCGGGAAGAAGAGCGATGTTGAATGCATTAGGGGAGGATGAAAAGTTTAGGTTTAACCAACTAGCCATAATAGTCAGGATAGGGGGAATTTATTTTGGTGATTTTTACGGTAAATTTGTGAAAGGTGAGCTAGCTGAATTGGCGGAAAAAGTGGGTATATTTAGAGCTATTAGACTCGTAATATCGTAAAAACGTTTTGACGGTATTAACGGGATAAAACTTTAAAATTAATGGGTAAAATAATAACTTGCCGCCGTAGCTCAGACTGGTAGAGCGCCGGCCTTGTAAGGTCTATCTCGAGATAGCCGGTGGTCCGGGGTTCAAGTCCCCGCGGCGGCTTTCTTTTCTCTCAGATATTTTATGAGGGCCTCTCTTATTATCTCACTTCTGGTGTTTCTAGAATTAACTGCATAGAGGTCAAGCTCTTGTAACAACTCTTCTTCGACCTTGAACGTGATTACTCTCATGCTCCCTCAGTATTACCTTTTACGTAGATTATAAATAAGGGATTTTTCGCTTAAGTCAGAATAGAGAGACTAGACTGAAACTAATACTTTTGCCTCCGTAAGTATTTCGTCGATTATTTTCTCTAAGAACGGAGGATCATTTTCATCTATTATGAAACCTTTAATTATCATGGACTCTGCTTCTTTTCTGCTGAATCCTCTAGTCTCCAGATAAAAGATAAGCTCATCTGGTACTCTCGAAATTGAAGCTGAGTGCTTTGCTAGCTGAACCCTCCCAGTCTTGACCTCTAACATTGGAGCAACTACTGCTTTAGAGTCCTTACCGATGTTATACGCTCTACCTATTATAGATGTTGAGGAATCTAACGCCTCTTCTGATACTGTTGCATCTCCTCCTATTACGGACAATGCGGAATCTGTAGATATAGCCTTTAGCATGCCATCGCTTTTACTCCTTTTACCTTTATGAATTGCACTTACTCTTACATTTATATTATCATCATTTAATCCTATGGTCTTTGCTGAAAATGTAGATATTGCGTTTTCCATTAATTCGATTGAGTAACTTACATGTGAGATAAACGACCTTGAGGTGAAAATGTTGGTGTTAAGCTCTCCTTTAACTAATGCCTTGGAATAAATGAATAGGTTAGAGGAAAGCCCTATTATAGTAAGATTTAGCTTTGCGTCTCTTCCTACTTCAAAGGATATAACAGATGAGGTCATTCCATCCTTCGGACTATCGCTCATATAAACGAAGTCCATCGTGTCTCCGTCTTCTACTTTAACCTCTAAATTTAGGGGATAAAATACTCCTTCAGAAGACGTGTGGTAAAATAGGATCTTCTTTGACTTTAAATTGGATGAAGATATGGTGATCTTATTTGATAATGCGAGTGTTAAGCTTACTAGCTTATGTTCCTCGGCTTTTATAAGCGAGTTAGTGGGTTCATCCTTTGTTTCAATCTCAGATGGATAAGTAATTTCAGTATAACCATCTATCTTTCTTCCTTCCTTCGAGGGCAAGAAATCATTAACCTGTAGGTTCAATTTTTCAAATCTGCTCCAGTCTGTGTAGTGTTTTAGAGTAGGGGAATCGTTAATCCTCTGATAAGGGAGGGATAAATATAATGATAAAAGTCTTTCTCTTTCACTTTTATTACTAAACTTTGAAATATACTGTTGAGCTGAGGAAAAATCTATTATGGACATTATGCGACTGCACCTAGCTTGTCGAGTTCTAATTTAATAACCTTGTTTAACATTGTAGCGTATTCGAATGGTAACTCTTTCATTATCTCGTCTATAAATCCTAGTACTAGCATTGACACAGCTTCTTTCTCGTCTATTCCTCTGTTCTCTAAATAGAATAACTGGTCTTCGTTCATTCTGAATGTGTGAGCCTCATGAGCTACATCTGCATCTTCCTCAAACACTTGATTATGGGGGAATGTATAGGCTTTAGTTTTTTCATCTAACATTAACGAATCACACTTTACAAATGCTTTAGATCCCACTGCACCTTTGTTAACTCTTATTAGTCCTCTGTATATATTAACTCCTCCATTGAATCCGATGTTTTTACTTACGACTTTACTTTTAGTATTAGGTGCAGCATGTATCATTTTTGAACCACTATCTTTCCATTCTCCTTCTCCACTTGCTAATGTTACTACTAAGCTGGTTGAGGTTGCATTTTTACCTCTTAGGATAGTGGAGGGGTAAACAAAGCTATATTTTGATCCTAAAGAGCCTTCTACCCATTCTACTGTTGCATTTTCATCAGCCCACGCTCTTTTATTATTAAAGTTAATTATGTTCTTGCTCCAGTTCTGAACTGTAGTGAATTTAATGTATGCGTTCTTCTTAGCGTAAAGTTCGACCATTCCGTCGTGGAAGGAGAACTTCTTAAACTGTGGGGCACTACATCCTTCTATAAAGTGAATATAAGACCCCTCATCAGCAATTAGGAGTGTGTGTTCAAACTGTCCTTCCATTTCTGTACCTATTATGAAAAACCCTTCAACGGGCATTGTTATTTTTACTCCTTTAGGGACGTATACGAATACTCCTCCACTCCATAATGCTCCGTGTAGGGCTGCGAATTTGTGGTCTGAGACTGGGAATATTTTTGTGAAGTATTCTTTGACTATATCTGGATACTTCTGGACTGCTTCTTCAGGGGGCATCATAATTACCCCTTTCTTTTGAAGTTCCGCTTTTACGTTACTATATATCGGTTCTGATTCAAAAGTTGCTACTAAACCTCCTAGGTATTGTTGTTCTGATTGTGGTATTCCTAACTGTTCGTAATATTTTCTTATTTCTGGTGGTATTTGATCCCAGTTAGAAGTTCTCTCTACGTCTGGTTTAATGTAAATTTCCATTTTTGAAACGTCTAGCTCTGATAGGAAGTCAGGAAGCCAATTAGGTGTGGGGAGTTTTTCAAATAACTCAAGGCTTCTTAGCCTCAACCTTAGCATCCATTCAGGTTCCTTCTTTATCTTAGAAATTTCGGTTATCACGTCTTTGCTAAGTCCAGATTCCACCACTCTCTTATGGAATTCTTGCTGTGTGAGCGAGTGATTTTTAGCTTCTATTGTAGCGTTTATTAATTCGTTTAGATCAACGGATATTTTCTCTTCTGGCAATTGGGATTACCTCACATTAACTGTGTTAAAGATCTAATTTAAACTTGCTTATGAATAATTTGTAAAAAGAGTCTATCATTTGACTATTCCTTCGTAACCTTTTTCATCTATTAGTTTAGCTAACTCCATACCTCCGCTAGCAACGATCTTTCCTTTATATAGTACGTGTACTCTGTCGGCGTTGATATGTTCTAAGATCCTTCTATAATGAGTAATTATCAAATACCCAGTATTGTTTTCCTCTCTGAGCTTTAGTATAGAATTTGAAATCGCTTTTAATCCATCCACGTCTACTCCTGAGTCTGGCTCGTCTAGGATTGCTATTTTAGGTTTCATGAGGAGCATTTGAAGGATTTCTGTTCTTTTCTTCTCTCCTCCACTAAATCCTTCGAAAATCCCTCTGTTTAAAAGTGAGTCTGAAACGCCTACAGTTTTGCTTAGCTCTTTAACTTGTGATATCACTTGTAAGGGTTGTGTTGAGGAGCCGTAAATTCTGTTATATTCTGCTACAAGAAGCGTAGAAAGTTTAACTCCACTAATCTCTATAGGATTTTGGAAAGCTAAGAAAAGACCTTTTCTCACTTTCTCGTAAGTCTCCAGGTTTGTGATATCTTCTCCGTCAAGAAGGATTTTACCTTCCGTGATTTTATATTTAGGGTGTCCCATTATAGCTAATGATAAAGAGGTTTTACCGCTTCCGTTAGGTCCCATAAGTACGTGAATTTCTCTTGAGTTAATTTCAAGCTCTACTCCCTTAAGTATCTCTCTTCCTTCAACTTGCACGTGAAGGTTTTTTATTTTTAGTGTGGTCATTACTTTTCTCCATATCTATTTTTGTTCACGCATTAAAATTTCTCTCGATCCACGGTAATTCTTCCAAAAATATTGAGCAAGAGGAGTTTGTTAACGCCTCCTCTAAACTTTGAACTAACTCCTCTAGATAATTTTTGATTAACGGTTCTTGTATGTTAAGCTGTTCTAGTCCTTGTTTCAACTGGGAGATTATATTATAGCCGTTAGAGATCCTTTTAACGCTCGGGAATAATATTGTCATTATGATCTCATCAAATAAGTCATTTATTTTCTGGAACATTTCCGTCAAGATCTTTACTTGTTCTTGAGTAAGGATCGGTTTAGTGTTCTTTATCGTGTTGCTTAATTTAGTCATAATGTTGTATACACGGAGAATAATAATCGAGTTAATAGCTATTATGAAGTTTCTTAATGTGTCTCTTTCAGACGTGTATCTGCCTCCCATACTCCTTCTCAATAACATTAATTGTACTCTCTTCAAGTCCTCTAAGCTAGGCTGCACTTCTGCCAAGGGTTGTCCTTTTAAGTATCCTAGAATTTCATCAACTTTTCTTGATGCAATGTTCAGAATACGTCTGAGAAGGGACTCGGAGCCTATTTTTTCAGTATCGAGCAAGCAGTCCAGCTTTATACTGTTTTCACTAGTTTCTGCTACTTCAATTCCTACCAAGTGCTTCGAGTAATTTATTACGTCTTCAAATTCTTTAGGATCTATGTTCTTTTTTGAAGTAAATACGATCTCGTCGTATCCTAAGATGTATAAACATGGTATTGCTGTAGTCATGGGTTGTTTATAGCTATCTATATCTATCTTTACATTCCTCCTATTGTAGTTTATCTTTACTTTTTCCGCTACTAACCTTAGTGTTCCATCTTCAGATATCTCCATAATAATTTTATCCCCTGGTTTTATTCCCCACTTGTTAATCCACTTCTTGGGTAATGTGATGAAAAGGGAGGATGAACCTAATCTTTGAACTTTTCTAGTCTCCACGTCTTTTGGTGTTTTATTAGTTTCCTCTGCCAAAATAATTCCCTATTATTAAACTTAAACGGCGTTTATATAAACATTTCTAACTTATTCTAAGCTTTTAAAAAAATTAGTGCCTCTTTTTAACCGTAATTACGATCAACCATTTGTGTCTTGTTACTTCAACAGAATTAGGATCTGCATCTGGTGGAATTGTGAATTTAAGATAATACGTATTACCGCTTTTTGTCTTGCAATAAACTCTTATAGTGTTTTTACCTGTTGTGATTTTAAGGCTTGATGTATCGGCTTTCGGCATGTCTATTACATATTTGTAACAATCTTGTAGTTCCTCAACGGAGTATAAGGGAGATCTTGACTTAATGAAGTTCTCGACTTCTGCAAACTCTCTCTTGATTTCTTGCTCTATCTGCTTAAATTCCTCCTCTTGTTTAGATATTAAGTATCTGATTAATTCATCCAGATCTTTAAAAACTGGCATTTTTCCATCACGCGTAGGTCATAGGTTTGCCAGATGCGTATCTTGGAAGTTCGGCTTTTGTTTGAGCCATTAAGCCTTTGATCTTCTCTCTTATCTCTTCTGCCTCTTGCATCAGTTCGTCTACAGATATGTTAAAACCGATATATTTGGAAAGAATCGAAAGTGCTAGTGCAGATGCTTCGGGATCAGGTAGGTCTAAGAACGATTCCACTACTATGGTGAAGTTATTAATGTTCTCTTTTTTAGCTTCAATTAGTAACGGAGCATAGGGGCCTGCGATATACCCGTCACCGAATTTCTTCATTAAGCCAATTTTTTCCATTTCTTGAGCGATCTCTTCACTATTACCTATCCAATACGCGTTTATTGTATTAGCATTTAATCTGTCTTCTATCGGAAGACCTGTTATTGAGATGATCGTTGATATACCATATTTCTTAGCTATTTTTACTATCTCTCGTGAGATCGGATATAATGCTTCTGAGGGAATTGCTATCCACGAATGGAAGACGAGTATGTTATTTCCATGGTAAAGTTTTATGGGTGATTTAGCTATCCCGTCTTTTACGTGGGAGATAGGAGGTAGTAAACCTGGGGCATATAATGTGGCGAATTCCTTCAAACCGAGTTTTTCTATTAGGTATTCGGTGGCTATGACTCCTACGAGTCCAGCGTCAGGAATTCCTACAACCATGTAAGATGGCTTTGGAAAAACGGGCACGTATCCTTCTAATACCTCTATTGACATTTTACAGTCCCTCCCTCTTTTTAATTGTATTTATGTACTGCTCGTAGTTTAACAGTTTTTCGATTTCTTTTGGATCTGAAATTTCTAGTTTGAAAATCCATCCTGCACCATAAGGTTCTTTATTTATTAATTCGGGCGAGGTAACTAATTCTTCATTGGCTTCTGTTATCTTTCCGGAAAGTGGGGAATATATATCGGCAGCAGCTTTCACTGATTCTACAGTGGCGACTTGTTCTCCTGCTTTGACTTCCCTACCTGGTTGAGGTAAGTCAACTCCTACAATGTCTCTCAGCTTCTTCTGAGCGTAATCTGTTATCCCTACCTTAGCCACATTATTTTCTATAGTTATCCACTCGTCGGTCTCAGTATAGTATCTGTCTTTTAAGACCTTATATTTTCCTTCTACAACGATTTCGTTGCTCATCTTTATCACTTAACTAATGGGAAGTCTGATATTTTTACATCTATTAATTTTCCCCTTACGTCAATGTTTAAGTTAAATCCTAAGTAAAGGTGACTCGATTTAATGTAGCCCATCCCTATAACCCTGCTTAAGTAAGGGCTGTAAGTACTACTCGTAACATATCCTACTTGAGTACCTAAAACTTTAAACGGATTGTCCCTTCTGGGTAAGATCCTCTCGTTCTTTTTTCCTTTAAATCCGATTCTTATCTTGTCTACTCCATTTTTTAACTGTTCTAAAATCTTGTCCCTTCCTATAAACTCTTTATCTAGAGAAAAAACCCAATATCTGGCTTCTATAGGTGTAGTAGTTGAATCGATGTCCTCCCCGTAAAGTACAAAACCCATTTCTTGCCTCAGACTGTCCCTAGTAATTAGACCTGCTGGCTTCACACCCAAATTAACAAGCTTGGTGATCAACCTTGAGAGTGTTTCGGGAGGTCCCCATAATTCTACGCCGTCCTCTCCCGTCCACCCTGACCTACTTAATAAAAATACATCCTCGCTCATGAATTTTGTGTTCAACCTAAATTCTAAAGGTTGAAGATCTACTTTTTCAACGAAGTTCCACACATTTCTCCCCTGGATTGCAATCATAGCTAGATCGAATGTCAAGTCTTGAACATCTAGTGAGGAATTTTTCTTTATCCAACTGATTATTTTCTCTCTGTTTATAGCATTAGTAACAACGAGAAACTCATCCTCTTTGACCTTATATAACATTACGTCGTCTTCAAAACCACCCCTATCATTGAGGAATGCGGTAGGTCCTATCATTTTTCCTTCTTTTTCCTTGTTTATATCCTTGGCGACCAGTTTGTCCAACTCGTCATTTTTTCCCTTAATTCTGAGTCTTCCCATGTGTGAAAGGTCGAAAAATGCACACGATGTTCTCACAGCCATGTGTTCGTCTTGATAACTTATGTATTTCATCGGCATTTGCCAGCCTGCGAATTCTCCTATATCCGCATTTAGCTTTATTTCAATATCCAAAAGGGGTGAACTAAACATTATTAACCGTGATCAAGTATAACTGTTTGATATTTATATGGACATGCATCCGTGGCTACCTAACCTAGCCCACATTAAGGAAATGCTTCAAGCAATAGGAGTACACGATATTTATGATCTCTTCTCCGATGTACCTAACGAGATCCTATTGAGGAGAGAGCTTAACTTACCTTATAAAGAACCATTATCGGAGTACGAAATTACGTTAAGGCTTAATGAATTAAAAAATAAAAACATGAAATTACTCATGCCCCCATTTATGGGTGGGGGTGTTTGCCCTCATTACGTTCCTGAGGCTGTAAAATTTATCATTAGTCGTTCAGAATTCTATACTTCTTATACTCCATATCAACCAGAGATAACTCAGGGTTTACTTCAGGCACTTTTCGAGTATCAGAGTCTGATTGCGGAACTATTAGAGATGGAAGTAGTTAATGCATCTCTATATGATTGGGGTTCTGCTTTAGCTGAAGCTGTGATGATGGCAAACAGAATCAACAAGAGATCTACAATATTAATCCCAGAAAACATGAACCCTTATCATAAGGAGGAATTAAAAACGTGGGTATACGGTAAGGGAATAAAAATTGTTGAGATCCCTTATAACAAGAACTCTGGTCAATTAGAGTATGAAAAGGCAAAAGAGATACTATCGTCTTCTAAAGATATAACCGCAATATATATACAACAGCCTAACTATTACGGTATCTTTGAAGAGAATGTCGAAGAGTTAGTCGAATATGCTAAAAGGAACAATATCATAACTATTATGGGTGTTAATCCCCTATCTCTCGGTCTTATAAAACCTCCAGGTGAATACGGGGTTGATATTGCTATCAGTGATGGGCAGGAACTAGGCTTGCCTTTAAATTACGGGGGTCCTTTAGTTGGAATTATGGCAGTTAGGTGGGACGGGCAACTTATCAGACAAATGCCTGGGAGAATAGTAGGTCTTACTAGGGACTCTGACGGGAACAGAGCTTTTACATTAATTTTACAAACTAGGGAGCAATTTGCTAGGAGGGAGAAAGCAACTTCGAATATTACTACTAATGAGGCTTTAATGGCGATTGCAAATGCAGTATATTTATCTTTACTAGGGAGGAAAGGGCTAAAGGACTTAGCTGAGGAGATTTATAAGAGGAGTCATTATGCTAAAGAACAGTTCGAGAAAATAGACGGTGTTATCTCGCCCTTTAAAGGGGACTTCTTTGAAGAGTTCTTGCTCAAATTCCCCATTGATTACTCCTTAGTTCATTCTCATCTACTAGAGAAGAAAATTCATGGTGGTATCAAAATTGATAGAAATGAGGCATTGTTTTGCGTTACTGAGGTTCACACAAAGCAAATGATCGACACTTTAGTAAGTGAGGTGAAGGAGGTTATTGAAAATGTGGAGACAAGCTAAGTGGGACGAACCGCTAATAACGGAATATAAGGGAAATAATAGTAGGATAGGAACTCTGGTTCCACATGAGAAGGAAATAGAAATCCAATTAAGAATACCTGAAAAACTTAAGAGAAGTAAAGAGCCTGAAATACCAGAGCTATCAGAACTAGAAGTAGTTAGGCACTTCGTAAGGCTCTCTCAAATGAGCTTCGGAGTGGATACTGGATTTATGCCTTTAGGCTCATGCACTATGAAATATAATCCTAAAGTGGAAGAAAAAACTTCAGAGCTAGTTTCTGAATATCACCCGTTACAAGATTTTGACACTGTTCAGGGAATTCTGGAAATGATTTACGAGATGCAAAATATGTTAGCTGAGATCACTGGTATGGATCAATGTAGTCTTCAAGTTCCAGCAGGTGCGGCTGGAGAATTAGCAGGTGTCTTAATGATAAAGAAATATCATGAAGATAAGAATAGAAGAAATCGCGATGAAATGTTAGTAGCGGATTCTGCTCACGGTACTAATCCAGCAAGTGCAGCTATGGCAGGATATAAGGTAATCTACATAAGGACAAACAAGGATGGGCTAATAGATATAGACATATTAAAGGAAGTTACAAGCGAAAAGACAGCCGGGTTCATGCTCACTAATCCTAATACACTAGGACTTTTTGAGAGTGATATTCTAGAGATATCCAAGATTCTTCATAGGGTTGATGCTAAACTCTATTATGATGGTGCAAACCTAAATGGGATACTGGGAATAGTCAGACCGGGAGACATGGGATTCGATGTTGTTCATCTCAATCTCCATAAGACCTTTGGAGTCCCTCATGGTGGAGGAGGGCCAGGTGCTGGAGCTATATGTGCCAAAGGTGAAATAGTAGACTATTTGCCCTATCCCTTAGTTCAGAAAAAGGATGGAAAGTTTACACTAAATTATGTTCCGCCTAAAAGTATTGGTAAGATAGCTACCTTTTATGGCAATATTGCTAATGTTGTAAGAGCGTATTCATACATTTTAGGTTTAGGTTCTGAAGGCATTTCTATGGTAGGAAAGTTGAGTAGTCTAGCTACTAACTACCTAATAAGTAAACTCAAGGGAGTAAGAGGTCTCTCATTACCTTATTCAGATAGACCCAGAAAACACGAGGTTGTATTCTCGGCGAAACAATTGTTTAACGAGACCGGGATTTCGGCTAATGATATCGCTAAAGCACTGATCGATAGGGGCTTTTACGCTCCTACAATTTATTTCCCGCCTAACGTAGAAGAGGCTTTAATGATAGAACCTACTGAAACCGAACCGAAAGAGGTTCTTGATAAATATGCAGATGCAATTAGGCAGATAGTTGAAGAGGCTTACAAGAATCCGCAATTACTGTTAAACTCTCCATCAAATACCTCTGTCGGTAGGATTGATCAAGTTACTGCAAATCACCCCTCTTCAGTGACTCCTACGTATAGGGTGTACAGACTGAGAAGTGAGGGAAAAATATCTATCTTAAAGTAATGAGAATAATATAGAAATATATCCGAGGTAAGGTATTGAAAATATTATTCCATGAATCTCTAACACTTTTCCTATAACGAATTGGTGAGGAACACCGTAAGGTTGTTCTAAACCTATTCTATTATCAGGAATGGGATTGGTTATTGGATCTACACCTTGTGTTATATAACTATTATATTGAGGGTTAATTTGAATAACTCTATGAATTACATAAGTTCCTAGAGTTGATTTATATATAATTATATTTCCTACACTAATGTTTTTTGGAGAAGTATAGAAAGTTAGGAAGCCATTTTGAAATTCCGGATACATTGAAACTCCTTCTACGCTAGCTGTCTGTACTACTCCTGAAAATACTCCTATATAGATCATTAAAATAAGTATTAAAAGTATGATGTCACTCTTCTTCATCTTCATCAAGGTCACTCAAATCAAGTTCTATTACTTCGGCTCTGTTTTCCTCCTCCTTCTCTTGCTCTTCTCCTATCTTCTTAACTCCTTTCTTACCCTCTACCTCTACGGAGCTCCCTCCAGCCTTTATTTTTGAAACTACTGCTTTCCATTTATGTCCACACTTAGGACATTCATAAGAGCCCATAACTGTTATGGTTATTCTTCCATATGCATCTGGTAGAGGAGATACTAGTTGCCAAGTCTTTGTCGGTTTATCAACTTTTGTTCCACAATTAGGGCATACGTCTGGCTCGCTCTGTTTTTTCCTAGGCATGAGTAATATGTAATACAAATAAACTATAAATTAATTGGCATAATATTGACGCCGTCAGAAGTAAAGGGGATATGAATTTGTATTTTTTATTCAAAGCTATTACATATCCTATAATATTGAAAAATATTAAGATTGGTAAAGTTATTATGGTTTGAAGGTAAAAATACGCTACCAAAAACGGTGCTGTGACCCAAGTGATATAAAATGCTTTTTCGTTACTTATCTTTCCCCTTAGGATTCGAGCGTAAACTGGCGTTAATACCCCGTATATGATCAAAGGTATTGAGCTGTAACAAATAGGTAACATATATTAATCTTCTCTATTTGAATATTAATCAAGGATTTAAAATGAGCGATTCGTTCAGAATAAGAAAGGTAAAGGGTTATCAAATTCTCGATTCTAGAAGTAACAGGACGGTTAGAGTAAGGGTTGAGACTTACGGCGGGATTTCTGACTTCGGAGACGCTCCTGCAGGCGCATCAAAGGGAACTAGGGAAGCTGTAGAACTTAGGGATAAGGATGGCGGAGTTACAGAAGCTGTTCGAATAATTAATTCAGTAATTAATGATTCACTTCATGGCTTTAGTGTTCTGGATCAGTTAGCAATAGACCAAGCTCTTATTAAGCTTGATGGAACTCCGAACAAGAGTAGAATTGGAGGGAACACTACAATAGCCACTTCTATAGCAGTTCTCAAAACTGCCTCTAAATTTCTAGGGCTAGAATATTTCAAATATATTGGAGGTCCTAGGGTTAGGTATGTTCCTATACCCTTACTTAATATATTAAATGGTGGGCTTCATGCGGGTAACATGCTTAAAATCCAAGAGTTCATTATCATACCCAAGGAGTTTGATACATTTTCAGAGGCTTTAATCGCCTCGACTTCAATCTATAAGAGGCTAAAAGAGCTGATAACAGAGAGATATGGTAAACTCTACACTGCCTTAGGAGATGAAGGTGGAGTCGTTCCACCTCTCGAGAAGACTACGGATGCTTTGGATCTCATATATACGGCTGTAAAACAGACTGGGTACGACGGTCAAGTTTATCTAGGTATGGACGCAGCGGCTTCAGACTTTTTCAAAGATGGTGCCTACGAGATAGACGGTAGGAAATACTCTCCGGATGAAATGATAGATTATTACGTTAGCTTAGCAAATGAGTATTCTATTCTATATTTAGAGGATCCATTCAATGAAAATGATTTTGAAAGGTTTTCTATTCTACAGTCAAAGCTTAAGAAGACTATAGTAATAGGTGATGATCTATATACCACTAATGTGGAGTATCTTAAAAAAGGAATTGAGAAGAAGTCGACCATTGGAACTATAGTTAAACCTAATCAAATTGGTACTTTAAGCGAAACTTTCGACTATATAGAGCTGGCTAAAAAGAATTCCATAAAGGTTATAGTTAGCCATAGAAGTGGTGAGACTGAGGATTCCTTTATTGCTGACCTAGCAGTGGGAGTTCAAAGTGACTTTATCAAAACTGGTGCTCCTGCTAGAGGTGAAAGGACTAGTAAATATAATAGAATCATAGAAATAGAAAGGGATTACGGCTTAGAGTATTACGGGAAAAAGTTATAGTATTTTAGGGTATTAATATTCCTATAATTAATAGGAACGTGGCTATAACTAACATTAAGATAACGAAACCTCTGAACGGCATATTAGGCAAGGTTTTAAAAGCCTGTACTACTCCGTAAGCGATGCCTCCGAGAAGAAGGATTATTAGTATTGACAATCCTATGATAATGAATGTTGAAGCTAGAGGTGTTGGGTTTACATGTAAGAGCTGTGAAAATTGTCCCGTTATATTCTCCAGTGTTTGTAAGCTCATTGTAAATTATAACTTGCGTTAGGAATCCTTTTTTAAATAATCTATCATAATATTACCTAGCCGATGATGAGGGTTAAAAGCACTTATCCGTGATGAGCCTCTACCTGCTGAGGAGCCCAAATCCTTTTAAATAAATCATACTCAGCTGATAATTTTGAGGAGTAATACCATGCCGGTTTCAGTTGAAGTATTAACGAAGTTCATAGGACAAAAGATAAAGGACATTTACGGTAGAGATGTAGGGATTCTACTTCACGTTTATACTGAAATCGACGGAACAGTAACTGGCGTAGAGATTTCTAAAGGAGATGAGATAAAGAGTTACGCTCCTGACAGTCTGAAATTAGATGGGGATTCATTAGTATTAATTCCAGAGTGGAGGAGCGAGGCTTACAAGATTTTAGGATATATGGATAAAATAAGAAGAAGACAGAAAGCATTAGAGGAGTTATACTCTAAGAACGAGATCCCAAAGAGTATGTATGATGATATGAAGAGAAAGTTGGACGCCGAAATGTTAAAGGTCAGAGATGAACAAAGTAAACTCAAGGGGAAACTTAAGGATAGGTTAAACAAAATTGAGGATCAGTTATCTCAGATCGATAGGGCTACAATAGCACTTAAAATGAGTTATATCTCGGGAGAGTTACCAGAAACTGCATATAAGAATTCGATAGAGATCCTTAGGCAATCTAAAGAGAGTTATACCGCGGAAAGGGATGATATAAGAAAAACGTTAGATAAGCTAGACGGGCTTGATAAAGAGAGTTTGGATTTAAAGCCTTCTCCCTCATTACCCACGCAGACAGAACAATCTACAAAGACGGAAAGTAATAAGAGTGAAGTGCCTTTGCCAATACCAGTAAGGGTAATAAATACTTTGTAACTAATCTAGTGACTTAGGATGTTTGATAAGTTATCATCAATTTTTAACAATGATAAGAAGCGAAAAGTACAATTAGGGAAGATGATTACGGAAATATCATTGAAGCTAAAGGAACAGCAAGACAGACTTGACGAGGCAATAAGGAGGTTAAAGGAGAGGGACAAGGAGCTCTTCGAAAAAGTAGTTAGAGCCCAAATTGAGGGTGATGTTGCTAGGGCTACTATCTATGCGCAAGAGATCTCTGACATTAGGAAAATGATCAAAATAATTTATACCGCTTATTTGGCAATAGAAAAGGTCAGACTAAAGCTCGATACTGTTCAGGAATTGCAAGGTGTATCCCTAGTCCTAATTCCAGTTGCGAAAATATTAGGAGAACTTAAGGATCAGATAAAGGGAGTAACTCCTGAGGTGGCTTTAGCGTTAGACTCCATAACAAGCAGTGTTAACAGTATTGCTATAGAAACAGGTGCCATAAATGAGAGATCTGTAGTTCCGGCAATAGTTGACGAACAAGCTAAGCAGATATTAGATGAGGCTCAAAAGATGGCAGAAGTAAAAGTTAGAGAAATCTTGCCAGAATTACCTCATCCTCCGACAGAATTACCTAAACCTAGGGCTCAGGCAATACAGATAAAGCGTCAATTAACAGAAGACATGCTCCTGGATTACATTAGAAGTACGGGGGGATTCCTCGATCTAGAATATATTTCAAAGAACTATGGGGTGGATAAGGTAGAAGTTCTCAATTTATTAAAGAGATTGGAACAGAAGGGTCTGATAGCATTGGAGGGGTGAGTAGATGTCTGCCCAGTCAATGTTAGAAGAAATGGCAAGAAAATATGCTGTTGCAGCTGTAAAAGCTGATAAGGAAGGAAATGTAGAGGAGGCTATAAATAACTATAAAAAAGCTATAGAAGTTTTATCTCAATTGATAGCGTTGTATCATGATTCTAATGCTGTTAAAGTCTATGAACAGATGATTAATGAGTATAAAAAAAGAATAGAGGTACTAAAAGAAGTAGTTCCTGCTAATGGGGAAGAACAAGCTAAGACAACATCTGTTAGTATAGAGGATCTCATAGTAAAGGAAAAACCTAAGGTCTCTTTTAACGATATAGTAGGACTTGATGATGTGAAGGAGGCGTTAAAAGAGTCTATAGTATATCCAACAAAAAGACCTGACTTATTCCCTCTCGGATGGCCTAGAGGCATTCTTTTATATGGTCCTCCAGGTTGTGGTAAAACTATGATAGCTGCTGCAGTGGCTAGTGAAATTGACTCATATTTTATTCAGGTCGACGCTGCTTCGATTATGTCTAAGTGGCTAGGTGAAGCAGAGAAGAACGTAGCTAAAATATTCAACAACGCGAGGGAACTCTCTAAAAAGGAGAATAAACCGGTTATAATATTTATTGACGAGATAGATGCGTTACTTGGTGTGTATAATAGCGAAAACGGCGGAGAGGTAAGAGTTAGAAACCAATTTTTAAAAGAAATGGACGGATTACAAGATAAGTCTGAGACGTTCAAAGTTTACGTTATAGGTGCAACGAATAAGCCATGGAGATTAGATGAACCATTCCTAAGGAGATTCCAGAAGAGAATCTACGTCAGACTTCCCGATTTTAATCAAAGGCTGGCGTTATTAAAGTACTACACATCTAAGATCAATTTGGACAGTAGTGTTAATTTGAATCAACTCGCAGAACTAACTGAAGGGTATACAGCGAGCGATATTAAGGATATTGTTCAAGCTGCTCAGATTAAGGTAGTAAAGGAGATGTTTGAAAAGAACTTATCGGAACCTAGACCAGTAGCAACTAACGACTTCATGGAAGTTCTAAAGGTTAGAAAACCCAGTGTAAATGAAGAAATGGTTAAAGCTTACGAAGTGTGGCACGAAAAGTTCAAGGCCTTGTAATTTAAAATTATTTTTTAACTATTTACAATTAAGTTAACCTCTTCTTATTCAAGGGTAAAACCTATAACTTAATTGGAGATTATGCTTCTATGGATGCTAAAAGAGCTGTAGCCGAGTTCGTAGCCCCTTTACTAGCCGATTACAAATTGATCGGAATGGGTACTGGTAGAACAGTAAAGAGGCTAATTGAAGTTATGGAAGAGAAAAACATGATAAAGGGTAAAGTTTTTGTATCAAGTTCTATCGACACGGAAATAGACTTATCTAAAAGGGGAGGTGTTGTCTTATCATTGAGTTCAGGCATGAAACCAGAGATTTATGTGGATAGTTTCGATTTCGTAACTAAGGACAAAGTTATGATCAAAGGAGGAGGTGCAGCATTACTTAGAGAGAAATTATTATACTATTTTTCTCAAAGGTCAGTATTCATTGGAGAGTATAGTAAACTTTCAAGCTCAAATCAGTTACCCGTCCCAGTAGAAGTCACTCAAGCTGCCATATCTTACGTTTTGTCGGAGCTTACTTCGCTGGGATACAAAGCGAGGATTAGGGAAACTAACGGAAAAATCGGAGGAGTAATCAGTGATAATGGTAATATAATCATAGATGTTGATGTAAATACAAGCGAATTATGTGCTTTTGAAAAGAAAGTAAAGGAGATACCTGGTGTAGTAGAGAGTGGTGTTTTTTGCGGTAAAAAGGGTGTTAAAGATTATGAGGTGATTTTAGGGAACGAAGAGGGTCGTATCGAGATTTTAAGTTAAGCTATAATTCAATAGGTGAAAAACTTAAAATTAATGAGGAATATGTAGATAGGTAGGCGGGGGTGCCCGAGCTGGTCAAAGGGGGCGGACTCAAGGCCTTAGGGATATCCGCTGGCGTAGGCCTGCGTGGGTTCGAAGCCCACCCCCCGCATACCTTAATTTTGCTTTACTAAGACTCTCGGTAGGTCTTTGACGGTTACTGAATCTCTAAAGTATTCACCGGTTAGAACATCTGTATATTCTCCATCTATTTTACGTTTTGTTCAATCAAGCTTTGTAACGTTTTCACTATAACATATATTCCATACCTTCTCTTACGTTATCTATGGCTCCCCTAAAATATTCCAAATCATCTTTTTCAAGCTCATATTTTCCTAAACTAGAAATGCTAATCTCAAGTTTTTCTATATAAGGAGCGTAGATTGAAAACGTTAACTTATTAACGTCAAGATTTGCCCCTATCATATTGAAATAATTTCGCCGAAATAGTATATCAATTGTTGTCCGTTTAAGAACAATGTTATATTATATGCCGTACCGTAATTTTGTACAGATATTATGTTTGACGGTGGGAGGTTACCGTATATCACTACTTGCTGTCCTTGAGAAATAGTTATACTTGAAGTATTGACTAAACTTCCATTTACATAGAGCTTAGCCGTGTAAGAACCACTTGAGAGTTTTATGTACTGAGTATTAAGAACGAAGGCGATTGAGTAAATTATACTTCCATTGGGATAAGCGGTTAGTGATATCGGAGCTGACTGTACGTAATAAGGATAAGCATGTGAGTTTGTGAAAATGATCGAAGCGTTAGTGTAGAATGTAAGATACTTTGAGGACACAACGGCTCTTATAGGGTAGAAATGTGCAATAGTGTTTAATTGATATATTTGTTGATTTAAAGTTATGTTGTTCTGTGGTTTCAATTGCCAATTGTAATTACCAGACCCCTCGATATAAACATTATAGACTTGTTGTGCAGCTGGAATTGATATATTAACTAATAACTTCTTAGAGCTGAAAGGGGCAACGCTAATACTTGTGTCGTTGATATAGTTCTTTGTGTGGGCGAATATACCAGATTGCGTTCCCGCGGAAATTGCCACTATTACATTAGCTGACATTGGTAGAGGACCTTTATTTAAACTAACGACACAGATTGAATAAACTTGGTAACCAGATTGGGTTATTGATTCCTTAACTATATACGCATAAACGTGGAAATTATTAGCTTCTACGTAAAATACTGCACCTAGGCTTATAAATAATATGAGTATGACGCCAAGCAGGTAAATTCGTTTCATTGCGGTTAATACTATAGGGTAATATATTAGTTTATTTCGAAGACTAGATAGACCAGTTTACTTTATTATCCCCCATATAGAAGATAATGAGACGGAGGGCCCTAGGAAAAAAGATGGAACAACAAACCTATTTCCAAACCTCCTCTGAAGATAAAATAATAGGTAAGCACGTTTTCGGCAATCTATACGATCTCGATGAAGAACTTCTTACGGATAAAGACCTGCTAGAAAAGATAGTTCTTGAAGCAGTGAATATAGCTAAAATGAATTTAGTAGAAATTAAAGCGTGGAAATTCGGAGGCAAGAAAGGCGGAGTTTCAGTCATAGCTCTAGTAGAGGAAAGTCATATAGCACTTCATACATGGAATGAATACAAATATGCTACATTGGATGTGTACACTTGTGGTGAACAGAGTGATCCGCAATCTGCTTTTAATTACATTGTGGCACAATTAAAGCCTAGACGCTACCAGATGTTTTATGCTGACAGATCATCAGCGTGAGCTGAGCCGGTCATAAAGTCCCCGTGTTTTTTACTCATCACCAATAATTTTCAATTAAATCCAAGTCATACCCTATATATTACTTTTTCGACATTTGTCGATTAGATTATAGTCATTTGTCGAAAATCTTATAATTAAAGCTCTTACATTCCATTTATCAATGAAAAGTGGAATAATAGGATGGGGTAGTTATATTCCTAGATATAGAATTAGGTCTGAGGAAATAGCTGAGCTATGGGGCATTGAAAAGGAGGTTGTAAAAAGCCTCGGATTGTCAGAAAAGGCTGTTCCTTCAGCAGATGAGGATTCTACTACAATGGCATGGGAAGCCTCTAGAAATGCCTTAGCTAGAGCTAGAATTGATCCCTCAGAGATTAACCTTGTATTGTTCGGCTCTGAATCTAAAGTTTATGCCGTTAAGCCTACTGCTACTATTTTACTAGATTCATTAGGTATCTCTCATAATACTCTAAGTGCCGATTTAGAATTTGCTTGCAGAGCAGCTTCAGCCGGTTTAAGACTTGCTTCTAGTATGGTTGAAGCTGGTAAGATTAAGTACGGCTTAGTAATTGGTAGTGATACTGCACAATCAAATCCTGGCGATGTTCTAGAACTTAGTTCAGCCTCGGCTGCAGTAGCCTATGTAGTTGGAAGAGACAACGAATCCGCAGCAGTTATCGAAGCTTCTACCTCCTTCTCTACCGATACTCCGGATTTCTGGAGGAGAGATGGTATGCCGTATCCACTTCATGGCGAAGGATTTACCGGTGAACCTGCTTACTTTTATCATATAATGTCTGCGGTGAAGAACCTTCTCGATGAGAATGGGTACAAAATTTCTGACTTTGATTACTTTGTATTTCACCAGCCTAATGGTAAGTTTCCTATACAAGTTGCAAAGAAATTGAATGTTCCGTTAGAAAAAGTAAAGGCCGGATTAGTATCTCCATATATTGGTAATCCCTATAACGCTTCTGCTTTGTTAGGTCTGGCAAAAGTGCTTGATATTGCGAAACCTGGTGAAAGAATATTAACAGCTCCCTTTGGAAGCGGTGCAGGAAGTGATGCCTTCAGCATATTAGTAACGGATAAAATCTCTGAGAGGCAAAAGCTAGCCCCGAGTGTAGAATATTATATGAATAGGAAAAAGGTTATTCCTTATTCGTTATATGCAAAAACGACCAATAAGTTCAAGGTGTATGAATAATGGTCTCAATAGTAGGTAGTGGTCTCATAAAAATTGATAGGTACTATGAATTTTCTGAAACGGATCTAGTCATTGAAGCTTACAAGAATTTAATATTAAAAGTAAAGGAAATGCCTTCATCAATTGATGCTTTAATTTTAGCCAGCACGTATAGTGATACCTTATCTAAGAATCTTATGTTAGCCTTTAAACTTTCCAACAAGTTAGGCATTAAAACCTCTATATCGTTTAGAGTTGAAAATGGGGATAACGGTGGTTCGGCAGTATTAGCAGCATATTCGTTAATCAAATCTGGTATTGCTAATAGTGTTCTGCTAATAGGTGTGGATAAGTTTTCGGATTTTCCGTCAAAGTACGTTAATGATGTCATCTCTTATAATTTGGGTAATGAATACCAATATCAAGTAGGATTAACTCCTCATGCACATGCTGCCTTACTAATGAAGAGGTATATGAAAAAGTTCAGTAAAGACTATGATTACTTTACAAAATGGCCTTTAAAGATGCACGAAAACGCTGTGGAGAACCCTTATGCGTATCTTAGATTTAAAGTAGATAAAAAGGTAATAATGGATTCGCAGATAGTTGCTGAACCCTTGCGTTTGTTTGATGTAGCTGCAAGGGCTGATGGTGCTTCAGTAGTTCTGATAACATCTGATGAATTGTCAAGGAAATTCACTGATACAACTGTAAAGATAGAAAACATCGTGAGCAGTAATTTACCTTTAGATCTTGCTAGTGTGAGAATAAACTCTGTGAGAGATGTTGCAAAGAAGCTCTCCGCTAAAATGAGTAGTAATGATATTTACGAGATCCACGATTCTTATAGTATCTTAGCTACGTTAGAGCTAGAGTCCTTAGGTCTTGCTAAGGACGGTAACGGATTGGACAATCTAGATAATGTAAACGTAAATCTAGGTGGTGGTCTTAAAGCAAGAGGCTATCCGGGCTCGGCTGCTGCGATATATCAGTTAGCTGAGTTATATTTACATTTAATTGGAGAACATCCAAGAGGTAAAATAGATGCAGAAAGAGGATTTTTATTGTCTACAGACGATCTTGGTAATTCTTCTCATCTAGTTGCTCTGATGAGGTGAAATATATGAAAATAAGTCCATCTCAAAGTTGGAGACTAAAAAATACGTTATACTCTCTAACTCTAGGAATATGCAAGAAATGTGGGAACGTGTTCTATCCGTATCAAAGTATATGTGGAAATTGTGGCTCTGTAGACGTAGAAAAGGTTAAGGCTAAGGGGACAGGTACTTTACTCGAATACACAGTCCTTTATCAAACAAGGGAGGGGTTCGAAAAGCAAGTCCCTATAATAGTAGGTCTCATTAGGTTAGATGAGGGTTTAGATATAGTTGCCCCCTTGACAGACGTAGAAGCCAATGAATTAAAAGAGGGTGTTAGAGTTGAGGCTGTGTTAAGAAGGCTGAGGTCTGATTCCACTAATGGCTTAATCCAGTACGGGATAAAATTTAGAGTGATAGATAATGCAGGAAACAATTAATAATATTGTTGAGAAAGTAATAAAGGGCGAGATCCAACTTCATGAAATAGATAATTTTTTAGAAGCAAATGCTGCGATGGTAGCTAGAAGACTAGCTATAGAAAGATTAACTAACTCAAACTTACCTTCGATAGGTTCTACAATTTTAGATTATGCTGAAATTAAGAATAGAAATGCAGAGAATGTAATAGGAGCTGTTCAAGTACCTATGGGTGTTATAGGTCCTTTAAGAGTTAATGGTGATTATGCTAGGGGAGAATTCTATGTACCTTTAGCTACAACAGAGGGAGCCTTGATAGCCAGCGTTAACCGTGGTGTAAAGGCCGTAACCTTAAGTGGAGGTACAAGAGTTAAGATAATTTTTGACGGAATGACAAGGGCTCCGGTTTTCAAATTGGATAGTATAATTGATGTTGTAGATTTTATAGATTGGGTAAAGAAACATTATGAAGATTTGAAACATATAGCAGAGTCTACAACTTCTCATGGAAAATTAATTTCCGTAGAGCCTTACGTTTTAGGTAATAATGTGTGGTTGAGGTTTATTTATGATACTGGTGACGCGATGGGTATGAATATGGCTACTATTGCTACAGAGAAAGTGTGTGAATATATTGAGGAGAACTTTGGAAGGGCTAGGTGTTTAGCAGTTAGCGGTAACATGTGTAGTGATAAGAAGCAATCAATAGTAAATAGTCTTCACGGTAGAGGGAAAACCGTAGTAGCTGAGGCTTTAATCCCTAACGATATTATCACAAAGGTTTTGAAATCAGATAAGAACTTAATTCATGAGGTCAATTTGAGAAAGAATTGGGCTGGTGGAGCTAGGGCAGGAACGTTCTTTCAATATAACGCTCACTTTGGAAATATAATTGCGGCCATTTTCTTGGCAACTGGTCAAGATATGGCTCAAGTAGTTGAAAGTAGCAGCGGTTACACGTGGACTGAAGTCAGAGAAAACGGAATTTACATATCTGTAACTCTAACTTCTCTTGAAGTAGGGACCGTAGGAGGAGGTACTAGATTACCTACACAGAGAGAAGCACTTTCTATAATGGGCGTTTACGGTAGTGGTAACCCGCCTGGTAGCAATGCTAAGAAATTCGCTGAAATAATAGCTTCTACAGTGTTGGCTGGTGAGCTTAACTTGTTATCAGCACTAGCCAATAAAGAATTGGGGAAGGCGCATCTTAAGCTAGGTAGGGCTGCGAAAGTTTAAAATTTTTATAACCTATTTTTACCTAATGCCTCAAGTTCCCGAAGAACTTCAAAAAATCATAGAAATAACCAGAGAACAGAATAGGTGGCGAAGACTAGAAACGTTAAACTTAATTCCATCAGAAAACGTGATGAGCCCTTTAGCTGAAACGGTTTATATGAGCGATTTTATGTCAAGATATGCTGAAGGTAAGCCATATAAGAGGTTCTACCAAGGTACTAAATACGTAGATGAAATAGAAACTCTAGCTATGAAATTAATGAATGAAATAACTAATTCTGTTCACTGTGATTTAAGGCCAATAAGCGGTACCTTAGCTAATGCGGAAGTATTCAAGGTCTTGGCTAATCCTGGAGATAAAGCTCTTATAGCTCCAGTTCAGGCTGGTGCGCATGTAAGTCATACTAGATTTGGTACACTAGGCGCTCTAGGCATAGAGCAAATAGAACTACCTTACGATCCTGAGAATATGAATGTAGATGTTGATAAGGCAATTAAAATGATCGAGCAAGTTAAACCTAAATTTGTAGTGTTGGGTGGTAGCTTATACTTATTCCCACATCCTTCTAAAGAACTAGCACCTCATGTTCATGCTGTAAATTCCAGGCTTATTTACGATGCTGCTCACGTTTACGGTTTAATCACTGGAAAAGCATGGCATAATCCGCTATTAGAAGGAGCAGACATCATGACTTCATCGACACATAAGACTTTTCCAGGTCCCCAAGGTGGCGCAATATTTATCAATGACGATGAGCTATACAAAAAAGTAAGTGATACGATATTTCCATGGTTTGTAAGTAACCATCATTTGCATAGACTACCTAGTGTAGCGGTTACCGCACTTGAAATGAAATATTTCGGAGAGGATTATGCAAAGCAAATTGTGAGAAATGCTAAAGCGTTTGCTGAGGCATTGGCAGCTGAAGGATTTAAGGTTGTTGGAGAGCATTTAGGGTATACGAAAAGTCATCAAGTTGCGATAGACGTAAGGAATCTGGGAGGAGGAGCTAAGGTTGCAAAAATGTTTGAAGATGCAAACATAATTACTAACAAAAACTTATTGCCTTACGACCCACCTAGTGCTGTAAAGGATCCAAGTGGTATTAGGCTAGGAGTACAAGAAATGACTAGATACGGTGTTAAGGAAGAAGATATGGCTGAAATTGCCAAGTTTATGAGAGAGGTAGCAATAGACAAAAAGGATGTCTCAGAAGTAAAGAAAAAGGTGATAGAGTTCAGAAAGAGATTCCTTACCGTTAAGTACACATTTGATTTAGATTTAGGACAATTCTCAAATGGTAAAGCTATTCCTCTGTTAATCTAATTTTTTCCTTTCTTTATTTCTTTTTTTAAAAAATTATTTAAACTAATTTTATCTAACTAGAATAACTGTAGTGGTAGCGTTAAGGGCTACGGACATAGCTACAGAACCTATATTTAACTCGCTGTTTATTGATAACCCTCTAGCTCCCATGATTACCGCGTCGTACGTGTTTTCACTTAAATACTTTAATATTTCGTTTGCTGTGCTACTTTCTTTACTTGAATATTTAAGAATCTTTAATTCATACTCTGCCCTGTCATTAACTCTTCTCTTAATTTTCTCACTAATTTCTGTCTCATTACAAGTGTCACAAGCATGAATAACTGTTATCTGTGAACCGTATCTCATAGCAAAATCTAATGCTAATTCTAATGCCCTAAAGCTATTTTCTGATCCGTCTACTAATACAGCTATTTTTCTTAACCAAAAACTTACAGTGTATGTTGGTTCTGTCATATTAGATACCCTTTCATTAATCCTAATGTATCGTTAGTTATTTTAATTGACTCGTTCTTATTAGCAAGATTCATCGCAGCTCTAATAGCGTCAATATTTTCAGGCACTACTATTGATTCTTGATGAACTCCGTACATTAGGAACAGTTCATTATTTTGAGAGTATACTGAGTCCTCAAATACTACGACCTCGGGTATGTCGTTTCTGTATCTGCCTATATCCCTAGATACTTCTATGATTTCAGCAGTAGAACCTATACCAGTTCTAGAGGAATTTATGAGAACTATTCTTTCAGTATCCTTTAATGCAGAAATCACGTCTTCTCTTCTAACGGGTTCCTTCATTGTTATGTTCATCAGGTGCATATGCATTAGTGTTGTAGGAGCTACTACTGCCATAGATATTATGTCTATCCCCTTCATCACGGTTAAAACATCTTTTGCATGGTGGCTTGGAACTGAGGCTGGATCTGGTACTATTGAGTTAATTGGACCTTTCTTTACCTCTTTTGGGTCAGATGCCCTTCTTACCACAGTTACTCTTACTTTTTCTATTTTACTTACCTTACTGTTAATAGTGCATAAAGTTCTTAATATTCCGGTTGTGTTACAAGATACAACTCTAATGTAGTTCTTGTTAACAGCCTCGTTATAGTTACATAAGGCTGAAAAAGAGACTTCTGCAACATCCGCTTTTTCTCCTCCTTGGAATATAGCTTTCTTCCCGAACTTCTGGTACAATGGTTTGTAACTTGCTCCAATTCCATTAGGAGTTGTATCTACTATTATGTCGGCTTCATTAATCATGTCTTCAATGTATCCACTAACCTGTATCCCTGCTTTCTCAAATTTGGCTGCATTTTCTTTTGGTACATAAAGCTTGAAACCTTTCTTCACGGCGGTAAATGCTTCATAGTTAGGTGAGGTTTTCGCTACTCCCACTAGTTCCATATCTGGTTGTAATTTTATTGCATCTGCTACTCTTTTTCCAATTGTTCCGTAACCATTAACAGCTACTTTAACTCTTGCCACCTTTAGACACCCATGAGAGGTGAAGTGCTTCTAATGCCGGTAATTTGTCTCCAGCTAGAAATAAAAGTAATGCTCCTCCACCAGTGGATATATGAACTTTATTCTCATTAATTTCTATTCCTTTTTCCACCATGCTTATCATATGACCTCCCCCTATTATTACAAAACCGGGGCTTTCAAATGCTGACTTTAGAAGGCTTTTAGTTCCGTTCCTAAATCTCTCATCCTCTATGATTCCCATTGGTCCCCTCATGGTGATTACTTTTGCCTCCTTAATAAAGGATGAATAAATTTCTATAGTAGTTGAGCCTATATCTTTAATAGTTCCGTTTATGTTATTAGCAGGTTCCTCAGAGGTCTCGCCATTTTGTTTCTCTGTGACGAAGTCAACAGGTATTTCTATTGGGGCTCCGCTGAGAAGCAGTTTTCTAGCCCTTGGAATTAGGCTCAACAATCCTTTACTTTCTAGCACTTGCATGTTAGCTTTTCCAAGGTTTATTCCTTTAGCTGCAGCGAATAATTCAGCTACCAACCCACCTGTTAGAATTCTATCAGCAACTCTGTTCTTTGCTAAATGTTCAATTATTTTTAGTGTGTCACTGACTTTTCCTCCTCCTAGGACGAATATTTTTGGTGAGTCTTCAGGGTTAAATATCTTAGCTAATGCTGAAACTTCTTTTTCCATTACTTTGCCCGCAGCTGATGGCAAAACTATTGGGAATCCTACTAGACTTGGTTGGCTTCTGTGAGCTGCAGCAAATGCGTCATTTACATAAATATCAAATAGAGGTGATAATTTTCTAACCAAGAATGTTTTGGCATGTTGTGCAGGAGGAGCTTCGATTAGTTCCTCAGAGACTAATCTTACATTTTCTAGTAAATAAATCTGTCCTTTTTCTATCTTCTTGACCTTCTCTATCGCATACGGTCCTATGATGTCTTCTATGAACTCAACGTTAGTACCAATATATTTAGATAGTAATTCCGCGTGTTGTTGTAGTGATATAAAGTCATCGTCACCGGGCCTACCTTGATGGGATAATATAACTATCGCATTATCTCTTTCTAGTAAATTTTTCACAGTATAAGCATGAGCTTTTATACGCGAGTCGTCTAATAACTTACCAGTTTTTTTATCTACTGGTGAGTTTATATCAATTCGCAATAGAATTTTCTTGTTAAATGCATTTACATCATCTAGTGTGGGTATGCTTAGATCCGATACTTTAATCATAAATCTCGATTAATATTGACACTATCTAGTTAATATGATTTTAGCATACAATATTAGAAGCTATTATATTTCCCCATAATAATGGAATCAAGTATTTAGTTTTAAATTTCTGTAATGATATGGAAATTTCAACGATATTATTCGACGCTTTAAGAGAAATTTTAGGTGCTTCAATACCGAAGTAAGAGAAAGAGTCATATAGTAAGTGTAAATCAATTCCATGCACAAGCCTACAAGAAAACACTCCTTCAAAAGTACCGTTGTTTAGATTATATGAAATGGAGTTACACACAGTATTTGAATTTCGCTCAACCATTTTCAGAAATAAATCCTTCATAACATAGGGGATTTCGTCAGCGTAAACCCCTTTAGGTGGGAAAAGCAATTTTACATTATCATTCTCTTCCTCCGTTTTTCTCACAAGCATGTTTATACTAAAGAATAGAAAAGTCAGATTACAAACTCTAATTCTACTTAACCTCATCTCACCTAAAGTAAAGTATTCATCAGAAACATCTTTGAATGCCTTGTAAAAATCAGCATCTCTAATTTGTTCAGTAAAATACGCCATTCCTTTTATTCCAATTAGTCCCTTTACTTTCTCGTCTTCTGAAATTGAAATAAAGTTAAAATTACCGTTTTTAATCTTTAATTTTTTAAAGGTCTTATCTACGGCTTTTTTCACAGTTAATGCGTAAGCGTTTTTACGTATGATTAGCCATTCTCCGAACTCATCTGTAATGTTCATCTTATTATCATCGTCTCTCTTTTTGAAAAACTTCGTTATCACATTTTCAAACCTCTTTTACCATAATTGACACACTGAGATTTAAACGTTAAATAATATTCTCTAATCGTAAATCAGGTATAATTAAGATTTTTAGCGGATATACGATATATATTTAGTACGGATTACTATATAGTTTTATAAAGATATGGGAATATATTAGGGTTATTAAGCATTATAAGAGGAAAACTAATTATACCCCATCTACTATATATTAGTTTAGGGTATCCAGGGACCTATAGATGAAGGTTAACTATATGACCCCCTGAACCCCCCATAGGTCCCTGGATACTTCACTTACAGATAATAAAGTATGCCCATTTTCCCCTTTCTATATATATAGTATTTTTCAATAAACCTTTTCATGAACGCCCTTAATCTCGACTTTTTTACACTTTCATAATTACCGCCCCATAGTTTGTCACTCCTAATATGGATTGCGTAATCGCCAGTATCAATTATGTTAATAAAGACTGGTTTGAAAGGCAAGTTTAAGTTTTTCCTAATCCTTTTTCCTACATATATACCAGTTCTCATTGCAAGTTCTCCTACCTTAGGAAAACCTTTGATTAGATCCCCTATTATATAAACACCTTTATATTGCAGAAACTCATTAACTGGAAAGAACTCAAAGGGATGTGGTGGTTTACAAGGTGGTAGTATATCTTCACAATTCTCCATGATCTTGATTTTTTTATTATTCATACTCTCTATTATTGCGTTACTTACTTTTTCTCCGAGGCTAGAAAGCATATTTCCGCAATAGCTCACGTCTTTGCCTATTTTTCTTAAATAGAAGGCTAATTGTATTGCTAAGTATTCTTCTTCATTCTCAATGCTTAAAGAGATTTTCTCCTTCTCGAGTAATTTTCTTATAAAGTTTATCTGTTCGTTTCTATCACAACCTACAGCTAATACTAAATTTTCTGCGTTTATTTCCGTTCCTTCTTTAGTCTTAATCCATTTTCCTTTAAGGTCAAAGTCCTTAATGGTTGTTTTTCTAACGAAACGGAGGTTCGAGGTATATCTGTTTTTTTCCAAATTTAGTAGATTTCTTAAATAAGCAGTATAGAAGATAAAATAATCTCTATCGCTTATAATTTCTGCTTCTCTTCCAAGAGTATAATATGTGTTTAAACCCGCATACCCCGCACCAACAATGGTTGTTTTCATCATTAATGATAAACTCAAATAATTAAAATAAAAAGTAGTTATAGTATTGTTGTGATAGTCAAAATAGCTTACGCGAGAGAAGCGGAGTTAAAGCCCCTAATTCCTCTGTTAAAAAACGAGATTGATACCAGAGGTTTTACATTTGAGTTGATTAAAGTAGATAGGGAAGACGAATTAAAATTCTATCTAGATAAGGTAGACTTAGCATATATCCCACTCCCAATTTTAAATTTCGCACAGAATTTGAGTATATTGAGTAATGGAAGTTATGTATCAACCGGATTGAGGCTTCAACTATTATCAAGCACTACAAAAAGAGTTTTAGTACCTGGGAGTAACTCAACAGAGTTCTATCTAGTCAAAATGCTCTATAATAGTGGAATAACTCCAGTTATAAGCGGTGATTACGACGCTAAAGTAACTTACGATGCAGGAGATGTAGATTTATTAAATCTTTGGAATAATGTCTGTCAAAATTCTCCATTGATTCTGAAAGTTTTAGCAACTAAGAGACTCGATGAACAAATAATTCTACAATTAAAAGTTTTGATAAGAGAATCAGCTTCCAAAATGGTTGAGAAAAATGAAGTGAGCATCTTTTCAAAGGAATTAGGATTAAAAGGTAGAAGTGCAATCGAGTGTTTCTTTAAATTGTGTAGAGAGAAAAATTTATGCTCTAATGTTTCTTACCGTTTAGTCTAAACTTTCTGGAGATTTTAACCATTTTTAGTAAGGCATACGGTGCGAATATGCCCTCTATAGGATATGAAAACCCCCAAGCATAAAAAAATAAACTAACCACCAATAGTCCTACAAGTAAGCTTATCTCTCTCATAAGATCTCTTAGCTTTCAATCATTAAAGTGTAAGCTAATATAATTCCTAATATTACGATAACCGTTCTCTCGTAAGTATTTTCGACTATCTCTCATCCTACTTTAACCTTACTTGTGTATTATGATACCTATAGTAGAGCAGTCAATATCGTTAACATTACCTTCGGATATCAGCGTGTGGATGTCTAGACATGAAGATAAAATAGTCCTACACTCAGATGCAGTCAAGTCTCCTTATATTGAGTTATATCCTACCTTTATAGAAAAAGATGACTGGATTTTATGGAAAGATAATAAGGTGATAAAATTAGACGGGAATAGAAGGGAAATTATTAAGGAATATGACTCGAAATTACCTTTAGACGTTGTTTATATGAATGAAGAGATATTGCCAGTATATAAAGGTTTAAGAGGGATAGTATTTAATGGAGAAAAATATACTTCCTATTTTTCTAAATACGGTTTTAAAGTCTTTACAAATGACATCATAAAAATTATAACTCCTGAAGGCAAGGAGGTAGAGCTGGATAAACCCATTCATTACAGAATATTTAATGATTATGTATCAGTCGTTTATAGTGATTTCTCATTGACAATAGGAAGAGATGGAAGTATAAAGAAATATAAAAAGCCAGCAGTTTTCTTAGCAAGTACTTCGATTGGAGACATTTATCAAACTTTAAACGGCAGAATAATCTCTGATTCTCTTGATTATGACTTATTAGGTGTATGTTCTTCAGACGTTCATTTTCTAGGTGAGTCCTATAGTGGTATATTTATATCATGTGAGGGAAAAGTAAAGTATTTTTACAAGGGTGGATGGTCTTACTTAGGGCAGATATACAATAACCTCCAATCTTCTGATGTTAATAGATACTTAGTAGTATTAACGAATGATATTACTAACGTGTATTCATATGATTTAAAGAAAATATATTCACTTAAGAATATAAGAGCTTTAAAGTTAATAGAATATAAGATAGTAGCTTTATCAAGAACTAATAGAATATATATAGTATCTCCCAATGAAGATGAAGGCCTTATAACCATTCAAAGGGATACAATAGGCTATAAAATTGAAATAAGGGACGTGATAAAAGGTGAGGTTATCTTAGGTCAAAAAGTTGTAGAGACAAGAAGGAATTATGAGAATAATAAACTAGTAATCCACGTAGAACCCTATCTTATGGATGGTAGTCAAGTTGAAGAGATAATCAAGGTAGTAAATGAAATCTATGAGTATGAGTATCCTATTAAGCTACGAAGCGAGAAACTAAAGCTTAGTATTAAGGATCTGAAATTAAATGTTGCACTACATAATGGGAAGTACGTTAAAGATGAATCGAGCAATGCAGTATTAAAGGGTACATTAGTGTTTGATATTCCAACTAATTTACGTAAGATGGTAAGTATAAGGGTCAGAAATAAAGAGATAAGTTACGAGCTTACTGAACTAACGGGAGAAATAAATTTTGAACTACCATTTTACAAAATAGATGACTCTGAAGAAGTAGTGCAGGTAAGAATTCATAGGGGAAGTAAAGTTGAAGAAGTTTATGAATTTACGGTAAAGCCGAAGTTTGTAGAAAAAAAGGGAATAAGAACCGTTTCTACATACGTAGAAGATTCTAAAAAGATAAGAGTTGAGAAAATAGTGAATGGAGATTTTATCTGGGAGAAAAGGGAGGAACATCCAGACTTTTACAATGTGTTAGTAATTGGAAAAGCAGGAGAATTCGTAAATATTGAGGGAAACAACGTACAAGTTACAAAAGGCAGGAAGGAAATAGAAATAAAGAAATCTAATATAAAGAGAAAATACATTATATATGGGTTCGAGAACCCAGTTAAGGTTGAAAGTGCCGAGATAGTGGGAGAGACCCTTTGCATTTATCTGAGGAAAAACTTGAATAACGTCATAGTAGTCGGTATGTATGGTACACAAATTACTGTAACAGACTCCGAAAAATTAACGTTTAAGTTAGAACCTACGTATGATACGGTGTCTCTTCTAGTTAATTTGGGAGGAATACAATGGAATGAGGAGTATAAGCTACTTGATTTATTTGAGAAAGTTTTGTTCAAAGCAGTTAAAGAATCTCTAATGTTGAAAGAAGAGATCGAAACTTTCGGAGTACTCTGACGCCGTTTTTAAGTTTTTTTGTTACATGAGTGAACAAGTTCTCGAAGAATATTATGTAGGTCCCGTGAAGGTAAACGTTGTAAAGAAGTCGAGTCAATGTTTATACATTGTAGAAGAGCCTAAATTATCATCTTTGGAAGAGAAGGCTAAGGACAAGATTCTTTCAGAATTATACTACACTAAAGTGGATAATATTGAAGAAGAGATAGTAAAAAGATTACAAAGCTTTAAGTTTCCTGACGAATCAATTGAAAAGGTTCTTTACCACATAAAGAAATCCTTGCTATACGGAGAACTTACTATTTTAATGCTTGACTCTAAGGTAGAGGAAATTGAATACAAGGGATACTTATACCCATTAACAGTGATTCATAGAGATCATTCAGAGTGTATTCGGCTATATACTAATATACATATTCGAACTGAGGAAGAGGCAATAAAAACTATAGAAAGATTGGCAAATAAGGCTAACAAGAGCATAAATATAGCTAAACCCTTCCTAGAATTTTCCCTTCCAGAGGGACATAGAGTAGCTGCAACAATTTCAAAGGAGATTTCACTACCTGGCTCAACTTTTGATATTAGAAAGTTCCCTCTAAAACCACTAAGTATAGTAGAGATCATAAAGTCTGGAATGATTAACGAACTGACGGCTTCGTATTTGTGGTTACTCATAGAGTATAAACCCTTTATCATTATCCTTGGAGCTACTGGATCTGGTAAGACCACGCTACTAAACGCCTTATTGAATTTAATTAATCCAAATTATAAGATTCTCACTATTGAAGATACTCCGGAAATAAACATTAAGAATCAAAATTGGGTGAGATTTGTCTCAAGGGCTACGCTCTCCGGTAATTTCGATATTACTATGATGGATTTAGCCAAGTTGTCGCTGAGATATAGACCTGATTACTTGGTTATTGGAGAGGTTAGAGGTAAAGAAATTGAGGCGTTAGTCCATGCATCAGCGTCTGGTCACGGTTCTATCACTACATTTCACGGCTCTAGACCTACCGATGCAGTAACGAGAATCACGGACTTGTTGTCAAATGACCTAGCCAAGCTGTTTCTTCAGACAGTGTGGGCTTTTGTAGTAGTCGGAAATGTAAAAGAGGGGAATAATAGTAGAAGATCAGTGCTCTCTATCTATGAAGTAGTTACTTCTAAGTCAAAAGTAGGATTTAAGAGGGTGATAGAATGGTCTTATATGAAAACAAGGTTTACTCCTACTACTGTAGAAGAGCTAATTAAGAAATCTTCTTTATTGAGAAAACTAAAGGAAACTTATAACGTGGATCTTCAAAGTGAATTGAACAGACGTATAAAGTTTTTACAAGATTTACAGAACTCTAAAGTCATAGGCTTTGAAGAAGTTAGTCAAAAGGTTTTGGAATTCTATGATACGGGTGGTAAGGTTGAGATGGCTAGCATGTGAAATACTTGAGGAGAGAATTAAGAAAGACTTAGAGTATGTTGGAGGAGACTTCGAGAAAGTGTGTGTAAAATATAAGAAATTAATAAGAATTTTACCTATTCTCTTAGTGACAATAACTATCGTGTCATTTCTTACGGTAAGATTAGTAGTGTTTAGTGAAATCGGTGTATTTTTGGTTGTGTACTTCTATCCCTTACTGTACAGCTGGTCTAAAAAGGAGGAGTATAAAAAGGAAGTTAATCAAGAGGCTCCTCTTATATCTATAATTGCATATATAAATTCGTTAATTGATAAAAATGTCCTTCAGACTATCGAAGAATTACTAAATGTAAGAGGCCTGAAGGTTCCCTCGGTAGAGTACCAGATGATTAAGAAGAGTAAAGAAGTGTTAAATGAGTCAAGTTATAAGGCGGTTGAGAGGAGAGCTATTTTACACAAAGATGATTTACTTGGAAAAATATATTCTAAGTTTCTAATAGCAGCTGACCTCGGTATATCTACAAAGGACAGAATGAGGGAGTCTATGAGAGAAATTTTACAGTCATACAGAGAAGAGTACAGGAATTATATAGAGAGATCGGCGGAGCTCTCTGAAATGATATTTGCAGTCTATTTATTATTGCCAATCGTTCTAGTAGGTTTTCAATTTACCTTCAAGGTAAATATCTTACAATTGCTATTCCCATTGATATTTACACCTGCGTTCATATTTCTCATATCAGCAATACAGCCTGTAGGAGACTATCAAATTAGGGCTAGCTATAAATATATTTTGCCTCTGCCAGCCCTGATCTTAATTACTTTAACGCCTTTGAATTTGATTATAAAATTCATTGCAATTATAACTATCTTGTCGATTCCTCTGTTATACATTTATCGGCAAATCCTTGTTGCAAACTATCTACTCTCTCAACTACCAGATATTTTAAATCAAGTTTCGGATTACATGAAAATCGGTTACAGTGTTGTTACTTCGTTGACCAAGGTAAGAGCTAAAAAAGGCCTCGGTTATAAAACCCTTGAGGATATAATTAGAAAGGTTTCTATAGATAACGAGATTCCTGAAGTGAATACGTCATCTAAGCTGTTTAATAACGTGATGAATACGTTGAAGATATTGAGTAAATCTGGTTTGACCAGTGTAGGTCTGGAAGAACTTTCGGATTTGGTTAACGATATAATTATAATGAGAAATAGTATGGTGAGACAATTAAGGCTATTTGATGTTATGTTATTCTTAACACCTATTATGTTGTGGCTGACATTCTCTATCCTAGGGAATGTATTTAGTAACAGTAAGAACGTGGAATTACAAGATCTAGTGATATTCTCCTATAGTTTCGCTAATGGTCTAATATTTTCAAAAATCTCTAGATTTGTTACATTTTACTTACCGGCAGTTATTACTCCGCTAGTAATAGCAACAATACTTTCGGCTTTCCCTCATGGTATTTAAAGATAGATATTTTGTGAGGGATTAAAAGATGCAACATAGGAGTAAAAAAGGTATTTCATCCATATTAGGTACAGTAATAGTACTTGCTATAACTATAGCACTGGGTGCTCTTCTGTATGCATATAGCCAAGGCATGTTCGGTAATTTAACCCAAAACGTTGATGTGAACTCCCAAGCACAAATAATAGTAAATCCGTCTACATCTCAAGCATATTTACAATTAACATTGGTTAATGACGGTAATGTTAACGTAAATATAACTTCAGTATATGTTAACGGTCAACCGGTGTCTAACTTCAATCTTACCACCATATTGCCAGGGCAGACTTACCAGCACGTCTACCTTCTTAAAGGAGTATATAATGCTGGACAATACTACACCGTAATAATATACGGAACTACTGGTGTAGGGAAACAATTTAGTGTAGCACTAAATGTTCTGGCATCTGAAACTACGTGATATATATGAAGGCGATATCCTCTATTTTTTCTTCTCTAATAGTTACATTAATCACCATCTCTCTTGCAGTCCCTCTGTTTGTATATTTTAGTAATCTTTATAACAATACGCAGAGTCAAGTTAGCTCGTCGTATAATGCTCTACAAAACGCCATAGATACTCAGATAACTTTGATCAGAGTCTCAAATAATTTGTCTGGGATTTTCGTTTATAATTACGGTCAGTATAACATTACAATAAGCGAGATAATTATATATAATGTAACATATAATATTAACAATTTCGTGGTGAAGCCACTACAAATTGTATCAATATATAACATATTAAATGCGAGCGGTTATCATGTGAACATAGTAGTTTCTAAAGACACTACTATAGTGTTACTAGCTAACGGGAATTATTACTACTTTACTTAATTTTACGTTAACTTCTAATCTTTTTTACATAATTTATTAATGTAGAGTAAAATAAGTCCTATTAGGATGTGTACGGTTGCTCAAATTTATGAACTGCTAAGAAAAGCATATAAGGAGTTGAATGAGGAAGAATTCATAGCTTACTATGTTTGTAAAAGATCTGGCGATATTTTTAAAACTCTAATAGCTACAATTCTATCTCAGAACTCTACTGATAAGTCAGCTATGATTGCGTACAAAAACTTAGAAGAAAAAATAGGTATAGAGCCGAAATTATTGCTAAACGCAAAGATGGAAGATATAATAAGTGCTATAAGAATATGCGGTCTTTCTAACTCTAAGACAAGATATATAAGAAACGCAGCCAAGGCATTTCTAGAGTATAAACTCGAGTTTAAGGACTGTAATACTTTTAGAAACTTTTTACTTAGTATAGAGGGAATTGGTTATAAGACTGCAGATGTCGTACTGGTTACATGTCTTAAGTGCAAAGCGTTCCCGGTTGATACTCATATAAAAAGAGTGATTACCAGGTTGGGAATTTTAGGCAAGTCACCAAGTTATAAAGATATATCGAATTACTTCTTGGGTTTCTTAGAATCAGAAGATCTTCTTAATTTACATCATTTATTAATTCACCACGGTAGAAGGACTTGCAAAGCAAGAAAACCTTTATGCAACTCATGTGTATTGAAAAATTGTTGTGAGTTTTACACTGGAATGGCTAAACCCTCTAGACCTCAAGCCACATGAGGATGTGATAGAAAGTATAGTCATTGAGAATATAAATATGTTAAAGAGATTTTGTAAAGTTGTTCCTATAGTGGTAGATAGAAGCTCTCTTACGATATTAGACGGGCATCATAGACATCAAGCGGCTGTTATACTAGGCTTAGATAAAATACCAGTAGTTCTTGTAGATTATCGTAGCGAAGATATAAAAATAGAAAACTGGTATCTTAGGATAGAGAATAAAAACACGTTTAATCTTTTCGTTAACTCCTATCTACTCACTTCTCACGAGCAGAGAAAAAAATATTGTGCAACAATAAAAGGTGTTAGGATTATATGTGATGAGAGTATATTTCGCCTTTATTGGAAAACTGAACACTTAAAGCAAAAATTTGAAAAGTTAGGATTAAAAGCCGTTAAAGTAACTGAACCTGATGGGATTGCATTACCACCTATAGATAAAGAGACCGTTATTAAGTTAGCTTCTATGGGCCTTAGGTTCCCCCCTAAATCCACCAGGCATGTCTATAAATTTTTTATACCGAGAGAAGAACTATCTCTAAAATGCTAATACTAGTATTACAACTCTTATTGTTCCTCTATCCTTCGCTCTTCGTATTGTATCAACTAATACTTTATTATCGCTCTAAAAAAGTTCTCGTTTTAAGTCCAGATTTAAAAGAGACAAATTTGCCCTTCCTTTCTATAATCGTCCCTACTAAAGGCGAGTCATTAGACGTGATTCAAGGGTTAATAGATAACATAAATACATTAATATGGGATAAGCAAAAGCTTGAGGTAATCATAGTTTCAGATGATGATGAACAATACTTTTCTACCCTTAAGAGTACCTTAAAAATCCCTAAATACCTTAACGTTAGGTTATTCAGGAGGGAAAAAAGACTGGGTTTCAAGAGCGGTGCACTATCTTATGGGTTTGAAATGGCGAGAGGAAACCTAATTCTGACCATAGACGTAGACTCAAGACTTCCTCGTGACGCCTTAATTAAGGCTTACGCTAAAATGATTGAGAGTAATTGCGATGCTGTAGTTTTTGAATGGAATGGATATACAAATAATATGTATTCTAACTTAGCTAAAGGATTAGTCGCTACAACAGTATTAGCAAGCAGAGCTTTGTTCAGAGGTAAAGAGAGCATAGGTTTAAGACCATTCCCAGTAGGGAGCGGAACTATATTTAGAAGAGAAGTGTTAGAAAAACTTCACGGATGGGATTACAGTCTAATACAAGACGATCTTGAAATAGGTGCTAGAATGGCACACATAGGGAAAAGAGTATGCTCTTCTGGAGTGCCGATATATATAGAGGTTCCTGATAACTTATACGGGTTTTATGTCCAACAAACCAGATGGGCATTAGGTACAGGTGAGGTATTGAGAAACAGGGTAAAATTCATCTTAAGCTCACCCTATAGTTTATCTCAAAAGATGGACATGGTATTTCACCTTTTACAATATACTCCAATAATAATTACTTTCATTTTAGCGACACTGGTCGCTGTTCTCGCTCCTTTTAAGTTCGGAGATATTTTGAGGACTCCTCTGTTCTTGCTCTGGATGGCAATTTTGGTTCTGTATGCGATAACCCTCTTTATATTGGCATTAAGGTTGGGGTTGGGGTTCAAGAATAGTTTAATGGCTATTGGAGCCCTCTCTGCACTTACAGTAGCAATATCTCCCTTCATTACTATAAGCTTCTTCAAAGGTATTCTATCTAAAGATAAAGTTTACGTAGTTACCCCTAAAGGCAATGTGAAAGTTTCTTTCGAATCTAAGGTTAGAAGAATAAACGCCGTAATTGCGGTCTTTGGGCTGATGTATTTTACAGCTTCGATAATATACTTCCTTCACTCTTATATCATTACTGGTCTTTGGTTATTGTACTACTCCTCAGGTTACTTATATACGGTGTTTGGTTACAATAAATAATACAACAATCTCTTTTAAACTGATGTCACTTAATAACATTAACATGGAAGTTCAAGCTTTTAACTTTATTTCTGATGAAGAGATATATAAACTCCTTACTCCTCAAGTAGCAAAATGGTTTAAGGAAAAGTATAAGACCTTTACACCACCACAGAGGGGAGCAATTCCCTTAATAAAAGCCGGTAAAAATGTGCTTGTCTCTAGTCCGACTGGTAGCGGAAAAACCTTGGCAGCTTTTCTCGGTATTTTAGATACCTTGATCAAAATGGGTTATGAAGGTAATCTAGAGAATATGATTTACGCCATTTACATTTCCCCGTTAAGAGCGTTAAATAATGATATGCAGAGAAACCTACTTGAACCTTTGTCGGAACTCAGCTCTCTATATCCAGACTTACCTAAGATAAAAGTGAGTATTAGAACGAGCGACACTACGTCGTACCAAAAGCAAAAGATGCTTAGGGACCCTCCCCACATACTGATAACTACCCCCGAATCTTTCGGGATATCTTTAGTTTCCCCTAAATTCAGAGATAAACTCGCTAATGTAAGGTGGGTAATAATTGACGAGATTCATGAGCTCGCTAACAGTAAAAGAGGAGCGTATTTATCTGGACTTTTAGAACTATATCAGAATTTGGTAGCTAAAAACGAGATAGTTAGGATCGGATTAAGTGCTACTGTATCTCCATTGGAAGAAGTAGCAAAATTTCTGGTAGGACGTAACAGAAGCTTTGAAATAATCGATGCTAGATTTGTTAAGCCAATAGACATCAAAGTTGTTTCGCCAGTAAGGGACTTAGTTCACGCGTCGGAAGAGGAGGTTAGTAAGGGGATTTATGATTTCTTGATCTCCGAAATTAAGAAATATAAGACAACTTTAGTATTTACAAACACTAGAAGTGCTGCCGAAAGAGTCTCTTACAAGCTTAGAAAATTATTTGAGGAGGAGAAGATATTTGACTCTGACTTAGTAGCTGCTCATCATAGTAGTTTGAGTAGAGATGTGAGGCTTGATGTGGAGGAGAAGCTTAAAGAAGGAAAGTTAAAAGTCGTAGTTTCTTCCACCAGTCTAGAACTCGGTATAGATATCGGATACATTGATCTAGTCATACTCTTAAGCAGCCCTAAGAGTGTAAGCCGATTATTGCAAAGGATAGGGAGAGCGGGTCATCATATCAGAAATGTGAGCAGGGGAAGAATAGTTGTTGTAGATAGGGATGATCTAGTAGAATGCACGATTTTGGCACAACTAGCAAGGCAGAGAAAAATAGACAGTATTCACATACCATCCTCACCTTTAGACGTTTTAGCCCAATTAATAGTAGCATCGTCCTTAATTTCCCCTGTTTCAATTGATAAACTATTTGAGATCATCACTAACTCTTATAACTATTCTAACCTTTCAAAGAAGCAGTTCTTGAGCGTAGTTAATTATTTAGCTGGTGGTTACGAACTGGAAGATAAAAGAGTTTATGCGAAAATCAGGCTAAAAGATAATGTAATTTACCCTAAAAGCGGAGCTAGAATGATATTCTTCCTCAATAGCGGTACGATCCCCGATGAGGCTATGATTCCGGTCAAGACAGAGGAAGGAAAATACGTAGGAAACCTCGAAGAAGAGTTCGTAGAAATTCTTACCCCTGGAGATATATTCGTCCTTGCCGGAAAGACGTACGAATTTATTAGAAGTGAGAATAACGTAATTATCGTGAGGGATGCAGAGGGACAAAGACCTACTGTTCCTAGTTGGTTTTCGGAGATGTTACCATTGGCTTACGACTCGGCACTTGAAATTGGAAAGTTCAGAGGTATGGTTGCCGAGTATATCTCTGATGGCACTAACGCGAGAGATGTTATTGAAAAGATTGCAAAAGAATATGAGTTATCGAAATCCGGAGCTAAGTCTATTTACACGTATATATACGAGCAATATATGTTCGCTGGTGTTGTACCGACGGATAAGCTAATCGTGATAGAAATTTATGATGATGAAGAGGGAAGAAGGAACTTTATCTTTCATGCCCTCTATGGAAGGAGAACCTTAGATGCTTTATCTAGAGCTGTAGCTTACGTTATGAGTAATGACCTAAAAACTGACTTAAGAATAGCAGTTACAGATAACGGATTTATAATTACGCTACCGAACATAGTTGACTATGATATAGGTTCAGTCTTAGCTAGGCTTAACCCTGATGAAATGTATGATATACTAAGTAGAGTAATAATGAGGACTGAGATGCTGAAGCGTAGGTTTAGACATTGTGCTGAAAGATCGTTAATGATACTAAAGCGCTATAAAGGCAGGGAGACGAATGTTGATCGTAGGCAATTAAACTCGGAGGTTCTGCTTGGAGTTGTAAAAGAGTTGGAAGATTTTCCTGTCCTCAAGGAGACCATAAGGGAAATTTTAGAGGATTACATGGATATAAAAAGAGCGATAGAGATAGTAAGCAAAGTAAGAAGTGGTGAAATTATGGTTAAAGTAGTAGGCCCGTTCAATATTCCGAGTCCATTCGCTCATAATATATTGCTGAAAGAGTACTCTGATGTAGTATTAGCAGAAGATAAGAGAGAATTATTGAAGAAGCTTCATGAGAAGGTTGTGGAGTTCCTTAGGAATAAGGGAATTGACGTCAATCTCCAGTATACCGAGAGCAGTGAATAAGTATGCTTTTACACATTTTTTGCTACAAATAATCCATGGCACTTCCCATAAGCTCATGTATTGTAAGTCAGATAAGGAAGGTTCACAAGAGTCTTTGTGCGTATGAACTATTGCTTTTATCTCATTTGTGTATTTATAGAACTCCTCAGGATCTACTTGAAACCTATCATCTCCTTCGGCTATATTCTTCAGCTCTATTAGCTTATTATTCCTTGTAACGATTGCAATTCTTTCATGCATTTACTAACTCTTCCAATCCAGCAATAGTCTTAAGAATATCTGTTCTAGTTACTATTCCTACTACCTTTTGATTTCTAGATAATACTAGAAGCCTACCCACGTTATATATTAGCATTTTTCTTATGGCTGTCATTATGTCGTCCTCATCCCCTATACTAATCACGTTAGTCTTCATATAATCACTAACTTTCGCCTCGTAGTTTCCTTCAAAGAACGCCTTTATTATGTCTGCTGTAGTAAGTATCCCTAAGGTTTTTTCGTTCTCATCTAAAACCGGAGCCCCTCTTATTCCTTCCTTATAAAGTATTTGTGATGCCTCCTTGAGAGTCATGCTAGGTTTTAGAGCGATTAATTTTCTAGAAATTATATTCTTGACTTGAACCTTCGGAATACTAATCATTCTTGTAACATCTAGGATCAATTCCTTCCTTGAATCATCAATATGTATTACAACACCCTCTATTACGAGCCTGCTATATGGTACCGGGCCTACTTTTACTGTATCACCTACCTTTATCTTCTTTAGTTCACCGCTAACCCTTAAAAGAACTTTATTCCCAGAAGGATTAGTAATATCAAGAATCTCTATATTACTTATCTTTATATCTGTTTCGAAACCATCTTTGTATAGACTTAACTGATCCAGAATAGGTGTTATTATAGGGTTCTTTATTGTTTCATAAGCCTTGAGTGTTGGTACATATCCACCATTAGGCCCGGGCTTCGATTCAATTAATCCGAGAACTTTTAAGCTAAGAATTATGTTTCTTACGGTCCCTTCATCCTTTCCTATAACGTCTGCTACTTCCTTACTTTTTATCATTCTCTTATTCTTATTGTATAAGTCTACTAGAGCTAGAAGTATCTCCCTTTGCGTAGATGATAAATTTTGCATCAATAATTATAATCTAATTATAAATTTAAAAATCATTTCATGAGCCGATAATTTTCTTTATAGTTTTAGGACTAACAGTAAACACTTTCTCTGCTATCATAGCTATATATTCCGGCTTTGGAAGAGGATACTTTATTCCTATGTTTATAGCTATAGCCCTCTTTTGGGCTTCTAGACTCAACTTGTCTCTAATGCTCCTAGTTGCTATTCCCTCGGCTATCTTAAATGCCGTATAAAATCTTGCAAAACTGATCGCTGTGTGCTGGATTTCGTCGACGTTAACTGAGCTTAGAATACGTAATGCATCATATAGTGTCTGCTCGGGTTTGAAGGAGAATATACCTTCTATAAAAATAAGCCTTAAGGTTTTAGCAAGGCTTGATTTATCCTTATCCAGCATCTCGTAGGCTTCTAAAGGTTTATTCTCTACAATAAGCTGTGCTGCATGATCGAACTTTATTTCTGAGGGAAAGACCCTATCGAATAATTCTCGATATTCATTAAGTAAACCCAATCCGTCCTTTCCCACTACGTAAAGGCTGATTAGCTCTTTCTCGTATAATTCATCGGCTTTGAAACCTCTGATCGGTTTTATGTGTTTTTCCTCATAAGACTTTTCAAGTATTTTGAGAACTTGTTCTCTTGTAACGTTAGTGTTCTCCAGTATTTTTCCCCAAATATCGGTCAGAACCTTGACCCTCTCTTTGTATAATTCCTTAACCATGGAATTGTATTTGGCAATTTCCCTTAAAAAGGTATCAAGTAGAGGATCTAAACATGAGCATAACAAATGAAGATACTTTAAAAAATAACGTAGTATTAATTTCTGCATCAGATCTTGAAGAGGAGATAAAGGAGTTAAGGGAAAAAATAAAGAACTTAAACGATTCTACTAGTCAAGAGTTTAATAACGTCAAGTCACAGTTGGATAGACTCTTTACAATTACTAGCTGGTTAAATATAGCCCGGTCTCAAGGTCTGTGGAAAGCGAAAACTTGCAGACATGTTTTCAATGATACTTGTAACGCATGGAGCATAAGTGAACCTGAAAAATTAGGGATTCCTCAAGATGCAATAGTAGTTCTAGAGAATGGTAGTAAAAAAGTTGTGGTGGCAAAGTTTTCCGACATTTGTATAACATGCCCTCTATACGAGCCTAAGAGAACATAGCTGAGTTTATGATCTTTTTGATCTTAAGTATTTTTCTACCCATTACATTAGTCTCCTCTACAAACTCCTCTAAACTCTCCAACAAGTCGTCGAGAATAATATCTATGATCTCTCTCTTCTCTCGTTCAGTAGCTATCTTAAAAGCCTTCTCAATGGTTTCATCGCTAGGGTGGGTCGTATTGTTCAAAAACTTCGTTATTGCTGCTGGAGATAAACCCAGTTCTTCAGCTAGCTCCTTTTTGCTTCTTTTCTGTAGTAGAAGTTCAATAATCCTAGTCCTAGCCTCTTTGCTGAGATTATGGATTATGCGCATTTAAACCCATTATCAGTCGAAAATTTAATAAGTGAAATACATTATTTGTTACGAATGAAGGCAATAGTATTCGATTTAGGTATTACGATGAAAGACGTGGTAGAAAGACCTATAAATAAGGATTATGTAATGGTATCACCTTCTCTAGTGCTACTAACGGGCATAGAGAATGCTATATACACGGGCTTTCTTTGGGTAGAACCAAAGAGAATTCTGGGTAGTACCGGCATAGTTAAAGTAAGAAATGCAGGGATTGAGGTCGATAAAAACATTGAGGGTAAAAAAGCCATAGTTCTCCCTTACTCTAAAAAGTATGGAGGTATCGGAACAGAAATAGACGGAATCTTAGCTGAAAACGCTGTAGTACCCAGCGATAGTTTAGTAATCTTGCCGAACGATTATGACGTTAAGTATATTCTATATCCATTTGTGAGTATTGGTTTACAACTGAGAAAGATAGTGAGAGGGTTTAACGTGTTAATAATAGGTGGTGGTCTCGTTTCATATATATCCGCATTAACGTTAGTAGGTTATGCAAATAGAATATATCTATATAACGACGAGGGATATAAAGTCAGACTATACGGGGTAGAGGAGGTTAAAGATGGTGGTAACTGGGATATAGTATTCGCTGGTAGTATGAGGAGCTGGATAAGAATACTTTTACAACTTGGTTCTAAGGAAGGCGATATCTTAGCCCTTCCGAGATTCCTTAACAGTTGGCCATCGATAATACCTACAAGGCTAAATGTGAAATTTATTGAACCAATAAAAATGGACGGGGTCTTCGACTATATCGAAGATGAGATAAGTGATAAATTATTCAATGAGTTAGTAGTTTCATCTGATTCTCTTGAGGCTTCGATACCTACACCAAAACCTGGGGTTATATTTAACGTAGAAAAAATTTTCATGTCATAAATAAGAAGAAATAGTTTGTCCTAAGATCTTTATCCCTTGTTCTAATTCTTCTGGGCTTGGATAGCTGAAGTTTAGTCTCATGGTATTTCTTCCACTATAGTCATAATAAAAGCTAGAACCAGGTACGTAAGCAACTCCTCTTTTCATAGCATCATCGAGCATTTTAACCGTGTCTATCTTCTCAGGAAGCCATGTAAATACGAACATCCCTCCTACCGGTCTACTCCATCTAGCTGTCTTAGGGAAATACTTTTCTATAGCACTCAACATTACATCCCTTTTCTTACGATAAGTCTCCTTTATCTTGGGTATTTGCCTGTCTATAACTCCTCTCCTAATAGCTTCCATCGCTATCATTTGGGTGAAAGTAGGAGTGTGAAGATCCACATTCTGCTTATATAACTCCAACTCACGAGTAAATTCTTCAGACGCCACTATCCATCCCAGCCTTAATCCCGGTGCTAAGATTTTGCTGAAAGTGCCAGTGTAAATAACTCTACCCGATTTGTCTAAAGCTTTAATAGGTGCAGGACTTTCTCCTTCAAAGACTAAGAATCCGTAGGCATCATCTTCCACTACTAGGAAGTCGTATTTCTCAGCTATTTCTAACAACCTTTTTCTGTCCTCTAAACTCATCGTAGTTCCAGCAGGATTTTGGGCTGTTGGAATTACGTACATCAACTTTGGCTTCTTTCCGTTAGATATACTCTCCTTAACCTTCCTCTCCAGTTCGTCGATGTCAGGACCTTTCTCCGTAACCTTAACTCCTATGAAATTGGGCTTCCTTGCCCTTAGAATATTTAGTGCAGCTAAATAGGTTGGCATTTCTACGATTACCGTATCTCCTGGATCAACGAGTAAATTAAAGATCATAAATAAAGCTTCTTGACTTCCTACGGTAACAAATATATTGTTCTCATTTATCCCAGTAATCCCCCTTCTTGCAGATAGGTTTACTAATTCCTTTCTGAAATCAATTATTCCGGAAGTAGTAGAATACTGTAGTGCTCTCTCAGGACTCTTCTTAAGTATATCTGATGTAATCTTTTCTATTTCTTCAGCGGGAAAGGTAGAAGGGTCCGGTAAACCACCGGCTAAGCTGATGACTTTTTTTCCTTCAGTTAATTTAAGTAGATCTCTTATTTCGGAGCTCCTTAGCATCTCAGTGTCTTTAGATAGGTAACGTTCAAACATTTAACAGTTCACGCACAAAATAATTAATCTTCGTCCTTTTATCTATTTTTGTGTATGAGTGTTACGCTGAAATTATAACCGTAGGAAATGAAATACTGAGTGGTAGAACTGTTAACACAAATGCCTCTCATATAGCTAGAAGATTGGTTTCAATAGGTTTTACTATAAGGAGAATAACGGTAGTTATGGACGAACTCGATGAAATAAAACAAGCCTTTATAGAATCGCTAAGTAGAAAACCTAAATTAATAGTTTCTACTGGGGGTCTAGGTCCTACTTATGATGATAAGACAAGTGAAGGCTTATCTCTCGCAATTAATAGACCACTTGAGCTAAACCAAAAAGCTCTTCAAATGTTAATTGAAAAGTACTCTAGATTAGGAATACAACTTACAGAAGAAAGGAGAAAAATGGCTTTGATGCCACAAGGTAGTATACCGGTCGAGAACGAAGCTGGGATAGCTCCGGGAATTTACATAAATTATCAAGGAATAGAAATACTCGCCACTCCGGGAGTTCCGAGAGAGATGGAAAACGTCTTGGAAAACTTTCTATCCCGTTACTTGAGTAACAGACCTAATAAGAAATATTATGAGGAAAACTTCATCATTAAAGGTGTGATGGAGTCAGCGTTAGCCCCGTACGTGAAACAATTAGTTAAGAAATACGATCTCTATATAAAGACGCATCCCAAAGGAAAAGAACTCGATAATCCTCTACTGGAAGTCCAAATTGCCGGTAGTTCTGAGAACGAAGAAGAAATAAAGAAAAAAGTTAAAAATTGTAAGAAGGAGCTTATGGAAATAGGCAAACAATTAGGCGGAAGTATTCAAGAAGGCTAAGATTTCATTAGCAAGTTCTTCTGGGTATTCGAAGTTAAGGAAGTGACCATATCCCTGAAATACCTTACTTTTCAATTTTCGAATTTTTTGTTGGAATACTTGTAAGTTTTGTACTAGCTTATCCTCACTCCCGTACACAACTAAAGTATCTTCATCTATCTTTTCTAGGTCATTTGAGTAATCCTTAGCGTTAAGCAAACCTTCTACAGCGTATTTATAGCCCAGAGGTGTGTTTTCGCGATATACTTCAAGGAGGTCGTTCCATGCTCTAGGGTTCATATATAAAGTAGGTGAGAAGTCATTTGCCTTTCTCCTATATTCTGCTAGAGCTTCCATACCGAGAGAGAGTGCTATAGAAATCATCTTCTCATAAGGTTCTCTGGCGGGGGCTTTATATAATGCCCCTATCAAAACCAGTTTTTTGATGCTGTACTTTAATGCGTAATCTATGGCAATTAGAGTACCCAGTGAATGACCAATAATAATTGGGTCTTTGATATTTTCTACTTCAAGAAGTTCTCTCAAGTCAGATGAATGTTCTTCGATCGAGTAGGGAGAGGAGGGTATTGATGATCTACCATGTCCTCGTAAATCGTAAATTAACACATTGAATTTCGACGCTAGGATAGGATAAACATGTTTCCAACTTTTAACACTTCCTGCCAGATGGTGTATTAGGACTACAGTACTCGTCAAACCAGGTTGGGACTTCATTTCGTAGTATATCCTTACTCCACTACTCAGTAGTGTTATCATTCGTTATCGCCACTGAGTTTATCTACGTATATTTCACTTATAACTATTGGATATTCGATCCCCAGTTTTTCTAAAACCTCTGGATGGACTTCTCCTATTATTCCTATAACCTCAGAGTTATCTCTGATTATTTCAGCAGTCCTACCCTTAATTAGGAGATGGTGTTCACTTTTTCTGTAGCTGAAGTTTATTTTCAAATTATAAAGGATCTGGTGAATTCTAGCTTGAAGCTCCTCAAAGCTAACCTTACTGTCCATTATTGCGTAAACTGCTCTGGTTGAGTTTTTATAGCCCGTATCTGTATTTCCCCTAATTACGACGTCGCCTATTTCAAACACAAGTATAGGCATTCTTGAGTGCTGGTTTTGTTTCAAGAAATATAGTGTTGTAGGAATTAAGGAGTTTCTAATAACAGTATAGTCCACAGTTACTGGATTTAAGATTTTCACGTAATCACCCTGAATTTCTCTATCGTTAGTTAGAACGAAAGTAAATATCTCCGTGAAACCAGCCCCTACGCTTAAGTCTCTCAATTTTCTGCTGATTAAAGTCTTTTCAGACGCATTCCCGATTTTCGAAAGTTTATATGTCGAAGGTTCAAGGTTCTGATATCCTATCATCATAGCTATATCTTCGACCAAGTCAATCTGTGAAATTATATCTACCCTATAAGGGGGGATAATAACTTCTATCTCATTTTTACTCATACTATCAGCGTCAAATCTGGCCATTCTTAAGTACTCTACTATCTGACTGGTTGGCAAGTTTACTCCTAATTTTTTATTTACATAATCCGAGTAGATTCTCGTCGTCGTGTGCTTTAGCAGTGGAGACCAGAAGTCTTGTTGTGCACTTAAAACTTTTACTAGCTCTATCTTCCCGCCTATCTCAGCGAGGTTAGTAGTTAATAGGTCTAAGGTAGAGATCACGGCATCTAAAGACGTACCGGTCACATCTATGAAAAGATTTTTGGTAGTTAGCTCTATTCTAGTTTTTTCTGAATTTATAACGGGCGGTATGCTCAGTATGCTTCCGTCATCTTCCATTATCGCTGGAGTTTTCCCGTTCTTCACTGATATATTTCCATATTGTTTTCCTTGGTCTGTAGACTCTAAAACTCCTTTGACGGTTATTTCTTTATTCCCGTTAAGTGGTATAAATTTGTAATTTAGTGGGATCTCTCTATATACAATATTTTTAGACGTAATCTTATCTAAGTCGTGGATGCCTATTGCAACCTTTTTCCTCTTTCTTCCTATAGTTATATGAAGTTTTTCTTGAAATTGTATCAATTCCTTCAGTTTGTCCTCATCAAATTTTATTCCTCTTATTATTCCTGCTATTGCATAGGGTCTTGTATCAACGTTTTCCACGCTTAATGTATATTCGCTTTTCTTTACCTCATACTTGGCTTCTCCCAGTTCTAACTTCTTTAATCCCTTAATAGCTCTTATTATTCCAGAGGAGGTTAGAAGATCTGGCCTATCGTTATTAATCTCTATTTCGACATGATCTTGATCAACTGGTTTAACTTCGGACTTTAAGTTAAAAAGTAGCTCTTCTAGTTCGCTTTCCTTTATCTTCAGTTGATTAATTATATCCCATTTATAGACTACTATAGTTACCATGAGTCTCAACCCGTAAATGTTCTGAGAAACTCTATACTATTAGCATATAATAATCTAATATCTTTCAAGCCGAAAAGAAGCATTGCAAGTCTGTCTATTCCTATTCCCCATGCTCCTGCGTCACTATTTATTCCTACTGCCTGAAGAATCTCGGGTCTTAATAGTCCCGCTCCTGACATTTCTACCCAGCCGAGACCCTCAATCTTTCCGTAGACTTCCACACTTGGTTCGGTGAACGGGAAGTAAGCTGGCTTGAATTTAATTTCCTTTATCCCTATCTGGTAAAATATCTCCTTTAAAACGCCTAGCAGATCTCTAAATGTAAAACCATCCTCTATTACAAGACCGTCTAGCTGATGGAACTCAATTAAATGGGTCGCATCAATTGAGTCTGGTCTAAAGACTTTACCGATAGTGAAAGTCCTTATCGGTGGTTTAGGTTTAGAACTTAAAACTCTTGACGTTACTGCGGTGGTCTGGCTTCTTAGAACCAGTCTCAGGGCAACGTTTTCATCCCATTCGTATTTCCAGCCCTTCTTGTGCATTTCCTTAACTCTTTCAATCAACTCCTCGTCTCTAACTTCTCCCTTACCTTCGATCATAAAGCTATCATGTATTTCTCTTGCGGGGTGATCTTGTGCTTGGAACAGTAAGTCAAAATTATAAAATTCAAGTTCAACGTAATTTCCATTAACTTCAGTAAATCCGAGTTCTATCATTACGTCCCTTAGTCTTTCCAAGAACTCCTTGAAAAAGTGTTTCTTAGCTAACGGATAGAAAGGTGGTTCCGCTTCAACGTTGTACTCCTTAATCGGGGATTTTTTCCATTCACCACTCCTCAGGATTTCAGGTGTAATATAAGTTATAGCTTTGGTAGTTTCCACTACGTCTTGTACTAGGGTTAATAGAAGAAACGTCTCTTGTTTAGCAGTTATTAGCTTCCTCGAAATTAACTGTTTTGAATTCTCATTGTCTATCTTAGAAGGGTCTCTCAATAGGTCAAGTTCTGGGGAATGATAGTCGTTAACAAGAGGGGTGATCGTGTCTTTATCTATTTTTATAAGGTTTTTCCTTCTCGCCCAACCTAAAGCGATTTCTAATTCCTCGCCTAAGACCTCTCTGAGCTCGCTTATTTTTTTATTTTGCCCGTTAAGGATCTTGATCAGCCTCTCTTCGGGCATTCCATTCTGAAGCCTTAGTCTACCCTCCTCTGTTAGCTCATATTTAGTTACTTTTTTCTCTTCAGTCCTTACGTATCCCTTTTCCTTTAATAGTTGGGCGAGGCTATAGATAGAGGAAATCGGGATTGATAAAGCTTTGCTAATCTCCTCAGCTGATGCAGTTCTGTCTGGTTTCGTCTTCAAATATTCAACTATTTTAATCTCGTTCTCGCTTAACATTTAGAGTTCCACGCTCTGTCCAGGCTGAAGTAATAATGCCTTGTAACCTCTTTTATTCACTTCTCTTACGAACTCATTAGGATCTACTTTGATTAAATCCCAAGTATTATAATGAATTGGTATTGCATATTTTCTAGGCTTTAACATCTCTACCGCTATAGCCGCTTGTTGAGGATCCATAGTGAACCTTCCGCCAATAGGTAATAGAGTGTAATCAGGCTTAAACAACTCACCTATTAACCTCATGTCTTCAAAGATCCCCGTGTCCCCAGCATGATATAATGTTATTCCGTCTCCGTTAATTATTACACCAGTGGGATCACTATGCTCACTAGAATGAACAGCTTTTGTCAACGCAAGTTTGATACCGTCGAAATCTACGTATCCTCCTACGTTAGCCGGTATGAATTTGTCCCAATCAATCTTGTACTCATTAGCTAGATAGGCTTCTAAATCGTAAGTAGCGAAGACCTTTGCTTTAGGGTTCATCTTAATCAGTTCAACTGTGTCTCCTAAGTGGTCGTAATGGTCATGAGTTACTACAATTAGGTCTAGGTTATTCTCAAAATAGTTTAACTTTACGGGGGATAAGGGGTTATCTTTTATTAATGGGTCTATAATAATATGTTTACCGTTTATATAAAGTTCGACAGCCGCATGACCTAACCAACGTAGTTGTGGCATAATAGAATATTTCTAAGCTAAAAATTAAAACTTCCTTTCTTTATATACCCTCATGAATGAAGAGGTTATAGAAATACTAAGAAAAGCTGGAAAAATTGCGGCTAAGGCGAGAGAAGAAGGGGCGAAGTTAATTAAGCCTGGGGTAAAGGTTATAGGCATTTGTGAAACCGTTGAGAAAATAATAATCGAGAGTGGAGCCTTTCCTGCGTTCCCATGCAATCTGTCTATAAATAATGAAGCTGCTCATTACAGTCCCGTGATCAACGACACTAAAGTGATCCCTGAAAATGCGGTTGTTAAATTAGATTTAGGTGCTCACATTGATGGTTATATAACGGACACTGCCGTAACAGTAGTCTTAGATCCTAAATATGAAAAATTAGCTGAGGCATCAAAGGAAGCCCTAGATAAGGCTGTAGAGACTATAAGGGCAGGAGTAGATATCGGAGAAATTGGAAAGGCGATTGAGAGGACTATTAAGAGCTACGGATATAAACCCATAGCGAACCTCGGCGGTCACTTGATTAGGCGTTATGAACTTCATGCAGGGATATTTATTCCAAACGTTTACGAGAGAGGAATGGGAAGGATAATCGAGGATAATACTTACGCTATCGAACCCTTCGCTACGGACGGTGGAGGAAAAGTGATAGAGGGAAAGGAGATTACGATTTTTGCAGTAAGGTCTACTGATGTTAAGGGGTTAACAGATGAGGAAAAAGACTTTCTCATGAAGATCTATGAAAAAGTAAATAAGAATCCCTTTAGCGAGCGTTGGTTTGCTAATCTGGGAGAGGCGGAATACGTAAAACAGATGATACGAACCCTCATGAGGAAAGGTGCCCTTAGAGGTTATCCTATCCTATTGGAAGTTAAGAAGGGTTTTGTGTCACAGTTCGAACATACGGTCTTAGTTACTAAGGATGGAGTGGAAGTAATAACTTAATAAAAAATTATTATCTCTTGTGTTTATAATATAAATGTGATGGAGGAATGTTAGGCGTAATAGATATAATAGCCTTAGCTCAATCAGGTGCGGCTAATCAATTAAATGGTGCTTACTATTTCCTTGCATATATTGTATTCTTCGCTCTCATTGCTTTGATGTCGCTACCTGGTTTCCAACAGAGGATGTATATTTACTTTGCTTCTAGGGAAATAGAAAATGGTCTGGCTAAAATAGAGAAGTCTTTAAATACTGCTAAAAGTAAAACCAAACAATTATTAGAAAAACAAGGTGCACCGAATCCAGAAGAGCTAACTAAGAGATTTGCAGATATGTTTACTATAGACCCAGTTAGTGTAGAGCCTACGGATATAATTAGTAGGATGAGGCTACTAATTAGGACAAGTGAAGACAGGATTAAAGGTATAATAATGACTACATTACCTAATGTTGACCCAGTAACTAGAAGTAAGATAGAAGTTTCCGCTGAGATTATAAATGCATTAAATACCCTTCACAAGGTCATCAGACATTATCTCTTATTGGGTAAAAAACTGAACAGTTATTTCATTCTGTTGCAATTGCAGAGTGTAGTTCCAATTCTGGTAAAAATGGCTGAAGCCTATGAGAAGGCTCAAGATACATTTATCCAAGGTATTCCAGTAGGTGACTCTCTAGGTCCATTAGTTGCCTCTAGATTTCTAATGTCAATTCCGGAAAAATGGTCTCCAAGTAGAGAAGTAATAGCTGGGGAAACATTATTCGAAGGCAGAAAGCTTATAGTAGTTAAAGCTGAAGGTCCTATGGCTACAGTTGGAACTCCTGGTGAGGCGGTAGAGAAAATTGTAGAGAAAGAAAACGGAAAAGTAGCAAGAATAATAACAGTTGACGCAGCAGCAAAGTTAGAAGGGGAAACTACAGGTGATATTGCTGAAGGAACTGGAGTTGCTATGGGAGATCCGGGTCCAGAGAAGATTGCGATCGAAAGGGTTGCTGTAAAGTATAACATACCAATAGATGCTGTGATAGTAAAGATGAGTATGGAGGAGGCAATTACATCCATGCCTCAAGAAGTGTATGAAGCTGCCGACAAAGTTGTTGAATTAGTTAAGAAGCTGATACTAGAAAGAACTAAACCTGGCGATACTGTATTAATGATAGGAGTAGGAAATACAGTAGGTGTAGCTCAATGAGCCAAAGTCAACAGCAGCAAAAACCTATTGTAACTGTACTGAAATGTCTTAAATGCGGATATACTACTGAGAGGCCTTTCAGAGAGGGCGACTTTATTCCGAAGATTGAGGGGACTTGTCCCCAAGATGGTGCACCTCTTTTTATATGGGGTATATATGCTAAATCTAATCAACAGCAAAAGAACAAATAACGGCGTATTAAATCAGATACTTTTTTAAGCTTTGAGAGATTACAATAGACTGTCCACCCGGCCATAGTGGGCGGGTAACACCCGGACTCATCTCGAACCCGGAAGTTAAGCCGCCCACGTCAGAAGGGCCGTGGGGTCCGCGAGGACCCGCAGCCCTTCTGAGCTGGGATGGGCATTCATTTTTAATACTTCTAGTTTAGTCATATATCAATGAAGAAAGTATTTGATGAGATTCACGGTTACATAACCTTAAATGATCTTGAAACAAAGATAATAGATTCTCCCATTTTTCAAAGGTTAAGAAGGATAAAACAAACCAGTTTGGCCTATCTTGTTTACCCTGGCGCGATGCATACTAGGTTTAGTCATTCCCTAGGCACTTTTTATCTTTCGCAGAAAGTAGGTGAAAAGCTTCAACAGAGCGGTATTATAACCTCAGAAGAACTTAATCTTATTCGCTTATCCTCCCTCCTTCACGATATAGGTCAGTTTCCTTTTAGTCACGCAATTGAACCGCTTTACCTTCAATCGAATCTCAGTAATAAAGTATTGAGGGACGAAATTATACGTAATGACGCGGAACTTAAAGAAATATTTGAGGAGCATTCAGTTGATGTGGGGAAAATTCTCCAGATATATAATGGAGATAACTCTTTCTCGAGTATTATAGATAGTGATGTTGATGTAGACAGAATGGACTACTTAATAAGGGATTCTAGACATACCGGCGTTCAATTAGGAAACTTGGATCTGGAAAGGTTAATAGATACAATTAGTTACGGAGAAGATGGTAACATAATAGTCTTAGAAAAAGGGCTATATAGTCTAGAGAATTTTTATATATCAAGACTACATATGTATCAGGCGGTGTATTATCATAAAACCATTTTAGGATACGAGATATATTTACGCCACATATTTAAACAAGTGGTAGAATCATGCTGTCCGGAATTATTTAACACAAACTATATTAAGAAGAGTGTTAATGAAGGTTCCTTGGTATATTGGGACGACGAATGGGTTTTTTCTAAATTATATGAGACTTTATCAGAATATAATACATCAGATAATCTTAAGCTGCAGATAAAGAATTTCTTAAATAGAAATGGTCCAAAGGTCGTATTTGAAGAGGTTACTTTTGACAAGCTTACTACTTCCTTAGAGGAGCTGGTCAGCAAGTTAGAGAGATATGGAATCCCTAGAGATGCAATCTTCCCGTTTGAAGAAAAGATAAAAATTATCGATAAAAGTAAGATTAAGGTATTATCAAAGGGAAAATATAAATCTCTAAAAGATTTGTCTAGCACTCTGCTGAAATCAATACCAGAATATATAAATATTGGGAGAATTTACGTTGACTATAAATTTGTGAATAGGGCAAGAGATATATTGAGTTGAAGCTAATACTAGTCGATGTTGACGGGACTTTAACTGTCGATAGAGATACTTATGTTCTTGAATTAGACGCAATCAGAACTTTAAGAGAAGTCCAAAAACTTGGCTTTAAAGTAGGTATTGTAAGCGGAAATTCTTACCCAGTTTTGAGAGCACTATATATGTACTTAGGCTTTAATGGAGGAATAGTAGCGGAGAACGGGTGCGTAGTCTATTACGAAGGGCTCTATGAAGTTTGTGAGAAGATCGATAAAGGTCTAATTACTGAGTTTGAGAAACTGTTCAGCGTAAGGGGTAGTTGGCAAAATCCCTTCAAATGTTGTGACTTAACATTCACTCCACCAAAATTAACAGAGGAAATGGTTAGGTGGGCTAGAGAAAAAGGATTATACATTAAAACTAGTGGTTACGCTATTCACATCTCGAAGTCTAAAAAAGGGAAAGGTGACGGAGTTAGGTTTCTCCTATCGTTATTAGGAGTAAGCAAAAATGACGTGATAGGCATAGGTGATTCAGACACTGACGTAGAGTTTTTAGAGGAAGTGGGATTTAAAGTAGTAGTAGGCAACGGGGAAGAGAAGGTAAAGAAATTGGGAAACTATATAACTAAGGAGAAAAGTGGAAAAGGAGTAGCAGAATTTGTAAATATGCTAATCACAAATAGAGGTGATGTACATGGAAGAAATAGAGGAGCTGATTTATAAATACGCTTTACAAAACGCTGTTAAACATAACGGGAAAGCTAACGTAAATGCAGTTGTGAGCAAAATATTCTCGGATAGACCTGACTTAAGGTCAAAGGCGAAGGAGATCGTAGACCTTGCTAAGAAAGTCTTAGAAAAAGTAAACTCTATGAGCGTTGAAGATCAAATGAAGGAACTTAAGGATAAATATCCAGATATGTTAGAAGAGAGGAAAAAGGAGGAGAGTGGTAAAAAAACATTACCTGCTATATCCGTTAAGGGATCTCTCATTACACGTTTTGCCCCTAATCCTGACGGTCCGTTGCATTTAGGGAATGCGAGAGCAGCAATTATCTCTTACGAATATGCCTCAATGTATAAAGGAAAATTCATCCTGAGATTTGATGACACAGATCCTAAAGTTAAAAAACCGATTAAGGAAGCTTACGATTGGATAAGAGAAGACTTAAAATGGTTGGGGATAAAGTGGGACTTAGAAGTTAGGGCCTCAGCACGTTTGTGTCTGTACTATAAATACGCAAAGGTGCTCATTGAAAAAGGTTATGCATATGTAGATACTTGCAGCGAAGAGGAATTCAAGGAGAAAAGAGATAAAGGGATGCCTTGCCCTAATAGGAATAAGGAACCCTCTTTTAATCTCGACCTATTCGAAAAAATGTTGAATGGGGGATTTAAAGAAGGAGAGGCTGTACTTAGATTAAAGACTGATCTGAATCTTCCAGATCCATCACAACGGGATTGGGTTTTACTGAGAATTATAGACGTAAAGGCTAATCCGCATCCTTTAGAGGGCGACAAGTACTGGGTATGGCCTACTTACAATTTCGCGAGTGCTATCGATGATCATGACTTAACAGTTACACACATATTCAGGGGGAAAGAACATGCAGTGAATGCGGAGAAACAGAAGTGGATATATAATTACATGGGATGGTCTTATCCAGAAGTCCATGAGTTTGGTAGGCTCAAACTGGAAGGTTTTATGATGAGCAAATCCAAGATCAGAACAGCCCTTGACAGAGGAGCAGGTATTGACGATCCGAGACTTCCTACATTAGCAGGGCTGAGAAGAAGAGGCATTCTTCCCGATACTATCAGAGAGATCATAATTACTGTTGGTCTTAAAGTGTCCGATGCGACAATTAGTTTTGACAATATTGCTTCTGTAAATAGAAAAAAACTTGACCAGATTGCTAAGAGGCTAATGTTCATTCCGAATCCAAGGGAGTACGTAATTGATATACCAGAGGATATAATTGCGAGAATTCCTTATCACCCTTCAAATCCATCAAATCATCGTGAGATTATGGTGAAACCAGATTCCTCTATATTTATTGACGAAAACGATGCAAGAGAGAAAGTCCTTAGATTAATGGAGTTGTGTAACGTGACCATTGAAGGAGGAAAGTTAATCTACCATAGTAAAGGTGTCGAGGAAGCAAGAAAAATTAACGCTAAAATCGTTCAATGGGTAAAGAAAGACGAAGCCGTACCGGTAATAGTATATGTTGCAGACCCTAACGCAGGAGTTAGTGAAATCCACGGCGTAGGTGAGAAGGAGATTGGTAATTTAAAAGAGGACGATATAGTCCAGTTCGTGAGGTTCGGATTTGTGAGAATTGATAAAAAGGAAGTAAAGAATAACAGTGTGGTTATTCATGCTATATTTTCACATGAGTAAGTTTTTTAATCTCCAAGAAGTGATATGTTATTGCGTGACGAGCTAGGAGGAGGATGAACGCATGTCTAAGCCGTCTTATGTAAAATTTGAAGTTCCACAAGATTTAGCCGATAAGGTATTAGAAGCTGTTAAGAAGGCTAGAGAGACTGGAAAGGTAAAGAAAGGTACTAACGAGACAACTAAAGCTGTCGAAAGAGGTCAGGCAAAACTTGTGGCAATAGCTGAAGACGTACAGCCAGAAGAAATAGTAGCACACTTACCACTTTTGTGCGAGGAAAAGAAGATACCGTATGTCTACGTTCCCTCAAAGAAAGCTCTAGGCGAGGCTTGTAACCTTCAAGTAGCTGCCGCTTCAGCTGCTATAATAGACCCAGGTGAAGCAAAGGAACTAGTTGATGAGATAATAAAGAGAGTAGAAGGATTAAAAGGACAAGCAAGTTAAAATTTTTTACAATGAACATTTTTGTTATAGGGAATATATTTAATACTTCTGGAGTTTATACGCACATTAAGAACGTGACTGAAGAACTTGTTAAATTAGGTCATTCGGTAACTCTCTACACTCCCTCTTTTCTCGTAGATTCTTCAAGAAAGAAGGTCGTAGAAGAGTTAAAAGGAGTTGAGATTCACCCCTTAGTTTACTTCTATTTAGAGAACGGAGTTACCACTCAAATTCGCACTTTTCGGTATTTTATTAATTCTCATATGGTATATTTCAATTGGGGTAATTTAGGCTTTGACAAAAAAATACTAGACGAACTACCTAGTAAAGTAGATATAGTCTATGATATGCATGAAGATGCGGTTACGCTAAGACTTTCGTATCATATTGCCAAGAAGTTGGGTAAGCCGTTAGTTAAGTTACTACATGACGAACCTTTTAGGAATTCCTTCGGAAGAGGGTATAGGCACTTCCTCGGCCTCAAAGGATGGGTATATGACAGTATGATGTATTTCTTTTATAAGGCTGATAAATGGGCTTTTTTAAGGGCAATGAGAGATGGAGTTTTGAGGGGGATCGCAAGTGTGTCTCCTTCAGCATTTTACTATTCAGGCTTAGATAAGGTCTCTGGAAAATACGGAGTAAAGACAAAAGTATACAAACCTGGGAATGCATTCGATAAAGATACTCTCTTTAAATACAGAAAGACCAGAAACAAAAGCGATTTCGCAGTGTTTTTTGCAAGACTTGTTCCTCAAAAAGGTCTTTATGAATTACCTAAGATAGCTCGTGAACTAAGTACTAAACTCGTTGTGTGTGGAAAGCTATATAACGAAAGTGATAAGAAGTTTCTTGAAGTTAAAGGTATTGAGTATAAGGGCTATTTACCCTACGATGAGCTATATAGGACTGTGGCTAATGCTAAAGTGCTCATCTACCCCTCCCATCAGGACGGTTTTTCACTTGTAGTTCTTGACGCTCTGGCTTTAGGAACTACAGTAGTCGCTTATGATATTCCCGCGATAAGATTTGTTTATGGAGGATTGAAGCCAGTTAAGATTGTAAGGGAGTACGACGTTAAAGGAATGGCTGCAGTTGCTAACAAGGTTAAGGAAATGAACGAACAAGATTACGAGGATGAACACAATGACGAGAAGGTAAGGCAATTTCTCGACCTTCATTCAAAGTGGGAGAATGTTGCTAAGGAGACTGAGATTTTTCTTTCAAGTTTTGTTAAATGAGGTATAGCGGACCCGCCGGGATTTGAACCCGGGACCGCCGGCTTTCCTCATATCTCCGAAGGCCGGCGCTCTATCCTGGCTGAGCTACGGGTCCTCCAAACTTATAACGTATTCCACACAATAATAAATTTGTATATGGCTAAACAAGTAACGCTTTTTGATTTTACCGTCAACAATAAGAAGGAAGACGAGAAAAATCCTAGAGAGGAACCTAAGAAAGAAGAACAAATATCCTATACACAGCCTAGAAAAGAATCCTTAAAAAAGAGGGGGTCATGGTTATCTGAAGCGGAAGAGGGTAAAACCTATTTCTTACTTCAGGTGGATTATGACGGCAAAAAGGGGAAAGCTGTTTGTAAACTTTACGATAAGATCACGGGTAAGATTTACACTTTATATGATAACACTAATCACAAGCCTTATTTTCTGACCGATATTGAACCAGATAAGGTTAGTAAGATCCCTAAGATAGTCAGGGATCCTTCCTTTGACCACATAGAGTTAGTTCAGAAGATAGATCCTTATACGGGTAAATACATTAAGCTCACTAAGGTTGTAACCAAGGATCCTCTAGCGGTAAGGAGGATGAGGAATTCAGTGCCTAAGGCTTTTGAGGCACATATTAAGTACTTCAATAACTACGTTTATGACTTAGGTCTGATACCTGGCTTGCCTTACGTAGTGAGAAAAGGTAAATTAGAACCGCTTAAGCCCGAGCTGAAAGGAGAAGAGGTTGAGGAGATAAAGAAAGCATTTGCTGACTCAGATGAAATGACAAAGAGGACTGTAGAGGAGTGGATACCAATATTTGAAAGCGAGGTACCAGACGTAAAGCGGGTTGCAATAGATATAGAGGTTTATACACCTTCTAGAGGTAGAATACCTTCTCCAGAAAGAGCCGAGTTTCCGATTATAAGCATCGGGCTTGCTGGGAACGATGGCTTGAAGAAGGTACTCGTCTTAATGAGGCATGATGTAAATACTGAAATTACTGCTAAGGACTTTAGCGTCGAAACTTTCCAAACAGAGAAGGAGTTATTGGCAAGGTTTTTTGAGATAGTCGCTGAGTATCCGTTAATTCTAACTTTTAACGGCGACGAATTCGATATTCCCTACATATATTATAGGGCTTTAAGGCTTAATTTTAAGGAAGATGAGATACCTTTCGATATCGTTAATGACGAAGGAAAATTCCTACCAGGGTTGCATATCGATCTCTACAAGTTCTTCTTTAACAAAGCCGTAAGAAATTATGCATTTGAAGGTAAATATAGTGAGTATAACTTAGATGCAGTTGCAAGTGCTTTACTTGGTATGTCTAAGGTTAAACTTGACACATTTATCAGCTTTCTCGACCTGAGCAAGCTGGTTGAGTATAACTTCAGAGACGCGGAAATTACGTTAAAGTTGACTACATATAGCAATAATCTAGTTTGGAAATTAATAATATTACTTGCTAGAATATCTAAACTAGGTTTAGAAGAACTGACGAGAACTGAAGTATCTACGTGGGTAAAGAACTTATACTATTGGGAACATAGGCAATTAAATTGGCTTATACCATTAAAGGAGGATATACTTGCTAGATCTAACGAAATTAAGACCGCAGCTACAATTAAAGGTAAAAGATACAAGGGTGCAGTAGTAATCGATCCACCTGCTGGCGTTTATTTCAATGTTGTAGTTCTTGATTTTGCTTCACTGTATCCTTCAATAATCAGAAACTGGAACATAAGTTATGAAACGGTAGACAACATGGATTGTAAGAAAAAAGAATGGATAGTAGATGAACAAGGACAAAAGCTACACTTTGTTTGCATGGATCGTCCGGGTATAACTGCAGTTATAACTGGATTACTTAGGGACTTCAGAGTTAAAATTTATAAGAAGAAGGCTAAACAGAAGGACATTTCAGAGGAGCAAAGGTCACTTTATGATGTAGTTCAAAGAGCTATGAAAGTATTCATCAACGCTACTTATGGAGTCTTCGGTGCAGAAACGTTCCCTCTATACGCACCTGCAGTAGCAGAAAGCGTCACCGCCATAGGTAGATATGTTATAACTACGACCTCACAAACTACAAGGTCTATGGGTTTACAAGTGTTATATGGTGATACAGACTCTTTATTCATATATAACCCTCCTAAGGATAAACTAGAAGAGATAATTAAATTCGTAAAAGAAAAGTTCGGTCTAGACTTAGAAGTCGATAAAGTTTATAAGTTTGTAGCGTTCTCGGGACTTAAGAAGAATTATCTTGGCGTGTACCCAGATGGTAAGACCGACATTAAGGGAATGTTAGCAAAGAAACGTAACACACCGGAGTTTATTAAGAAAGAGTTCAGTGAAGTCAAGACACTAATAGCATCTATGAGTTCCCCAGATGATATACCTAAAATTAAGGTAGCACTAGAAAACAAGATAAGAGATATATACAACAAGTTGAAAAATAAAGGTTATAATCTCGACGAGCTAGCATTTAGGATTATGCTTTCAAAACCTTTAGATGCATACAAGAAGAACACCCCACAACACGTAAAAGCTGCATTGCAGTTAGCTGCCTACGGCGTAATGGTGCTTCCTAGAGATGTAATATTGTTTGTGAAGGTAAAGAACAAAGATGGAGTAAAGCCAGTACAGCTAGCGAAGCTAAGTGAAATTGATGTGGATAAATATGTTGATGCGTTAAGAAGCACGTTTGAACAAATACTAAGAGCATTTAATATTAGCTGGGATGAGATTGTATCTACTATAACTATAGATTCGTTCTTTGCCAATAATAAGTATACAAAATAACTTTTTACTCCTAGACAAAAATCACACAAACAAACAATTTACTCTTCTTCTTCCTCTTCTTCTTCAGTAGTCATTGGTTTCTGTGAAGTAGCCTGAATAGCATAGTCAGTTAATTCCTTTTCTACGTTCTCATCGATATAGGGAGACACCACGTAAACCTTCATATCACGATAATCTGAGTCCATCCATCTGTTATCAAAACTTATTATATATACTGGTATTTCTGCTATAGCTTCAGTCTTTGTCCTAGATTTTAAATAGCCCTTAATTATTTCGTAAACGTTGGGTTTTAGGGGCAGGGGTATTTTAACCTCGTACATGTCCCTCATTATTGTGAAGTCTGAGGAGGTCTCATTCCATTCCTTTAAGGCACTAGAAGCTATCTCCCTTAATACCTTGTCAAACTCTCCCTCGACTATATCCTTTTTAGTTATATTTCCGTCCTCACTTCTTAATATTAAAACCTTCATTAAGTTTCACCAATTACGTAAAGATAAACAAGGTGTGTCATATTTCCGTCCTCAACTTTTACGACTTCTTTAGGCTTCCATCCTCTCATTTCGAACTCGTGAGATACTATCCTTGTTCCAGGTTTCAGCTCTTTCTGGAGCTTAGGCATTAACATTTCGTTTACATTTGTTAGCAAGAACATAGTTACGACTGTTGCTTCTGAAATATCTACCTCAAAGAAGTTTCCTTTTACAACATGGGCTATTCCCTCTACTCCATTTCTCTTTATATTCTCGATTGCTTCTTTTATTCTTTCGTCGTTTATTTCTACTCCGACAGCTTTTTTAACATGGAACTCCTTAGCAGCTGTTACTATTATTCTGCCATCACCGCATCCTAAGTCATACACTATGTCCTCTGGGCCAGCCTTTGCTATTTCCAGCATCTTTCTTACTACCTTCTCTGGTGTGGGTACATATGGCACATGTGGAACGTAACTCACGTTTCTCACTTATACTAAAACTATTCAGGTAATATTTTTAATTTTGTTAAGAGCTTCTTCCTTCCCCTTCTCGGGATCAGGCTGTAATTTCTGGTTAAATGGCATTTGGGTTAGAACTGGTACTATTTTTCCGTCTTCTGTTTGTATCAGTAATTGTGGTAGGAATGGCATTCCAAAGTCGTCCTTCTCGCCGTAATCTGTTAGGAAGCTGTAGTCCTCTATTTTTATCTCCTTTTCTATATTTAACTCCTTACTCAAATCTTCAGTAACTTTTAAAAATGCTTTATGCGAAGGATGAGATTCGGATGTTACCAAGATCAGTTTTTTAGCTTTCATAGTCCCATTAAAAGTTCGGTAAGTAGTTAATAACGGTGTTGGTTATGATAACCAGAGTAAGGAATCAATCTAAGAAGATTCTTCAACCTATTGCTAAAGCTTTAATCAAAATGGGTCTCACTGCAAATACTGTAACTCTACTGGGTCTAGTCTTGTCCTTTGTATACTTACTAATTATGTATATATTCAAAAATCCACTTCTGGGGGTTTTACTTATAGCAATATCAGCTTTTATGGATGCACTTGATGGTGAAATAGCGAGGTTGGCTAATGCTGCGGGAGTAAAAGGCAGCTTCATTGATAGTAGCTTGGACAGAATTGAGGATGTTAATTACCTCCTAGGTTTAGTGATCCTTGGTTTTTCGTCGTTCCTGACATCTCTCCTTATAGGGCTGTCATTAGTTATCCCATATCTTAGAGCTAAGGGAGAATCTTTAGGCTTAACCAAGATCGAAGGTAGGGGGATAATAGAAAGAGGGGAAAGGATTATATTTACGATAATCGTCCTATTCGTATCTTTCTTTTCGTTTAAAGTAGCTTCGTTCATTCTAGCAATTTTCTGTCTTTTATCCGCAGTAACTGTAGTGCAAAGATTCTATTACGTCTACAGAAGCTTACCATAATACAATTGTAATGGGTTTTTGACTCCGCAATCATTTACACACAAACCTAACTCTTTTAGCCTTTCACAAGAGTAAACTATAACTCTAGTCTTCTTAGTTTCCTTCACTATCTCCTCTGGAGCAAAGTTCCTGGTATCAGCTCCTATGTCGATAATATATGTCAAGAGTATCTTCTTTTCCTCTTGGGTAAGATTTTCTTTTTTCTTCATTAACTCCATAATGCAGGGTGGAGTTTTTCTTCCTTTAATTTCATCAGCTAATTTCTTTATTTCTTCTGGAATGTCAGTAAGTTGGATCTGTTTAATTATGTTCATTATCCTCTCTCTGATTTTGTCAGTTATTAGGTCGACTAGTTCATTCTTGTCTAAATATACATTGCCCTTTTGTAAGACGTGTTTACGTAATGAGAATTTTTCGTCTCTTTTCCTTAACTCTTTCGAATACTTTAAGTACTCAACAAAATTAATAGCAAAAGGGAGTCTTATTGACCTTATTTTTTTACCCTGATACTCACGTAATTCTATTTCATCAGTGTTAACATTAATTCCTAATATTTTTGCTATTTCAACTACTACGTCTGGTTTTTCCATCATTAATTGCGATTTAAAAACATTTACCTCATTCTCAACGAACTTCTCTGTAAGGATTTTACTTCCTAACGCGGACAAAATAAGTAAGGATAAATAAAAGGTTAAGACCGTGTCGCCATGGAGCTGTGAGTATGGTACATTAAATTTTTCTTTCATAACGTTCTCTATTCTACTCCTTGCTTCATCAAGTTTTTCTTTACTAGTAATTAATAAGTCTTTTATAGTTATTGAACTACCGTACTTTTTGAGTTCATCTTCGAGGCTTTTGAGGAAAGGGTATTTAGAGTAGTCTATTAGTGCCAATTCAAAACTCATCTGATTAAGAAATTTTATAAACTTATATTCCACGCGTGAGCAAAGTGTGATATATGAAAATATTCGTAGCTTCAGCTTGGCCCTATGTTAATTCGGTTCCACATTTAGGCAATTTAATAGGTTCGATTTTGTCAGCTGACGTCTTTGCTAGATACGCTAGAATGAAGTACGGTAAGGAAAACGTAGTGTTCGTGAGCGGAAGCGACGAACATGGGACTCCGATAGAAATTGAGGCTAAGAAAAGGGGAGTTCACCCGAAATTACTAACTGATCAAGCCCATGAATACGATAAAAAATTATTTCTGGAAACGTGGAAGATAACATTTAACAATTACACTAGGACAGAATCTGAAGTTCATAAGGAATTCGTTAGAAGTTTCCTGTTGAATCTGAGAAAGTACATAAAAGTGGAGGAAGACGAGATACCTTATTGTGAACATGATAAGCTCTTCTTACCGGATAGATTTATCAAGGGAACTTGTCCTTACTGTGGATTTGAAGATGCTAGAGGTGACCAATGTGATAATTGTGGTAGGCTATTAACTCCTAAGCTACTGATTAACCCGAAATGTGCCTTATGTGGTAGTAAACCCGTCCTTAAACTGACTAAACACTGGTTCTTTGATTTATCTGAGTTTAACGATAAGATAAGGGATTGGATATCTTCATCTCCTTACATGCCAGACAACGTTAAATCAGTAGCTTTAGGTTGGGTTAAAGAGGGGTTAAAGCCAAGGAGTATTACCAGAGATAATGCTTGGGGTATTCCCGCTCCGTATGAAGGAGCTGAGAACAAAACTGTGTATGTATGGTTTGAGGCTTTGTTAGGTTATATATCTGCTACTATTGAATATTTCAGGAAAGAAGGCAATGAAGAGAAATGGAAGGAATTCTGGTTCGGAAATGATGTCAAGAGCTACTACTTTATAGGTAAAGATAATATTCCCTTTCATGCGGTTATATTACCTGCAATGCTGATGGCTTCTGGGGAAGGTTACGTTCTTCCTACAGTAATTGCCTCTACCGAGTATTTACTTTACGAGGGACAGAAGTTCAGTAAAAGTAGGAAGATAGGAATATGGATCGATGAAGCCAAGGAGTTAATGGATATCGAATATTGGAGGTTCGTTTTAATAAGACTTAGACCAGAAGAAAGAGATACTAATTTCACTTGGAGAGAAGCGGTAAGAATTGTGAACACCGAGCTCAACGACGATATAGGAAATTATGCTAACAGAGTTTTGTCTATGGTCAAGAGGTACTTCGGAGGAGAGGTACCTACTCCCGACGAGAGCGTTTATAATGATGAGGATAGAAAGTTTGTCAGTGAAATAAAAGAAGCACCCAAAAAAATGGGAGAGATGATGGAGTTAGGTAAACTAAAGGCTGGTACTGAAGAACTGTTAAAACTCGCTAGAGACGGAAATTCTTACCTAAACTTAAGGGCTCCATGGAATTTAATTAAAACAGACAAGCAGCAAGCGGCAAACGTGTTATATATAGCTACAAATTCGCTGAGGACTATTGCCATTATGATATACCCATTGATGCCCGATCACGCATCTAAACTGTACTCACAAATAGGGTTATCAGGAATTGAGAACGAGAAGTGGGATAACGCTGGAGACTTTACCATCAAACCCGGACAAAAAATAGGGAATATAGAGCCATTGTTTAAAAAATTAGACTTACCTATAGAGGACGAATTCAAGCTTCATGAAGAAATTCATAGAAAATTAGAAGAAATAAGAAAGAAAGTAGAAAAAAATAGACCTGAATTATTAAGATAAAATTTCTACGTAAGTTACTTGCGGTTCGAACTTTCTTCCTTTTCCTTCATAGAACTTGCTAAACATTTCGTAGAAGTGAAGCCTCATGTCTTGTATAAAAACTATTAAACCTTCTAATGCTATCGCCAGTAAGTTTCCGATTATTATAATCACCAACGCTATGGGGTTTGTTATTAACGTGATAACAGTTGATTGTTGTCCAGCTGCTAGATACCCCATATAAGAGAATGCATAGAGTATGTAATAGTGGGCTACGGCAAATACTAACACTCGTATGAAGGAAATAGTGTTAGACAGTAACAGGATGCCGGCTTCAAATCCTCCTTCTATGAAACCGAAGACTATAGCTCCTACAGCAGACATTTTCTCATGTTTACGTAGAATTATAACTTTTCCAGCCCAGTTGTAAATTAACGCTAGTTCTACCCAGATCACCAATATATCGGCAAGAGTTTGTGTAGATCCAGCTGCTGGTGAACCGGTCTTAAACAAGAAGTAACCAATTCCTCCTAGCAAAGTTTCAACTTGTCCTATATAATTCGATAAGTTCGTAAGGCCGTAGGTAAATATTATAAATGGTACTGTGTAGATTAATAAGATAGGCAATCTATCTAGCACTAAGAACTCAGGATCTTTCTTCTTTATTGCATTAATTACTCCTAGTAAGGAGCTCACGAACAAGAGTATGGAACCTAACAATAAGGACAGTATTATTGAGTTAACTATACCTTGTTCAGCTCCACCAGTAGGTAATATGTATTTTATCTGTTCGTAAACGGACTGAGGAACTGGCCATATGTTATAAAGTGGACCATTTGAATACGCCGAATTATTTAATAACTCACTGAGGCCTCCTACGGCCAACGGACCGAAGAATTCTCGAGCCAAAATCCCAGTGATCATTGCGATTATGCTGCCGTAGATTAAAACTAAAGAGAGTTGTTTAATGTTATTACTCCCCTTCTTTTTACCGTAGTTGTAGAACCACAGCGAGAAAATGAAAATAACTAGAGCGTTACCGAAATCTGGGAACATGAGACCAAAGAGGAACGGGAAGGTAATTATTAAGAATACTGTAGGAGATATTTCCCAGTAGGATGGAACACCATAAAGTTCGATTACCGATTCTAAAGGTTTAATGGATTTTGGAAGTTCAACATAAGTAGGTGGAGTCTCTCCTTCATTTTCTGCATATCTCTTAGGGTATTCATATGTGATAAACGCTAAGCCTCCTAGTTCGTCCAAGAGGTTCTTAAGTTTCTTTTCGCGGAGGAAACCTTCTATTTGTACGTAGTATTCTGACACTCTAGCCTTGGAGAGAATTGTCATCGCATCTCTTACGGTTAGTAGCCTACCATAGGTCTCTGCTATCCATTCTCTGTCTTGTTCTACCTTACTAATTAGTTCCTTCCTCCTTTCTCCAAGAATAGACTGAAGGTACTTAATTTTTTCCTGAACGTTATTGTAAGCCTCTTGAGGTGAAATCATGTCTGGAGTCTCGAATCTTCTGACACCTATTTCCTTTAATTTAGTCTCTAAGTTTATCCCCTTCGGTCCAGTTATAATACAGGCGTTTTTATTCTCTGCGAAAGGATTACAATATACTGCAATTCTCTCGGTTTTCTCTAAGTTGTTTCTCTGCTCGTTAGATAATATAACGAGTACTACTTCAAAATATTCAGTTTTGTATAGTAGATCTAGACTTATTCCTATGTCCTTGAAGGGCTCTATTTCACTTAACTGAGTATTAAGGGATTCTAACTCAGCCCTGAGTTTCCCTATTTCTTCCAGTAATTCCTTGTATTTCTCTTCAATTTTGGAATATTCTTTGTTCACCTCGGTCGCGGTCTCAAACCAGTCGGAGACCTTTAATTTACCCTTAGGTTCTATTTCAATTCCTCCAAGTTCCATTATTATCTTTATTTTGTTGATATTTTCACTGGTTTCTCCTAGATTCCTCCTAGCCTCCTCATATTTATATTGGGATATTGGTGCTTTAGAGTCGTCAACTTCAAATGCATTTAAATTCAGCAACTTAGTTACCACATTATTAACGTTTCGTTTGTCTGTAAGTATTTCAACCCTAACCATCGTCTCAGGAAGAATCACAGTGATTCACTATGATAAATCAGGTATGTCTTAAAAATATTTAATCTCCTTTTAAAATGATAATTAACGATGGGTAAAGTAGTAGTAGTAGGGGACAGATATACTGTTAACCTTTTCAGGATGATAGGTACTGAGGGCTTAGTGCTTGATGATCCACTCAATCTTGAGGACACATTGGTTAAGTTAAAAAAGAGGGAAGACATAGACTTAATATTGGTCGCAAATGACCTATATAATCCGGTAAAGGAAAAAATTGAATCATTGGTAATAGATCAGAAAAAACCACTAATTACTGTTATTCCAACTCCCTTTAGTCAAGGTCAGCCCCTCGATGTGAAAGGCTTAATACTTAGAGCTTTAGGATTTGGGTGAGAATAAATGAAATTTGAGGAATTATTAAATTCATCATTAGAGGACGTGAAAAAGAAGAACCAAGAAGAACTAAAAAAAGCTATGGTTGAAGCTAATACGATTGTAGATGAGAGATACAACGCTATTCTTTCGGAGTATACACAAAAGATCACGGATTATATCAGGAAGAATGAAGATAGGGTAAAAGGCGAGCAAGCGAAACTAGAAGTAGAAAATAAAAGGCTTATCAGTAAGGAGAAAGACTATTGGATCTCCCAAGTGTACTATAAGGTAGTGGAGAAAATACCGGACTTAGTGTCTGATACTAGATACAAGCAAGGGCTTGAAAGTATAATAGCAAGAGAGGCTAAAAACGGCTCCGTGATTTATTGTTCTTCACGTGATCTAGGGACTGTTAAAACTATTCTATCATCTAAGAAGATAAACGCTAAGGTCGAGGAGGATAAGAACATAAGGGCTGGGATTAAAATTTTCTATCCCGATCAAAGTTTAGTGAGAGACTTTACGCTTGAAACAATTTTAAATCAGATGTTCGATGATTTAAGAGACGAAATAGCTAAAGTTCTCTTCGGTGAGTAAGATGGCAGGAGAAGGTCGTGTTATTCGTGTTAATGGACCTCTAGTAGTAGCGGACGGAATGAGATCAGCGCAAATGTATGAAGTAGTAGAAGTAGGAGAACCCAGATTAATAGGAGAAATTACCAGAATTGAGGGCGATAAGGCATTCATCCAGGTTTACGAGACTACTGACGGCATTAAGCCCGGAGACAAAGTATACAGAACTGGCGCTCCCTTATCAGTTGAATTAGGTCCCGGACTACTAGGAAGGATATTTGATGGTCTACAGAGACCACTGGACTACATTGCAAATGTCACTAAATCACCCTACGTTAAAAGAGGAGTAAAGATACCGGCACTAGACAAGAACAAGAAATGGCACTTCACTCCTACCATAAAGAAAGGAGACAAGGTGTCAGGCGGGGATATAATCGGTGTAGTCCAAGAGACAGAGCTTATTCAACATAAGATATTAGCCCCCCCTAACGTTCATGGTGTTGTAAAAGAAGTTGTGACCGAAGGTGATTACACAGTAGAGGATGTTATAGCTACTTTAGATGTTAACGGCGACACGAAAGAGCTCAAAATGTATCATAAATGGCCCGTAAGAGTTCCGAGACCTTTCAAAGAAAAGTTAGAGCCTACAGAACCTCTATTGACGGGTACCAGAGTAATTGATACTATATTCCCTATGGCAAAAGGAGGAACGGCAGCTATACCAGGTCCATTTGGAAGCGGTAAGACGGTAACATTACAAAGTTTAGCCAAATGGTCGGCAGCTAAGATTGTAATTTATGTGGGATGTGGAGAAAGGGGTAACGAAATGACAGACGAGCTAAGACAGTTCCCTAAGCTAAAGGACCCATGGACTGGAAAACCATTACTTCAGAGAACAATATTAGTTGCAAACACTAGCAACATGCCTGTAGCGGCGAGAGAGTCAAGCATATACGTAGGAGTTACTATGGCTGAGTATTTCAGGGATCAAGGTTATGACGTATTATTAGTAGCTGACTCAACCACTAGGTGGGCGGAAGCATTAAGAGACTTAGGAGGTAGAATGGAGGAGATGCCAGCAGAAGAAGGGTTCCCAAGTTACTTACCTTCAAGGTTAGCAGAGTATTATGAGAGGGCTGGAAGGGTAAGGGCAATAGGGAACCCAGAGAGGACTGGCTCAGTGACGATAGCTTCAGCAGTATCTCCTCCAGGAGGTGACTTTACCGAGCCAGTTACCAGTAATACATTAAGATTTGTGAGAGTGTTCTGGCCTTTAGATGTCTCGTTGGCTCAAGCTAGGCACTTCCCAGCAATAAACTGGATCCAAGGGTTCTCTGCTTACGTAGATTTAGTAGCTTCGTGGTGGCATAAAAACGTTGATCCGAATTGGTATGATATGAGGAATACTTTGGTGAAAGTCCTTTTAAGGGAGGATGAACTCAAACAAATAGTGAGGTTAGTAGGTCCCGAGTCACTGTCAGATAAGGACAAGCTAGTTCTAGAGGCTGCAAAATTAGTGAGAATAGGATTCTTGCAACAGAATGCGTTTGATGAGATAGACGCTTTCGCTACACCACAAAAGCAGGCTAAAATGATGCATGTGTTATATACGTTCTATACTCAAGCTAACGATTTAATCAGTAAAGGAATACCTTTGAAGAAGATATTAGAAAAAGTTGGATCATTGGAACCAGAAATTATAAGGATTAAATACTCAGTAAAGAATGATGAACTAGCGAAAATAGATGAGATAGAGAATAAATTAAAGGCAGCTTATGACTCATTACTAAAGGAGGTGTCAGGATAATGGAAAGCATGAACCTTAGAGAATATTCGAACATCTCGATGATTAAAGGTCCTCTAGTGGCTGTACAAGGAGTAAATGACGCTTCTTATAACGAGTTGGTAGAAATTGAATTGGCTGACGGTATCAAGAGAAGGGGGCTAGTAGTAGATTCGCAATTAGGAGTTACATTTGTCCAAGTTTTCGAAGGGACCACTGGTATCTCACCTACAAGTACAAAGGTAAGGTTCTTAGGAAGAGGGTTGGAGATAAAAGTTTCCGAAGAGATGCTAGGGCGTATATTCAACCCGTTAGGTGAACCTTTGGATAACGGTCCACCAGTCATATCAGGCGAGAAGAGGGACATTAACGGAGATCCCTTAAATCCAGCAGTTAGAGAATATCCAGAAGAGTTTATCCAAACCGGAATATCTGCAATTGACGGCATGTTGTCATTACTGAGAGGACAAAAGCTCCCTATATTTAGCGGGAGCGGTATGCCTGGTAACACGATTGCTGCTCAAATCGCTAAACAAGCTACTGTTAGAGGTGAAGAGAGTAATTTCGCTGTAGTCTTTGGTGCAATAGGAATAAGATATGACGAAGCATTATTCTTCAGGAAGTTCTTCGAAGAGACTGGTGCTATAAACAGGGTTGCGATGTTCTTCAGTCTAGCTAATGAACCACCATCGTTAAAGATTCTAACACCAAGAGCGGCTTTGACTCTAGCTGAATATTTAGCTTTCGAAAAAGATATGCATGTATTAGCAATACTCATTGATATGACAAACTATTGTGAAGCACTTAGAGAACTAAGTGCTTCTAAAGAAGAGGTCCCTGGTAGAGGAGGCTACCCTGGATACATGTATACTGATCTAGCGACAATCTATGAGAGAGCAGGTAAAGTAGTTGGTAAAAAGGGTTCAATTACTCAGATGCCAATTTTAACGATGCCTAATGATGACATTACACATCCAATTCCGGACTTGACCGGTTACATAACCGAAGGTCAGATAACCCTTGATAGATCATTATATAATAAAGGAATATATCCACCGATTAACGTCCTCATGAGCATTTCAAGGCTTATGAGAGACGGTATAGGAGAAGGAAAAACAAGAGATGACCATAAGGACTTATCTAACCAACTGTTTGCGGCATATGCAAGGGCTCAGGAAGTAAGAGGGTTAGCTGCAATTATTGGTGAGGATAGCCTTTCGGAAGTTGATAGGAAGTATTTACTATTCGGAGAACAGTTCGAGAGAAAGTTCATAAGTCAAGGGTTCAATGAGAATAGAACTATAGAACAAACACTAGACATTGGATGGGAAGTCCTCTCTGTGTTACCAGAGTCTGAGTTAAGTCTAATCAAGCAAGAATACATAAAGAAGTATCATCCCAACTATAGGGGTAAGAAATGAGCTCAAGGAAGATTTTACCCACAAAGATTAATCTGATAAACCTTAGGCGACAAATCAGATTAACTAGAACTATTAAGAGACTTTTGGAAAATAAAAGAGAGGTTTTGTTACTGTACTTACGTCAATATGCTGATGAGTATGAAAAGACCTACGGTGAGGTCAGCAAAGTTTTATCGGATGTATACTCTACGTATTTAAAAGGTGTTTCGGCTGAGGGTATAGCTACTATAGAACAGTTTGCGAGTTCTGTACCCCCCAGCCTTGAGGTTAAGAGTAATACAAAGCTCCTCTTCGGTGTTAGAATTCCGATAGTTGAGCTAAATGAGGAATCAATTCAAAAACAGCCCTTCGGTGACGTAGAAATATCACCTTATATACTAAAATCAAGGGAAGAGATTGCAGAGGCTTTCAAAAAAATACTGCTTCTTGTTGAGATGGAATCAGCTATAAGGTCACTTACTCTTGAGCTGAGAAAGACACAAAGGCTTATAAATGCTATAGATACTTCTATACTTCCTTATTATAATTCTTCAGCTAAGTACATTAAGAGCGTATTAGATGATAGAACCAGAGAGGAGTTTAGTAGGTTAAAAATGATTAGGAGAGTTCTTCAGAGGAGGAGGATGGAAAGTGGCTGAACAATACGTGAATATGTTAAAGATTAAACTCGATGAAAAGAGAAAAGAAATAATGTCGCAATTAAATGCTGAGTTTGAAAAGATAGTTAAACAAAGAATGGATGACTTTGAAAACATTAAAAGAAATATTTTAAAGGAAGTAGAAAAATAGTTTAACGGAGTGTTCTACTATGAGGAAAATCCTGCTCGCATCTCTACTAATACCAATATTAGTAACTACGCTAGCTTCAGCTCAAACTAGCTCAGGTACAGAGGTTGCCGGAATTAACATCGGTGCAGGTCTCGCAATAGGTTTAGCTGCAGTGGGTGCTGGAGTTGCTGTTGGAATGGCAGCTGCTGCAGGTATAGGTGTATTAACGGAAAGGAGAGACATGTTCGGTACAGTTCTTATCTTCGTGGCTATCGGAGAAGGAATCGCAGTATATGGTATACTGTTCGCAATATTAATGTTGTTCGCAAAAGTGTGAACGTGTTAAAAGACAAAAATGCTTTTTTAGTTCCTCGTTTTCTTTCCTCTTACTATGAAAATAACAAGAGAAAAGTGGCAGACGAACTTTTCTGAATGGTTCGAGTGGGTACTAAAAGAAGGCGAATTCTACGATTATGGGAGATATCCAGTCAAAGGAGTAGGAGTCTGGTTACCCTACGGTTTCAAAATAAGAAGGGCTGTAACTGACTTAATTAGGAACTTACTTGATTCCACGGGACATGAGGAAGTACTATTCCCAATGCTTATCCCCGAAGATTTGTTGCGTAGGGAGTCGGAGCACATAAGGGGTTTTGAGGGTGAGGTATACTGGGTAACAAAGGGAGGTAAGGATGACCTAGACGTTAAATTAGCGTTGAGACCTACTAGTGAGACTTCAATTACCTTCATGGAGTCTTTGTGGATAAGTAGTTACAAGCAACTACCTAAGAAATATTACCAAATAGTGAGTGTTTTCCGATACGAGACCAAAGCTACGAGACCCATGATAAGGCTCAGGGAACTAACTACTTTCAAAGAAGCGCATACTCTTCACGAGACTTATGAAGACGCCGAAAGACAAGTCAAAGAGGCAGTGGAAATCTACAAAAAGTTTTTCGACGAACTAGGAATTCCTTATGTTATATCGAAGAGGCCAGATTGGGATAAGTTTGCAGGTGCTGTCTACACTATTGCGTTCGATACGATAATGCCAGACTCAAGGGTTATGCAAATAGGTACGGTACATCATCTAGGACAACACTTTACAAAAGTGTTTGACTTCAAGATACAAAAGAAAGACGGTTCATTAGAATATCCTCATCAAACAAGTTATGGGATTTCAGACAGAGTGGTCGCTGCGTTAATCGCCATTAACGGAGACGATCACGGCCCGGTCTTGAATCCTAAAATAGCACCTATAAAAGTAGTAATAATTCCTATACCCGCTAAAGATGATGAAACTAATAAGAAAATCACAGATTATTGCGACGGTATTGCGGAGGAATTAAATAAGAACTCAATAAACACAGTTATTGATAAAAACCCTGAGAAGACACCTGGCGAGAAGTTTTATATCTGGGAATTAAAGGGTGTCCCCTTAAGGATAGAGATAGGGCAAAGAGAGGTAAACAATAACACGGTATATATTAAAAGGAGAGATACATTACAAGACATTTCGATACAGAGAAGTGAATTAGTGAAAAAAGTTTCCGAGCTCCTAATGAAGATCTCGGAAGATTTGAAGAAAAATGCTTGGGAAATGATGAAGAGTAAAATAATATATACAGACGATCTAGATGAAGCTAAAAAGACGTTAGAAAATAGGTCTGGTATAGTAGAAGTACCATGGTGCGGGGAGAACGACTGTGGTTTGAAACTTGAAGAGCTTACTAACAGTAGGGTGTTAGGTTCTCCATACGACTCATCAAGAGATGTTTCAAATAAGTCGTGTGTGGTTTGTAAAAAACCAGCTAAGGATACCCTTAGGCTAGCAAAAACTTATTAAAAGGAGTGATATGGTTAAATTAAGGGTGTTAATTTTTGCCTAAGAAAAGAGAGAATAGAGGTAGAAGGAAAGGCGATAAGGGGCATGTAGGTTATATTTCTTGCGATCAATGTGGTGCTAGAGTACCAGAGGATAAAGCAATATGTGTAACTAAACCATACAGTCCAGTAGACCCTGCTTTAGCAGCTGAACTAGAGAAGAAAGGAGCCATTATAATGAGATATCCGGTAACGAAGTGTTATTGTGTTAATTGTGCGGTTTACTTAGGTATTATAAAGATTAGAGCTGAAGAAGAAAGGAAACAAAAGGCAAAACTTTATTGAGCTCCCCAAGTACTCTTTTGACAAAGTTTTTTAAATTTACTTTGCTCATCTCTTTTTATGAGACTTTACGAGTTAAGTTTTTATGAGATTGAGAGTTTTTTCTATAAATTAGCTGAACTCAGGGATATCCTTAAAGATGAAAATCTATTGACAGTATCTCCAATCCTTGAGAAAGGTGATGTAGTTCAGGGTACATCAATGGTAAGGCACGCTTTTCCTATATTTCAGAAAGGTGGAGTAGTAATGGATGTAACTAACGTCACACAGGCTCAAATAGCTGAAGATGCTGGAGCTACTGCTGTGATGGTCTTAGACAAGCTACCTTACGACGTGAGGAAAAGTGGCGGTGTAGCGAGAATGGCTGATCCAAAAATTATTGAGGAAGTAATGAACTCTATTACGATACCCGTTATGGCGAAGGTAAGGATAGGACATTATTACGAAGCTAGGGTGCTAGAAGCACTAGGAGTAGATATGATAGACGAGAGCGAAGTCCTTACACCTGCTGACGAGGAACATCACATAAACAAATGGGAATTCAAAGTACCCTTCGTCAACGGTGCGAGAAGTTTAGGAGAAGCCTTGAGGAGAATTAATGAAGGAGCATCAATGATCAGAACTAAAGGTGAAGCTGGAACTGGAAACGTAAGTGAAGCTGTAAAGCACATGAAAATAATAAACAATGAGATAGCCCAATTGGTGTCAATGAATGAAGAGGACAGATTAAAGAAATCTAGGGAGTTACAAGTTCCTTATCAATTAGTAGAACTAACTGTTAAGCTCAAGAGGTTACCGGTTGTTAACTTTGCGGCTGGAGGAATAGCTACACCTGCTGATGCTGCCCTAATGATGTGGTTAGGTGCTGACGGTGTTTTCGTAGGCTCTGGAATATTTAAGAGTTCAGACCCAGATATAAGGGCTAAAGCAGTAGTTTTAGCAACTGCCAACTGGGAGGACCCTGAAATTGTGTTAGAGGCACAAAAAATGATAAGCGAAAGCAAGAGTATGATGGGTATTGATATAAAGTCGCTTAAGCCAGAGGAGTTGCTGCAAGTAAGAGGGAGTTAAATATGAAAATAGGAATTCTTGCTTATCAAGGTAGTTTCGAGGAGCATGCATTACAGTTAAAAAGAGCAATGACAAAACTGAACGTTAGTGGAGATATACTTCCAGTTAAAAAAGCAGGGGATCTGAAACAAGTTGACGGATTGATTATACCAGGCGGCGAGAGTACAACTATCGGAATTATAGCTCAGAAGCTTGGTGTCCTAGACGATTTAAAAAGTAAGATCACTGAAGGTACACCGGTGTTAGGGACTTGTGCCGGTGCTATAATATTAGCTAAGGACGTCACAGACGCAAAGGTCTCCAAAAAGTCACAGCCCCTGATAGGGGAAATGAATATTCAAGTTATAAGGAATTATTACGGAAGACAGAGGGAGAGCTTTGAGGCGACTTTAGATTTCTCAGTTATAGGTGGCGGAAAAGGTAGGGTAGTATTCATTAGGGCTCCAGCAATCGTGAAGACGTGGGGAGAGGCTAAGTCTTTAATAACACTACAAGGTGTTACGGTAATGGCTGAGGAGAGAAATATGATTGCCACTACTTTCCATCCTGAATTATCGAATACTACAATCGTTCATGAGTACTTTCTCAATCACGTCAAGAGATAATTTATTATTTTTCCACTTACTAATTTGAAGTAGGGTATTATTAGTTGCCTCCGAAAGATCTATTACCTGATAAGTCCGCACTAATTCATGGTATATCAAAATACGTAGCGGAACAGAGGCTTTATGGTAACATCCTAATTCACAAAATATTACTTAACGAGTTAGAAAAAGACGCAAGGGAAGGTTTAGTTACGGCTGAAATAGCCTTAGAAGAAGTTTCAAGGTTAAAAGAACTTAGTGAAGAGTTGTTAGTAAGTTTCGAGATAGTAGGTGATGAAGGAAGATACTCTTCTGTGAATGAAGGTTTACGTGAGTATTGCTTAAGAAGAGGTTGTACGATCGTTACGGCTGATGCGATACAACAGAGGTTGGCTGAAAGCCTAGGAATTGATGTAATCTTACTTACCCCAGATGTTACTTCGCTTACAATTGATAAGTTATTTGACGAAAACACTATGAGCGTACATTTAAAAGAGGGGACAACCCCAAAAGCCAAAAAGGGTAAACCCGGCAACTGGCAGTTCGTTGAACTGTCGCCTAATATTCTTACTGGTCACGAGATCAAAAAGATTGCCAATGAAATTCTTTCCGCTGTTGATTACGTTAAAGACTCTTTTATTGAAATTGAGAGAAAAGGTTCGACAATAATCCAGTTAGGTAATTATAGGATAGTGATAATCAGACCTCCTCTAAGCGATGGGTGGGAGGTTGCAATTACCAGACCTGTAGCCAGAAAGAGGTTAGAAGATTACAACCTTAATGAGAAGTTATTATTGAGGTTGAGAGATAGAGCTGAAGGGATACTTATAGCCGGCTCACCAGGTATGGGTAAGACTACTTTCGCCCAGGCACTTGCGGAATTTTACATGAGGATGAATAAAGTAGTTAAAACAATAGAATCTCCCCGTGATATGCATTTACCTCCCGAGATAACACAGTATTCGAAGAACTACGCTGAAGTAGGTGAGTTACACGACATATTATTGCTTAGTAGACCCGATTATACTGTTTATGATGAGATGAGAAATGATGAGGACTTTAAACTCTACATCGATTTAAGACTAGCAGGAATAGGGATGATAGGAGTTGTCCACGCCACTTCTCCGATCGACGCAATTCACAGGTTTATTAATAGAGTCGATATAGGTACAATTCCTAATATTCTGGATACGATAGTTTTCATCCACTCGGGGAATGTAGCCAAGGTATATAGTCTGGACATGGCTGTGAAAGTCCCGACTGGATTAAAGGAGGCTGACCTAGCCAGACCCGTTGTAGAGGTTAAAGATTTACTTACGGATAGAGTTGAGTACGAAATTTACGTGTTCGGTGAACAGACCATGATAGTACCCGTGGCTAATATAACAGCAAAAGCCGGAAATGCTATACAAAGAAGATTAGAGAACTTAATTAACAACATAATTCCCTCTGCCTCGGTCACCTATGAGAATGGGGAGTACGTTATAACGATACCGAAGGAAGGAATAGGGCTGTTTAATAAACGTGTAGTTACTAAGTTAAAGAAATATGAAAAGAAATATGGTATAAAGACTAGGATTAGATTCCCAGAATGATCACATAAAGAAATCTAAGGTTTTGCTCAATTTGGCGTCTACATATCTCACTAAGTCGTCAAAAGTAAGACCTATGCTTAGTGTCTCTATATCAACAACGTAATTGCCAATCTCAGTCTTTCTAAGGCTGTCGAATTTAACAAAGCGTAGTTCTTTATCAATTTTAGCTCCGATGAACAGTTCGCCTCCGCTCTTCCTTGCAAATTCCTTTATTCCTTCAGCTTGTTCCCGTTCAATGTAAATTCTATTCCCGTTTTTTCTACTCTTCATCTCAATGAGAATTATGACACCGGATTTCATGGCTATTATATCAGGTACGTGGTCTTTTCTCTTAGCTCCGCTTGCAGGTGCTCTAATAACTGCAAAGCCCCTATCCCTAAGTTTGGAAACAATATACCTCTCTAAAGAAGTGCCCCTACTTTTATTTGAAGCCACAAAAGAATATAATAAAAACTTTAAGATTTAGGTTTTCCTCTCAGAGATATTTCCCTTACTTCTCTTCCAACTTTCTCTTCTAAGCTGTTTTCTAGCTCTTGAACCCCTTTAACAAGGGTTGGAGCCCCCTTTCCGTATTCTTCTATCCACTGATTAGCAAACTCACCAGATCTTATCTTATCTAAAACCTCTTTCATCCTCTTCTTTACGCTTTCGTCTATGACATATTTACCAGCAGTTAGACCTCCGTATTTTGCTGTGTCAGACACTGCTTTGAACATCCCACTGAACCCTTTTTCATAGATTAAGTCAACAATCATCTTCATTTCGTTTATAGTCTCGTAATATGCGATTTCAGGCTGGTATCCCGCCTCTACTAGGACCTGAAAAGCTGACCTCATTAGTTGTGTTATCCCGCCTACTAAGTCTACTTGTTCACCGAAGAGGTCTGTTTCAGTCTCTTCTTTAAAGGTAGTTTCTATAACACCAGCTCTAGTAGCTCCTAAAGCTTTAGCTATAGCTAATGCTTTCTCTAATGCTTTACCAGAATAGTTCTGGTGAATTGCCACTAATGCAGGGACTCCTCCTCCTTTCACGAAGTATTCTCTTACTATTGGACCTGGTCCTTTAGGTGCTATCATATATACATCCACATCCTTAGGTGGTTCGATCAACCTATAGTGTATGTTAAATCCGTGAGCGAAAACTAAGTCATTCCCGCTTCTTAGGTGTGGCTTTACTCTTTCAAGGTATACTGTCCTTTGAACCATATCTGGCAAGAGGAATATTATTACGTCAGCGTTCTTTACAGCATCTTCAGTATGCATTGGGTTAAATCCATCTTTCTTAGCCTGTTCCCATGATTTTCCTTCTCTTTCTAGTCCTACTAAGACTTTTAGCCCAGAGTCTCTAAGGTTTAGTGCCCAAGCATGACCTTGGCTTCCGTAACCTAATACTGCTATTGTTTTGTCTTTTATAGGTTCTAAGCTTGCGTCTTTATCAGTATATATTTTTACCACTTACAATCCCCCAACTTAGTGTAGTTATTTTTGAGAATGAGGGTTTAAAAACTACTATGTCATATTCTTTCGCTTCAAAAGTTTCTCCTCTAACTACAGACCCATCTCGTTTTATGACATACGTCGTAACTACAGCATCTTCTAATACCTCTACTTTCTCTACATCTACTGTTTTGCTTAAGTTTTGTATTGCTATATCAAAATTGTTAGTGTAGGGTATTCCTAGATAAATCTCGTATAGTCCGTCGTCTGAAACTTTCCTACCCTGGATCCAGTTAATATCCATTAGCAGTTTTCTGAATGCACCAGCTACTCTCTCTATATAACCTGGATCCCTATAGTAACCAATTACTCTAACTACCTTTTCTTGGGTCACGTAGGATCACCTGCTTTAGTCTTCCGCCTGGAGGTAAAGTGGGTAAGGCTAATTCGTCTTTATCTATGGGCACTCTTATTACTGCTGGCATATCTTCCCTGATAGCAGCTTTTATCGATTTCTCTATTTCTTCATAACTTGTAGCATTATAACCCAGTGCTCCGAAAGCCTCTGCTAACTTGACGAAGTCTGGTGATGGTCCGTAGTCTACTCCTACTACTCGGCGGTTAAAGAACAAGTCTTGTACTTGTCTCACCAGCCCTAATGTTCTGTTATCAAATACTACAGATATTACTGGGATATGCTCGTCAACAGCCGTTGCTAAATTGGTTCCAGTCATTAGGAATGAGCCGTCTCCGTCAAGGTCTACTACCACTTTATCAGGTTTTGCCAGTTTTGCGCCCATTGCAGCAGGTAGTCCGAATCCCATTGTTCCCATCCCTGTTGAAGACAAAAACGTCCTTGGCTCTAGTACTTCCCAAAATACTTCAGCCCACATTTGATGTTGTCCCACACCGGTCGTAACAATTGCATCCCTAGGTATTGCATTCCTTATGGTCTTTAGAACTTTCCAAGGTTTTAATTTATTCGGCTCATCGTGATAGTAGAACTGAGCATAATATTCTTTGTACTCTTTCAATCTCTTTAGCCACGCACTATGATCATTCTTCATTCCTAACTCAATTACAACTTTTGCCAGTTCCTTCAGTAAGATCTTAGCATTCCCCACTAGGTTTACGTCTACCTTTATAGCCCTCTCTCCATCTGAAGGGTCAATGTTTATCATAATGAACTTCTTCCTAGTTTCGATCATTTCGTCGTATGACGTTATTGTCCTATCACTAAATCTGGCTCCTACTACTAACATCGCATCTGACTCCAGTGCTGCCATTGACGCTTCAGCTCTTCCGTAGTACCCCATAGGCCCAAAGTATAATGGGTGTTCGTGAGGTATCGCTGACTTACCGGGAAATGTTGAGATTATTGGCATATGAAGTAGCTCTGCGAGTTCCAAAACTTCTTGTGTAGCGTTAGACCAGACTACTCCAGTTCCAGCAAGTATTATGGGTCTTTCAGCGTTTATCAGGATCTCTGCAGCTTTCTTTAGCTTTTGTCTGTCTATTATTGTCGGAAACTCTTTGTAACCCCTTACAATAGGCTTCTCTGGCCACTTAACCTCGTCCATTTTCTCATAGAATATATCTCTTGGAATATCTACTACAACAGGGCCAGGTCTTCCGGTCGTGGCTATATAAAACGCATTTTTAACCCATAACGGAATTTCTTCGATTTTCTTTACTTCCACCACGTATTTTGTAATGTGCTCAAATACACCCATTGCATCAGCTTCTTGGAATGCCATTTTTCCAATTGAGGATCTAGGCACTTGTCCGGTTATCGCTATTACTGGTGATGAGTCCCAATAGGCAGTTATTAACCCAGTTACAAGGTTTGTAGCTCCGGGACCTGAAGTCGCTGTGCATATTCCGGGTACTCCGGAGGCTCTCGCGTAACCGTCGGCAGCGTGAGCGGCAGCTTGTTCGTGTCTCATTAGAACGTGTCTAAGTTCTCCATTTTGTATGTCTTCGACAAAGGCGTCGTATATTTGCATGTTTGATAACCCTGGTATACCGAAGATTACCTTTACACCTTCTCTTTCTAGAGAATCGACTAAAATTCTAGCACCACTTGGCATAATCACACACCCCTAATAGAAGTAGGTTGCGTGATAGAATATTCAAATACATTCTTTCTCCTGTTTTCCCTCTTGATCGAGAATTTAGGAGAAAATTTAGTCGACTTGGAGGGTACAGTCACCTATCATCTTTTTCACAGACAGAAGTGAATGAGTTTTAAATTTTTAAATATTACTGTAATTCTTTTCACTTAACTTCTCTGAATTATAAATACTTTTTATTTTTTCTATGATTTGTTTGTGATTATTAATATCCCCCCACATCTCTAAACAGTTTACATTACCTACATATAACCAAGTGTTTCCAAAATGAACTCTGCGATCATCAACAAACAAAATCTCCTCAGGCTTGATCTCAACTTTCTTTGACTGTCTAAGCAAGGAGATTATATGGCTTATGTAAATGAATTTGAAAGGATACTCCCTTGAGACGATCAGATCGAAATAGTTCTTCAGCTTAAGTGTTGACAACACAATTTCGGTCTTTTCAGGAATGTTCCACGTTACTAATACGAGATAAAAACCCATGTCTTTGAGTTCTTGAAGAGTTTCTCTTACGTCAGGGAATAAAGTTACCTTACTTCCGCTTGAGTCTTCTAAGCTATTCTCGTTAACTAATTTTAGAGGGGGTTTAAGGTCGGATATATTAGGGTGATCCCAGAGGGTCTTGTCCGCGTCAAGCACTACTACTTTTATCATTTGTCTTTATATCTGGTGGAAAGGTATAATAAATTATTTTGCCATCGTGATAATCTCTAATTAGTACCTTTGCAGCTTCATCAATATTAGGTTCTTTTGTGGTCTTGTATATCCATCCACGCTTTAGTGCTAGTTTGTTTAAGAAATCGTAATAGTCGGAATAATCAAGTTTGTAAACGTTTTTAATCACATTAGGGTCAAATTGCTGTATTCTGTCAAAGAGAAGCTTCGCAGCTCTTACCGGGTCTTCTAGCTTGTCCACGTTAATCCCCCTTATAATTCGCTCTAATTCATTCCCGTCTGGTGGAATTATACCTGGCGTATCCCATATGTATAATCTTGAGTCAACTCGGAAGAGTTGAACGGATTTAGTATAACCATAGCTCATTGGAAACTTTGAGGTTGTTGCCGAATGTCTCCCTTTTAGTGCGTTTATCATAGACGATTTACCCGTTTTAGGATATCCTACGAGTACAGCGATCCCTTCTCGTTTCCCCCCTAAAAGTTCCTTGATTTTATCCCTAAGGATTTTAGTACCTAAGTGACCGGTTGCGGATATGTAAACTGTTGGTATTCTATCCTTTCTTTCTATGTACTCTTTCCATTTCTGTAACACGTCTAACGGAATTAAGTCACCTTTGTTGAGAACTATAAGAAGTTTTTTACCTTTTCTTCCCGATACATCTTCTATTTTCCTTGATCTAGTAAGGTCAGGTTCACGTGAGTCTAACACTTCAACTACTACGTCGGACTTATTGATGAGGGCAAGAACTTTCCCTATCATTCACTTTATTTTTGGTGGTTAAGGTATTAATAATATGCCAATTGGAAATATGGTAACATTCGATAAGGGCTCCTTTGACGGGACTATTGATTATGACTTCTTTACTACACCTACGAAACTTAACACAGCCCTGAAAGAATTTACATACGTTATAAATATCGACAGCAAACCGGAGAAGGTTTATATAATCTTGAACATAGAGCGGGACAAAAACGTAGAGCCAAAGTGGAGACTCTGGTTAAACGATTTTTCATTAACTAAGGAGTTCAGACCTAACATAGAAGTAGAGAACGGAAGTAGAAAAATTTCGTCTATAATCTATGACATTTCCCCTTTAGTTAAACCAGGTAGGAACGAATTTCTCATCACGTATAAAGGTATCCACGAGATTTCGCTGGATAGTATAGGTCACGTTGCGTTCTACAGAGCGGAAAAGTTTGAAACTAAATATGATCTGATGGCTGGAATTCTGGTCTTGAAGCCCGGGGAGGAAATGAAGTTTAACTGTGATGGAGAATGCCACTTAATAGCTAAGAATGTGGGTAAGAACGCTAGATTATTTGTAGATAGCTACCTGATAAGAAGCGAAAACGAAGTTGAAGAGATTACTATAAGAAAACAAGGAGACATTTACGTTAGGTATATGTCTGAAAGTAACTCAAGATCCCTAGCTTATATTTACAATTTTTACAGTATTAACTATAAGATACCTAGGATAATCCTTCAGGTCGATTCTAAAGTAGATAAAGATTCTCTAAATGTGATAATTACTAACTTAAGCGAGATAGAACTAGATAAAGTTATAGTGAACGTTCTCTTCAACGGGCTTTCTATTAGTTACAAAATGTTTAACGACGTAAAGATTTCAGACACGCTAGATATTAAAGTAGGTTTACCTCTAAACAAGAAAGGTAATTTGGTAATAAGGGCAGTAGGTATAAAAAGTGGTTTTAGGAAGACCTTTGACAAATCTTTAACTATTTGATTGAATCTGGCACGTTGAACTAGAGCCTAACAGGCAAACTTCCTAGTATAAAAGCTATCATTGTTCCTATTGCGTATACTTTCAACACACCCCTAGCCTTGGAAGAGTTTTCTATAGTCTCTTTAAGAAGGATAACGTAAATTAATAGGAAATCTAAGATTAAAATCAAAATAAGATATATTATATTAAAGCCTAACCAATAGGGAAGAGGAGACGTTATCATTAACCCTACTAGAATTGCCTTAGAGATTTTCCAAGCTTTGCTTATCCCTAACCTTACAGCTAGGGTCCTCACGTTATTAGCCTTATCTCCTTCATAGTCCTCAATTCCTTTTATGAATTCTCTAGACAAAGTGAAGAAAAATATGTACAAAGTGGGGATCGAGACAAAATAGAGCCAATTTCCAGTAAAGTACGCCAGACCCCCGTAAAAGGCTGATAAAGCTGATGTTGAAGCTACTATCAAATTACCTATTAGCCCGCTTTTCTTCAAGGAAACCGCATATTCGAATAGTAAGATCACTGTAATCAAGGCTACTAATGCAGGAAAGATACCAAGAATAAGGGACAAAAGTATTCCCGTTATTGATGTTGCATAAGCCAAGTTTTTCGCAGTTTGTAGGCTAACCATCCCTGAAGGTATAGGTCTGTAGGGTTTGTTTATACGATCTATTTCCACATCATACACGTCGTTGATTACATAACCACCAGCAGCGATGAGAGCAACGACTAAAGAGGAAATTATCATCCGGACTGGGATTATATGCCATTCTGAAGCTACTAAATAGCCCATTAGTGCGGACAATGCGGAACCTATAACGTTATGTATCCTCACTAATTGTAGATAAGGTTTTATTGACATAATCGAATAAATTAGATTGAAAGGGTTCTTATAAGGTGAACTAATGTCATCACAAGACGACATAAATATTGCAATAAAGTACTTCAAGAACGTAATTTCAGTAGGGGAAATATTAGCTGTCAGAGAGTTGAAGGCACTAGGGGTTAAAGAGCCCGAGACTACGATAGCTAAATTAATTGAAATGGGAATTATCGAGAAAGGCGAAGGTTGTTACAATTTAGTGAGAAATAGGAGTGAGGCTTCTCCTGACAAAAAGTGAGTGTAAGTCGAACTCCTCGTTTGCATATATGGTTTTTCCGTTAAAAACTGTAAAACCGAATTTCAAAGCCAAGCTCCAGACTTTCTCAGTTAGAGATAATATGTTATGTTGCTTTCTGATCTCTTTCGATAACTTTTTGAATTTTTCTCTATGCTCGTTTTCATCCCCTTCGTATACTATCTTCTTTATTGAGGGTAAAATTTCGGATATGGAGAAGATACCACCTCCGGTGAATATTTTTATTAATCCCAATACGTCTCCAATACCTCTTCTAACATAGGTCGGTTTTGGTCTAGGTATCCCCCCACCGTGTTTTTCTATTATTTTCTTATTAATTTCTGGGATAAAATTTTCGGGATTTTTATAACCCATCGCTCCTATCAGCGTTCCGTAAGGTAAGGGAACTATCCATGAAAAGCCTGCTTTATTTCTATCATCAAAGAAGACTTCAATTGCTTCCGAGTCTATGGGCTCTGTTAAATATTCGATAGCTTTCACCCATCTGGCATCGCCTTTCCACCCTGAGGCATTGATCACAAGTCCTTCTATCTTCTCTCCATTACAGATTACCGCAGACTCGTTAACGATTTTTGCATCACTTTTTAACCTTAAGCTAACGTTCTCCGACAAATACTTTTCTAAATTAACTCTGTTAAGTCTCACTACATTTGTTCTAATTTCAATTACCTTGTTCTTGTAGTGAAGAAGAATTGTCTTGAATTCTCTATCTAAAAACTCTTTAGACACATTTAATCTCTCAAATGTTGACCTACTGATTATTCCAGTGCATTTCTTTCCTACTGAATACCTTCTGTCAAAAACAACAGGGCTTACGTCCTTTACATGATATGCGGTAAGTAACCCAGCTATTCCTCCTCCTACTATCAGAACTCGGATGATCTATCAGCCTCATTCATAGTATATTTTTTTGCCTTTAATTGCTCGACTATATATTGGAAGGCTCTCTTAGGATCTGTGTGTGCACCACAAGAATACACGTCAACAGTAGCGAAGTTATATTCGGGCCACGTGTGTATTGTAACGTGACTTTCAAGTACAATCGCTACAACACTTACCCCATCACCTATCTTCCACGACTTTATGTCTAAAAGTGTCATATTCCCTATTGTTACAGCGTCTTTGACAATCTTCTCCAAAGCTTCTCTGTCTTTTAAGATATTAGGGTCACACTCGTATAATGATCCGTAAACTTGCTTTCCTACTACCTTAGGTGTGCTTATTACCCCCATCATACCCTAACCCCCCATTTTTAAAGGGGTATTCGCTTATTTTTAAATTTTTAACCCTATTTTTGCCTTATAAGTAGGTCAAGTTTTTAATGAGAATTTCACATATGATCAGCTGATCATAAATTGGCTATAAGAAGACTTGTCCTTGATGTCTTAAAGCCTATCAGGGGGACTTCATTAGTAGACCTAGCCGAGAAGGTCGCTTCCTTAGAGGGAGTAGAGGGGGTAAACATAAGCGTTACCGATATGGACGTGGAGACCATGGGATTAATGATAGTGATCGAAGGGACTAACATAAACTTTGAAGAAGTTAAGCAAACCCTTGAGAACCAAGGCTGTGCTATTCATAGTATTGACGAGGTGGTAAGTGGGACTAAAATGGTTGAAGGCAGAGTGAAAGAGAAATGATATGCGATGTATGTAAAGCTAGGGAAGCAGAGGTATACCAACCACATAGTGGTAAGAGACTTTGTAGAAAGTGCTTTATTGAAGATGTGAGGGCGAGGGTGAAGGAGGAGAGTTTAAAGATAGGTCTAGATAAGGCAAACAAAATACTTCTTGCAGTGTCTGGAGGCAAAGACAGTTACGTATTAGCGGACACTTTGGCGTCGTTTATAGATCCTCAAAAGTTAATTGCTTACAACATAACTGAGGGGATTCATGGTTATAACAGAAGAGAGCAAATTGAGCAGTTAAGAAAATACCTTTCCTCTCTCGGAATTGAGTTAATAGAAGACAGCTTCAAGCAGAGTGTAGGTTATACGTTAGATGAAATGATGAAATATTCCATCGGTAAGGGGTTAAACGTATCAGCTTGTACTTTTTGCGGAGGCTTTAGGAGGAAATTAATTAATAATGCAGGTAGAGCGGTCTCTGCTGATTATGTCGCTACCGGTCATAATCTGGATGACGAAGTTCAGGCTATAGTAATTAATCTGATTAGGGGCGACTTGCTCAGATTGATAAGGTTTGCAGACAAACCCATAAAATTGAGTTCGAAATTCGTCCTGAGGGTAAAACCGTTAAGAAAGGTTTATGAGTGGGAGACTACACTTTATGCCTATTATAGCGGTTACCAGTTCCAAGAACTAGAATGTCCTTACATATCTACAAGACCGACGTTGAGAGCCAAAGTGAGGGAGCTCCTTTACATGCTAGAGGATAAAAAACCTGGTACATTATTGACTATTCTTGAGGAGTTCGACAAACTAGCTGAGAAGGTTAGAAATCAGACACAGTTAAAAGAAGAGTTACCTACGTGTAAGATTTGTGGGGAGCCGACCAGCTACGGAAGGGAAATATGTAAGAACTGTGAACTCTTGATATCAGCTGGTTTGTTGAATTATCACCAGAACTTGCCTATGTCGTAAACATTTTCCTCTACACCTTTTCTCTTGTTTGCGGCTAAAGCCATTGCGAAGAGCAGTGAGGAAAGTCTATTCAAATACGTAATTATCATCTTGTTCATTTCCGGAAGTTCCTTGGAATATTTTACAGTATTCCTTTCTATTCGCCTGCATACGCTCCTAGTTATGTGGATGAGTGAGGCTTCTTCAGAACCTCCCGGTATTACAAATAACCTAACCGGTCCGGTTTCCTTCCTATAAGCTACAGTCCTATCCTCGAGCCACTTTACGTAGTCCATAGTTATTCTCTTCTTTACACCGTTAGTTGAGAGGTCTTCTCCTATCTCAAATAACGTGTATTGGACTTTCTTGATGTCGTTTTTCATGTCCTCCCAAGGTAGTTTCGAAACTAAATAACCTAAATACGAATTTAGTTCGTCTAAATCTCCTAACAGATTAACCAAAGGGGAATCTTTACCGACTCTTTTGTTAATTACATTAGTGGAACCATCGTCGCCTTCTCTAGTAAACACAGTATACTTTAAATATCTACAATATATAGCTCTTTTGGTGACCCTTATATCAGCACCTAAAAGGTTTTCTGATTTTCTTAACGAGATATCTCAAAAATGGCAGAAAGCTTGGGAGGATATAAAACTCTTCGAGGCTAATCCTGATTATTCTCGTAAAAAATTCTATACGACAGTTGCATTTCCTTATCCTAACTCTCCCTTTCATTTAGGTCACGGTAGGACTTACGTAACATGTGATATTTACGCCAGATTTATGAGAATGAGGGGCTATAACGTACTTTTTCCCATGGGCTTCCATTATACTGGAACACCCATTATAGCTATGGCCGATGACGTAGCAAAAGGAGACAAAGAGCTAATAGACATCTTTAAGAATATATATGAGATACCTGATGACGTAATTTCTAAACTGGTAGACCCGTTATTTATGGCCAATTACTTCAAAGAGGAAATTAAGAAAGCGATGAAAGAAATCGGTCTCAGCATAGACTGGAGAAGGGAGTTTACTACAATAGACCCCGAGTTCTCTTCGTTTATAGTCTGGCAGTTTAATAAGCTTCAGCAAAAGGGTTTCATAGTTAGGGATACACACCCGGTAGGTTGGTGTCCTGTTCATCACATCCCCGTAGGTATGCACGATACAAAAGGAGACATGGAGCCCGAAATAGGAGAGTTTACGCTTATCTACTTTGACTCCGACTTAGGTATCTTTCCTGCAGCGACTTTGAGACCTGAGACTGTATTCGGGGCAGTCGCGATCTGGGTTAATCCTGACGTCAATTACGCAATAGTCGAAATAGACGGTAAGAAGTATGTTATGAGTGAAAGGGCTGCATTTAAGATTTCCTTCCAGATCGATAATGTCAAGACCATAACTACTTTGAAAGGTTCAGAACTAACTAAACATAATGCTGTAAACCCAATCACTGGTAAAACAATCCCGATATTGGGTGCGGACTTCGTAGATCCGATGACCGGCACTGGAGTAGTAATGAGTGTCCCAGCTCACGCACCTTTTGACTACTACTACCTCAAAAAGATTAAGCAGGACATGCCCGTAATATCTATAATTACGGTTGAAGGACAAGGGGATGCGTTAGCTAAAGAAGTAGTGGATAAGACTAATCCCAAAGGCAAGGAGGACTTAGAAAAACTAACGGAACAAGTGTATAGAACGGAATATAATAAGGGTAGAATGAAAGAGAATATCGTTGAGTTGGCTAGACCTGAATTCAGAGAGAGTGTTAAGGGATTAGTGGGTTTAAGTGTACCAGACGCGAGGCAGAAGATAACTGAGTTCCTAATAGAGAAGAAACTAGGAAGGAAAATTTATGAGATAATGAATAGACCGGTCTATTGTAGGTGCGGTAACGAGGTCGTAGTAAAGATTCTAAAAGACCAGTGGTTCTTAGATTATGGTAACCTGCAGTGGAAAGCCCTAGCTAAGAAATTAATATCTAAGATGACTTTCATACCTCCTGAGGCCCGTAAAGACTTTGAGTTTGTAGCGGACTGGTTACAGAAAAGGGCTTGTGCAAGGACAAGGGGATTGGGAACTCCCTTACCTTGGGATAAGAAGTGGATCATTGAGAGCTTAAGTGATTCAACCATTTATATGGCCTATTATACAGTCGCTCACCTTATAAAGAAGTACGGGCTTAAGCCTTCACAACTGACTTTGGACTTTTGGGACTATGTAATGTTAGGGCAAGGTGACCCTTTCTCTATTTCGAATTCTACTGGAATTCCGAAAGAAGTAATAGAGGAGATGAGAAAAGAATTTACGTATTGGTACCCGCTAGACGTAAGGCACAGTGGTAAGGACTTAATACCTAATCATTTATCTTTCTTCATCTTCAACCACGCTGCAATATTCCCAGAAGAATTATGGCCTAAAGCTATCGCTGTAAACGGGTTCGTTCTTCTAGAAGGTAAAAAGATGAGTAAATCATTAAGAAACATTATTCCTCTGAGAAAAGCTATAAGAATGTACGGAGCAGATGTTGTTAGGATTACTCTAACCTCTACTGCCGATATGGGCTCCGACGTGAACTTCAGTGATAGCTACGCTAAATCAGTAGCAGACGCGTTAAGGAACTTTTACGATTTAATTGAGAAAGTAGATGAGTTCAAGGGAAGTGAAGAAAGCTTTCCAGAGAAGTGGATAAAGAATAAGTTCAACCAGATGGTGATAAACGTTACTAAATATCTTGAGAACTTAGACCTGAGAAATGCCCTAAATGAACTGCTCTATAACTTCTCTTCTTATCTGAACGAGTATACGGAAATGGTTAGGGCTGAAGGGAAGGAACCTAATGGAAAATTAGTAAAGGAGATTCTGGAAGTATGGATCAAGATGATTTCGCCCTTCGCTCCTCACTTTGCTGAAGAAGTATGGCACAAGTTGGGGCATGAGACTTTCGTCAGTGTAGAGAAATGGCCTGAGATACCCGAGACTTCAGTAGATATGTTAGTCGACTTAATTCATGAATATCATAAGAAAGTCCTTGAAGATATTCAGTCGATATTAAACGTGTATAAAGGAACTCCAAAAGTTGTTCGTATATTCGTGGCAACGCCTCACGAACTTTCGTTATTAAGAAGTGCATTAGAAGTAGTATCAAGAGGAGGAAGTATGAAAGAGTTTATAGAGAAGAATAAGACTCAAGAGAAATTCGACGCTAAGTTGTACCAAAAAATATTCGAGGAAGCAAGAAGTTTAGATGATAAGATGCGTAAACTTGTTCTTGGACACGACTTTAACGAAGAAGAAATACTAAGAGAAGGCGCTAATTACCTTAAGTACAAACTTGGCGGTAAAGAGATCGAGATAAGGAGCGTTAAAGAAATGGACAAAAGCAAGTATAAGAAAGACGCATTACCGTTAAAACCAGCTATATTTATCCAATAAGTTTAACTGTACTTTTTTCTATCTCAACTTTTCCGGAAGTTTTTAGGAATGCGAGTTCGTTTCTGACGTAATCTTTACTAACCCTCAGCTTAAACGAGATAATATCTACTAATTCTTTTACGGTCATGGTTCCTCCATTTTCGTTTAAAAGGTTTAGGATTTCCTCATCGATTCTGTTCATAGCTCTCTCGGTTAACTTGCCCTCTTTAACTTGGAAAGTGAGGACTTCTCCATCTAATAATATTTTATATAAGTTATTTCCGATCCTTTCTACGGTCGCTATGTCACAATTAATGTTAAAGACCTTAGCAGACGTAACGAGTCTGAACTTCAGCGGTATTTCACTGACTTTTTCCGCCTCAAAGACCAAGTTTTCTGAGTCATTATCACAAAACATCTTGAATTTGATCTCGTATGGGTAAAACTCCCACTTAATTTTGTCAAAGTTGATTATACAAGGCTTTTTCCCCTCAGCGTACAACTTTTCAGCGGCGTTAATTACTATTACCAAATTAACCCCGTAGTAATAACTCTTAATTAACCTTGGTTTCTGAAGAATTCTTTCGATTATATCCATATAAACGGAAAAGTGGAAACGGTAAAATTAAGGTTGTCCTTTTATCATGACAGAGTAAAGCTTATTTTTACAACAGAGTGATATATGTAGGGTTTCCTATTGCACCAACCGTGAAAGAACTTATATATCCTTGGCTACTGGAGTCAGAAGAATATAATTTTGATGATATAAAGGATGGGATAAGGCTTCACTTAAACGAGTCTCCTTATTCACCCCCTCCGCAAATATTAGAAGCTATACAGAAGTATTTACCTTACGCTAATCGATACCAGCACCCAGAATTATCTGAGAGGTTTTCAGCCTTAGCAGCTGACTATAATAAAGTAGAGCCAGAAAACATCTTTCCTACTCCAGGTGGAGACGGGGCTTTGAGGTCAATATTTTACAATTTAGCCCAAGTTGGAGACAAAGTTGTAACTAATTACCCTGCATATAGCATGTACAAGGTTTACTCGTCAGTAAGAGGACTCAACCACGTGAAGATTAAACTTATTGAAGGTGAAGAATGGTGGTATGAAGATAGGGAGAGACTGTTAAGCGAGAGTAAAGCTGCAAGACTTGTAATAATTGATAATCCGAATAACCCCACGGGCTCACCGATGTTAGATGAGGAGTTGGTTAAGGAGCTCGCTACAAATGTTAGAGGGTTTATAGTTATTGATGAAGCGTATTACGAATTCTACGGGAAGACTTTTGCAAGGATGATCTACGACTATCCGAATGTGTTAATAGTTAGGACTTTAAGTAAAGCTTTTTCCATGGCATCTCTTAGAGTAGGTTATTTAATAGGAAATGAAGAAGTAGTGAAAGCACTAAAGAAGACTTCGACGCCTTTCGACGTCTCACTACCCGGTCTAATCGCTGGGATTAAGGCATTAGAGGATCCTTCTTATGTAAAGGAAGTCGTTAACAAGATAAACACCAACAAAGAGTATTTAATCAAAGAGTTAAGGGGGCTCGGGTTAAAAGTGTTTAACTCCTACACTAATTTTATTTTCGTAAAAGATAATAGGGATTTATTTACCCCACTTATGGCTAAATCCATTGCTATAAGGAATTTGATTTCTGGCTATTATAGAATATCAATTGGAACAAAAGAACAGTGTGAACTACTTGTAAAAACCTTGGGTGAGATCCTTGAAAATAGCAATACCAAACAAGGGTAGGCTACAACAACCTGTCTTACAGTTCCTAAACAGTGTGGGTATTAAGCCCCTAGCTAGTGACGAGAGAGCATTAATAGTACCGACTAACTGGGAAGGAGTACAGCTAGTTATGGTCAGGACGGAGGACATTCCTAATATAGTTGAAGCGGGAGCTGCGGAATTAGGTATAACCGGTTTTGATTACGTCTTGGAATCAGGTGTAGACGTTGAGGAGTTAGTACATCTGGACTTCGGTAAGGCTAAAATAGTTCTCGCCGTGCCAGTATCTTGGGGTATTAATTCTCCAGAGGAGATTAGAGGGGAAATCAGAATAGCGACGAAGTATTTTAATATTTCTAGAAACTACTTAGCTCAAAAGGGGATAAAAGCTAAATTAGTTAAGATAAGTGGGGCAGCTGAGGTAATGCCCTCTTTAGGGGCTGCTGATGCGATAATCGATGTAATGAGCACCGGGACTACTTTGAAACTCCATGGTCTGAAGGCAATAGACACTGTTATGGAAAGTAGGGCTGTGGTAATAGGAAATAAAGATTGGATAAAAAGTGAAGAAGCCGAAAGGATAAACCTTCTACTTACCCTAATGAAAGGTGCTTTATTTGCGAGAAACAAGAAGATGGTATTTATGAACGTACCTGACGAAAAGCTGGACAAAGTGCTCTCCGTTCTCCCCGCAATGCTTTCTCCTACTTTATCTAAATTGGCTAAGAGTGATGCATGGGAAGTAATCACGGTGATAGATGAAGACTCCCTTCCCGAGATAATCGGAAAGGTAGTGGCTAACGGTGCACGTGATATAGTAATAGTCGATATAGAAAAGGTGATAAAATGAGTTTAGAGGTCATTCCCAGTATAGATATCAGTGAAGGTAAAGCTGTAAAGAGAATTAAGGGTCAGAGGGGCTCTGGACTAATTCTGGGAGATCCTTTGCGTATAGCTGAACAAATATACAGCGAGGGATATAAGAAAGTGCACTTAGTCGATTTGGATGCGGCAGAAGGAGTCGGTAACAACGAGGAAATTATAAAGATGATTTGTAAAGAAATTGGATTCGAACACACACAAGTAGGAGGAGGAATAAGGAGCTTAGATAAAGCCCAAAAAATAGCTAATGAATGTTCTTTCATAGTTCTATCTACTTTACCCGTTGCGAATAGAGAAACTTTCGAGAAAATTCGAAGTGAAGTGGGTAAAGATAAGATTTTACTCTCCATAGATTACAATGAACAAGGGGACGTTTTAATAAAAGGATGGAAAGAGAGGAGAAAAATAAAGGTCGAGGAAATACTATCTTTTGATGTTTATGGTTTTATATTTACTTACGTTCCCAAAGAGGGCACGAAGAGCGGGATAGATGAAAGCGTAAAGAAATATGTTAATATAACCAAGGGAGTTAAGGAATATGCAGGAGGAGTATCCACTATTGAGGATTTGATGAAGCTTAAGGTTTTCGGTTTCGATTATGCTATAATTGGTATGAGCTTCTATAATGGTAGTCTTAGGGGTGTAAAAGTTGTATAATAGGAGTGTTAAAAAGGTCAGAGAAACAAAGGAGACCAAGGTAGAAATCGAATTAGATATTGATCAGAAAGGCGAAGTCAGGGTACAAACTCCAGTCAAGTTCTTTACTCATATGTTATCCACTTTACTGTATTACATGAACTCGACTTCCACGGTTATTGCCGAGGACAAGCTAGGTTATGATGACCATCATGTAGTAGAGGACGTTGCTATAACGTTGGGAGAAGCCTTCAAGGAGGCTTTAGGTGATAAGAGGGGAATAAGGAGGTTTGCTAACGAGATAGTTCCAATGGATGACGCGTTAGTCCTAGTGGCAGTGGATATCTCTGGAAGGGGAGTAAGTAATATAGAGTTAAATCTTCAGAGAAGCGAAATTGGAGGATTAGCAATAGAGAACGTTTTCCACTTCTTTCAAACGTTTTCTTATCACTGTGGAGTAAACCTACACGTAATTCAACTAAGGGGTACAAACACTCACCATATTATTGAGGCATCTTTCAAGGCTTTAGGTATGTCTTTATACGAGGCAAGTAGAATTATCTCTCAAGACGTATTAAGTCTGAAGGGGAGCTTATGACGGCAAAACGTATTATCGCTTGTTTAGATGTGAAAAAAGGTAGGGTTGTTAAAGGAGTTAATTTCCTAGATTTAAAGGACAAAGGGGATCCTACGGAATTAGCAGCGAGATATGAAGATGAAGGAGCTGATGAGATAGTTTTCCTAGATGTTACTGCTACAATTGAAGGTAGGAGGGCTTTGTTAGAAGTGGTTAAGAACACAGCTAGTGTTCTTTCAATCCCCTTGACTGTAGGGGGTGGTATAAGGACTATTGATGACGTATCAACTATCCTTGGAAACGGGGCTGATAAAGTGAGTATAAACACTGCAGCTGTGGAGAATAAGAAACTAATTACCGAGGCCGCACTACAGTTTGGTTCTCAGGCAGTAGTAGTTGCAATAGATGCTAAAAAAGTAGATGATGAGTACAAAGTCTTCACCAAATCTGGGAGTTATAACACGGGATTAAACGCGATACGATGGGCTAAAGAAGTTGAAGCTTTAGGAGCTGGTGAAATTCTTCTCACGAGTATAGATAGGGACGGGACTAGGGAGGGATATGACATTACCTTAACTAAGATGGTTTCAGAAGCGGTTAATATTCCAGTAATAGCGAGCGGAGGAGCTGGTAAAGAGGTTCATTTTTTAGAAGCCTTAAAAGTAGCCGACGCTGCTTTGGCTGCGGGAGTTTTTCATGATGGAGTAATAAGGATACAAAACCTTAAAATGTATTTAAAGTCCCAAGGGTTGGAGGTAAGATTATGATTTTGAGTGAATTACCTAAAAACAGACCTAACGATTTCACTAAAGCAATACCCACAGTGGAGGAAATAATTAAGCTAGTTAGAGAAAAAGGCGACAAAGCATTACTTGAGCTAGAGGAGAAGCTGGATCATGTGAAGTTAGATTCTGTAGTAGAGGATAAGGTAGACGAACTTGCGTTAAGGATATCCCCAGAGCTTAAAGATGCTATAGACTACATATTCGAACAGCTGGTCGAATTTCATGAAACTATTAAGCCCTATAACGCTGGAGGTAACTCAAAGGGAGTAGAGTTTGGTGTAATCTGGAAACCAATAGAGAAAGTAGGCATATACGTACCAGGCGGAAATAAGGCTTACCCGTCTACTTTGTTGATGGCAGGGATTCCTGCAAAGGTAGCTGGTGTTAATGAGATTTACGCAGCTACTCCACCGTCTAAGATAGACCCTGCGATATGCTATATCGCTAAGAAGTTAGGCGTGAAAAAGCTCTATAGATTAGGCGGTGCACAAGCGATAGCAGCTTTTGCTTACGGTACGGAATCAGTTAAGAAAGTAGATAAAGTTGTAGGTCCTGGTAACATATATGTTCAAGCTGCGAAATTTTTAGTGAGTAGGGATATAGGAATAGACGGAATTGAGGGCCCTACCGAGTTAGTAGTTATTGCGGACGATACAGCAAAGGTTGAGGACTTGATTCTAGATATGAGGGCTCAAGCCGAACATGGATTATCGACTTTTATAGTCCTTCTAACCACTTCCCAGTATATAGTTGATGAAGTAAAGCGTGAACTAGAAAGGGATAGGAACGTGTACTACCTCATTAAAGTGAGTAGTGTTGAGGAAGCTATAAAGATTGCTAACGAGATATCTCCTGAACATCTCTCTTTGTATGTCAATAGCCCCAAGAGATATTTAGATATTGTTTCTAACTCAGGCGCGGTAAGTCTAGGCTCTACTCCGCCGGCTATTATAGATTATGCTGCAGGTCCTAATCATATTCTACCTACTAATCAATGGGCTAGATTTAGGGGAGGGGTCACTGTTTATGATTTTTTAAAGCCCATTATGTACGCCAATCTTGAGAAGCCGGATGACAAATTACTACAGTCCGCTATAATCTTAGCTAAGTATGAAGGTTTCGAATTTCATGCTAAGAGTATAGGTGCCAGATATGGCAGGTAATGAGGTATTAGACAAGTTATATGAGATAATTGAGGGCAGGATTTCATCGCAGAAAGAGGGTAGTTACACAGTAAAATTGTACCAGAAAGGGAAGCCTTATATAGCTCAGAAGGTTGGTGAGGAGGCAAGCGAAGTAATTGTAGCAGCTTTAGCCGAAACGAAGGAGCGTCTTGTAGAAGAGATTGCAGATCTTCTTTATCATTTATTAGTTTTAATGGCTGTATCTAATGTGAAACCAGAGGATGTTTATGAGGAGTTAAAAAGGAGGATGAAAGAGTAATGAAGGCCACCGTCATAAATTACGGTGTGGGTAACCTTTTCAGTATTTCAGCTGGGTTGAAAAGGGTAGGCTTTGAAGTTTCGGTAAACTCTCAACCTGAAGGTAATGAAGACCTGATAGTATTACCTGGGGTAGGTTCTTTCAATGCAGTTGCAAGTTATCTGAGTTCACATAAAGAGCTATTAGAAGACCTCAGAAAACGAGGCACTTACTTTTTGGGTGTGTGCTTAGGAATGCAGATAATGTTCGAAGAAGGAACTGAGGGCGGTTTAACCAAAGGTTTAGGTTGGTTTAAGGGCAAAGTAGATAAGATCGAAAACAACGGAAAGGATAAGTTAAAACTACCACATATAGGATGGGATAAGTTAATTGTAACTGACCTTACTTGTCCGCTCACTGAGGGGTTAAACAACCAGTACGTTTATTACGTCCACAGTTACGTAGCATACCCCGAAGACGAAAGTATCGTTAGAGCTACAACCATTTACGGAATTTCTTACCCCGCTATTATTTGTTCAGGTAACATTGTAGGCACACAATTTCACCCAGAAAAAAGTAGTAAAATTGGAAAGATCTTTTTAGGTAACCTATATAGGTGGATGAAAAAGTGATTAAGCTAAGCCTAGAGGAGGCTACTAAAATAGCTGAAAAGTTCTGGTTCAGGCATACAGATTCTACAATAATAGCTGTCCTCCAAGATGTTGAAACGAAAGAGGTATTAATGGTAGGACATATGAATAGAGAAGCTTTGATTAGGACTCTAACCGAAGGTTACGCTTATTTTTGGTCTCTGAGCAGAAAGAAGTTGTGGCTTAAAGGGGAGACAAGCAGCCATTATCAGATTGTAGAAGACTTTAAGATAGACTGTGACGGAGACGCAATAGTCTTGTTGGTGCGGTCGATAGGACCGGTCTGCCATACGGGGAATAAGACTTGTTTTTACAGATCCTATAACGATATAGTCGTAGAAAAAGAGAAAGAAAAAGAGTTAAACGCAAAGAGTTAATACTTGTTTTAACATATTTTAACTGGGTTAAAGATGGTTGAAGTCAACAAAGAAGAGTGGAAAAAGAAAATCATGGAAGCCTTGACTCAAGTTTATGATCCTGAAATCCCAGTAGACATAGTCAACTTAGGGCTAATATATGAGTTGAAAATTTCAGACGAAGGAGAAGTTTACATAAAACTTGGTTTAACTGCACCCGGGTGCCCTGTCGTAGATGACCTGATTTATACTGTGGAACAAGTGATAAAGGAGACAGTTCCTGCAAAATCTGTGGAGGTTGATATAGATTTAGAAACGGTATGGTCGCCTCTAAAGATGACACCTGAAGGCAGAGAAAAGTTCAAGAAATTATATGGTTATGATATAGTAGAAATGTGGGTACAAACTTACGGCTTACCTACCGAAGATACGCAACAACAAGAACAGAAGGCATAAAATCTTTTCACCCATTTCTTACTTGTGTCTTGGAGTATATTGGAACTACTCAGGACGAATCCTGAAAAATTGAAAGAGAGTATAAGCCGAAGATTCATAGACGTTTCGTTAGTTGATAAAGCTGTTGAATTAGATAAACAGTGGAGAGCTACACTACAAGAAGTAGAAAGGCTTAGGCATGAGCATAACGTAATAAGTTCTCAAATCCCTAGAGCGCCAAAAGAACAGAAGCAAGAACTTATAAAAAAGGCTAAAGAATTGTTGAAAATACTAGAGGATAAAGAGAAAGAATTGCAGAAAATTGAAGAAGAAAGAGATCAGATTCTTTCCGAGCTACCTAACGTAGTGGACGATTCAGTGCCCATTGGTCCCGATGAAAATTACAGCGTACCGATAAAAGTTTGGGGGAAGTTCAAGGTTTATGAGAAAGATGTTGATGAATTTCTCAAGCAAGTTAAGGGATTAAGGGCTGATTATGAGGTAATAAAGTGGAAACCTGTAGGACATGCGGATATGTTAGAAAACGTCCTTAAGTTGGGGGATACAAAAAAGGCTGGAGAGGTAGCAGGGTCGAGGTTTTACTATCTGTTTAGTGATATAGTCTGGTTAGATATCGCTCTCTTGAACTACGCGATAGATGTAATGACCTCTAGGGGATATACTCTAGTTTTACCACCTTATATGTTGAGGGGTGAAGTCATTAAGAGTGTTATAGACTTAGATACTTTTAGAGACGCTATCTATAAGATAGAGAATGAGGATCTATATCTTATCGCCACAGCAGAGCACCCCATAGCAGCTCTATTCTTTAAAGAAGATATTCCTAAGGAGAAACTACCCTTAAAGTTTGTAGGTGTTAGCCCTGCTTTTAGAAAGGAAGCCGGAGCAGCTAATAAGGACTTGAAAGGAATATTCAGAGTTCACCAGTTTCATAAAGTGGAACAATTCATATTTTCTCTTCCTGAAGAGAGTTGGAAATATCACGAGGAATTAATCTCAAATGCTGAACAAATATTCCAAGGACTTGGGCTTCCTTATAGGATTATAAATATTGCCTCTGGTGATTTGGGAGCATGTGCAGCAAAGAAGTATGATTTAGAGGTATGGATGCCTGCACAAGCGAAGTTTAGGGAGATGGTGAGTTGTAGCAATTGTTTGGATTGGCAAGCGTTTAGGATGAAAATAAGATATGTAGATTATAAGACAAACAAGAAGGGATATGTCCACACTTTAAATAGTACAGCAATTGCTAGTACAAGGACTATTACTGCAATTCTGGAAAACAACCAAAGAGAGGATGGTGTGGTGGAGATTCCTAAAGTGCTCAGAAAGTACCTAGAGGTATTTGGTGCAGCACCAAAAGACTACATATATCCTAAAAAGGAGTGATTATTTCCTTAAGTAACCTTCCAATTGTGCTTCAACTTTTTTCATTTGCTTCTTCGCAATTCTAAGAAACAGCTTTAATGTCCATCTTACCGGCATATATATGGGTGACTTGAGGTAGAACTTATTTAAAATATCCTCAGCCCAATATACATCGTGCCAGAACACTTTCTTATATAATTCAATATGTGCCTCATTTAGTTTAACCTTAGTGAACCAGTCCTTATTCTTGAAGTAACCCATAGGTACGAAGAACATCGGAACTAATATACTACGGTAGGACCTCAGGTTATCAACCAGTTCTATAGTCTTATAGACGTCATCCTCAGTTTCTTCAGGCAATCCTACTATCATGGTACCGGCAGGTATTATGTTGTGATCATGCATTATCTTAAATGCTTCTTCTACAGTCTCTGGATATTCATCTACTTTATAGGGTGCCGATTTAGCGGGCATTATTTCTTTTGCAAGTCTTGAGGATCCGGTCTCAATTCCTACTTCGACGCCGAGGTAGTTCTGGTGTCCGTCTTCATATACGATTTCTGTTATCTTTGAGATAAGACCGTACTTCTCTTCTGAGTAACGAATTGCTGCCAGACTGGCGTGACTCCATGCTATGCTCTTATAATATTTCTTAACTAGTTTATGCAGTTTTATAAGCGGTTCAGGTCTAGGATATATTCCTACTGCACCGTAAAACAAAACGTCATCACTATGTATTACCCCGTGTCTTACGCCATTCTTAACGTTTACTTGTAGTTCTCTTTCAATTTTCTCTAGTGGGTAATACCTTGTTGGTCTTAACGTCACGGAGCAGAATCTGCAAGATCTCGCACATCCTCTCATTATTTCAATTAGTCCATTAACACTAGCACCTTTTATTTCAGGAATTTGATCTACTGAAGGGGCCTCCTCCGCGCCAATATACACGTATTTCGGTAACGGTTCGTTATTCATTATCATTTCGGCAATTTTTACAATGTAAGTATCAGCTTCTCCGTCTACTAAGGTATCTACTTCTACTTCTTCGATCATGTCTGTTCTCCAAAGCCATTGCCATACTGACGGTCCCCCGGCTATAATCTTCATACCTCTTTGTTTTGCCTGCTTAATTTCCGGTTTATGAATTAGCTCTTGGAAACTCTTGTAATTGACAGGCTCCTTCTTTGTTATCCCCCACCATGTGGAAGATGGAGGGCCAAAAGCAAAATAATCGTGATGAGACAACATTAAGGCCTTAGCATGTGGTAAGTATTTTCCAATATAGTCTGGGTCAATAATGGCTGCCTTATAACCTGCGTCAATTAGTGCTGCTTCTATTTTCCTCATTCCGTAAGGTGCTTCTCTCGGTCTTCCTAATTCATCTGTCTTCATTTTAGGGCAAGCTAACCACTTCCACGCCTTCTCAGGAATTCCTATTGCAGGTCCAGTACCTAAGAAGCCCAAAAATTCCTTGCCATGATGGTTAGTCATTAGACAGCGATCAGTTGTTATTATGAAGTCAAATTTCTCTTCCAAAAAACTCACCTTTTATGTCTTTGTAAGTTTATATTTATAAAGACGTTTTTAAAAGTCATTTAAGCACGTTTCTAAGGATCTTTTTCAAATCATCAGGCAATTTGTCTCTTGAGTCTATAGTCTGTACATTATTTAAGTCTTCATTCCACTCTTCACTTTCTCCCAATTTTATGTTCTTTAAAGTCTGGAATATATATATCTTTTCTCCTCTTTCATTTCTGGCTTGATGTATAATCAATTCATTTCCACCAATCTTTACCAGATATTTTGCCTCGATGGATGATATCTTCATGATTTCTAATTTAACACTTATAGGGATTAAAGCTTTAACTTTAATGTCGGGTGATTTAATGGATTCTTGCGTATTTTGTAAAATAATTAAAGGTGAACTTAAATCACAAAAAGTATATGAAGACGATTATGTGCTAGCTTTTCTAGATATTAATCCGATTCATAAAGGACATACACTCGTGGTAAGTAAAAAGCATTATGATAACATATACGAGATTCCAGATGATGAATTAAAAAAAGTTATTGTAGTAGTAAAAAAGGTTGCTATAGCAATAAAAAAGATGGGTGCGGATGGTATTAATGTTGTCCAAAATAATGATGAAGCAGCAGGACAAAGAGTGTTTCACATCCACTTTCACGTGGTTCCGAGATATAAAGGCGACCGTATTAAGATAGACACAATAGAGGTTAGGACCAGATACAAAGATGAAAATGAAATGAGAGAATATGCGGATAAGATTAGAAGGTTTTTAAGTTAGTACTTTACTCCTCTTCAGATTCTTCACTTTCTTCAAATTCTTCCCTGAGCAGTTCAAGTCCTATTTCCTTATAATATTCTTCCCTCTCCTGCTCTAGTTGTTCTTCCTCTAGCCTTCTTTCTCCTTTATCGCTCACTAAGGAGGTAGTAAGGACTTTGTTGCTTTTATCAGCTTTTTCTTTCACACTGTACTCTTTTTTCGCTTTTTCACTGAGTTCCTTCTCGTAACCACATTTATTGCACTTCAGTATTTCTTTACCATCCTTCTTGGTAGGTACTAGCACTCCTCCACATCTAGGACAGAACTGCATTAACTGGTCACCATATATTGTAGTAAAGCCTAGATAATGTATAAAAGGCTTTTGCTTATCTTGGCTGATCCTAGGACAACCCTTTATTAATAGGGATAGTTTATTTATAATAAATCAATCAAAAAAGGATGGATTTAAACAATTTTAATCCTAGGATCTTCTTTAACTACGTTAAGAACTATACTCGTGTGAGTTCTCTCCACCTTAGGGTTCTTTAATAAGCTCTTCAGAAAGTTGTCGAGATCTTCTACACTGCGGAACTTCGCTATTACTGCGACATCGTATTCTCCTACAATATCGTAGACTGCGATAACGTTATCTAGATTGGCTATTTCTCTTTCAAATTCAACTAAATGTTTTCCATCTACCTTAGCCATTATTATGCTTGTAAGTGAATAGCCTAATTTTGAATAATCAATCAATGCTGTAAATCCTTTTATTACGCCCTCTTGGACAAGCCTGAATAATCTATTATGAAGAGTCGCGGGTGATACATTCATTTCTTCCGCTAGTTTTCTTAAACTTACTCTTGAGTCTTTCAGTAGCTCAATTAATAATTTCCTATCAACTGTGTCTATCTCAACCCGTTTTCTGTCAGACATGAAGTTCATGATTATTAAATGACTACCCGTTAAAAAATTTTCATTTTAATAAGGATTTGTCATACAAACTTGAGCTGAGATATACCAGCTAGTATTAATTGTATTCCAAAGGCAGCTATGATTATAGCGGTGAATCTGCCCGCAGCAACTGTTCCAGTTTCACCTAATGCTCTTACTAGTATTGGTCCTATAAGGAGTGAGAAATAGACTAAAAGTGTAACTACAATACTACTTAAAATTAGTGTTACTGGATTATAAGATACAGATAACGTAATTAAAGCTGTCATAGTTCCAGGGCCTACTAGAAGTGGTGTTGCTATTGGAGTGATTAGAGCTTCCTCTAACTTTTTCACGAATCTGAGTTGTTGGAAACCACCCATAGTATCGATACCCAAGTAAACTAGAAGAATCCCACCGGCAATTTCCAGTGCTTGAGGTGATATTCCAAGAAAATCAAGTAAGGGTTTCCCTAGTATTGAAAACAAAACTAAAAGTACTCCAATAGCAATTGTTATTTTATTCACAACAAATTTCCATGTTATCTTCTCCTCTCTAGCAGCCTCTTCATAAACTGCTAATAAGTACGGTAGTACAGAAAAAGGGTCTATAATTGCAAACAATTTTACTGTAATTATTGGTATTGGTGAAAATATATCTGTCATTCTAGTAGGCTTAACACGTCTCTGAGAATTTTAATTCTTTCCTCTTTATTTTCGGTGAAAGTAGCTAAAACCAACTTACTGAGCACTTTGTAGATAGTAGAAATTTCCTTCTTACACTGTTCATTACCTAATTGGAGTTCATTTACTTTACTTTCTAAACTTTGCAAAGAATAAAGTAATTGTGTTATGATGTCTTCTTCTCCGTGTTCATGATGGTGATGATGTTCTTCTTGCTCTACTTCTCTTTGTATTTCAGCTATATCATCCTCATTCTTTGGAATCTTGTCTATCCTGAACTTCATTTTCCTCTCCACCCTCAGTATCTACGTTTCTCACTTCTTTCATATCTATATCTTGAATTATTAATTTATCTACGCCCATCTTGAGATAGTGTTTAATGACAATACTTATCTTGCCTGCTGCCCTAACTGGGATGCACTCAGTCTCTACCTCCTCTCCCGTCACCAGCTTAGCTATTACCTTAGCCTCTTTTTTAGCCTCGTCACAATATTCAACGTCTACTGATTGTATCTTGCCCATATACAGTAGTGATTCTATGTCTCTTCCTTTCATAGGTATTCTGTTCACTTTCTCACACCTATACCAATCACTTCTTCAATCTTTAATCCTTTCTCCTTTAAATAAGTGTTAAAACCCTCACGTATCTCCAAAATTACTTCGTAACCTCTGTCGATAATCGCTGTTCCTAAACCCACTAACTTCGCTCCAACAGCGATTAGTTCTAACGCATCTTCCCACGTAAATACTCCTCCCATCCCGATTATTTCTGTATCGTACTCCTTATACACGTCATGGATAACCCTCACAGCTAACTGATGTATGCACTTCCCTGATATACCACCTGTACCGTAGCTTAGGATAGGCTTAAACTCCTCTCTATCTAAAGCTAACCCCTTAAGTGTATTTATCAGGGTAATTCCTTTAGCTCCCCCTTCAAGGGCTTTTCCTGCTAGTTCTACGGTATTGTCCCAAGGACCTAATTTTACGAACACGGGGAGTGAAGTTACGCTGCTCACTTCTTTAGTGATGTCCAGTGTAAATTTTGAGGTTGATTCACCGTAACCTTTTCTGTTAGGGCTACTTAGGTTCAGTTCTATCATCTTCACTTTCTCTCTTAAAGCCTTGTTAGTAGTTCTCAACTCTTCGAATCTCTCTACCACTTTCTTTATTTCACCTATACTGTTTCCCCCTATACTTAGAATTAAATTACAGTCAGATTTAACCTGAAACCCCTCCAGTGAGTCTATCCCCGGGTTACCCAAACCTATTGCATTCATGTAACAACCATTACTTAATTTAATCACTGTAGGAGGTTTGTGGGGTTCTAATGCGTTTAATGTTAGCGTCTTCATCGTTATTGCTGAAGGCGAATATTTTTCGCAAATTTTATTCATAAATTTATCCACGAGAGGGACTATGCCAGAGCTTATTATAAAAGGGTCTTTAAATTCAATTCCTGCTACTTTCAGCAATTATGTTCACCCCCTTAATGGGGTATACAGTTTCTCCGTCATATGCTAGCTTCCCTTCTACAATAACGTTAGTTACCTTAGCTTCTAAAGGAAACTGGTCTAGAGGGGTTTCTGTTACTTTACTGAATTTAGTAGAGTATCTCCAACTCTCCCTTTTGATTATTGTAAATGTAGCTGAGTACCCCTCTTTTATCTCTCCAGCTTTAATACCCGTGATCTTAGCAGGGTTCTCGGCTAGTAATTTAACAGCCCTATCTAATTCTAAGAGTCCCTTAAACACTAACGTATAAATAAACGGAGTTGTGAAAGATACAGTCGCTATTCCAGGTGGGCATAGGTCGATTGGCAGAGACTTCTCCCTTTCGGTATGTGGTGCATGATCACTTGCCAATGCATCCGTCTCATGTAATCCTAGAAGGAATAATTCCAGTCTAGTCTTATAATCCCTAATTGGGGGGTTTACCTTACTTAGGCAATCCTTTTCTCCTTCTACTAACATGTGGTGTGGTGTTATATCAGTCGAAAATCCTAAGTTTTTTGCGAGCCTCAACGTCTCTAAATTAGTTATATGTGTTATGTGTATCTTTCCATTTACCATGTAAAGCGACGCAAGTTCCATCCACTTGTCTCTGAGCCTTCTGTCAACCGTTAGAGCAAGGGGTATTTCAGGATGAAGTATTTTAAGCTTTTTACTCTTTTCAAGGATTAATTTAGTTTCCTCTTTTTCTAGATCCTCAGGAAATATTTTATACCCCGCTATAGGTAGTTTATCAACCTCCTCAAATTCCTTTGTAACACCGCTATATATTCCATAGTTTGTTCTAGCATATAAATCGAATTCCCTTAATCTCTCTATAACTCTTTCTTTTGTATTTACTGGCGGTATTGTGTTTGGCATGTCAAATACAGTACCGACTCCACCGTAAACAGCTTCACTAGTCGCAGATGTTACCGTCTCCTTATATGATAACCTGCCCCCCCTAACGTGGACGTGAATATCGACAGAGCTGGGTAAAATAAGCTCGTCGGGTCTGAACTCAATATCTGGTTTACAGTTCTTTCTAATCTCTCTTATGTTTCTATCTATGTTTATACACAGCTCGGTAATTTCCCCGTAATAGTAGGTTTTACCTCTGATCCACAAGTTCCCTCACTTCCACAAAGGGTCCTTCAACACAAGGTAGTATTCCGTTATAATTACACTCACCACAGACTCCCAAATTACAGTTCATTTTTACCCATCTCACGTATACCAGAGCATTTAGAGGGAGAGTTTTTACATCAGATTCAGGAACGGATGCTAGGATTAAATCATATTCTTTACTATCTTGTAAGCTCTTTACTGTCTCGAATTCTCCGACATCACATTTTTCTAAGCAGTATATGTTGACTTTAGATCCTCTTTCACTAAGTACTTTTAACGTATACCTTAAATCGAGATAATTCTTTTTGTTTCTAATAATTCCTAGCACATTTCCGGTTCTATCTAAGTTAATCGGCTTACCGAGAGGTCCCTTTATTAATAATTTCTTTTTACCCTGAATCATGGTGATGAGTTTCTGACTTTCAATAAAGAGCGTCAAAACTTTATTTTCCTCATCGTAATCACCTACGGTTAAAGGGATTTCTAATTCTTTTGGAAAAATTATGCTGATGTATTGACCGGCTCTAGGTTTGAAAGGGTATTTAACCGAAACTCTGTTTATCTCAAACATCTTGTCATAAGAAACAGAAATTACATCGCTATATATCAACTCATTAAACAGCATTAGTTACACCGGTTTTGTTTGAGGGTTGCCCAGTATCTGTCTAATTACGTCGTTTTCATCTATTTCTGTCTCGCAATACTCGCATCTCATTTTCAACGGTTTTACTTTAACAGTCCTGAAAACAGATGTTGCCTCTATATCGTTATTGGTTATACAGTGAGGGTTAGGACACCTCAGAATTCCCTTTACTACCTCAGGCACTTTTAACTGCTTTTTCTCAACGACCTCATAATCCCTTATGATGTTAATCGTGGCAGTAGGAGCTATTAGTGTAATTAAGTTGGCCTCGTTTTCACTTACTTCCTTGTCTTCGATCTTGACTATATCCTTCTTTCCTATTCTTTTACTTTCTACGTTAAGTACAACAGCTACTCTTAATCCTTCCGAGCCCGTTATCTTTAGTACTTTCAATACTGCGAGTGCTCTTCCAGCAGGTATGTGATCTATAACCGTTCCGTTCTTAATTTTACTTACTAATAGTTCTTTTTTTGTAGGTTCTTCCATTTTACTCACCTAAAATTTTTTCGAGTAAAGCCATTCTGACGGGCACTCCGTAGGAAGCTTGTTCAAAATACTTTGCATGTGCTGTCTTGTCCACTCTTCTGTCGATCTCATTAACTCTCGGCAATGGGTGAAGAATGATACTATCTTTCTTCATTTTACTCACTAAATTTAAGTCTACTATATAGCTCTCCTTGATCCTCTCGTATTCAAGTTCATCTAAGAACCTCTCTTTTTGTATTCTCGTAACGTAGAGCACGTCTATATCCTCAATGACATCGTAGACGTTTGAGGTAATTTTGTAGGGATAATTCAACTCTTCTAAGAATTCATTTCTCGGGCTAAGTTGGGGAGGGGAGATTAAGTACACGCTCTTTGGCTTAAATCTTGTTAGCATTCTTAGGAAGCTGTTTACTGTTCTGGCGTATTTAAGGTCGCCAAGTAGTCCATAAATTAGACCATCGGTTGTTCCGAAGTGGTTAAACACGGTGAAAAGGTCTATTAGAGTTTGTGTAGGGTGTTCATGTTTACCGTCTCCTGCATTAATTACCGGTTTATCCGTAACCTCAGATGCAAGCTTCGCTGCACCATCAAATTTGTGTCGTATTACTATTGCGTCAGAGTAATTATCTAACATCCTGATTGTATCTGCTAAGTTTTCTCCCTTAGTTACTGAAGTTCCTTCAGCTCCAGAGAAACCGATTACATTTCCTCCCAAGTTTATAACCGCCTTATTAAAGCTCAAGTAAGTCCTTGTACTAGGCTCGAAGAAGGCTAGAGCTACGGTTTTTCCTCTTAATGAATCACCTTTTTGTTCCTTCACGAACTTAGAAGCTAACTTGAAGATCTCTTCTACATCTTCTCTTGTTAAGTCATATGAAGAGATTATACTTTTCACAAAAGCCCTTGTTTTAGCTTTGTTGGAAGATTATTTAAAGTCTTTTACGATTAAGTATAAAGCCGATAAGGGATGGAATTCGCTAAAAGTATTCTTGAAAAAAGATTATTATTAACAGGTAATTTTATACTCACCTCTGGTAAAGTCAGTCCATATTATTTAGACCTCAGGAGACTACCTAATTATCCAGAGATATTTAACGAAGTAGTGAATAAAGCTACTGAGATAATAAAAGGTCTGGACTTCGACATCATAATAGGAATAGCTACTGGAGGGATTCCATTCGCATCATTTCTAGCATGCAAGCTTCAGAAACCTTTAGGTTATATAAGGAGTGAGAAAAAGGGATATGGTACAGATCGTTTGGTTGAGGCGGAAGTACAAGGAAAAAAAGTTATCATAGTTGATGACGTGGTAACTACTGGGGGGTCTATATTAAGGGCCGTTGATGAGGTGAGGAAGAACGGCGGATTAGTTAATTATGCACTCGCTATAGTAGATAGGCAAGAAGGTGCTTCTAAAAAGCTAAAAAACGTAGATGTAAATTTAATCTCAGTCTATAAAATAAGTGATATCCTGAACTACCTTCTTTCCTCGGACTTAATAAACGACACTGATAAGAAAGCTATAAAGGAGTATTTGGTGAATAACATTGAGTAAAACTATACTAGCCTTGGATAAAGTCCTACCGATTAATACACTTAAAGGTATCAGGGACTATATTCCCAAGGTGAAATTAAGCTATATCACTTTGCTTGATGGAGGGTTGGAGTACCTAAAGGAAGTTTATAAGTTAGGTTGGGAAGAAGTGATCTTTGATTTAAAACTTGCCGATATTGACTCTACTATGGTTGGGATAGTCAGTAGGCTGACTAGTTTTTCAGATTCCTTTATCTCTCATTCCTTTATAGGGTTCGAAGGAGCTCTTGACACTCTCTCATTCTTTTTATCAAAGGAAGGTAAGGGACTATATTTGGTTCTTTCTATGTCTCATAAAGGTTGGAACGATTCTTTCTACCCGTATTTGAAGGATATTGCTAGACACGTCAATCCTAAGGGATTTGTGGTCGGAGCTACTAAACCAGAAATGATTAAGGTAGTCAGGAATGACTTCCCTGAAAAATTGATTATATCACCAGGTGTGGGAGTTCAGGGAGCTTTGTTTGGAGACGCGTTATGTAATGGTGCCGATTATGAAATCGTAGGTAGAAGTATATATTCCTCGACTGACCCTGTTAAAACTACCCGTGAATTAGTTGCTAAGCAAGAGGTAAGGGTTAATGAGTGCAAGGAAGTTTCAGAAAATAGAAAATAATGACTTAAGTTTAAAACTTGCAAAGATCGCAAAGTTGATTTACAAAGCCGAAGAAATACATGAAGATACGGGGGAAGAGCCTACAACGGACTTTCAGAAATTATACACACAAGGGGGTGTTAAAGGAACCGAAATTGGTAAAGGGAAAGTTAGTTACTTTGCTTTATATGAGGAATTTGCTAAAATCTACATAGAGTTTATCAGTAAAGTAATGGGTACTTACGCCTCAAAGACGAGAGAGACAGAAATAGAGTTCATTAATATACTTCTTGATGACGGCAATTATCTCGTGTTAGAGGGAGAAGAGGATAGAGTAGTGATTCCCCATCCCTCAGCTATTGCCTCTACTCATACTCATCCTAACGTCTGCGTTTTCTCCTACAGGGATCTCGAAACAGCTTCTCACCTATTTATAAAGAATTACCTAGCGGTGGGAGTAACCACGGACGAATGTTTGTTACTGATTTTCAGAAAAGGTGCTTACACGTTAGAGGATAAGAACGAGCTGGAGAAACTGGCAAGGATAACTAAAAAGAGTAAAACACTGCAAGAAGTTCTAAACGGTTATAAAAACTCAAGGTTTAATCAGTTAGCTCTTCAAATGGTTCGGATTGTTTAGCAAGGAGATCTATTATTGCTTCCGCTATATCGATGGAATATCTTATAGCCCTTCTAAGGGAGTCCATGATTATCAGTAGAGACCCTGTTTTCTTGGGATCAAGTTGAGAGGAGAGAATAGATTGGGTTATAAGAACATTAGAATTTAACAAGTCATACTCTTTCTTAATTACGTCGTGGGCTATATTCCCGTCTTTGTTGAAGAATGCGTTTACTGAAGTCTTATAGAAGTCTGCAGTAGTTTTACCGTGATCATATACTCTTTTGTCCTCAAGTCTCTCCAAGGTCTGAAGTTGTTGTAATATCCTTACTGAGTGATCGGAAATCCTCTCTATAGATTTCACAACTGAGAATATATTTATTATCTGAGTCAAGTTATATCCTTCGTTCTCGAGAATATCTGAGTATTCAACCGACAAGGAAAGTTGTCTTACAGTGTAAAAGTAAAACCTATCTACGTCATCATCTCTATCAGAGATTTCTTTACTGAGTTTCTCATCCCCTTCCCACAAGGCATCCATCGAGTCCCTCAACATATTATAGGAGATGTTGAATGCTCTACTAATGGACTTAGTCAAAGACAGATCCTTTTCATTAACTAGAAATTGAATCATTAAACTACTAGCATTCTCGTCAATAACTTCAGCCCCAAGAAGCCTTTTTCTTACTACGTCCTTTATCATCTCTCTATCGTCTGCAGTAAATCTGTTACACGATACTGTAACTAATGAATATCCTGCCATATAATATGCAATTATCTCTCTTATAACAAAGGAGATATCAGGTTTATTACAGTTGAGACCTATAGTTTTCTCTCTTCTCTCGTCTCCCTCTCTGTTTTTTGGGGTAAGTATTAATCGTAGTTGTTTGTCCTGCCTTATCTCTATCTCATCACCAGGTTTTAAGGAATGTTCCTTCACCCAATTTTTTGGTAGGGATATTATATATGTGGAACCGCCAGTTAATTGTATTTTTCTCACTATAGGCTTTATCATGGTCTATTTTCACTATATACTTGCCTCGGAGACTTTATATTTTTTATTTACCTCTTGTTTAGCAATACTTTCCGACTCAGAGAGTATTTTGTTTGCTTCTTCCGTTATATTCTGTATAAAGGGGGTTTCAGTAGTTTCAATCGGTATTAATGAATCTAAAATCTCGTCTATTATGGGAGAAAATTCAATTGAAGAACCTATTTCCTTCTTAAGTACCTTTACGGCTTCTACTACTGGAGCTAGATAACCACGAACCTCTCCAAGAATTAACACGGTCTCCAGTCTAATCTCAAGGATTTCCAAAATGATTTTCAACTGGATAAGCCTAGATATTATATTCTTGTTTATATCTGCCTCTTTTATATATTCCCTACTTAGATAGGGGAACCTACCTACATTGGATAGGGAGAGCCTTTCCAAATTTTTAACTCTACTATCGATTCTACTTACCCAGAAATCGATCTTATTAATTGCGATTTTAACGTCTGCAAGTAACTCTGGTAGTGTCTTTTTCCTTCTCACAAATACCACATTTGAGCCCAAACATTTAAGAGGATTTAGTCTCCTCAAGAACCTCATTCAAAACGTTTGCATACATGCGGTAGAAAGAAGTAAGCTTATATAATGCCCCATAACCGTCTCCTTCTCTATATACTATTTGATTATCCATTAAGACCTCGAGATGATGGGTTACGGTTTTATAATCTATAGAGAGTTGCTTAGCTATCTGGTTGGCATTCATTGGAGAGCTCTCAAGTAATTTCACAATTTTAAGCCTAGTATTTCCCCCTCTGGAGGTCAAAAAGAGAAATTTGAAAAGCTTTTTGATTTGCCTGATCTCTTTATCACTCACTATGGTTTAGAAAAGGGTTTATAGTATTAATAAATCTCTCCGTAAATTCCGCGTTGAGAGATCTCGGTTATCACTTCTGAAATAGTAGGATGAGAGAACTGTACTTTATAGAGATCACTTAACTTCAGGGATAACTCCATAGCTAAAGCCAATGTATTTATAACTTCCGTTGCCCCCTCACCTACCATATTAGCACCCAGAATCTTTCCTTCAGAGTCCACGTAAACTTTCAGGAATCCCTCAGGTTCATTAAGTGTCCACGCTCTCGGTATCTCCCTCATAAGGACTTTTATCTCCCGAGCATCTATTCCAGCCTTCTTCAACTCTTCAGCAGTTTGCCCAACTACTCCTATTTCGAGATCTGCGAAAATTGAAGACGGAATATATTTGGGCATTTCTGTATTTTTACCACCTATGTTATCTCCAGCGATAATTCCTTGTCTCCATGCCTTTGTTGCGGAGAGGGGTACTCCAGCTACATCACCTACAGCGTAAACTTTTGGATTACTAGTCCTCGCCTTATTGTCTACCTTAATGTAGCCTCTTTGGTCACTGTCTACTTTTATAGCCTTTAGATCAATGCCGTTAGTTACTGGTTTCCTCCCTATAGTAATAACAGCTAAATCTCCCTTGACTTCTTCTGTAGATGAAGGCGTTTGTGTAGTAAATACAACTTTATCATCACTCTTTACTATCTTTGACTTGGTGTTAAGATAGATCTTAACACCTTTTTCTTCCAATCTTTTCTTTACTTCATTTGCAACTTCAATATCTATTCCTGGAACGGGTAATAGTCTTGGCATTAACTCTATAATAGTAACGTTCTTATTCATAGCCCTGAACAAGGTAGCTAACTCCACGCCAGCAACTCCTCCACCTACTATAATTATATTATTAGGTAAGGATGGTAAGTTCATTGCAGTCCATGGATCTACTACATTCCTCCCGTTTAGTGGGAAGTCTGCTAAAGAAAGAGGCTCTGAACCCGTCGCGATTACCATCATATCTGTGGTTATCACTTTTCCGTTAACCTCTACTTCCCCTTCCCTTTTTACACTGGCTTGCCCTTTTATGACGTCAATGTTATACTTCTTGAGGACTGAAGTGAAAGAATTCTTGACGTTCTTTATTATTTCGTTTTTGAATACTCCAAGTCTATCGTAATCTATCTCTACCTTTCCCGAAATCCAGTTTGATTTTGTAGTTTTGCTAACCAGCTTTACGGCATCTATTAGGGTCTTTGACGGAATACAAGCTCTGTTTAAACACTCTCCCCCGAGTTCATCTTTTTCAATTATAGCGACTTTTTTACCTAATTCCGAACTTCTTATCGCCGCAGTTAAACCTCCTATCCCTCCGCCGATTACCACTACATCATAATTCATTATTTTTCTTAATTCTCCTAGTAAGATAGGTTTTAAGCTTTTGCAAAACGCTTTGTAAGTCCTTATCCAACATCTTTATTTTATCATCGGGACAAAGAGCAAGGTACTCCAGCTCCGTAAAGACTTTAAACTCTTCTTGAATGTCGTCTAAAGATCTAGTAAGGTCTAAATATCTCTCAACAAAATATCTTCCGTTTTCACAATTCTTCATGATGAAGCTTAGTAAACCTAAATCCATCACTCTCTTTCTACCGTTCTTATTGTTCACAACAACTACTCTGACTCCTATAGGAATATCGTCGTATAGGTCGTTTATTGAGATTTCATCTGTGGAAAGAAAAATGATGGATTCCTCAGCCCTTAGAAATTTTTCAACTACCTTATTCATTAATACTTTTTAGGTCATTAAGAGTAAAAAGTGTCGTGGAAAACTGGGAAGATTATAAAAAGAAAGCATGGGAGAGAATTCTGAGAGACAAGGAGATTGGGTACCTAGATCCAGACATATTCGAAGTATTAGAGGTGTTCTTTAAAAGGAAAAAGGCATATACACAGAGTAGCTGTAGCGGTAGGGTTTCCATTATAGACTCATATTTACCGTGGGAGAGAAAAGATTCCACTGTAGTTTATAAGAATCATATTACCTTTAGTTTGGAAGATTTAAAAGACACAATATCTAAGGGTTATGTTAGAAGGCTCTGGTTGATCGTGCAAGGTCCAATCCTACATGTGTATACTAAAGATAAGGAAGAAGCGTGGGAGTTATTGAAGATAGCTAGAGGTGCAGGGTTCAAGCACAGTGGTATTCTAACCTCAAATAATAAAGGAGTTCTGGTCGAGTTAAGAACCGGAGTAAAGATGGTTCATTACCTCTCACCTTCTTTAGACCAGAAAGAGCTGGAAGAGCTAGTATCCATTTCATTAGAGGTATTACGTAAGGGTAAGGAAAAACTTAGGAAATTAAAGGAAAGTGTTGAGTCATCTATATCTAATGAGTCTATGGAGCTGAGGGAGAACTCTAAAAGGGAGACCGAACTCCATTACGGCATCGACCAGTCTCCTTAAGGATTCCTCATAATTATTCACCCTACCGTCGGGTTGTAGGATGACTTTTTCGGGGTTTATGTTATTCCTCCTGACGAATTCAGCTACTTCCTTGAGGTCTTTTTCTGGGTTGACTATCACGAATTTGTAATAGGTCGGCCATTTATCGTCAATAAAATTATAGTTAAACTTGTAACCTGCGTTACTGAGTTTAGGTGATACAGAGAAGATGTCCACGAGTTCCGCAAGTTTTTTCGGTGGTCTAATAGTTCCGCTGGTTTCAATCAAGACTTTCTGCTTTAGCTGTAGTTTAATCGCCGTAACAAGAGGTATAATGTTCTGAAGAAGCGGTTCTCCCCCCGTTATTGTAGTTAACGGTAAATTTCTGTTTAGCTGAGACAAAATGTCATCCAGTGTCATTTCCTTTCCTTCATATTTAAACCAAGAGTACTTCGTATCACACCATATACATCTTAAGTGACAACCAGCAAGCCTGATAAAGTTTGAGGGGGTACCAATTACCTCTCCTTCTCCCTGAATGGACTGAAAAATCTCACTTATCCAGTACTTTATTTCCGATCTCATGTTTCATCAAGGATATTACGTAATTTAAAAGTTCATTTATGCCGTCCCCTTTTTCAGCACTAATCTCGAATTCAGGATTGACTTTAGTTTTTATCTCTTCGTATAATTTCTCGTCTTTATCATCGATCTTATTTAGTACGGGTATTACCCTCTTTCCTAACTCTCTTACCTCTTCGTACAAGTCTAACTGTTCTTTCGCGCTGTATAATGAGGTTTTAGATACATCGAAAATGAAAAGAATTATACCATCCAGATTTTTGATCGCATTAATTGCTTGTAACTCGATCTTGTTTCTTTTAGCCATAGGTCTGTCTAATATCCCTGGTGTATCTATAACTTGGGCTTTAAAAAACCCTAAGTCTATATGTCCTACGTGTATTTCCTTAGTAGTAAAAGGATATGATGCGACTTCCGGTTTAGCACTTGATATTTTCCCTACTAACGTGCTCTTACCCACGTTAGGGGCTCCAGCTATGACAATTGTAGGTAATGAAGGATCTATTGCTTTGAATCTCCTCAATGATTTTGCCACTTGTATAGTCCAGCTAACACATTCACTTCTTTTCCTTAGAATCGAGTTTATCCTTCCTACACACTGTCTCATAAGCTTATTTGCTTCTTCATCTTGGCTCTTCCTTATTAATCCCATATACTGTCTCGTTACCTTTCTAGACAGAATTACTGCTCTGTTTATTGCGCTTAAACACATCTTAAGTTTATCGACGTCTCCAGCTACTATTCTCACCATTTCTTGATAGAAAGGGTGGAGCTCATCTACTTTTGGGAACGTGCTCACAAATTCGCTGTATCTCGATAAAGAATCCTCTAACGATTTCACTCTCCTTAATTCTCTATCTTTAGGAGTATTCCCACCAATAGAAGGTATCTTGTTTAGGTAAGACTTTATAAAGTCCTCAACTTCTGGAGGTATTTTTACTTTCTCGAAGGGGTTCAACATACTTTTGTTCCTGCGGGTACTTCCCCATCTACTGTTATAATTCTCGGTTTTATTCCTTTCTCCTCATCTTCTTTACATCCGGCAGCGAGGATCATTCCCTGACTTTCAAAGCCCCTTATTTTTCTTGGTTTCAAATTAGCAATTAAGATTACTCTCTTCCCCACTAATTCTTCTGGTTTGTAAAATTCTGCAATTCCGCTTATTATCTGTCTAGTTTCCGTTCCCAAATCTACCATGAGTTTCAGGAGCTTTGTCCCCTCTACATGCTCAGCGCTTTTTACAATCCCTACTCTTAAATCTAACTTTGCGAAATCGTCGATAGTTATCTCGCTCATGGCCAGTATTTAGCTGTAGGCATAAAATAAAATACTGTCTTTTACTTGGTTAAGTAAATACTCTTCCTTCATTTACAATAGTTTTTTATACCGCGTGTGTAAATCACGATTATGGATTTTACAAAGGTCGCAGAAGGTAAAACGAAAATAGTATATGATTACGATAAAGATCATTACCTTCTTTACTTCAAGGACTCCATAACGGCCGGAGACGGAGCTAGAAAGGATGAAATGCCGGGAAAAGGGGTATTAAACGCTCAGACATCAGCTATCCTCTTCAGACTTCTAGAGTCTAAGGGGATAGGGACCCACTATGTAGGAATGTATGATGAAAGGACTATGATAGTGAAAAAGTTAAGCATGGTTCCAGTAGAAGTCGTCTTGAGGAATATAGCCACCGGAAGTATTGTGAAAAGGCTTCCAATAAAAGAGGGCGAAAAGTTCAACCCTCCGATAGTGGAGTTCTTCCTAAAAGACGATGAAAGGCACGATCCTTTACTTAACTACTCTCACATGGAATACTTTAAGCTGTTTACGAGAAAGGAGGCTGAACAAGTAGAGGAAGTAATGAAGCAAGTAAATAACGTGCTGTATAAGTTATTTCTCGAAAAGGGGCTACTACTTTATGACTTTAAACTGGAGTTCGGGAGGCTTGGTGACAAGCTCGTTATAGGAGACGAAATTACGTTAGACTCTATGAGAATCAGGGAAAAAGATACCCTAAGAATTCTCGATAAGGATCTATATAGGAAAGGAGCCGATCTGGAGACCGTAAAGAGGAGTTACGAGGAGTTCTTCAAGAGAATAACGTCGTGAAGAGGTGGAAATGAGTGATCTACAAGGTTGAGCTAATAATACTTAATAAGGATGGGATAAGGGATCCAGAAGGAGAAACGATACAGAAATATGTCGTAGAAAAGATCAGTAAAAACGTAAATAGTACTAGAGCTGGTAAATACATTCTTTTCAACGTTGAATCTTCCAGTCCAGAAGATGCTGAAAAGACGGTAAAGAGAATTGCAGAGGAAGGTAGGTTGTACAATCCTATAGTCCACAAGATAATTGTAAGGGTGAATAGGGACGAAGACGGCGATTATTAAATTCCCCGGGACTACTTGTGAAGTTGATGTTTATAAAGCACTTCTCGAGGCTTCAGTTGATGCGGAAATAGTGAAATTTAAGGATTTCGATCCCGATAAATATAAGGCTGTAGTTCTACCAGGAGGGTTTAGCTTCGGTGATTATCTTAGGGCGGGTAGTATAGCGGCTAGCACGGAGACAATGAAAAAAGTCAAGCAAATGGCTGACGAGGGGAAAGTCGTCATAGGAATTTGTAACGGCTTCCAGATTTTAGTAGAAAGTGGATTGCTTGAAGGTGCTTTGTTGCCTAACCTGAATTTGAGGTTCATTAGCAAATGGGTTTATTTGAAGGTAGGAAGGAAAGACACTGTCCTGACTAAAGGTTTCGAGAAAGATATCATTAAAATGCCCATAGCCCATGCTGAGGGAAGGTACTATCACACCGATCCGGAAAGGGCTAAAAGACTTGCAGTACTCTATTATGCAGGTCAAGACGGTACTGTGGACGAGAAGTACAATCCAAACGGTTCTCTTTTTAATATAGCCTCTGTAGCTAATGAGGAAGGAAATGTAATTGGGATGATGCCCCATCCTGAGAGGGCTTCTTTCAAGTTGACTTCCCCTGACGGTGTTACGGACGGGTTACTATTGTTTAGGGGGTTGAGAAAATGGTGAGGTTGAGTCTTTCAGCTTACGAGATGGAACTAGTAAGGAAAAAGTTGGGCAGGGAACCTACTGAGGCTGAATGGGCTACAATAGACGCATTATGGTCTGAGCATTGCTCTTACAAGTCGTCTAAGGTTTATCTGAGGAGCTTTCCGAGTACTGGGGAAAGAGTAGTGATGGGAATAGAGGACTGGCAAGATGCTGGAGCATTGGACGTAGGTGATGGCTGGGCAATCGTATTAAAACTGGAGAGTCACAATCACCCTTCAGCAATTGACCCCTTTAATGGTGCTGCTACCGGAGTAGGGGGCATTATTAGGGACATTATAAGTAAGGGTGCTGTTCCTATAGCCTTATTGGATATGATTAGAGTCGGTAACCTAAATAAAGACAGGAACAAATGGCTCCTGAAGAACATTATTAAGGGTATAGGATTTTACGGTAATAGTATTGGCGTTCCAGTAGTAGGCGGTGAACTGTCTTTTGACGAAACTTACGATGATAACCCTCTAGTAGATGTTGCAGGTATAGGTATCGTAAGAAAGGACAGAATAGTTCCCAGTGTAGCAAAACAACCTGGGCTCAGGATTGTTATAGTCGGTCTTACTGGCCTGGACGGTTTAGGAGGAGCATCTTTTGCGTCTAGGAAGCTAAGCGGAGAGAATGAGATAGGTGCTGTTCAAATTGCTGACCCCTTTGCGGGCAAGATAGTACTAGACGTTACTCTGGCTGTAGCAGATAAGGTTGATGCCATTAAGGATTTAGGAGGTGGAGGACTAGTGGTCGGGGTCACCGAAATGGCTAACGGGCTCGGTGCCGTAGTAGATCTCGACAAAGTCCCGTTAAGAGTTTCTGATTTAACTCCTGAAGAAATTCTCATCTCGGAGACTCAGGAAAGAATGCTGTTTGCTGTAAAGGAAGAAAAGGTAAAGGAAGTATGTAAAGAGTTTGAGTATTATGAATATCCATGCGCGGAAATAGGCTACTTTACAGAAGACAGTATAGTTAGGTTTCGGTATAAGGGTAAAGACGTCGTAAAGTTGCCTTCTGATTTACTTCTTTCCCCACCCCTTTTCATGTGGGATGTAAAGAGACCTACAAAACAAGTTAAGGAGAGACCAGAAATTAGCATAGAAGAAGCTATAAGAAAGATGCTGATTCATCCCGATTTCGTAAGTAAGGAATGGGCTTACTCTCAGTTCGACTACGAAGTAGGTACCTCGACAGTAATAAAGCCGGGGGAAGCTGATGCGTCAGTAATAGTCTTACCGAACCAGAAATTGTTGGCTGTGAAGGGAGACGCGAATCCAGATTTATGTGAAGAGGACGCTTATGAGTGCGGTAAATACATAGTAGCAGAAACTTATAGGAACTTAGCCACAGTAGGAGCTAAAGGAATAGGGATTGTAGACCACCTTCAATTCGGTGACCCCAGAAAGCCGGAGGTTTACTACACATTCGTAGAAGCTTTAAGAGGTATTGCAGAGGCTGCGAAGTTCTTTAATACACCAGTAGTCGGCGGTAAAGTTTCTTTCCACAATGAAAACAAAGAGGGTAAACCGATAAAGCCTACACCGCTCGTTGTAATGGCTGGGCTAGTTGAAAACAAATTCCTTAGACCCTCGGTAGAGAATGGTTTAAGTGTCGTGATGCTTGGATTAACGAGAAACGAATTACGCGGTACCTTCTTGACTAAACTTTATGGTAGTTTTGGTGATGTTCCTAAGGTAAGGCTAAACGAGGATCTATTAGCAAGTGAGTTGATCATCCAAGGGATAAACGAGGGTAAAGTTAAGTTCGCGAAAGATGTGGGTAGAGGAGGATTAGTAACAGCGTTATTTCCTATCCTTATAAAGGACTTCGGGTTAGAGATTCAAACCAGACAGATAAAGACTGATGCAGGAGACGATTTGCTTGTGAAACTCTTCTCTGAATCCAGCGGTAGATTCGTGGTGTTAACTGATGACCCAGAATGGTTCATCAGGAATAAGAAGGGGGTCGTAGCGTCAATAATCGGTAAAGTCAATTCCGAATCACATGTACTTAAGATAGACGGAAAGTCCTTAGATCTATCGCAGGAGGTTGAAAATTATCATCATTACCTCTATAAGGTGATCGAGAATGATTAAGGAGCATTGCGGAGTAGTTGGAGTGTGGAGTAAGGATAATAAAGCTACGTTTATTGTATACGAAGTGCTCAAGCTATTACAACATAGGGGTCAGGAATCTGCCGGTATTTCCTATATCGACGGAGGCATTAAGACCTTAAAAGGCATGGGTTTAGTTGAGGACGCGATAGATCCCATATTTCTTAAATCCTCTAGCTTGTCCATAGGTCATGTAAGGTATTCTACCACCGGAAAGGGGACGATAGACGAGGCACAACCCCTCAGCAACGGAAAGATATCCTTAGCATTTAACGGCACTATTCCTAATTATTACAAGTTTGGCACTAATACGGATACGGAATTCATACTTAAGGTATTAAGTGAGAGTGAGGATATTAAGGCAGGGATAAGGAAACTTGCAGACATTGCCGACGGTGCATACTCTATAGTTATATTAACCTCAGACGGAGAGTTAATAGGCTTCAGAGACCCCAAGGGCTTTAGGCCTCTAGTTATAGGTAAGATAGGAGAAAATTATGTGATTGCGTCTGAGGACTCTGCCATCAGACAATTAGGAGGGAGTATAATAAGAGATGTTAAACCAGGTGAGATGGTTTATGTGGATAAGAACGGAAATATCGAAAGCGAAATCGTAGCTTCTAGCTTGGTGTCTTTCTGCTCCTTTGAGTACATTTACTTCGCCAGATCTGACTCTGTGATTGACGGAGTTTCCGTTTACTCAGCAAGAGTCAGGCTTGGTGAAATTCTTGCCGAGAAACACTACGTGGATGCTGACATAGTTGTCCCAGTGCCGGAATCCTCTATCCCAATAGCCTTAGGGTATTCAAGAAAGTCTAAGATTCCTTTAGAGTTGGCGTTAGTAAGGAGTATGATCGCTAAGAGGTCTTTCATAATGCCTACACAAGATAAGAGGGAAAGTGTTCTTGAGGATAAGTTTGGGGTAGTTAAGGACGTGATTCAAGGCAAAAGGATTGTGTTGATCGATGACTCCATTGTGAGAGGGAATACTATGAAGCGTATTGTTAAATTGATGAGGGATAACGGGGCAAGGGAAGTTCACGTAAGAGTCGGCTCCCCTAAAATACGTTATCCTTGCTATATGGGGATCGATTTTCCAACATCACGTGAGCTAATAGCTTATGGCAAGACGGAAAAAGAAATAGCAAGTGAAATAGGTGCAGATAGTGTAGAGTACCTCACTATTGAGGAGATGATAAGTGCGATAGGTAGGAAAGACTTATGTCACGCGTGTTTTTCTGGGGTATATCCCCTTAAATTCTCGTACGATATGTCCCAACTGGAATCCGTATTTAAGAGGTGAAAAAATGGGAGGTATATTAGGTATATATGCATTCGATAAGATATGGAACATAAGTAAGTTCTTATACTACGGTTCAATAGGGCTCCAGCATAGGGGTTATTCCTACAGCGGTATATCGACTCTTAACGACAAGGGCTTTTCAACCATTACTAGTAACGTGGCTCCGGAGGATCTAGAAGTTAAAGGTCTAGAAGGGTGGGCCGGGGTAGCTTATAATGGGACTAAACAAGGATATCCCTTAGTGACTGATTACGGTGTTGCTGTCATAGACGGCGTTGTGAGAGATGTAGAGGGTTTGCTTAAAAGCGTTTACACAGACCCGGAGAAAGGATTACAAGCAAGTAAAGGGGTTTTTTCAATGATATTCCTTACCAAGGACGGCAGGATGATAGGTTACAGAGACGAGAGCGGAGTGAAACCCTTGGAAATAGGGGGTTTCGGTTTCGATTTGGCAATACTATCTTCAGAGACCTCTGGAATTTCCGTGATAGGAGGGGAGTTCAAGAGAGAAATCCAGCCGGGCGAAATGGTTTACATAGACACTTATAATGTATCATATTCTAGAATAAAAGATCCTAAACCTAGGTATTGTTCCATTGACATAATATACCAGAGCAGGATAGATAGCCACGTATTCGGGTTAGACATATACGACATTAGAGTTAAAATAGGAGAGCAATTAGCCAAGGAAAAAAGGATAGATGCCGATGTGGTCATAGGAGTTCCAGACACTGCAATTCCTTATGCGATTGGTTATTCTAGAAAGACTGGAATCCCTTTCACTCTCGGCTTTACGAGGACTGGTAGCCCTATAAGGACTATGCTTGCCTCAGATGACTTCCTTAAAGTAATCGGAGTTCAGCTAAAGCTTAACCCAATAAAGGCTTCTGTAAAGGGGAAGAGAGTAATCCTTGTTGACGATTCAATGGTGACTGGAAGAACCCTAAAGAACACAATCTTTAGCTTAAGATCTTTGGGAGCTAAAGAAGTTCATGTGCTGATCGGTAGCCCTAAGTTAATTTCTTACTGTCCTTACGGAATGGAAGTTCCTGAAGAAAAAGACTTGATTGCTGCTAACCTGTCAGATGAGGAAATATCAAAAGTAATAGGAGCAGACTCCATTTACTGGTTAAGCTTAGAAGGCTTGTATAAGGTCATTGGTCATAGATCCTTATGTGTAGGATGTATGACTAAGTCTTATCCCAAGGAGGTGTGAGAGCATGAAAGTACTTCTAATAGGAGACGGAGCAAGGGAGAACGCGTTAGCAGATTCACTGGGCAAATCCAACAGAGGTTATAAAGTATATGCAATGTCCAGTTACGTAAATCCAGGTATAAAAGAAGTTGTAGCAAAGACTGGCGGTAAGTATTATACTGGGGATATTCTATCCGTTGAGGATGTTAAGAGAGTTATAAAGGAGGTTAATCCGGACTTTGGAGTTATAGGTCCGGAAGATCCACTCTTTGAAGGTGTTGCAAACGCTTTTAGAGAGGAAGGAATCCCGGTAGTTGGTCCTGATAAAGAGGGGGCTATGATAGAGAAGTCTAAAGTATGGATGAGGCAGTTAATGTGGAAATACAACATCCCCGGTAGGCTTAGGTTTAAGGCGTTTAATAACCTCGCTGAAGCGTCTAAATTTATCTTAGAATTTGGAGGCTCGATAGCAATAAAACCATCGGAGCAAGTAGGGGGAAAGGGAGTGAAGGTCGTTGCGGATCTTCAAGCTTATCTGAGCGAGGAAAAGAGAAATGCCTTGAGTAAGGGTGTAAATAACATAGCAGGTTTAGTTAAGGATGATGTTAAACTTATCATTGAAGAGAAAGTTGACGGACCTGAGTACACCCTCCACGTATTAACCGATGGATATTCATACTTGCCTCTGCCTCTAGCTCAGGATTATAAGAACGCATACGAAGACGGTATAGGTCCAGAGACGGGTGGAATGGGCTCTATATCAGGCCCTGGTTCCTTATTACCATTCATAAACGAGGAAGAGTACGAGAAATCTTTAGAGATAGTAAAGCTAACTGCAGAAGCCATAAGGAAGGAAACCAGAATGGACTATATAGGCGTATTATCTGGTCAGATGATGTTGACAGGTCTGTGGGGACCAACCATAATCGAGTATTATTCGAGACTAGGAGACCCAGAGGCTTCAGCAATAATCCCTAGAATTAGATCTGATTTCGGTGAGATCCTCGAGTTAACTGCTACAAGGCACTTGAGCAAAGCAAAGCTAGAGGTTGAAGAGAAGCCTTCGATAGTTAGGGCTGTAGCTCCCTTAGGCTATCCTTTAGACAAGAAAATGGCTTCGGGCCACAAGATCTCCTTAGATCTACCTAAGATGAGAGAATTGGGCTGTAATGTTTACTTTGGTTCTGTAGCTTTAGAGGGGATGTCCTTAGTGACCAAGGGTTCAAGAGCGATAGAGATAGTTGTTATAGATGATTTTATCAATGCAAGTAATAAATTAGATCAGTGCTTCTCTCTGGTTAGTTCCGATACGAAGCTGATTTATAGGCACGACATAGGGAACACTTTAGAAGCTCAAGTGGAGAAGGCTGAGATAGTGAGGTATACTTACAAATCGAGGGAAAAGAACGGTATGCTGGGAATATCTGCGGATTGGTCTCCTAACGGTGGTCTTTGGTGAGCGAATATTCTAAATCTGGTGTGGATTTGAACAAGTTACGAAGTTACCACTCTTTTATTTCTTCTTACCTCTCTTCTTCTAACCTTCCAATAAAAATAGGCCATTACGCTGGAGCTGTTAAATTAGGAGATAAGTATATCGTAATGCATGTTGACGGAGTAGGTACTAAGACACTGTTAGCCTTAAAGACAGGGATTATCGAGCCTACTGGCGTAGATTGTGTAGCAATGAACGTTAACGATATTGCTTGTGTAGGGGCTAAGCCAATCGCTTTAGTTGATTATCTAGCGCTAGAGAAACCTATGGACGATGTAGTGGAGAAGGTCGTGAGAGGCCTAAAACATGGAGCTGAGGAGTCACAGGCCATTATTGTTGGCGGTGAGACCGCTATTATGCCTGGGGTTATAACTGGCTATGATTTGTCTTGCTCCGTGGTGGGAGTTGCAGATAAACTCAAGACCGGTCAGGATGTCAAGCCCGGTGACGTAATTTTGGGTCTTGCAAGTAACGGAATTCATTCTAACGGATACTCCTTAGTGAGAAAACTTATAGACGAAGGCAAAATTAGATTAGAAAAATGGGCTGATGAGCTATTAAAACCCACAAAGATTTACTCAAACTCTGTTTTGTCTGTCTTAGACAAAATTAAAGCTGCTGCCCATATCACTGGCGGTTCCTTCACTAAACTTAGGAGGATAACAAATTACCGCATTTCTATCCGACTTCCAGATCCACCTGAAGTGTTTAAAGTTATAGAAAATAGTGGGGTTTCACATGAAGAGATGCATAAAGTATTCAATATGGGAGTCGGCATGGTTCTATTCGTATCTAAGGAAAATGTAGAGGAGATAATAAGGACTTTAGAAGGAAAAGAGAAAGTAATAGAATTGGGAAAAGTAGAAGAAGGAGAAGGTATTAAAATAACTACTTATAAGGGTCAAGTTCTAAATCTATGAAAAGTAACAGTATTCCTTTTAAACTCTGGCGATAATAAAGGTGTCTAGTGACTATATATGAAACAGATGGATACAAAATCTCTAATTAATTATATAGCATTAAAAATACTAGGAGGTAGCGACTACATAATAGATGCTCTAGAGAAATACCTAGTGAAGGGGGAAGGTCCAGCGTCAGTTGCCTATGAATATCAGATATCAAAACATCAGCTTAGGGGTTACGCTCAGAGGATTATTGAAAAGAGTGGTAGTGAAGCAAGGGCTAAGAAGATTATTCCGATTATTAAGGAAATCTCAAAGGACATTAAACCGATAATTAAAAAGGGAGAGGATGAACTTTATACGTGTACTATATGTGATATCTCAGTTCCTAAGGAAGATGCTGAGGAACATGTTAGAAAATATCATAAAGATATACTTACAGTTACCATTAAAACTATGACAGAAAGGCTAGAGGAATACAAGAAAGCCAAGAACGCCGTAATACTTACTTCAGTAAGTTAAAACTTTTTACTCTAATTAATCGCTTTTTATGGTATATTTTTCAGTCATTACTCTTATAAGATGGTATGACCATTTTTTATTGAGATCATGAAGAAAGTTGTAAGTGTTAGACTCAGAGAGGAAATTGTTTCAAAGATTGATAAGTACATTGAAGAACTGGGATTAGAAAGTAGAACTGATTTTCTTAGGCAAGCACTTGATTATTATGTACACAAAAAGAAGGGCTAAAGGACTCCTTCAACATTCCCTACCTAGAGAATTCGTTTTTCTGATGATGACCATATCTTAAATATTAAATTTTCTTTGTAAACACGGAAATGAAAATAGTCCTTGCATATTCAGGAGGTCTTGACACAACAGTAGCCATAAAATGGCTAAAGGAAACCTTCAACGCCACCGTTATAACAGTCACAGTAGATGTAGGGCAAAAAGATAATTTTGAAGATATAGAAAAAAGAGCATATATAGCTGGGGCAGAGAAGCACTATACAATTGACGCGAAAAAGGAGTTCGCCGATAAGTTTCTTTCTTATGCCGTTAAGATGAACGGACTTTATGAGGACGTTTACCCCTTAGCGACAGCACTAGCCAGACCGCTCATCGCCCAAAAGGTTGTTGAGATAGCTAAAAAAGAAGAAGCAGAAGCTGTAACCCACGGTTCCACTTCAAAGGGCAACGATCAGGTTAGGTTTGATTTAGCAGTTAAAGCCCTTTATCCCGAAGCCAAGATTATTGCTCCTGCAAGGATATGGAAAATGACAAGGGAGACCGAATTACAGTACGCTAAAGAGAAGGGAATTCCGGTTAAATCAGAGAGTAGTAAATACAGTATCGATGAAAACTTGTGGGGAAGAAGTATAGAAGGAGATATAATTTCAGACCCATCCGTAGAAGTACCTGAAGATGCTTTTGAATGGACGAAAAGAAAAACTAACGAAAAGCTGAAACTCGTTATTGAGTTCGATAAAGGTATACCGGTATCAGTTAATAACGAGAAAATGGATTTCGTAAAATTAGTTCAGATACTTAATGAACTGGCAGGTTCAAGAGGCTTCGGGAGGATTGAACACCTCGAGAATAGGGTTGTAGGCTTTAAGTCTAGAGAAGTTTACGAAGCTCCAGCTGCATTAGTGTTAATATACTCACATAAAGACTTAGAGAAGTCAACATACTCCCCCCTAGAGCTGAGATTTAAGAAGCTAATCGACTCTCAATGGTCGGACTTGGTATATCAAGGTCTCTGGTACGAGCCTCTGAGGGAAACCCTAGAGTTAGCTGGAGATAACTTAAACAAGTGGATTACGGGTGAAGTCCAAGTAGAGATTGACGGTAATGGAATGAGGATACTCGGAAGGAAGCCTAAATATTCGCCGTTCTCGGAGAAGGTAGCAAGTTATAATAAAGGGTGGTACCCCACGGATGAGATGGCAAGAGGTTTCATTGAGATATTCGGAATGCATTCACTTCTCACGAGAGAAGTAAGGAGTGATTAACGTGTTATATAGAAAGTGGGGGACGGATAAGGACTTCGTTGTTTCTTATACCTCCTCTAACGAGAGTGACAGAGAGATAATAGAAGAAGTAAAGACGGTGATGAAGGCTCATGTAATTGAGCTTTACCTTTCTGGATATATTAAAAAGGACACAGCAAAGAAAATCCTTCAAGCAATAAACTCCTTTAGGGAGTACACGGGAAACTATGAAGATATTCACGAAGCAATGGAAGACTATATAATAAAATTAGTAGGTGAGGAAGGGGGTTGGGTTGGCTTAGGAAGAAGTAGAAACGATCACGTATCCACGGCATTAAGGCTTAAAATGAGGGACTACTTGGTAAACGTTTTTGAGGCGTTATACTCACTTCGTATCTCTATTTTAGAAAGAGCTGAGAAAACTACTGAGGTAATTATCCCAGTTTACACTCACTTTCAACCGGCTCAACCCACTTCTCTAGCCCACTATTTGCTTTACGTAGATGAGGAGTTGGACTCTGTTTGGGATCAACTTTTTATCTCGTTAAGACTTGTTAACAGAAGTCCCTTAGGAAGTGGTGCAATAGTTGGTACTAATGTGAAACTCAACAGAAAAAGAGAGGCTGAAATGCTAGGATTTGAAGGTCTAGTTTATAACACTATATCAGCTACCGCCTCGAGGCTCGATTTAATCTCTGCAATCTCGTCTTTGACTTTGTTAATGTTGATATTTAGCAGAATCGCAGAGGACTTAATATTGCTCTCCTCCTCCTTTGTTGGAATAATAAAATTACCAGATTCTCATGTGAGCACCAGTAGCCTAATGCCCCAGAAGAGGAACGCAGTAACCATGGAAATTCTGAGGACTAAGGCTGGGGAGTGTTTCGGACATCTTTCCTCACTTGTTACAATATATAAAGCCTTACCTTCAGGATACAATTTGGACTTACAAGAACTTAACAGACACTATTGGGAATGCGTAAAGCACGTGATTCCGAGTATCCACGTCATTAAAGACGTCTTAGAGAAAATGGAAGTTACAGGGAAATTTGACGATAAAAGTATTACGGCGACAGATGTAGCGGAGGACTTAGCTCTTACCGGAGTACCTTACAGAAAAGCTTATATGGAGGTTGCTAACAAGATTAGAGCGGGCACTTTTCAGTCCGAAATTTCATTAAAAAGTTCTATAGAAAAAAAGGCTGTAATAGGTTCTCCAAATCCAGAATTAATAAAAACAGAGATAGAGTTGAAAAAAGAGAACATAGAGCAAAAATGGAATAATTTCAGAGAATATAGATTACAATTTATAGATAAAATTTCGGAATTAAAGGTGATAGAAGATGACATTTTACAATGAAGAAATAGGTTTTCTATATCTAGAGGATGGAACACTAATTAAAGGGAAAGGATTCGGAGCTAAGGGAATCAGAGCTGGGGAAATAGTTTTCACTACAGCTATGAATGGTTATCCAGACAGTCTCACAGATCCTTCCTACAGAGGGCAAATCCTAGTCTTTACGCATCCGTTAATAGGAAATTACGGAATTCCAGAGAAACGAACCGTAAATGGTATTTTGACTAATTTTGAGTCTGAAGTAATTCAGGTAGAAGGTGTGGTAATTGCGGAGCATACGGAACCTTTCAAATGGAACTCAGCAATGACCTTGGATTCGTGGTTAAAAAAAGAAGGAGTACCAGGATTACAAGATGTTGATACTAGAGCTATAGTGAAGAAAGTGAGGTCGTTTGGTGTGATGATGGGCATATTAGCTTCTGGGATCGACTTTGATGATGTCAACGTTAAAAAGTACCTTGAGAAAAAGTACGATGAAATAGACTTTACACAATATACTTCGCCTAAAGCCCCTATTATACACCAAGGGAATTCGGAAGAGACTATAGTGTTAGTTGATTGTGGTATAAAACATGGTATATTGTACCAGCTATACCAGAGAGGTTTTACCATTGTAAGAGTTCCTTGTAATTATTCCGTTAATAAAATAATGGACTTTGACCCTAAGGGAATAGTGTTCGGGAACGGGCCAGGTAATCCGAATTTACTTAAAGACCTAGCCCAAAATTTCAGAGAAGTAACAGAATACAAACTTCCTATATTAGGTATATGTCTTGGTCATCAAATAGCCACTATAGCCCTAGGCGGAAAAGTTAAGAAAATGAAGTTCGGTCATAGGGCAGTGAACAAACCTGTTATAGATACTACGTCAAATAGATGTTATATTACAACCCACAACCACGGATATGGCATCTTGTCAAAAGAGGATTTACCTCCTAATACAAAACTCTGGTTCTATAACCCAGATGACGGCACAGTTGAAGGTTGGATTCACGAGAAATTACCCATAATCACTACCCAATTCCACCCCGAGGCTAGACCCGGACCTTGGGATGTAACGTGGGTATTTGATAAATTCAAGAAAATGGTGGTTAAAAATGTATGAGTCCCTAAAGAAAGTCCTGGTAGTAGGTTCAGGTCCTATTAAAATAGCGGAAGCGGCAGAGTTTGACTACTCAGGCAGTCAGGCGTTAAAGGCATTGAAAGAGGAAGGAATAACTACGATCCTAGTAAATTCCAACGTAGCAACAGTCCAAACGAGCTCTAAGTTCGCAGACAAGCTTTACTTGTTACCGGTGACGTGGTGGGCTGTAGAAAAAGTAATTGAGAAGGAAAGACCTGACGCTATAATGATAGGCTTTGGAGGACAGACTGCTCTCAACGTTGGTGTAGACCTCTATAAGAAAGGAGTTCTTCATAAATACGGTGTTAAAGTACTTGGAACTCCCATTGAAGGAATAGAGAGGGCTCTAAGCAGGGAAAAGTTCAGGGAAACAATGATAGAAGTAGGGATACCGGTTCCTCCAAGTCTTTCAGCTAGAAGTGAAGAAGAGGCACTGGAAAAGGCTCGACAAATAGGTTATCCAGTAATGGTAAGAGTTAGCTTCAATTTAGGAGGTAGAGGTTCAACAGTAGCATGGAATGAAGAGGATTTAAAGAGAGATATAGGTAGAGCGTTAAGTCAAAGTTACATTCACGAAGTCTTAATCGAGAAATACCTCCATCACTGGATAGAGCTAGAATACGAGGTCATGAGGGATAAACACGGTAACTCAGCCGTAATAGCTTGTATAGAGAACCTTGATCCAATGGGTGTTCACACTGGAGAATCTACGGTAATTGCCCCTTGTCAGACATTAGACAACAAAGAGTTCCAAGATATGAGAAGCATGGCAATAGACGTAGCTAAGTCCATAGATCTAGTAGGAGAGTGTAACGTACAATTTGCCCTTGATCCTAAAGGTTATAATTATTATGTAATTGAAACAAATCCAAGAATGTCAAGGTCAAGTGCCTTAGCAAGCAAAGCTACCGGATACCCGTTAGCTTATGTCTCAGCTAAATTAGCATTGGGATACGACCTATACGAGGTTCTTAACAAAGTATCCGGGTCTACTTGTGCTTGTTTTGAGCCCAGTTTGGATTACCTAGTAATAAAGATACCCAGATGGGATTTGGATAAGTTCGAGAACGTGGAACAATTTCTGGCGTCAGAGATGAAAAGTGTAGGAGAAGTAATGAGCATAGGGAGGTCGTTTGAGGAAACTTTACAGAAAGCCATAAGAATGCTAGATATAGGTGAACCGGGTCTAGTGGGCGGTAAAATTTATGAGTCCAAGATGAAGAAGACTGAAGCTCTAGAAAACTTAAAGAACAGAAGACCATACTGGTTCTTATATGCAGCAAAGGCTTTCAAAGAGGGAGCTACTATAGATGAGGTATACGACGCTACTGGAATAGGGAAATTCTTCCTCAACAAGATTAAGAATGTAGTGGAGTTCTATGAGGAGTTGAAGAAGACTAAACAGCTCGACAAAAAGACGTTACTGAAGGCTAAGAAGCTCGGATTTAGCGATTACCAGTTAGCAAAAGCTTTGAACATAAGCGAAAGGGAAATCAGAGCTGCGAGACAGAAACTAGGAATTGAACCGAAAGTCAAACAAATAGATACTTTGGCAGGTGAATGGCCTGCAGTTACTAACTATCTCTACTTAACTTATAACGGGACAGAAGATGATATAGAGTTTTCCGAGACTGGTTCAAAGCTCCTGATCATAGGTGCAGGTGGCTTTAGAATAGGTGTATCAGTGGAATTTGACTGGAGTGTAGTTTCGCTTCTTGACGCGGCAAAGGATTACTTTGATGAGGTCTCAATTCTTAATTATAATCCTGAAACCGTATCCACTGACTGGGATATAACTAGGAAATTGTACTTTGACGAGATTAACGTGGAGAGGGTATTAGATATTGTAAAGAAAGAAAGGTTTACATATGTAGCCACTTTTACGGGTGGACAGATAGGTAACAGTATCTCTAAAAAGCTAGAAGATGAAGGAATTAGATTATTGGGAACTTCCGGAAAAAGTGTTGATAATGCGGAAGATAGGGAAAAGTTCTCTAAACTCTTAGATAAGCTCGGCATTAAACAACCTGAATGGGTTTCTGCTAAATCACTCGAGGAAGTAAAGCAATTCGTATCTCGTGTTGGCTACCCAGTCTTAGTAAGACCTAGCTACGTACTCAGTGGTTCGGCAATGAAGATAGTTTATGATGATAACGAGTTAATGGTTTATTTAAGGAAGGCTACAGAGCTATCCTCAGAACATCCAGTAGTTGTATCAAAGTACATAGAAAACGCTATAGAAGCAGAGATAGATGGCGCATCTGATGGCAAGGCCGTTTACGGAATAGTAATGGAACATGTAGAAGAGGCAGGAGTCCACAGTGGAGATGCAACTATGTCTATACCGTATAGAAAGTTAAGTGAAATTACAGTTGAAAAAATGAAGAACAATGTTTATGCCATTATGAGGGAGTTGGAGATTAAGGGTCCGTTTAATGTGCAATTTGTAGTAAAAGACGGAGAGCCCTATATTATTGAACTTAACCTAAGAGCTAGTAGGTCGATGCCCTTCAGTAGTAAGGTAGTAGGAAATAATATAATATCGTTAGCCCTAGAGGGTATTCTGAAGGGGTTTGATTTCGATGGGTTTAAGGAACTAAAGCCTAAAGTATGGGGAGTAAAGTCTGCTCAGTTCTCATGGGCACAATTGAAAGGTGCATATCCATATTTAGGGCCAGAAATGAAGAGTACTGGAGAGGCAGCGGCTTTAGGCGTAGACTTTTACGATGCATTGCTTAAGAGTTGGTTAGCCGTAGCTCCTAACAGAATTCCTTCAAGAGGTTCAGTTGCACTGGTTTATGGAAGGACTAACAAGGAGTATTTAGCACTTTCAGCCAAGAATCTAAGCGAGTTTGGTTTAACTACTTATACGATACAAGGAGCTGAGATAGAAGGTATCGAAAGTGTCGATGTTAAGGAAGCAATTTCCCTCATTAAGGATAGAAAAGTTGATATTGTGGTAACTGATGGATATCTTAAGAAGTTAGATTATGAGGTGAGGCGTATTGCCGTCGATTATAATATACCTTTAATTTTAAACGGTAGATTAGGGAATGAGGTAACTAAGTCTTTTTCTATACAAGATAAGTTAACATTTAATGAAGTAAAGGAGTATGGTGCTGGAATATGAGAGCGGCGTTGATAGTGGATATAATAAGACAAGAAGAGAAGTTAATAGCTAAAGCACTAGATGTGAAACAAGTTCCCTACGATATAATAAACATAGGCCAAGAACCTATACCATTCAATAAGGGACTTGGAAGATATGATGTTGCAATAATAAGGCCTGTTAGTATGTACAGAGCGTTATATTCATCTGCGGTATTCGAAGCAGCTGGTGTGCATACGATAAATTCCGTTGATGCCATCAATATCTGTGGAGACAAGATACTAACATACTCAAGGTTATATAAACATGGAATACCTATACCAGACTCCATAATTGCAATGTCTCCAGATGCTGCTCTAAAAGCTTATGAGCAAAAAGGTTTCCCTCTAATAGACAAACCTCCAATAGGTAGCTGGGGAAGACTTGTTTCTCTCGTGAGAGATAACTTCGAGGGAAAGACTATTGTAGAGCATAGAGAACTTATGGGTAATTCAGCATTAAAGGTTCACATTGTTCAAGAGTATATACAATACAAAGGGAGAGATATAAGATGTATAGTAATGGGCAAAACCTTATTAGGTTGTTATGCGAGAAACGTACCTCCCAATGAATGGAGGGCAAATATAGCCTTAGGTGGTTATCCTTCTAAAATCGACGTAGATAGTAAATTGGAAGAAACTGTATTAAAGGCAGTTGGAGTAGTAGGAGGAGAGTTTGTATCTATAGATATCCTAGAACACCCAACAAAGGGATACGTAGTAAACGAGTTAAACGACGTACCAGAATTCAAAGGGTTTATGGTAGCAACTAACATTAATGTGGCTGAAAAATTAGTGGACTACATAAAAGAAACCTATTCTAAGTGAGCTAGAAATAAATCATGATTAGTCTCCTCTAAAAGTCTTCTAAGGGAGTCTATTTTCTGCCTTAGATTAGGAACAAGAGCTTTAGGATATTCAAGCTCCCAAAGTATTTCGTATAGCTCCTCCATTATAGTATAAGTTTGTTCAGCTTTTTCAACCTCTCTTTTCCTTAGCAATTCTAAAACTCTTCTCCTCAGCTCCCCTATAGCATCAGCTATTCCGAGGATGTAGTATATATCTGGAATACCGAGCTCCTCTCCCGTAGGTACTCTCTGATCGAAATAAATGGAGTAAACTACGCTAGCTTCAGCTACTTCTTGGAAAGCAGTTCCTACATCCCCATAAAGTAGTTCAGGGTAGTTGCATACTACCTCCTTTAGCTCCTTTAACTTTTGTAGTGTCATTTCGTATCTCTTAGTCGCTTCCTCCTTTTTCATTTTATGAGATAACGATATTGTCTCTCCTGCATATCTTATTACTTCTCTTGAAAGTAGAAGAAGCTTTTCCCTACTATCGAACCTCTCTTGTAGCTTGGGGGTTATCTTTTCTACGTAATCCTTAATTTGGTTTACTAAGTCCATTGCATTAGTCAATTACTCATAGCATAAATAAAAGCAACCGTTTGGTTGTAAAGTTCTCGGACAAAAAATACTTATACTCTCTAAACTTTTTTAAAAGCTATGAGACAAATACGTAAAGTCTCTGTGATTGGTGCGGGTGTAATAGGTGCAGGTTGGAGCACCCTTCTAGCACTAAAGGGATACGAAAACTATTTCTACACAGAGAAGAAAGAGACATTAGATAAGGGTCTTGTAAAGATCAAAGGTTACTTAAACGTATTATACGAGAACAAGCTAGTCGACAAAGAGCCAGATTATTACATGAAATTTATCCATCCAACTACGAGCTTTGACGAGGCGATAAAAGATACAGATCTAGTGTTAGAGGCAGTTATTGAGGACTATGACGTTAAGAAAAAACTATTTAGGGAATTAGACGAAAGGCTAGATAAGGATGTAATACTCGGGAGCAGCACTTCGGGTTTATTAATGACCGAAATTCAGAAAGCAATGCCGAAACACCCCGAAAGAGGTGTTATAATTCACCCTTGGAACCCTCCGCACTTATTACCATTGGTAGAAATAGTCCCGGGGGAGAAAACCTCTAAAGAAGTTTTAGATGCATCTAAAGACTTTATGGAGAACAAATTAGAAAGAGTAGTGGTGGTGCTGAAAAAAGAGGTTCCAGGCTTTTTAGGCAACAGGCTTGCGTTCGCTCTATTTAGGGAAGCGGTTTACCTCGTTGATGAGGGTATTGCTACAGTAGAGGATATTGATAAAGTCATGACAGCTGCAATCGGTTTAAGATGGGCATTCATGGGGCCTTTCTTAACTTATCATTTAGGAGGAGGAGAAGGAGGATTAGAGTACTTCTTTAGTAGAGGTTTCGGATATGGTGCTAACGAATGGATGCACACACTGGCAAAGTACGATAAGTTCCCGTATACGGGAGTTATTAAGTCTGTGCAGCAAATGAAGGAGTATGAGTTCCTTAAGGGTAAAACCTTCCAAGAACTCTCTAAATGGAGAGACGAAAAGTTAATATCTCTAATTAAGTTACTGAGAGGAAAAGTGTAAAAAGATAAAAAAGTAAGTTAAAAAGATTTCTAGTTTTATTCCTCCTCTTTAAATTCTAGAATACCTAAGTTCTCTAACAAGCCTGAGTCTGTTACGTCGAATAAGATTGCATCTTCGTCCTTAGAAGTGTTTACGTGATAGTGCACCATGTTAGCTGGAACTACGAACACATCTCCTTCTTCCCACTCTAGCTTCTTTCCTCCTACCACGCTATATCCCTTCCCTCTGACGACTAGGTATATGGAAGACATATTGTGCGAATGAGGTTTAGTCTGCATCCCAGCCTTTATATACTGGAAACCTGGCATCATTGTTGGTGTTAATCCTCTAGATCTTCCTGTAGATGGTGAATAGAGCATTATCTTAGCTACTCCTTTCTCTATTGGGTTATCTTCAGCTAAGAGTTTAAGTAGTTTTATTACTTGTTGGAACTTTATTACTTTTGGCTTTACGGTTTCAGGTGGTGTGGTGTGCTCCATAAAGGCTACTATTTTGAGGTCTTCAGTTCCATCTTCAATCTCTTTAATTATTTCTTTAATTTGTTCTCTCCTTTCTACTATTTCTCCTTGTTTATCGACTCTTTGAATAACTTTAGACATATGTTCATATTGTTTAAAAAGTTTAAAAAAGTGTATGAAAGTGAGTGATTGTTATATTGAGATAGAAGGGAGAAAATGTGTAGAAATCTGCGGTAATATTGTATGTGACGATGAAACGGTGAATGATTACATGCCGTTGTGCGACAAATGTAGAAAGGGAGAGAAGAAGAGTTGCATCGAGTTATATAGTAAGTTTGGTTGTTGGAGTATCACGGGTTGGTGGATATAAGGAGTGAAAGTAAAGAGGCTATAATTCCCGCAATAAACATCATTATCGCAGTGCCTATTTTTTCCTTTATGTCTCCTTCATAAATTATTCCCAACCCCGATAAAGTAATGGCGGAAAAGATGATCGTTAGGGTAACGCTTCTTGTAGCTTGATAAATCAAGAGGCTGATCAGTCCTAGGAACGGAGATAAGGAATGGGAGAGAGTTGTGAGTATTATAGACAATTTGAAAGAATAGTCATAGATTGTTCCCTTTAATTTTCTCATCATTTGAAGCTCCAGCTGTCTCAGTTCTTCTCTCTTTTCTTTTATCTCCACTACCATGGTATTCCACATAGAGGAAATAGTGACCCCTGTGATTCCTGATAAAACTATAGGTGTAATCTTTTCAATGTTTTCTCCTGCAATGACTGAGGTTATTAAAACGCTTACAGCTACCAGAATTCCGTCAAACGCTCCAAGTATGAGATAACGTCTTATTAATTGTCTATCATTTCTTAAAGATACTTTGAAAGCTTCTAACAGCTTATCAAACACACATTATTGATGAACGAACTTATATATTAGGCTTTAAACAAACATTAGCGATGAATCATAACATATACCTCGTGTTGGCGTTAATAGTCATAATAATAACTGCCGTAGGTGTTTATGTTACTGATAGTTCCTATAAAACAGTTATTTACGTTAATAATCTAGGTGGAGATGCATTACCTAACGGGGACTATAAGCTAGTAGTCAAAATTTTAGTTAATTACGGTCCTCTAGGAGGAGGTTCGAAGCCTTTAGGCTCAGCTAATATATGGCTATATTATAACGGGAAGTACTTAAATCAGACCTTGACTAACAGCAGTGGAATTGCTGTCTTTTACGTAAAGCCCGGGAATTATACTTTATTATTCACGATTTTCCACCTAGAAAGAGACGTGCAAGTTAACGGTAATACTGAAGTTGTGTTAGATTATGCTTATTTGAAGTCGTGATGAACGCGGAGTACGTCTGAACAGTGATGTGGTGGTCCTCGTCTGAATAATAGGTAGATTTTATTTTTCTCTAGTGTTTACAAATCATGATGAGTGTAAAAATTGATGTTGTGAAAGTAGAAATCCCTGAAGGTACTAACGTAATCATAGGACAATCTCATTTCATTAAGACCGTGGAGGATTTATACGAGACTCTAGCCTCATCCAGTCCCACTCTGAAATTTGGTATAGCTTTCTGTGAGGCTAGCGGCAAAAGGTTAATAAGATGGGATGGAAACGATGAGGACTTAATTAAGAAAGCTCAAGAAACTGCTATGAAGATAGCTGCAGGACATACCTTTGTGATATACATAAAGAACGGATACCCGATAAACGTATTAAATAGGATAAAAAATGTTGAAGAAGTAGTTAGGATATTTGCGGCTACAGCTAATCCCCTGCAAGTTTTAGTCGCTGAGACAGACCAAGGAAGAGGAGTAATAGGTGTTGTAGATGGTTATACGCCACTAGGGATCGAAGGCGATGCTGAGATAAAAGAGAGGAAAGAACTCCTCAGGAAGTTCGGATATAAGAGATAACGCTTTAGAAAGAAGTTGATCTGAAACATTTACTTGCCCTTTACAGTACTTTATAAGCGAGGCTGAAACTAGGATTAAAGCTTGTATGTACTTCTTTTTTTGGGTATCTTTTTCTTCCTTCCACTTCTTTTCCAATACTTCATGGGACTCCCAAAATCTAAAATCGAAGAAGAGTTCCTCAAACGAGCAAGTGCTACAGTCTGTAAATAATGGTTCACCTAAAACGCTTTTAATCGTCTTCTCATTTTCTTCACTATAAGCGAAATCTACCTCAACGTATTTACAAGTCCTAATGTCTATTATTTCCACACCGTATGACCTCAGTTGGCTCTTTAAGTCCTCCGCTGTAAGAGAAATCCCATCTTTATCATAATAGTATATTCTCCTCTTCACGTTCTTGATGGTAGATTGCAAGTATTTAAAAGTCTCGTTCACGATATAATACTTATGAGCAAAGAAGCAGTGCTATATAAGACTGAAGGTAACAGAGTAAGATGTCTGGCTTGTGCTAGGAAGTGCCTTATCGGCGAAGGTCAAGTAGGTTTTTGCGGGGTGAGAAGTGTTAGGAATGGTAAACTCTATTTGGATGTTTACGGTAAAGTAGCAGCAGCCCATGTTGACCCCATAGAGAAAAAGCCTCTAGTTCACTTTTACCCTGGGTCTAGAGTATTCTCGTTTTCGACATTTGGCTGTAACTGGATGTGTATGTATTGCCAGAACTTCGATATAAGCCAAAGGAGGAGAGCAGAGGGCGTTGAGTTATCACCAGAAGAGCTGGTGGATATGGCGAGGGCTTATGAAGCAGAGGGGATGACGTATACATATAATGAACCTGCAATATTTGCAGAATTCGCACACGATACTGGAGTCATAGCAAGAAAATTCGGTCTTTTCAACACTATGGTAAGTAACGGATACTGGAGTGACGAATTGGTCGATTATGTAAGAGATTTTCTAGATGCTGTTACAATAGACTTTAAGGGGAACGGTGAAGAAAAGTTTATGAAAAGATACACCGGTGCTTCGGGTCCAGAACCTATTATTGAGACTATCAGGAGTCTATTAGCTTACGGTATTCATGTGGAGATCACCAATCTGGTTATTCCTAAAATCGGAGACGATCTAAATGCCGCAAAAAACCTCCTTTTGAAAATAATGGACATAGCTGGTCCTGATATCCCGATACACTTCCTAAGGTTTCATCCCGATTACAAGTTAGACTACTTACCCTGGACTCCAGTAGAGACACTGGAAAAACATTATCGTTTAGCTAAGGACTTGGGTTTCCGTTTTGTGTATATAGGTAACGTACATGGCCATCCATACGAAAACACCTATTGTCCAAACTGTGGTAAGATGGTTATCAGGCGTGATGGTTTCAGAATATTAGAGTGGCATTTGACTGAGGATATGAGGTGCCAATATTGTGGATATAAACTACCCATCAAAGGGAAACTATCTAAGCATGCTTTTGAGGACAGGTTTGAGCCAGTGTTTATCTAACATTTTTTATGTTCATCTCTATTTAGATTATGATGGAGACGGTTCAATTAAAAAAGGAGCCTCCACTGGGTTGGATATATCTTAACAGACCAGATAAGTTAAACGCTATAAACGAACAACTCATGAAAGATTTAAGGCAAGCAGTAGACGAGTTAGTTGCAGATGATCAGATTAGGGTAATAATTATAACTGGTCTAGGAAAGGCTTTTTGTGCAGGTGCAGACATTTCTCAGTTCAAGACTTTAAACGGGCTTACGGCATGGGAGTTTGCTAAAAAAGGCAGAGAACTTATTGACTATATAGAAAATCTTCCAAAACCTACGATTGCAATGATAAACGGATATGCACTAGGTGGAGGTCTAGAGCTAGCAATGGCTTGTGATATAAGGATAGCTGCTGAGGAAGCTCAAGTAGGATTACCAGAGATCACGTTAGGAATATATCCGGGTTTCGGTGGTACTCAGAGGTTAATTAGGCTGATAGGGAAAGGAAAAGCTATGGAGATGATGATGACTGGTGATAGGATACCAGCAAGAGAGGCGGAAAGGTTAGGATTAGTTAATAAAGTCGTGCCTCTTACAGAGCTCGAGAAGGAAACAAGAAACTTCGCCATAAAACTTGCTGAGAAACCTCCCGTAGCTCTAAAGTTAGTAAAACTATTAGTCAATCAAGGTCTAGATATACCTATTCTTGCAGGGGTAAATATGGAGAGTTTAGGATGGGGTGTGGTCTTCAGCACTGAAGATGCTAAAGAGGGAGTAAATGCGTTCTTCGAGAAGAGGAAACCTAATTTTAAAGGTTCTTAAGTTTTTCTTTCAATTTTTTTCATGAGTTCAAAAATTCAGAACCGTAATTCACCATTAGTTTGCCTGATTTTTAGTGAACTTTCTATTCAACCCTTATTAAAGGTTTTTTGAATAAGGCTTTTAAGGTCTTTTTTCTTAATATTACTCATGGAAAAAGACAAAAAACCGATTTATTATGCTCTTTTAGGGGTTATACCATATGCAGGTAGTAGTGTAGCTTCCTTCTCTATTTCCGAATATCTTAAAGACTTCTTTGAAACTTTAAGATATATACCCTTCACCGTTGGGTTGTCTTTACTTTCCAGTTTTCTACTCACTTATTATTACTTTAGGAGTTTTCTTATCGAGGCATTGGCCATAGTTAGTGTTACTCCTATCTTAATCGCATATTTGAATACTCGAAAGTTTGAGGCTCTATCGGTTAATGTTAATGAGTACTATATAGAAATAATATTCAAAGTACCTTTAAAGGCTCTTGGCTTCGAAAGCCCTACTGAACTCTTTGACTACGTTTACACGAAGGCTTTAAAGCGAATTAAGCCCCCATACTTGTTCAAGCTAAAAGCTTTGAATAATTGCGGGAATCTTAGGGTTACGGTTAGGGAGGGAGAGGGTTATATTATACTGAGGAAAAGGTGCGGGGATACAAGTGTGGAAATAAAGATTTACAAAGACAAAGATGCTGACCTGAAAGTAGTAATGAGCTATTAGTCTTGAATTTACATTTTCTATTTCCTTATGTAGGTATCGTTTATCTCATTATTTTAAAATTTTATAGATTTAAAATGTTAGCTATTATTTGTAATAAATTTTTTAATGTTAGTTACTGAATACAGCTTAAGATGTCGATTGCTCTTTCGAGGAAATTGAATAATTACATTAAACTCGCTAAACCGAGAGTTATAAGCTTACTAGATATAGCAGCTCTAGCAGGTTTTGTACTTGGCTTGGGAAAGAGCGTGAACATATTCTCGTGGATTCATCTGCTTCCAGTGCTGATAGGAGGAAGCTTAGCTGCAGGAGGAGGTATGATAATAAATGGTGGTCTTGAAATAGAGAAAGATAAATTAATGAAGAGAACCTCATGGAGACCAACTGTTAAGGGAGAGGTAAGTAAAGGTGAAGCTTACACTGTTGGGATAGTGTCTGCAATAATCGGTATAGCAGTTGGTTTATTAGATAATTTACTTACCTCATTCTTTATTGCTCTTGGTTTTTTAGTATATGTCTTAGTATATTCCATTTGGTTAAAACCCAGAACTTGGTGGAATATAGTTATAGGCGGTCTAGCGGGGAGTGCGGCGGCTTGGGCGGGTTATGCAGCTTCATCAGGTGTGTTCAATTTTGAATCGTTAATGCTAGGACTTTTAGTGTTCATGTGGACGCCAGGACACTTCTGGTCATTGGCACTAAGGTTTAAGGATGACTATGTTAAAGCCGAAATACCTATGTTACCAGTTTTAGTAGATGAGAGTACTTCGGCAAAGGCTATAGCAGTTTCAAACATCTTAATGATTCCGTTCGCCCTCTCTCTAACGTTGTATTTAGGTATAATTTACGGCGTATTAGTCTCAGTATTGTCAATGATTCTTCTTTATTATAACTTCAGGCTAATGAAGAACCCTAATAAAGATGAGGCGTGGAGATCATTTAAGTTCTCATCTCCTTATCTAGCTATCATTCTAATCATAGCTATCATTCTAAAGTTAGTTTAAGATGAATAGTTGAGAAAAACTATTTAGACTAGATAAATCCTCTCTTTAATAAAATTAGGTCAGAGAAAGCACCATAAGCCGCGTTTATTGGTCCTGCACCCGGTCCTCTAATTACAGTAGTTTGTATATCGGTCGTAATTTCCAATGCGTTTTCTACTCCGTCGATATAGTATAAGGGGTCTTCCGGCGTTAACTCTGTCGGAAATACTTCTATTTTACTATCGTCAGCATATGCAATCAGTTTAACTTTTTTATTTCCTCTTATTGCCTCTTTTACATTCTGTATCCCTTCAAACTTTATGTCCCTTATGCTTACGTTTTTCTTCATTGCAAAATTAGCCAAGATCGTCAGCTTAGCAGCTGCGTCAAACCCGTTTATGTCTAGAGTAGGGTCTTCTTCTGCATACCCTAACCTCTGTGCCTCTTTTAGAGCTTCCTCAAAGGGTTGCCCCTTATACATCCTAGTCAGTATGAAATTGGTTGTTCCATTTAGGATCCCTCTAATTCTTTTGACTTCAGCTCCAGGTAGGATCCTTAAAAGGTTAATTGAGGGTGTTCCACTCATAACAGTCCCTTGAAACCCTAGTCTACCTTTTCCCACTAAGCTCATGACTTCTCTATAGGCTAATGCTAGCGGAGCCTTATTCGTTGTAATAATACTTACCCCGTCTTTTAAAGCGGTCTTGTATAACGTGAGGGAAGGATTTCCATCTTTGTAATTTGCAGACATCATATCAATAATAATGTCCGGCTTAACTTTCTCATAAGCTGTAAAAACGTCACCTTTTAAGTTCACCTCGAACTCATCTCTATAACCTAACATGATCCCTCTTCTGTTTACAATACCGCCGATTTCTACGTCTTTTAGCTCTGGTACGCTCTCTTTTTTTTGAAGGAGTAGTTTTACAAAAGACTTTCCTACGTTCCCGTATCCTAGTATCAGCATTTTCATAATATTGTCACCTCTCCATTCCATTTGCCACAAGCGTATTTAACTAATAATTCTGCAACTCTTGTCGTTGCATTCCTTACTAATTCCTCGGGAACACCCATAACACCAGCACTTACTATCAGGACATTCTCAGTAGTGTTGATGACGTTTGTCAATTGGGAGTCTCTATGTGGGTAAATGTGCATTACCTTTCCTTCATCGTCGACTAGAATAGGTATGTCCTTATCGAGTTTTTCTGGCTCTTTCTTCCCGATGCCAAGAAATGTTTCATTCCCTTCGCTTAGTCTGAGCACTAATGGATATTTGAAACGAGCTGTGTCGTATATACCTATAGGAACCATAGTGTCCGCGCTCACTAAATTTCCGATGTCCACCACGTTATTTATCCTTGGGAGTTTTCCGTTTCTAGCTATTCTCCTTCTCAGTGCTTCCCCGCTAGGTCTTGTCTTTGTAGGATCGATTTTGATTTTCCAATAAAAGTCTCTATAAGCCCTAACCACTGGGTCGTCCTTCAGGGAATCAATATCTATACCTTTATATTTCTCTTCGATCTTTTTCATCTCCTCCTCAAGTCCGTTATCGGTCTCCCTTACAATAATACTTGTCACTTCAGTATAAGCGATAAAGATTCCCAACTTCCTTGCTTCATGGCTAATGCTTATCTTGGACATGGAAATTATCTTGAACCTCTGAGACTATTAATTTTACTTTACTGACACCTTTCATAGATGCCAATTTGCTAACTAAGTCTACTAACTCTGATTTCATCCCCTTTACAGCTATGGCTTCCACGCATTTTTCTCCTTTATGGAGGTGTAATACGGAGATTATCTTGTCCTCATATTCATGCTGGATTGTCGTTACCTTGTCTGTACTTGCGTAGTCATAAACTAGGTTAACTATCCCTATAACATAGGTCTGGTCTTTCTCATTTTCATCCAAGAAATCCCTCAAAGCAGTTTGTAGTATTTTGCTTCTGTCACTGATCCCGTTACTTTGCATGTACTTCTCAAGTCTTTCGTACAATTCTTTAGGTATAGATACGCTGATCTTTTCCACATTCATTAATTTATACTCTTTCTACGTGATTAAAAGTATGAACTATTCATTACTGGACTATGCTCAGCAACTCGGGGCGAGCTTTGCCGACTTAAGGAGGATAAGGACTAAGGAATTATCCCTCCTTGTAACTGAGGATAGAGAAATAGTTTCCACAAATGGAGTAGACGATGGATATTCGTTAAGAGTTTTATACAAAGGAAATTGGGGGTACTATTCCTCGTCTGAGGAAATCACAAAAGAGAACGTAAAGGACGCGATAGAAAGTGCAATAGGAGATGAAACAGTAAACATAGTATATTTACAGCCTAAACACGATAAGGTCGAAATCAAACCCAAGTTGCAAGTTAACAAAAGCATTGAAGAGAAGATGAATGACTTAAAGAAATTAAGAGAACAGATACTAAGGCTTGACAACAGGGTTAAGAGCGTGTCTATAAGGTATTACGAGGGAGAGGTTCACAGGGAGTATTTAAGTACGGACGATAGGGATATTACGGTAGATTATACGCTTTCTGGTCTCTCTATAGTGGTTACCGGTAGAGAGGGAGATAATATTGTCTCGTCTACTTACTCTAAATATACTTACATTGGTTATCCTTTGGAAGTATTGGGAGAAGAACACATATTGGAGACAATAAAGAGAAGGATTCAGAATCAGTTCATAGGTGAGAGCGTTAAAGCCGATAATTACGAAGTGATCTTAGCTCCAGAAGTAGTAGGGGTATTCGCTCATGAGGCGGTAGGTCACTTAGCTGAAGCCGATTTAGCGATAAACGGTATCCTTCATCCTTTAAGGGGCAAACCAATAGCCCCGGATTTTGTGAATATTGTTGATTCCCCCCTGCAATATTATAATTCGGCAATTGGTGTTGTACCTTATGACGATGAGGGCGTTGAAGGAAGGGACGTATATATAGTGAAAAACGGAGTGGTAAACGAATATTTAACAGACAGATTTTATTCAGCCTATCTGGGTCAGAAACCCACGGGCAATGCTAGGGCTGAGGACTTTAGAAATCCCGTTATAGTTAGGATGAGGAATACGTTTATAGCACCTGGGGAGCACTCATACGAAGAAATGGTAAGGGAGACAAAATACGGAATCTTACTAGTTTCTCCTCGAGGTGGTCAAACAAGCCCGGACGGCACTTTCCAGTTCGGAATTCAGGAAGGCTATATAATACAAAATGGTGAGGTAACAAAGCCCATAAAGATGGCTGGGATTTCCGGTTACACCTTGGAAACCCTTAGGGACATAACATCAGTCTCGAAGCAATTAGATTTTTCCTCAGGTTTCTGTGGTAAGGAAGGTCAATCAGTGCCCGTAGGAACAGGAGGTGCTTACGTAAAGGTTAAGAGCATGAAGGTGGGTGGTCTGGTTGGTTGACGAGTACTCTATAGTTCAAAGGGCTAAAAGCTTGGGGTATCAGGCTGAAGTTTTTTCAGTAAAAGCGAAAAACTTGCAAATTAAAAGAGGGGAACAGTTCTATTCTTTCAATCTCACTGATTACGGTTACGGCGTAAGAGTCCTCAAAGATGGCAAAACGGGCTTTGCATACTCTACTGCTCTTGATGATAAGGTGTTAGATCTAGCTATAGAAAGTACAAAAGCATCTAAAGAGGACAAGTTTAACGTTATACCATCTCCTGAGAAAGTGGAAAAGATCAGACTGAAGTACTTCGAACTTGACGAAGCTAGGGAAAAAGCTAAAGAGTACGCGGAGGCTTTAGGAGAAGTAAGGAACTTTGCAAACGTTATCGGGGAATATTATGACTTCACCGTGTCGCAGATAAAAGTGGTTAATACTGAGGGAGTAGACGTTACTGAGGAGAGGAGCCTCGGTAGTGTGTCTCTCGTTTTTAACTTTAAGAGAGACGCTTTCATAACGCCGGAGTTTTATGAGGGAGTCACGGTAAGGGACTTGTCAAAATTGGACGTAGAGAGAATAAAAGATGAAGTAACTAAAAAGAACGAGATATACAAGAGAAGAGTGGTTCTCGACAGGAAATTTAAGGAGGCTATATTCACACCCAAAGCCGTCGCATCGCTCTTGTCTCCTCTTTTGTCTTATGCAGTATCTCTCGAAAATGTCTATAGGGGTAAAAGCACGTTGAAAGAGGGCGAGTTACTTAACGATAAAATTAATATTTACGATAACCCACTAATTGAATGGGCTCCTTATAGCAGGTCATTTGACGGTGAAGGTTTACCTTCTAAAAAGGTTTGTATTATAGACAAAGGAAAAGTCACCACATTTCTGTCCAATACTTATTGGTCAAGGAAAGCGGGTAAAGAAAACACTCATTCCTCCTCAAGATCCTATTCCTCACCACCGGTAATCTCATCTTCTGTCCTTGATATTGATGTTGCCGCTAATGTCGAGGATGATGTAATAGTCGTGGATCAAGTACAAGGTGTTCATACCAGTAATTTCGACACTGGAGAGTTTTCGGTAGTAGGTTCAGTAGCATGGTATGATGGTGTTGCTGTAAGGGAAGTTGTAATAACTGGGACACTGAAAGAAATGTTGAAAGGGATAATTGGAGGTATTGGGGTGAAGGATTTAAAAGGGAATGTCTATACACGTTCACTAAAAATATCTGGCATTAATATAGCGTGAGTTTTTTAAATGAATTCTAAGAGATAGAAAGTGATCAAATATGTTTAAAAAGATTCTCGTAGCGTATGATGGTTCAGACCACGCGATTAGAGCATTAGATGTAGCTATTGATTTGGCAAGTAAATATAATGCAAAATTAGACGTGGTTGAGGTCGTAGACACAGCTGCATTGTTGGGAATGGGAGTAGCCCCGATCCCTGGGGAAGTAATTCAACAAGTGTATAACAAGGCTAAAACTGATGTAGAGAACGCTAAGTCCAAAGCCCAACAACACGGTGTAAAAGAGGTCGATGCTGTAGTATTAGAAGGAGATCCAGCGACAGCGATCCTTGAATATGCAGCTAAGAACGGAAGTGATCTAATAATTACGGGTAGTAGAGGATTGTCGACTTTCAAGAGGATAATATTGGGTAGTGTTTCAACAAAAATAGTTGAAGATGCTAAAGTACCGGTACTTGTAGTAAAGTAACGGAAAGAGTGAATTTAATTTCTTATACTATAAGGTCTTTTTACTTGTCATGATTCTTCTACTCTTAATACTTCCTCTACTTCGAAGATACCGCATTCAGTTACCAGTCTTCCCATAAAGTCAACGAATAGAGCCTTACATTGCCTTTCCCAATCTTTCCCCAGTAGTTTAACAGTCCTATTCTTAATTGACAAGTATTTGTTAATCCCTTCGATGACCTTATCGTCTTCAAGGAACAGATAGTAGTCGATTCTACCTATCACGTCCTTAAGTAGTTCATCGTTATCCGTCAACTTACCAGTTTCTAGTTTTATAGACGTGGCCTTAACTCCTTGAGGAAAGGAATCCACGTTAGTATCTATCCCCGCTCCTATGAAGACTGTAGCTTTACTTCCTTCAACTATTCCTTCAACTAATATTCCTCCTACCTTACCGTTACGGGTTACTATGTCATTAGGCCACCTTATATAGGCATCTACGTACTTACCTACAACCTCTCTGATAGCCAAAGACACTGTGAGAGTTGTAAACGGTATCCTCTCTGGATTAAAACCCTTTATTACATAAGTGAACCACAGTCCCCCCTTTGGAGAATACCATTCCCTTTTATACCTACCTCTTGCCTTAGTCTGTTCCTCAGCGACTACTACGAATTTGTCTGCATTGATCATGGTATAAATTGCTTCACTTAGGTCTTGTGTTGAAGTTACGCTAGGGAACTTAAAGACTAACATATTTGTACACATCCTCTATTTTTTTCACAATTGAAAAAGCTGAGGCTTTCCTAGCTCTGTTCATAATTGCGAAACCTATTCCTTTTTCGGGAAAACCAACCATTATTCCTATGTCTACGTTCAGCTTATCTAATTCCCTAAAAGAGTCAAACAAATTCCTAGCTACCTCGTACAGGTTTTCATCACTACCTAGTACGAGAGTGGGATAACCCTTATATTTTTCAGCTAACTCCTTGCTCAGAAGTAGCCCTACCTTGTATTTCTGGCTAACCAGTTTAATTACTTGGTCAAGGATCTCTCTGTTCTCTACAATTATTAACTTGGTTGTAGGTGCATAATGTTTGTACTTCATGCCGGGCGCTAAGGCTATTTCAGCTTCTCTCTTACCCTCAGCAAATTCTGGGATTATTAAATCTGGGAAGAACTTTCTCAGTTCTTCAACTGTGAAGGGACCTGGTCTCAGAAGCACTGGTGGATTAACCGTGACGTTAATAATAGTTGATTCAACGCCGAAGAAAGTATGTCCACCATCTATTATTACGTCAACCCTCCCGTTCATGTCAGCTATGACGTCCTCAGCCTTTGTAGGGCTTGGTTTCGTGGCTAAATTCGCACTTGGAGCCGCAATAGGGACTCCGCTCTCCCTAATCAACTGTAGTGCTATAGGATGAGCCGGCATTCTAACTGCTACAGTATCTAAGTTAGCTGTTACCTCTTTAGGTACTTTCTCGGTCTTCTTCAGTATAAATGTTAAGGGACCTGGCCAAACAGTTTGTGCTAACTCTAGTACTTTATCTGGGATTTCTGAGGCTACTTCGTATAGTTGTTCAATATCGGATATGTGAACTATTAGGGGATTATCTACCGGTCTATTCTTCGCTTGAAAGATCTTAAGGCAAGCATTGCCGTCGAATGCGTTCGCTCCTAAACCGTAGACTGTCTCTGTAGGGAATCCTACAGTACCTCCTTTCTTTATGACTTCAGCTGCTAGTCTAATTTTGTCGATCTCAGGATTTAAGGGATCAATTTTAAGGATCAAAGTCATACATTTTAAACTGCCATTGTGAATAAAAAAGTGGTGATGAGGAACCAACGAGAAGCGATTGATGGCTGGGGCGCTCTATGCTGACTTTCCTGAACGGTGATTGATGAGGTGATCTCGGATTGATGAAGACGGGCTTAAAAAGCCCTACAATGTTTAAATATCGAAGAAATTTTCATATAACAAAAATATTACTATATATACTTTTATGATAGGGGTATTAATTAAAGGTTTTAAGAAATGGTGAGAAATAGATTTTGATGTCAGACCAATTATTACTTACTGGAAATGTTCAGGAAGCTGCAAAGAAGGCTATTCAATGGTTAATAAACAGAAAGCCTATCAAAGAATTAAGAGATTGGGGATTAGCTTTCTCCTTGTGGCCACCACACTTGACTACCAGTTGTTGCGGAACCGAATTCGGTGCATTTGCGGCGGGAAGATTTGACTCAGAGAGATTTGGAGTTTTACCTTTCTCATCAGCAAGGCAGACAAACTTATTAGTTATTGAGGGGACGTTGACTAGAAAAATGGCTAGGGCTGCTAAGATTGTTTATGATCAGATGCCCGAACCTAAGTTTGTAATTGCTATGGGGGCATGTTCGTTAGAAGGTGGAATATTCTGGAACTCTTATAATACGGTATTACCTTCAGAAATTGGAATTCCAGTGGATATTTACGCTCCGGGATGTCCAACAAGGCCAGAAGCCTTAGCTAGAGCTATAATTCAATTACAAAAGAGAATTATGGGAGAGAAGACTAAAAATGGTGAAGATAAAATAAAACCTATGGAAAGTTACGAGACTAAGAAAGAGAAGAGTACTAAAAAAGAAGAGAAAGTCGTTATAAGTTGAACAGACTAAACGCATAGTCAACGTCAATTAGTTTTGCCTTAACTAGATGTTTGTGTTCTACCTTAAACTTAGCTGGGATGTGATCAATTTCGATTCCGTGAAAAGTTCTCAAATAACCCTTTATTTGATCAATTAAGTCAGTCTTATTTTTGGCTAGAACAGGAACGTCGTGCAAGATTAGAGCTTTTTCGGGGCTCCCTTTTTTCAGACCTATAAAAATTAAGGTCGTAGTCATAAACTCATTATATTTTTTAGCTTTCATAGTGAGGATTACTTGGTCAACGTCATATAGCGACGTTAATCCTCCGTCACCTTCCTTAACTTCTAAATCGTATTTATAACCGGTGATGATCTTCTTCCCCGTCCTTTCTGAGAGTATTATTAGTTCTCTTAACTTTACTTTCTCTCCATTATATGACGTGAAAACAGGCACTTCGTCAGCTAAATTTGGCAGAAATTTTGAAGTAATGGTAACGTATCTTGCTTCTGGTGATAATATTGAGGAAATTTCAATGTTCTGAAGTTTCATAAGATTACATCAGATTCCTACCTTTTCACTTTTTTATTTATACAGACTTTAATTGATTTAAAAATTAAATGAACAATATTTCACATTATTAATTACTGTACATTTATTCCTTAATTAATATCTAGTATTTAACGTTTATTCACACGTAGTGAACATTCATCTAATTAATAATTATTGATTACGTTGATTTTATGAATACTATTTAGAACAATTATTTATGATTATAAAACACCAAAATCTCAATATGAACAATAAAGTTGAAGAAGTGGTAGACATAACATCAAAATTAATTAAAATACCAACACTTAATCCTCCTGGAAATAGCCTAAAAGAAGGAGCCGAGTTTATCAAGGACTATCTTAGTCAGAAAGGATTTTCCGCTTCAATTTTAGAATTCGATAGAGGGTGGCCAGTAGTAATTTCTCAAAGCAAACCGAGGGATAAAAATCATGTCATGTTGAACGGACATTACGACGTAGTGCCGGCGGGAGATGAAAAAAGGTGGAAGAATAATCCTTTTTCAGGCTTAATATTAGAAAATTTAGTCTATGGTAGAGGGGCAACTGACATGAAAGGTGGTTTAGCCGTACTTATGAAGGTTTTCTCTGACTTGGCCGATAAACTGGAATACGATTTGGTTTTCACTGCCGTTCCCGACGAAGAGACAGGTGGGTTTCACGGGTCTATGAAATTGGCTGAGGTGTTTAAACCGGACTTAGTACTGATCAGTGAACCCTCGGGTTCAAATTCGATTTGCATTGGTGAAAAAGGACTTCTTCAAGTTAAATTAGTCAGTGTGGGCAAATCTGCTCACGGAAGTTTACCCTCACTCGGTGAAAATGCTATTATGAAGCTTATTCGCTCATTAACGTCTCTACAGAGGATATCCGATTACAATATAGGCACTCCTAAAGAAGTTGTGGAACTGTTAAGAGCTAAGGCTGATATGAATACTGAGAAAGATTACCTCTCCATATCATTCAACCCTGGTGTCATTAGGGGTGGTGTTAAGGTGAATGTTGTTCCTGATTACGCTGAGGCTGAAGTAGACATGAGGATTCCTCCGGGTATTACCGTAAATGATGCCATAGCTCTGGTAGAGGAACTAGCGGAAGGAGTTAAGGTTGAACCGTTTAATATCTCTGAGCCAAATTATACTTCACCAGATAATACTTATGTCAAGCTTTTGGAAAACGTGATTATGAGGAGGTTAAACGTCAAGCCTATTAAGTACATTATGACTGGGGCTACTGACGGGAGGTTTTTCAGATATAAAGGGGTTCCCACCATAATTTATGGCCCCGGTGAACTTAACCTAGCACACTCTTATGATGAATATGTAACATTTCAGGAGCTAGAAAAAACCTACGAAGTAATAAGTTCATTCCTTCTTGATATCTCAAATTACCAGCGAAGCTAGTTGCCCTATTAAATGCGTTACGATTGCAGCACCTATACCTAACCCCATCATTTCTAAGCCTTTTTTCTTGGGATTTACGTCGCTGAGTAGCCCTATCATAAATCCTACCAAGAAAATCGATATCCCGGCTATAACATAAGAGGTTATCAGTCCTAACATCCCACCGAGCCTTAGAAAATAGGGTATTATCGGTATTATTGCTCCCACGATATAAGAGAGTCCGGTTACTGCTGAGCTTTTCAGAGGACTTTCGTCAACCTCTGGTGCAATTATATCTTCAGCCACATCTACCAGTTGTGGAGAGATGTTTTGTGCTATTTTATCCTTAATTCCGAGTTCTGATAAGATCTGGGATAATTTTTTCGAGACTTCTCCTCTATCTACTAATTTCTGTATCTTTACTTTTTCCCTCTTATGCTCATTGATTTCTTTCTCGGATTTAGTAGATAGATAAGCTCCTATGCTCATGGAGAGTGTCCCCGAAATTCCTACAATGAGCCCAGATAATGCAACAACTAATGGGTTACTTACTGCTCCTGCTATTCCTGATGTAGCTGCCAATACCTCAATCAGACCATCACTAATCCCGTAAACGAAGTCGCTCACATCCTTGGCTTTTATTGTAGTTAACATTTCCTCGTGAACGGCTTCGTCGATGCTTATTTCTCTCATTTTTTCTCTCTCATTCTCGTCTAGTTCTTCACTTTTCGCCAATTCGTTGTATTTCTCTATATCGTTTTCCTCGTTACTTTCCAATAGTCTGAGTGTGAGTTCCAGTCCTAGAACTTTTCTTATAATTCCGTAAAATTTTATCATTAACTTATCATTAATTCCTAGTTTTCCAATCCTAATTCCTCTTTTTTCGCTGATCTCCTTCCAGATTGAGGCATGTTTTTTCTCCATTTCTGCCATTCTGAAGAGAAAAGCTTTAGCTACTGGATCAGATTCTTTTTCGCCGAGCTCTAAGTAAACTTCTGAGTCAAATAATTCCTCTTTGTACTGCTTATTAAAGTCCATTAAGTAAATTAGAATTACTCTAAATTAAAAGCTTTTCTAATTTCTGTCAACTTAGAGATTAAGATACCCACATTTAGTTTTATCTTAATTAGTCTAATAAAATTGACAAAAATTAAACAATACTTGGATAAAATTAATAAATCTTATACGTTATATCTTTTATAAATGAGAAGGCTGATATTATCTTTATTTTTCCTAGCAATAGCAATTTTAGTAATTCCTACAAATGCGGAAGCTCCTTTCACTGCACAACCTTTATATCTAGCAGTCTATCCCCTTTATACTGTTATTAACGTTGTAAACACCACGTATGTCGGTGCTACGAGCTATTTCAACAACAACGTAACACATATAATAAATTTTGTCGCTCATAACTCTTCTATAAAAATCATAATAAGCAATGCCACTACCGGGGCTCAGATAGCGTGTTTACAGGCTATAATACCTTCTCAAATTTACAAGTATGTCTATTACAGTCCTCAGTTAGGTTCTGCAATATTTCTTGTAAATGTTAGTGATGCAAATAAGTTTTATCAGATACCCGTGGGAGATTTGCATTTGGGAATTTTACAATTAGAAACAGCTAACGCTACGTTTGTTAATAGTATTTATGTCATACCCCTAGGGCAGTTATATACCTTGCAAGGAGGAACGCTCGTTTATGTGAACACTACTTCAATATTTCAGCATTATCTGAACGGAACTCAAACGATATACCAAGATGTGAAAGAAAATTTAGAAGGAACATACGTCCTTATTTTTGTAAGCTAATTTTTTTTAAAATTTTTCATTACTTTAACACAATCCTAACGTCGGTAGCAAAGGCTCCTCTTTCGTTTACGAATAGCGGGTTTATGTCCATTTCTTTAATGTCGAGGTCTACTATCATTCTCGAGACAGTAATTATAGTCCTTATTAGAGATCCTTCATCATAACCTCTTTTTCTTGCATGCAACATGTCATGAATCTTACTCTCTTGCAACAATTCTTGTGCCTCGTCTTCGTACACTGGGGATAATGCATAGGAAACGTTTTTCAGGACGTCAACATAGATTCCACCACTTCCTACCAACACAACATGCCCGAAAACTGGATCCTTCAGTCCCCCCACGAATATCTCTAAACCTGAAAGTTGCTCCTGAATTAACACTCTTTTTGTCTGCTTGCTCAACTGTTTATATACTTCTTTAACCTGATCCTTTTCAACGTTTACAATTACTCCTTTCAACTCCGTTTTATGAAGTGGCTGGTCAGGAGAGATCTTCATCACAACCGGATAACCTATGTTGTCTGCAATTCTCTGAGCTTCATCTTCGCTCTCTGCTACACCCCATTTAGGCGTCCTGATACCGTAAATTTCCATTAATTTTAACGCTTCGTAATCACGTAAAGTAGACTTTCCTTTAGTGAGTTCAACAGCAGCCTCTATGGGTTGTGCTATTCTTATTTTCTTTCTAGGCTCGGGTTTCTTAACAAGATACCTTATTGCCTTAACGGCATCTTCTGGGAAAGTATACGCCGGCATTCCAGCGCTCTCGAGTATTTTAAGTGCAAAGTCCTCATCGAGACCCATCGTTATTCCGATTATTCCCTTTCCCTTAAAAGATGTGATAACCCTAGCTACGTCAGAGCAGCTTACCATCGGTAAGGCTTGGACTATTACTAGTTTAGTACAGTCTAAGTTAGAGACAACTTTTAGTGCGGACAAGTATCTGTCTCTGTTAGCATCTCCGGTTAAATCTAAAGGATTCTTAGGCATTGAGGTAGGAGGTAAGACTTTCCTTAATTCCTCCTGCATCCATGATGGTATTTCAACTAACTTCAACCCGTTCTTTTCAATTTCGTCAGAAGTCAAAACGCCATGTCCTCCTGAATTAGTGATCACTAATATTTGATCTCTTATAGGTTCGGAATACATTAGTATCTTAGCTAGGTTTAATAGGTCATGGAGGTTTTCAACTAAAATTCCTCCACCAGTCCTCACGGCAGCTTTGAAAACTTCAAATGAGCCAGCTAAAGAGCCGGTATGGGTTTTAGCAGCTGCTGCACCGTTAGATGTTGTTCCTCCTTTCAGGAATACTACTGGTTTTCTCTTGGTTACTTCAGGCAGAGTCTCTAAGAAAGCGCTTCCGTCTGATACTCCTTCTAAATACACGAATATTGCTTTAGTTTCGGCATCATGTGATAAGTACTCCAACACCTCATACTCCTTTACATCAGCCTGATTGCCTAAGCTCACCATATAACTTATGCCTATTCTGTTTTTCTGAGCCCAGTTTAACATGTAGACCCCTAGCCCACCGCTCTGAACCACTAGTGCGATATTCCCCCTCTTGACATCGGAGTAGGCGAAAGTAGCGTTTAACTCTGGAGTAATAATTCCAAAGGTATTAGGCCCTAATACTCTAATACTACCTTTTCTGGCTATATTGATAATCTCGTTCTCCAGTTTTTCCTCTCCAACCTCCTTAAACCCTGCAGTTATCACTATAGCAGCCTTGACTTGTTTCTCGACTGCCTCTTCCATTACAGTCGGTACTGCTTCTCGGGGGACTGTAATTACTACTAGGTCTACCGGGTCTGGGATCTCTTTTACGCTTTTAAAAGCCTTTATCCCTTCAACGTCCTCAGCCTTTGTGTTTACTGGATATAATTTGCCGTGATATGTTGCGAGTAAGTTTCTGAAAACAACGTTTCCTACCTTTTCTTTGTGCCTCGAAGCTCCTATAACAGCTATACTCTTGGGTTTAAACAGAGCATCTAATGTCATAACTTTCTCTTTTTGAAATAATGTATAAAAATTTTTAATTCGGCCTCTAGGTGGTAAATCACTAATCTAACTCTTCTACTTTTAAAAATCTAGTAGTTTCTCCTTTATCTCCGTACACTCCTCCGACTATAACTATAAATCCCTTATGACCCATTTGAATCGCTTCTTCTCTAGCTCTCTTTACAATGTCGTCCAAACTTTTTAGTTCCTCCACTTTTTTGGGGTATACACCGTAACATATTTTCAGGATTTTAGTTAAGTACTCAGACGGTGTTAAGGTTATTATCGGCACAACAGGTCTTAATCGTGATATTCTTAGGGCTGAGGATCCAGTCCTAGTATATGTTATGATAAGTGAAGCGGAAGATAGTATGCTAGCTATTACTGCAGAATATGCTACAGCCTCATCAACGTTCATGTATAGCTGAGTCTTTTTAGGTTTGAAAGTTCTTTCGACGGATATTATCAGATCGTTTAAAGTCTTAACCGCTTCTAGAGGGTATTTACCCATAGCAGTCTCATCACTTAGCATTATCGCATCGACTCCTTGTGAAACGGAATTCGCTACATCTATAGTCTCCGCTCTTGTAGGTAAAGGAGAGTTAACCATTGACTCGAGAACTTGTGTAGCTAGAATGACGGGCTTACCGTACTTTCTTGACACGTTAACTATTTTCCTTTGTGTTTGAGGAAGATTAGGTAGCCCTACTTCTACACCTAAATCGCCTCTGGCAACCATAATTGCGTCAGCTTCCTTCACGATATTTTTCAAGTTCTTGAGGGCAGCTTTCTTCTCGATTTTAGCTACGACCCAAGCTTTTCCTTTTACTATTTCCTTAACTTTTCTGATATCGTCCTCACTTACCACAAAAGATAAGCCTATGTAGGTTGCACCTAAATTTAATGCCTCTTTTAAAAGCTCAAGATCCTTTGGAGTGATCCCTAAAGGAATATCGGCGTCAGGGATATTAATCCCTTTTCTCGAAGTTAGCAACCCTCCTTCTTTTACTACGCCCTTAGCTGAGTTTTCATTGACTTCAGTTATTTCTACTCTTATTACGCCATCGGCTATGAGTACTTCAGTCCCTACTTTTATCAGTTTAAAGAAAATAGGATCTTCAACCGGAATCCCTTCATCTCCGAAGGTTAATAGATCACCGTTTTTTAATGTGATAGGTTCTTTCTCTAATACACCTATCCTTAGCTTGGGTCCCGGTAAGTCTACTAGAATAGGAGCTCTATTATTGACCAGTTCAAAATATCTTTTATGCTGATCTTTGTCCCCATGTGCAAAGTTCAGCCTTATAATGTCTACGTATTTCAGCAACTCGTCGATGCCTTTTTCGCTAGCAGGACCTAAAGTCGAAATTATCTTTGTTTTTCTTTTAGACATATCTAAGAGATCCCTTGCTTTCTCCTTGGACATTACCGAATTTGTAATTTATTTTAGCTATAACTAACATCCCAGCGTTTCTAACTGTATAATATGCGTTTAGGAACTCGTTAGGGGTTAGTGAGTCCATGAAGACTAGTCTTAAGACTTGAATTACCTCAGGTGTTTCAGACCCTGGAGGTAAAAAGGCAAAGTCTACACCCATCTTAAGGAGGTCTTCCGTTAGTTCCTGAAAGAACTTCTTCTTATCTTCCTTTTTCATTTCATTGATAGCAGCTTTGTGGTTAGGGTGAATTAGTATTCCCATTGAGATGAGATAGAACTTCGATGAGTCATTCGGTCTGATAATGTCTATTGAGGGAAACCCTTGGGGAGGTGCCGTTACTATATGATAAGCTTCTTTAGCTTGTGGTGGAATAGTTATGGAAAGACCTAGCTCTTTTATTAAAGCTTCTAATTCTTTGTCATTCATCACATCTAATTGGAAACCTAAATTATAGCACTTTCGCTTAATCTTTTAATCCTTCTTAGTTAATAACGCATGTGGAAGTAAATAACAAGGCCGTACTCGGACTTCTAGTACAGTTTTCAATTGCCATAATTGTAGTGTCTTTTCACCAAGAATTGAGTGTATATTACTTCCTTGCTATTTTTCTAGCCGGAATCTCGATAAATACACTTTTCGGAGAGCCAAAGATTAACCTTCTAACAATAGGTTTAGCATTTCCTTTCATCTCAATTTATTCTTATCCTGAGTTTACCTTGGTAATATTAGGGTTATCAACCATATCTTCGTATTATTATAGGGATTTCGCTCAAGTCCTCCTAGTCCTAGCCTTTAACTTGTTCGTCCTCAACTTCTCTAACTTAGTACTTTTTCTCTCCTTCGTTACACTGGTTATAGTCTTTAGGCTTAGCAAGCTGGACATGAGAGCTATAATCGCCTCAGGGCTTATCATGATAATGATAGCGGCTTATGAGTCTGCTATGACCGTAACTCTGGGGGACATAGCTTACTTTGACTTATTGTTTGGTACTATAGGAATAATAGTAGAAGGAGCTAGGTCAAAGATTCCGAGTAAGTTAGCGGTTCCCTTGTCCCTACTAGTAATGCCCCTCGTTTCCTGGTTACTACCCTTACCTGAAGCGTACTACTGGTGGTCTTCTAAGTCCTTCTTCTTCAATTATGGAATCATAAACGCGTGGCTTCCGGGTCTACAGTATTTTCCTTTAATCGAGATGTTCCCGGTATATTATATAGCTCACTTTCTTGTGTATAAAACGAACGATTACGTAGCCTCTCACTTGTTCATTTCTCTAGTTTATTACGTGTCGTCCCTTTCTTCGTATCTGTTTTTTTCCAGCTTTCACAAGTCCAGAAGGGTACTATTGATTTCTTCCGTTCTATACGCAATGTTAACTCCTATTACTTCTATACCTTTGTCCGTAACATACTCACTCTTACCTTTTGCACTTTATTTGGCAAGGACAGTGAGTTTACGTAATTATGTAATCTTCTTCACTACTTCATTGATCTCTTCAAGTATAGCTTACCCCTTTAACTTCACTTTTGCGAGTATAACTAACGAAAAAGTTCGAAAGGAATATATGGCGATAGCCTTTACAGCGTCTCTGTTCTGGATTATTCCATATTTCTTACTTGGTTACCCGTCTTCATCGTTGTCGTTTTACACGATTTTCACACCCATAGCGATATATTACGCACTTTTCATCGTGGGATTGGGTGTAGCATTCGTTACGAGAAACAAAGTATCCGGTATTAGCATGTTAATTAGTTTAGCATATATCTTGTTGGGTTTACCTTACTTCTATCTGATCTATCCCTTCGCGATTTTAACCTTATTTACAGCTTTCCTTTCCACAGAACTTAAGGGTTTAATACCAGTATTCTTTGTTTCAATTTTCTTAATATCCGCGTATGCAAATGCAACTCAACCTTTTTTAAATATTCCTTCTTCGGTTACTTCCGTTGTAAAGCAGTTAGAAGGTTTACCCTTCGGTCTAGTCTACTGGAATTCATCTTATAAGTTGCTGTCTCCTATGCCCGTCACAAACATCACAGCTTATGCATATTATATAGTAGAAAATGACATTGTCATGAATAACACTAACTTCGTAGGTTATCCGTTAGTAGCAACTCTCCCTCAATATATATACAACCACGAACAATATATTAATCTCAATGTGAGTCCGTTATTAAATTCCCATGTAGTCAGATATAACGGGTCTTTTGAATGGGTATCAGAACAAGGAGGTAAGGAGAGTGAAGTGGCTCTAACTTTAAACCCTCCTCAACACCTTGTGGGGAATCTGCTAGTTGTTATTAATATAACGAATTTAGAATACTTCTATATAGAGGTTGTAACTAACAACGGAGTTAAGTACTATCATAACACGACAGTTATACCCCTTAATACTACAGTATATGCTATAGATCTCACTTGTTATGACCCACAACCTCATCAGGTCTACAACGTGAGTATCTTCTACATTAACTCCTCTAGTAAAAAGCTCAACTTACTCCTTATTCCTCCTAAATCAGAAACGCCCCTATTTATTCAAAAAGATAACTTTACCGACGGAAACCTAGTGATTCAGATAACCTCTGACGTCAGCTTCAACATAACACTTAACCCAGATCTACAACTTAACTTTACCATTAACGGAGCGAGTGCTAACTTAACACAGACTTACGAGCTAAAACCCGGAAAGTATATCATTGTAGGCTCATTCGCTTACAAGGACTATTTTATTTACGGGGAGTACGCGACATTAGCCGGTTTTATAATAGGTTTTGTTTACGTCATGGTTGTATCAAATGAGAATCTCAGGAGTAAGCTCTATCGCGTACTTAAAGTAGAGAAAATAAAAAGATATATAGAAAGCGGAGAAAACAAATGAGACCTCCCATTTGACCGCGTAAATAGCCCTATAAACAATAATCAGCGGTAAAGCCGATAGGATGAGTCCTATATCACCGAGTAAGGTTACGAAAAGCGAACATATCATTATACTGAGCAGAGCAGAGAAAAAACCCCTAATTATTTGAAAGCTGTGAGTAAATATTTTCGATAGGAATTCCAAAAATATCAGTGAAATGAAGAGAACTATTGCGAAATGCACTGACAGTATCACAATGAGCGGTACGTGAAACTCACTCACTTTAACATAATCATTAAGTGGTGTTTTAAATGTTTTCTAGCTAGAGTATAAACTTTTTTTAAATATTTTGAATAAAAGATTAATTAAATTTATCTCATTCATTTTTAGTATGGACTCTAACTGGAGGAGTACACCAGTCGAGGTTAGAGAAGGGATAAGGTATCTTTCGGCTCATTTCTACCCAGAAGGGATGATGAGTAGATGGAGCGAGTTAAAGAAACTATCATTTAATGCCGCCAAGATGATAAAACTTTACTCACTACAGCAGGTGATAGAGGAGTTGGAACACTTCGACTTTTTCAAGGAGTACTTCAAGGAAGAGCCACTTAAGGATGTTAAGCTTCCTCCATCATATATAGAGTTATTTGACGGTTTAATTCAAGATTTTAAGACTGCTAATTGGAAGGACAACGTGGCGACTAGGTTCCACATGATCACTGAAGGAGTTTTAGCTACTGTAGGTCTGAAAATCCTTAACGAGACCTCTAAGAAATACGGTCTTAATAAATTCAACGAGGGTATAAGGGCTATCATAGAAGATGAGGCAAGACACGTAAACTTCGGGTTTTCGCTCATAGAAAATAAAGAGTATGCGATAAAGCGTATTGAGGAACTCTTTCCGTTAGCGGTGAGAATAGTAAAGGAAGGTAAAGAGAAGATAGAGCCAATGGGGTACAATGTCGACGAACTAATAGGTCTGATGGAGGATCTGAAGAGGGCTAGGATCGAGAAAATTTCTTCCCTAAGTAAATAGAGTTGTTTGGAAAAATTGAATTAACTCTGTAATTTTTTGAAAATAATGTAGTGAAACCGAATTTTTCCATGAGCTTTTTCAGCTCCCACGGGTAATAAAGCTTATAGTACCTTTCGACCCTTTTACCGTTTATTGAGCTCCTGATAACGACGTTTCTTCTAAAGAGGAACTTAGGCTGTATTAACCAAACCGTAACTAAGACGTTACCCCCCTCTTTAAGTATCCTGACCGCTTCGCTGACGGCTTTGTTCGGCTCTCTTAGGTGGTGTAAAGAGGCTATGTAAAGTAGCCCGTCTACTGACCCATCTCTAAAAGGCATGAATTCCATGTCGGCTAACACGAGGTTCTCACACCCTCTCTTCTTAGCTTCCGATAGTTGTCTTTCGGAAAAGTCTAAACAAACTTTGAAATTTGCGTTTGCCGCAAGGCAGTTTTGTCCAGAACCGCATCCTACGTCCACGACTGTCTTTTTCTTCCCCAGTAGTCTCAAGTATTCCAAAGGCTTTCTTCTGTGTACAATGTATTCGTACGCCTCTTTTGTTCTTTCTTTCTCGTCCACATAAGATTTTTCAGCTCGGTTAAATAATTAAATATCTTGTGAAGATTATAGTGAACCTAGTAAGGGAAAATAAAAGGCTTGAAGTAGAGCTTCCTGAAAAAGCTACCGTTAGGGATTTGCTCAAGAAAATCGGGTACAGAGTTCAAGGAAGTGTGGTTGTTAAGGACGATGTTCCTTTGATAGAAGACGAAAGACTGAACGACGGAGACGAGATTAAGGTATTCTTGGCAGCTTCAGGTGGTTAGAGTGAAGCAGAACATTAACATAAGGGAGGTTTTAAGAGACAAGAAGGTCTGGTTGGACAAACTAAAAAGCCCTAACGAGGACGAGAGGAAAAAAGCTTGGGAAATGATAAGGTTTATAACTGATACCGGTAACGGTAACGAACTCAAGGGGTATTTGGGTTATTTACGCTCATTGTTGTGGAACTCGTTGCAAGGTGTCAGAGAAGACGCTTGGAATAACTTGGATATATATAAGAAGCTTCTCGTGAAAGGAATAGAGAGGGGTTTGACGGCTAATTCGGACAGAATAAAGTGGAGTGCTTGGTCAAAAGCCGTCGATATGATCTCTTTGGGTTTAGTTACTAAAGACCAAGTGATTCAAGTACGTTATTCCTATTGGAGGTTGTTGAGGAGCAGGTGGATGACGATAAGGAAAAAAGCGTGGAGACTTTTCGTTAGGTTGGTGGAAGAAGGGATATTACAAAGTAAGGACAAGGAGAGATTCATAGACTTTTTAAGGCATAGGAAAGCGGGTGTGAGAATTTATGCGTGGGAGTCTGTACCGCGTTTACTTAAACTAGGTTTTATCACGAAAGAAGATATAGTACCTCAGATACGGTACTTAAGAGATCTTACTTCTCAAGAAAGTAATATAAAGAAGAGGGCAGAAAAAATCTTAAAAGGTTTTGAGAGTTGAAAGTAGCCGTAATAGGAGGAGGGATTGTAGGTTTATTCACAGCTTATTACTTATTAAAGGAAGGCGCCGACGTAACAATATATGAGAAAGCTTTTCTCGGAAACGGTTCTGTTCACGCTGCAGGTCTGATTGAGCCCTACAGGTTTGATAAGATCAATACTATGGCTATGATAAGAAAGATGATGAAATATAAGAAGCTTGGAGTAACCGATGTGAAGTCTGTAAATACATCTTGGTTATCGGCACTCCTTACTGAATTAGAGAGACCGGCTCCTCCGGAAGCATGGGAAATAATGAGGTTTATGGCTTCGTTTTCCTTAAGAGAATACAAGTATCTTGCAGAAGAGAAGAACGACTTCGACTATGAGGAAAGCGGGCTTTTAGAGTTATATTATGACAAGAACGCATTGGAAAAAGCTGTGGAGGAGGAGAAACTGAGTCCCTTCAAACCTAAATTCGAGGTGGTAGATGTTAAGAATTTCGCTGGTGGGGTCTACTTCCCTGAACTATCTAAGGTCGACACATTCAAGTTCGTAGACAGAATGACGAGAGAGATAGCTAAGGCTAAAGTTGTAATTAAAGAGGTAGAAAGGGTGACTTCTGACGGTGTAGTGGACGGTGCAGAAAAATACGACAAAGTAGTTCTAGCTTCAGGCATTTCCTTAAGAAAGTTTGGTTTACCGATTACGGCATTTAAGGGATACGGTTATAGAGTTAAAGGTGATGTGGGTATAAATTACCCGTTTGTCTTAGCAGAATACGGAGTTGCAGTTGCTAAAAACACAGATAATATAAAAATAACCGGAGGGTTTGACGCTGACTTCTCTGACGATTCCAGTAGGGCTGAGTTCTTCCTTAACATGGCTTCGAAAGTCGTTGACGTAAATTATGTTTATGACTTAACCATGGGTTACAGACCTTGTTCTCCTGACGGATTTCCTATAATAGGACGATATGATAATCTAGTGTTCAGTACCGGAGCGTGTAGGTTGGGATGGAGTTTCGCCCCTGCCATGGGAAAGATGGCTTCTGATATGGTCTTAGGGAGAGTGAGTTCTTACGGTTATCTCTCTCGGTATATTAGTGGAAGAAATTTAAGAGTGGACACAAGATAATATCATATGACTATTGTCAAGTCTGACCTAATTAAACGTCTAATGGACGCAAAGAAGTTCTTCGTCAACGGATATGTTGATGAAGGTGTCAAGATAGTTCAAGATGTTCTGAAACTGTCACCTCAGAAGGAGGAGTATAATTGGTTCATATGCAATGTAATTGAGAGTGTAGATTGTAAATACTTATTCACGATCCTTGACAAGATAGGATCGAGTTTTGACGTCTCAAAGTGTCAGAATCTTAAAAACGTGGTGATGTGTGGTATCATGCAAAACGTGTACAACGCTCACGTGGATTTAGCACTGAATTCCCTAGTAACCCAAGGAAAAAGGGACAGACTGGAGGATATAACTAAGGATATATTTAAGGTAAATCCCGATGTAAATGGAGAGATTTTATACAAATTGGCTGAGGCATTAAGGAGAGCAGGAGATGAGAGAGATGCGGTATTACTGCTACAAGAGGCGTGTAAGAAAGGAATAAAACAGGCATGCTCTAACGCCGTGGTTCCTCCGCCAAGATCTGTCATGTAATCTCCTCTATTTTCCATTCGATCTCTTCCCCGAACTCTTTTCCTATTTCGTAAACAGTTACGCTCACAGTTTCGAAAAGTTCGGGATATATCTTATCAACGAAAACTCTCACCTTGTTTTCTTCGAATATAACTTTCTTAACTCCGTTTATTTGTGTTAATCTCTCTTTCAGTTCCTCTTTGACGGACTTAAACTTGATGTCCTCTACAGTAAAATCGACTTTATCTCTAATATACACTACTATCTCGTTTTTGTTCTCTTCGAGAGTAACTTTAATTAAATTATCTCCTAATTTCTCTCTTAATTCAATAAATTTCATTATAAAACGAAAAATTCTTTCATCGTTTTTCAGTTCCACCATTTTGTCGAATAGCTACAGCATCCGTTATATTCTTCCACACTATTTTGTAGCCTAAATATTCTAATACTTCCACGATATAATCTCCATATTTAGACCTCAAAGAAGATAGGCTCTCTCCGTTGAAATCTACCTCACGTAACTTCTCCAACAGTTCCTCCTTTACGTAATAGTTCTTGAGGAATACATAACCTGGAAACTGCCTAAGGTTCTTTCTGATCAAGTTAGTGGGGACTTTAAGTTCCTCGGCTATCTCCTTAATACTCACCACATCTTTATTGAGGGAGTATTCAATTTTCACGTTCTCTAAGCTCTTTGTCTCGAGGTCTTTAAGCCACTTATAAACTTTCATTACGTCTACTTTTTTCTTAAATTTGATTACGTTGTCTCCGTCATAATCTCCTAAGCTTAGTTCTTCATTTAAAAGTATTAAGATCGGTTCTTTTACCTCCTTAAGTTTCCTTACTTTTTCCCTGATATAATCATCAGTCCAGAAGCCTACAATCTCTATGTAGACTTTCAGGTTCCCCTTCTCGGCTAGGAAATCAGGAATGAATATCTTATCTCCAACCACTATAGGTTCCGGTTCCCTCAGTAATTTCCAGCCTGATGACAAGGAGTTAAACTCATAATAAAACCTCTCTTCAACTGAACTGTCAAAGACTTTTTCGTCTACGATTTCCTTTAGAATGTCCTTATAATCTTCTACCTCTAGCTTGTATATCCTCTTCTTCTTTTTTCCCAATACGATGTCAGCCTCTATCCTCCAGTGTTCTGTAGAGACGATATAAGGTAATAAAATGGCGAAATTCCGTCCGTATTTTTCGCTCATTTTTAATAAGGTAGCAGGTCCGATGAACTCAAGCCTTAAGGGTTTATACGCGAAATACATTAACCCTAACCATTTTGCTCTCCTCACTATTTCCTTCCAGTTTGACGATACGTAAATAGATAGCTTGTAAGCTTTGAACAGTAGAGTTTGCAATAGGGATAGGTTATAAGCTTTAATCACATCTTGTGGTGTCAGGGGCGGTAATTCCGTAATTTTCCTTTCATCTTCTAGATCGGAGAACATGTACTTTATAGGGTCTATTCCTAATTCTAGACTAATTTTTTCTATGACTTTTTCTCTTTCTTCAGCGTCTATTACCGGACCGTACTCGTATAATTTTCTTCTTATAACTAAAGGATCTATAGGGGAGTCCTCTTCAAATTTCGTGTATTTCGTTATGACTTTGAATATACCTCTTACGAGTTTATAATCATAAATTTTCTCTAAATATTTTAGTTCTTCCTTTATCTCTCCTAAAGTTAACCCTATCTTAAACTTAGAGAGGATCTCTTCGGCTATATCAGGGCCTTCACAGAACAAAGGTACTACTTTATTCTTTGCGAGCTTAAATCTCGCTAACGACCAAGGTAACACATTTAATATTAAATGTAGAAATTTAAAACAGTTTGGTAACGCTCAGATACTTTAAAGGTCTACTAGTATTAGACGTATATGCTCCGGGAGCTAAATGGTCTGAGGAGCTAAAGGCTTACATAACTTACGCCTATAAATATGCCGAAGTAAAAAAGTATTTCAGAAGCGAGGGCGTAGAAATAGAAGACTATGTGTTTGATTACACTCCTCCTTTTCCGTCGATTGTTGACGAGATAAAACTTAGGGACTACCAGATAGAGGCTCTGAGGTCTTGGATATTACGAGGAAAGAGGGGCGTTATAGTACTTCCTACTGGAGCTGGAAAAACTATTGTCGCGTTAAAGGCTATTGCTTCCTTAAGGGAGAGCACACTGGTGGTAGTGCCGACAATTGATCTAATGCATCAGTGGGCAAATTCCATAAGGGAGATATTGAAGGCAGATGTAGGGGAAATAGGAGGAGGGGTGGACAAGGTCTCTGGCATCACGGTAATAACTTATGACTCAGCTTATACAAGGGCTGAAGAGTTGGGTAACAAGTTCTTTTTCGTAATTTTCGATGAGGTTCATCATCTTCCTTCCGAAGGTTACTCTCTCATGGCTAAAATGTATGCAGCACCGCACAGAATGGGCTTGACAGCGACTCCTAAAAGGGAGGACGGAAAGCATATAATGTATCCGGATTTGGTAGGGCCTATAGTCTATCGAAAAGGGGTAGAGGACTTTGCAGGAAAATACATAGCCAGTTTCGATATAAAGAAGGTTTATGTTAAAATGACTGAAGAGGAAGAGAGAAAGTATAAAGAATTAAGGTCTAAGCTAAAGAAATTTCTTGAGAAGAGGAACCTGACTTTACGTAGCTTAGATGATTTTAACAGACTTGTGAGATTAGCCTCGAAAGATAAGGAGGCTAGAGAAGCTCTTTTAGCTTGGCATGAATCCTTAAAGATTGCGGTAAACTCAAAAGCTAAGGTAGACAAACTAAAGGAGCTTTTGAAGGAGTTCAAGGACGAAAAAATAATCATATTCACGAGGGACACACAATTAGCCTATGACCTTAGTAAGTTATTTTTAATTCCCGTTGTGACTTATAAGACCAGTAAGGACGAAAGGAAGGAAATTTTGGAAAAGTTCAGGAAGGGAGTTTACAGAGTGATAGTTGCATCTACTGTATTTGATGAAGGAGTAGACGTTCCTGACGCTAACATAGGCATAGTATTGGGCGGTTACGGTACTAAGAGACAGTACTTACAAAGGCTCGGCAGGTTATTGAGAGGGAAGGACAAGAACGCTCTCCTGATAGAGATAATAACTAAGGGTACAGCAGACTACAAGCTAAGTAAGAGGAGGAGTTATATCTCGTAATACTGATACAGCTCTGAGGTCGCGGGGTCGCTACTTAGTACTTACTTAGAAATTTTTGTATTAGAGAGATTTAGATAAAAGTATATAAATAAGAACTCCGATTAGGGAATTAATGGATGGAATAGATAAAAAAATTATTATTTCATTATTCAAGGACGGTAGAATTTCACAGAGAAAGATTGCTGAAGATGTTAATCTCTCTGCTACTTCACTTAATTATAGGTTTAACAAGTTGATTGAAGATGGCGTTATAAGGTCATTTAAGCTTACCGTCAATCCCAATTTTTATAATAAGTATTACGCGTTCGTCTCTTTCAAGAACGAAAAGGACTTTAACGCACCATTTATAAACGTGAAAATAAAGTGCTTAGAGGAACTTAACGTTTACAGAATACACGGAGAATCTTACAATGACTTAACAGATAAGATATCTACAATGGCTAAGGAATTAGGAGATCCAAAGATGACTTATATTCCTGCACAAACACCTGTTAAGCCCTCTGGAGTAGATATAGAGATAGTTAAGGAGTTGTTAAAGAACCCAAGGGCTGAACCTAGTGATATGGCGAAGGTAATAAATATACCTACAAAGACGATTCAGAGGAGAATAAGTGCGTTAATAAGTAAAGACGCTATAAAGGTGATACCTATAGTCGATTTGTCAAAGGCTGATATTGTAGTATTTGGTGTGTTCTCTAAGATAGTCACGAAACTGTCTATGTTGGATAACTGTAAGTTCTTATCATTTGTGGAAGGAGAAAGAGGACTGACCGTTTGTGCCGTAGAGAACATAAAGGTTGCAGAAGGTTATGTGAAGAAAGTTAGGGAAATAGATAATGAAGCTGAAGTAATGATCGCTACAGAGTATGATATAAGTAATGACGTAGCACTAAAGGAACTTGAGGATATAGAGAATAGGGCTATAACATCGGTTAAATGATCATTTTCGACAATTAACAGTTTATTGTGCTCTTATAACATTATTTAAAATAACCTTATAAGGAGAGATCATTTCTCATCTCCTGAACACAGTTGAAATTAAGCTTACTATTACTCCTCTTGTCAATTTCACTACTATTGCTCGATATACTAATTTCCGTAAAGGATATTTTGAAACTTTACGAGAAAAAATTCGGAAAAGGAGATGAAATATGGATTAAAACAATATTGGGAGATTAGAAGACTGAAAATACAAAAATTAACGACTTAAGTGAAATTAATAAGTTCAAATTGGAAATTCTATCTACATTTTAGGGAAAGTAAGCTTGATAGTAGCAGAAGATTTTCTATCAACTATGGATACACAGTTAAGGGAATACGCTCTCAAAATGTTAGTTAAGGTAACGAAAATAAAGTCAGCAAGTTTAGTCCTATTTAATCCCTCTGTAATTTATCCCTATGTCTTTGACAAAATAGTGATTTTATTTGGTAACGAAATAGTAGAGGAGTCTACTAAGAAGGAGTTCTACCACCCTTACTCTCTGCTTCTTCAAAACACGAAGCTCACATTAGGCAAGCTTAGAGAGAAAATTCCTATAAAGGAGATAGGAGACCCATCAGACCACGGCTGTCCGTATCACCCTTATTGTGATCTAATTAATAAGGAGTTGAGGAAACGATGTTATACTGAAAATCCCAAATTATTCAACGTTAGAGACAATAAGGTAAGATGTTGGTATTATGAAAACATTAAATAAGGTATTTTAAGATATTTTTAAATAAAATGAATATAGTATTTATATAGTGACTTAAACATTAGTAGTTAAGCTTAAATTCGGTATCGAACTATTTTCTCAAGCCATGGCTGAGCACAAGTCTAGTCTAATATATGCAGCTATATTTCTTGTTTTAATAACAGTATCAGATAGAGCAACTAATAACATGGTAACTACAACAGTCCCCTTACTCGGAAAATATGTTCTGCACTTCTCTAATACAGTAGTAGGACTTCTCTCTACGGTAATCTTTGCCTTTACTTTCGTGGCTACGTCGTATATTAATCCTTCGTTAAATGCAATTACTAGAAAGAGAGCCTTCATACTCTCTAATGGTTTTATCGTTTTGTCCCTTCTACTTTATTATTATTCTAACGTATTTACAGTCTGGTTTATATCAGCTTTAGCAGGTCTGACATTTGGCTTAATTATGCCGAATCTAATAACCGCAGCGAGTTTAGCAAACGATCAAAAATCAGCTGAAAGGTTGTTGGCATTATATTCTACAAGTCTGAGCCTGAGCCTGATCATAGGTCCTGCACTTGAAACATACCTCCTGACGAGAGTTGGTTACAGAGAGATCTTCTTGTGGTTCATTCCGCTGGCTACGGTCGCGTTTATTTTATCCACTAAGCTGAAATTCCCAGAAGTGAATAGGGAAAGTAAAGGAATATCAGCTTTAAAGAACAAAGGTTTCGTCTCCTCGATACTGTCAATAACGACTTACAACATACCCTTTGCGGCATTTACAACGTTCTTAGCTATCTTAGCCAAAGAGAGATTTAATGTTCCAGACTTTGAAGCGTATTCTGTTTTTCTGCCTTTCTTTACAATATCATTTCTGACTAGACTTTCAATGACTATTAGACCCTTCAGTGATCTTAGAATGCCTTTAGCAATATCGATAGGTATTACAATCGCTGGATTACTTGGAACACTTTATGCTCCTTCATACATAACTTTTCTCCTGGTAATAGCTTTGCTCGGTATACCTCACGGCTCTATCTTTCCAATGTCTACCATAATGATAAGCAGAGCGACTACAATCGCGGAAAGAAACGCTGTAAATTCATATTTCTTGGCTTATAATAATGTGTTATTCCTAGCAGTTCCAGCTATAGTAGGGTTTGTATCGACCTTTTTGGGTTTGTCCCTGACTATGACACTTCTAGTGTTCCCGGTGTTAGTTACGGCGATAACGTTCTTTAAGATGTTTTGGAGAGACGAGATTTTGAGGGGTTTAGAATGAGATTAAAATTGCAGAGAATATTATTACGAGTGATCCGAGCACTTGCAAAAACGTCAATACTTGATGTAGAATAACAAAGGCGAGGAGGATTGTAAACACAGGTTCTAAGGTAGAAATTATTGTTGCAGTTATAGAATCGCTTTTCCCCATTCCTTTGTAGAAGAAATAGTAGGGTAGAAGAGTAGCAAATAAAGCTAAGTACACCCCAGTGTATATAGAGGCTATTGTAAGATTGAATGAGTTAAAAAAGAGGAAAATAAGCGAGAAGGGAAAACTCCATAAGGATTGTGAGGCTATTATCTCTGTATTAGTCATTCTTCTGAGTTGAAGTCTTCTTGATTGAATTATTAGGAGTGCGTAGGTTATACCTGATGCAAGTCCCAGATATAAGTCTTTAAGCGTTATATTTGAGAGGTACATCAGGTAGACTCCAAGAAATACGGAAAAACTAGCTGCTATTTTCCTAATGTTAATTTCCTCACTCTTAGAAATCAAGGAATATAATAATACCCATAAGGGAGCCGTATATAAGAACACTGCCGAGAGGGATGCGCCAAGATAGTTTATGGTGTAGATATACGTTTCGTAAAACGTCACGGCAATTATTCCAAGAAGAATTGAGGGGAAGTCGATGATCCTCCTTATCTTTACAAGCGGTAAGATCAAAATGGAGGATACTAATGATCTAATCATAACCATTTGAAAAGGGTTTGCATCTTCTCCATAACCTATTTGAACAGCTACACCTATTGTTCCCCACAGAAAAGAAGATATGAATAGGTCTGTTATCCCTTTTTTCAGCTTCACAAGTAAAGTAATAAGGTGAAAAGATAATAAGCCAATATGAACTGGGGTAAAATACTCGGTATGGTTGGGGCGTTGGCGTTTATCTTAATCTATCTAAATTACATAACACTCACTTTTCATTATGGTATTTTACAAGTAGAAAATTTGAGACTATTAAAGAACCTCAACGTCAGTATAGTAGGAGCGAATTCTTCAGCGATTATAGTTAGAATGAATAATCCGTTGAATGTATCTGTGACTGTGTGTAATATTAGTGGTAAGTACATAGTATTTGGAAAACCTATCGTAATTCCTCCTCAAACCACTAAAAATATAACAATCCAGATAACTAATTACCAATCCTTAGTAAATCAGGTAGACAATAACGATGAGTATATTTTAATTAAGCTTAAGATTGAAAACACAACCTTAACTTCGGTGAACTTAGTATGAGGACAACAGATAGAGTTCTGTTATCATATTACGTGAGTTCTATACTGATAACATTTATTCCCTTACCTTGGTGGTACTATAGCGTTGGAGGAATTTTCGTAGTTTATGACTCACCCTTTCAGATCTCTGTAAGCCTTTTGGGTAGTAATTTAATCCTAGCTAAACTATTAAACTTATTTTTAAATGCATTTAGAATATACGTAGGCATAAACTTAGTGTACAATTCGTTGATGTTGGTGAGGGGTAAACAAGTGGCTAAGTATTCCACAATGGCATGGTTACCATTATTCTATATACTAGATCCTTTGCTAATTTACGTAGTATTTAATTACGTGATATCTTCAGTAACGGGAGACACTTTTAGATACCCCTTACTTATTATAGGTGTCGAGGATTTTGTAACCTCATATAATAATGTGAACATAGATATGCTGATCTTTTCATACCCTACTCTACTTTACTGGTTTACCTTTATTCCCACAATACTTTACATAACAGCATTAGTAACAGGACGTAAGTCCTCAAAGTCATAAGGAAAAACCGGAGTTTATTTGATAGTCATAGATTACCATGACGTCGGCTTCTCTATCTGCTACGTTTCTCACAGCTTCTACGTACTTCCTGACGTTTTCTATCCTATCCGTTATACAACCTATTATACCTGCTTGACCGTCGTTGATCTCTAAGATCTTACATGAGTCGAGGATTTTTCTAGTCTCCGCTACTCTTCTAGTGAATATAGAGAACATAACTACATCAGTTTTCTTTAAGTCTATTATCGGTATCAACTTTACTATACCTTTTTCTAAGAGGATCTTAGTTCTTTTCTCTACAAGTTTCTGAGTTAAACCTGTCTCTTGAGCTATTTCTGCAGCTTGTGCCCTAGGGTTTCTGACAAGGTATTTAACTATTTGTAAATCGTAAGGCTTAGACTCTATGATTTCCTGTTTAGGAAAGTACTTAAGAGAATAATCACCCAAGATTTTTTTCATTCCTTCTATTTTATCCTCTATCTCTGGGATGGAACTTCCCTCAACTCCATAGACGTTTAACCACTCTAAGCACTTGAATTTGAAGAATATTCCTTCTCCTACATAGTCATAATAGTTCTTAAAAGCTACAAAGCCGTAGTACTTACCGTAAAAGTTAGGATTGACTAAAACCGTGTAGCCTTGGAATACTCCTTCATCTTGGAGTTTTTTAATACGATAAGTTAGGGAAGGAGGCGTAAGGCCCAATTCTTTAGCTATATTTCGTTGGGACAGGAAAGGATCCCTAAAAAGATAAATTAAAATCTTCTTTTCAAGTTCATCCATTGTAGTCACTATTTGTATTAAACCGTTTAATAGTTTTTCCTTCAAATAAATATACAATTACTGGTTAAATATGAAATCTAGATATATAAACTTACTAAGAAAGGGGTTAAGGGGGCGGAAAACCTCGCCAAGGGGATGGATAGCCCCTTATATTTAAATATTTCTTTGCCAAAATTTCCTCAATGGCTAGGAGGGGGAATAAAGCGATCAGAGCTACTGTTTCTATGAAGATCGCCCTCTCTGAACCCCTCCTAGTCCTCGTTAATAACTACGTTAAGGCAATACGTTTCGCCCTATTTTGGTTAAAGGAATATGTCCCGAATCAAGAAGAGAAGGGAGTATTAAGGAAAGTTCACGAGTCGTTGTACGAGAAGTTAAGGGAGGAGTACAATCTACCATCAAAGGTTGCTGAGGATTGCTACCGTGATGCCCTCTCAATATACAAGGGTTGGTATAATAATCCTAGAAGAGGGCGTTTTCCGAGAGTATACAAGCCTACGGTGTGGTTAACTCCTAAAGCTAGCTATAATGTTAATTTCGACAAGATGAATGTTAGGATAGCTAGTGTTGGTGAACTACCAATCTTAGGTCATCCTAGAAACTTGAAGGAGTACATGAGTTGGAGGATGAGGGAGGCTAGGCTAACGGTTAAGGGTGATAAGGTTTTCCTTAAAGTGGTTTTTGAGAAAGAGGAAGAGAGTGTTGAGCCAAAGGAAAGTATTGCCGTAGATATAAACATGGCTGAGGTAGTTGTAGGGAAGGACGACGAGCACTACGTTAGGATTCCAACTCGTTTGCATGAGGTTCACCACTGGAAGTCGTTAGCTGAGAATCTACAAAAGAAGTACCCTAGAAGGTGGAGAGAGAATAAGAGGATCCTTCATAGGATTCGCTCCTTCCATTTAAAGGCTAGGAGAGTCATGGAGGATTTTGCTAGGAAAGTGGGGAAGTGGGTTGTTGATGTAGCGAGAATGATTGGTGCTAACGTCATCAAATTGGAGAGTCTTAAGAACCTCATCAAGAACGTGGAAAAGCTATCTAAGGAGTTTAGGGATAAGCTCTATTTAATGCAGTATCGTCGTTTGCAGTACTGGATTTCTTGGCAAGCTAAGAAGCGTGGAATGACTGTTGAGTTTGTTAATCCCAAGTACTCTTCTGTTTCATGCCCAAAATGCGGTCAAAGGATGGTTGAGGTTTCTCATCGTTGGTTTAAGTGTTCATGTGGTTATGAGAATGATCGTGACGTTATTGCTGTAGTTAATCTAAATGGGAGGGGGTCTCTGACCCTCTCGACTGCCCCTCAAATGAGGGATGTAAACCCGAACCGATGAGGGGAACTCTCGCTGGCGGAGAGGAAGTCACTTTAAGACTACTCTTTTAGATTTCCCCTCCCATCTAGGTAGACCATTTACGAACTGAATATCTGCATGAACAAATGCTACAGCTTGAATATCTGCAGCTATCTTCTTTCTCAACTCTTCAGACGGTTTATCCGTTTCAATTAGTACCTCGAACTTAGCAGGCTCCTTAGTAAATACCAACTGGTATTCCCTAATTTCTGGATATTTCATTAATACCTCGTTTATTGCTGTTGGATAAATCTTTACACCCTTGTAAAATACTACGTCATCCACCCTTCCTTTAATGATCCTGATGGTCGGGAAGGGAATATCGTCGTTGCTCTCCTCAAGTCTTGTTATATCCCTAGTCCTATACCTGATTAGGGGCATTCCTTCTCTGGTTAAGTGAGTTAATACCATCTCCCCTTCCTCTCCCTCTCCTACTCTTTCCCCCGTTTCAGGATCAATAATTTCCACGTAAAAGTGATCGGTCCATACGTGCATCTTCTCGTGGTTATCATGAGGGCATTCCTGAGCTACTCCGGGGCCTATGGCCTCGGTTAATCCGTATATCTCTCTCGCCCCGCCCCCGTGAGAAGTCAGTGCTAATTCCTTGTCTATACGTGTTAGCATCTCCGTAGTCATAGCTTCAGCCCCTGGTATAGCAATACGTAAATTCAGCTCCTTTTCGGGGTCTATCCCTGCCTCTTTTATCTTCTCAGCTACATACAACTCGTAAGAAGGGGTGCCAGTAATTACAGTGACCTTGAAATCCTTTAACGACTTTACTAATGCCTCCGTCCTGCCAGTCCCCCAAGGTATAACTTTAGCCCCGACTTTCTGTATTCCAATGTGAAGTCCTATTCCTCCAGTGAACAAACCGTAACCGTAGATATTGGCAACAACGTCATTTTTAGTAACTCCTGCAGCTCTTAACGACCTAGCGACCAAACTAGCCCATAACTCAATATCAGAAGATGTGTAAGCTCCTACCGTAGGTACACCGGTGGTTCCACTTGTCATATGCCATCCTACTAATTCTTCAAAAGGCACTGTTAGGAAATCTCCTCCATATGGATAAGCACTTCTCCTCAAATCGTCTTTAGTAGTAAAAGGAATCTTTACTAGGTCGTCTGGAGTCTTCAAATCGTCTGGTGTTAGCCCTCTCTCTTTCATCACCTTATGGTAATACGGGCTCTTCTCGTACACCCGTTTTATCATTCTTCTAAACCTGAAATTTTGTATTTCTTTTATCTCTTCCTTACTTAAAGCTCGGGGATCGGTTTCGTCATACGAGATCATGCTTTCACCTCACATAAAACCCGATGCCCGTCAGAAGTAAGGCTTACTTTAGCCCCCACCTTCGGAGCCCCTATTACCCAGCACATCAAATAAACCCCTTTTTCAGTCTTAGCAATACCAATTGTGTATCTGTCAAAGTTTTCAAAGCCCTGAGGTTTTTGTTCAACAACACTGTAAGTCATCAGTTCCCCAGATTTACCAACATCTACCCACTCCATATCTGAAACCATACATTTAGGACAGTCCCTTTGAGGAGGGAAATACAAGGTTCCGCACTTTTTACACCTAGTACCCAAAACCTCTCCTCTCTTAAGCCCCTCCCAGAACGGCTTATACAACTCTTCGGCAGGTAAGGTATATTTCATAATAAGAGGTATCCCGTCCATGACTCTCACCTACTGTAAATTCCAACGAAAGCGTAATGTCCCGTACCTCCGACGTTATGGGTTAAAGCTACGTAGTTCTTAAAGGAATGTTGAACGGGTCCTGCCTCTTCCCTCAACTGCTTAACTACCTCATACACCATTGCAACACCGGTAGCACCCAGGGGATGACCCTTAGCTTTCAATCCTCCGAACAAGTTAACTGCAACTTTACCATCCTTCTCAGTCTGTCCTTCCCTTAGAAGAACAGCTCCCTTCCCCTTTTCTACGAATCCCAAATCTTCATATGCCATAATCTCGGCAATTGTGAAACAGTCGTGAACCGTGGCGTATTCTATATCGTGAGGAGTATAACCGCTCATCTTATACGACATGTAAGCAGCGTCCTTAGCTGCCTTAAGCCCTACCCATTCACCCCTAGCTGCTATATAAGAAGTATCACTACTGTAACCCATTCCCCTTACCCATATAGGTGTGTCGATTTTCAATTCCCTTATTCTCTCTTCTGAGGCTATTATTGCAGCCGCTGCACCATCGCTTATTGGAGATGAGTCCAAAAGCTTTATGGGCCATGAAATAACCCTAGACTTCAGGACATCCTCAACGGTTATTCTGTTACGGAAATGGGCTTTTTCATTATAAGACGCGTACTTGTGAGCCTTCACGGCAGCTAAAGCCATATCTTCCTCAGTAGTCCCGAAAAGAGCCATATGCCTAGTCGCATACAAGGCATAATACGTCGGGAATGTAGTACCGTACATATGGAATTCCCAATAATAATTCCCTCCCCTGCCTCCTATTGCTAAAGACGTTGAAGTATCAACTTCAGTCATCTTATCTATTCCTATAACTAGCACTATGTCAGCCATTCCAGAAGCAACTGCGTTTACAGCCGTAAACATGGCTGAACTACCAGTTGCACAAGCTGCCTCGACTCTCAATGGAGATTTTCCGACAAGTCCACAATACTCTGACACTGGAGGAGCTGGGTATATTTCAGTACCCCTATAAGCTGTACTTCCTATTACTGTAAGTTGAATGTCCTGCTGTGTCAGACCTGCATCTTCAAAGGCCTCTTTTACAGCCTCCCATGCCAGTTCCCTAACAGTGACATCATTTCTTCTCCCAAACTTACTCATCCCAACGCCGATAACGCCGACTTTTCTGTTCACAAATTAAATGCTGTTTTAATTATTTAAATAGTTTGTTATCTCAATAATTTTCCTACAGCATATGTAAATGGAAAAATAGGTATATCAGTCTATTTCATTCTTCATTAAAAAACGGTATAATGTAAGTTAGAAATATAATTTAGCGGAGAGAAGAGATACCAATGGGTTCTGAAATACTCGTGGAGGATAGAGGGAAAGTCCTCTTAATAACTATGAACAGACCTGAGAAACTCAACGCAATGAACAAAGAATTAAGAGAGTATCTTATAAAGACGATAAGGGACTTTAATCGAAACCCGGAAAAGAGAGTCGCAGTAATCACCGGTGCAGGGAGGGCATTCAGTGTTGGTGCAGATCTATCGTCAATGAGCCAAGACCTAGCTGAGGATTTAAGAAACTCATTCCATGTAATCATAAAAGAGATTAGGTTTTCTCCGAAAATATTCATATCCGCCGTAAAAGGGGTTGCAGCAGGAGCCGGAATTAGCCTCGCATTGGCTACGGATATAAGATATACGACGAAGGAGACAAGATTTGTAACTGCTTTTCATAACATAGCCCTAGCACCTGACAGCGGAATGACGTTAATGCTCCTAAGAATGGCTGGAATAAAAGCTGAGAAGTACGCTTTACTGGGCGGGGAGTTCACTGGAGAAGAAGCTGAGAAAATGGGATTATTTCAAGTTGTCGAAGACCCGCTAGCTGAGGCGTTACGTGCTGCCGAAAAGATAGCAAACGGACAATTCAAGAGTTACTCCGCAAGTAAAAGGCTAATAAACAGAGTAATGTACTACGACTTGGAAGATTTCTTGGACTATGAAGCAGCTATGCAGGGGGCTCTAGGAAAGACCTACGACTTCTCGGAGGGAGTAAAGGCTTTTTTAGAAAAGAGACAGCCCCAGTTTAAAGGTGAGTGAGATGAACACAGTGTTATATGAGAAAGTAGGAGATATCGGGATTGTAAAGCTAAACAGACCAGAAAAACTAAACGCTATAAATATGGAAATGGTAGAGGATTTCGTTAAGGCGTTCGATCAGGCTGAGAAGGATAAGGTGAAGGCGGTTATTGTTACCGGAATTGGTAGAGCTTTTTGTGCTGGTGCAGATGTAGGTGAAATGCTAAACATGCCAATTGAGGAAGTAGCTAGGAAAGGTCACGCCCCAATGTGGGAAAGGTTGAGAACATTCAGGAAGCCCGTCATTGCTGCCTTAAACGGTGTTACTGCTGGTGGAGGGCTCGAGTTAGCTATGGCTTGCGACATAATAATTGCTGCCGAGAGTGCAACACTAGGCCAACCAGAGATCAACCTCGGTATTATACCTGGTGCTGGAGGTACTCAGAGGCTGACAAGAACTGTAGGGAAATACAAGGGGATGGAAATGGTTCTTACGGGTAAAATGATCTCGGCTTGGGAAGCATATAGAAGAGGTTTAGTAGTCAAAGTCGTCCCTGACGAAGCTTTATTGGACGAAGCTATGAGGTTAGCTAAGGATATAGCCTCAAGGTCTGGGTTCGCAGAAGAGCTAGCTAAGGAAGCAGTGAACAGAGCGTTAGAGACGACCTTAACCCAAGGGCTTGAGTTTGAGAGGAGACAGTTCTACGTAACGCTAGCCAGTGTTGATGGTAAAGAGGGGATGAGAGCATTCGTGGAAAAGAGGAAACCCAACTGGACGAGTTAACTAGTTTTTACCTTCACTTCTTCCCCATATATGCATATAAATGCATTTATAATGTATATAAATAGCATAATTTATGAGTATAAGAAGGCTCCAAAAAATAAAGGGCGGAAGTTATATTATTTCTATTCCCACGGATTGGGTAAAGAAAAACGGGTTGGATGTAAAGAGCGAACTTAAGGTTTATGAGACGGCAGACGGACTTAAGGTAAAACCGATCAAACAACCTAATGCCGAAAGGGATGTAGAAATAGACGACTTGGACACAACACTTTACCTGATCTCGGTTTTCTACATGCAGGGAGTGTCTAAGATCGTTGTGAAGTCTAAGGGCACCATGACACCGGAGATTAAAAAGGCATTGAAGGAGTTACAGCTAACACACCCAGGTTTGGAGGTTGTAGATGAAAGTTTTACCAGTGTTACCTTCAACGTAAATTTCACTGTAAGCACAGACTTAATGAACTTAGTTAAGTCTTACGTAGAAAAGGTAAAGAAAATATTAGCCGATTTATTATCCGTACTGGACTCAATAACTCCAGAACTAAAGGAGGACCTTATTTTCAGGTGTGATAGTCTAATTAAAGACTACAGAGGAATAATAAGGAACATTGCTGTAGGTGTCCAGCTTGATGACGAGTATAACTTCAACTTACCATCTAAAGACATAATCCTTTACGCGATATTCATAAGGGATATGGGCAGGTTCGTCTCCCACTTAAAGCAGTTCATAAGCTTAACCGACAAAGGAATTAGAAAGGAAAATGTGATAACAGTATCAGAGATGTTTTCTAAAGCTACAGAGATGTTTTTCACTGAAAAGCTTGACGATATAAAGTGGTTAAGGTGGAAGATGAACGAGTTAGAAAATAATTGTAATTTCTCGGAGCCTTGTAAAGAACTGGTGAGGATGGCTTCCTATTGTATAGCCATGATGGACGATGCTGTACATAAGACGGTGAGATTAATATGAATGAAAATTCATATAATTGATTTCCCTTAACATTTAATTTGAATAAAAAGTTTATATATATCGTTTTGTAACAGAAGATCAGTAGATGTGTAATGGCAGATAAGTATTTGAATTTAAATTTTGAAGAAGCTCCAGATTTCCCTCCTAATAATGTCTATCCTCCCACGTGGACTTTTGACAACGATAAAGCATGGCAACTCTACAGAAGGGCTAAAAAAGAACAGTGGGATGAGGAGGCGATTAACTGGCAGGAAGTAAAGGAGTGGGCAAGCGGTCTAGATAGAAAACAAAAGTTAGCCGTAGCTTATTGGTGGTCTTTACTTTCTACCTTTGATAACGCTACTCCCGTGTTCGCCTACGCTGTAGTTAAGTCTTTCGAACAGCACTTACCTACGCCGGTAAAGGGGATCCTAACTACGATCACTTATGACGAGAACAGACATAACGTTATGTGCGGGTTAGGAATAAATAGCGTTTTGCCCGGGTTCCCGTACGACTTCAAGCCTCAAGATGAACTAGAGAGAAAGGCAGTGCTAAACGTGTTATGGACTTGGTGGAACGGATCTAGGTATTGGAAGGCATACTTAGAGGCTTATCACAAGTACTCTTTTGACGTGCTATTCACATCATTTATGATGGGAGAAGCTGCAGCTACTACAGTGTTCTCTACCATGTCTAAGGGAGCTAAAATAAAGGCTTTCCAAGAACTTTTTAAGAACACAACAGTTGACGAGACTAGGCATTACGCATTTACCCATTTAATAATGTCTCAGAACGCCGAAAAAATGGACGATGAAAGGAAAAAGTTAGTGACTAAACAAGTTAGAGCCGGTTTCGTATTCCTTTCCTTAATAACTTATTTGCCTCCTAAAGACTTCTGGAAATTACCTCCATGGTTTAATGAAGTTCACTTGAAAATGGAAGACCTAGCTAGAGATGCGGGATTCTATATACCCACCTTGGAGGAAAAAGAAAACGCTTGGAAGACAGCAGTAGTGAGGGTAGGAGCGTCATTAAAGCATTACAACATAAAGATGCCCTCAATTCCCGAACTGGGGATAACGGGAGAAGAGGATATTCCTGACTTTGACGAAGGAGATATCATACCGGTGTTCTAAAGGTGAAGGTAGCGGTCATCGGATCGGGCGTAATGGGTAGTGGAATAGCTGAAGTTTTTGCCATCTATAGGAACGAAGTGCTCCTTTATGACAAGTACGAGGAAGCTATAAAGAAAGGTTTAACCAATATCAAGTGGTCGTTAGAGAAACTGTCCGAGAAAAGGAGAATAAATGAGACCCCCGAAAGCATTCTGACAAGGATCCGGATAATCAGAAGTCTAGAAGAGGTCAAGGGCTCTGAACTCGTAATCGAAGCAGTGCCCGAGGACTTCAACCTTAAGGTGAGTATATTTAAGGAGGTCGAGAAAAACGTAGATTACCCAACGATGATAGCTACGAACACAAGCAGTCTGCCTATAACAGAACTGTCGATGGCATTAAACAAAAGGGAGAGATTCTTGGGACTACACTTCTTTAACCCTCCAGTACTAATGGGTTTAGTAGAAGTGATAAAGGGAAACTATACATCGTCAGAAGTATTTGAGAAAGGAATAGAAATAGTAAAAAGTATAAAGAAGGAACCTATACCGGTTCGGAAAGACGTGATCGGTTTCGTAGTTAACAGAATACTCTTCAGGGTATTCACTTCAGCCTGCAAACTAGTGAGTGAGGGTAAGTATGCTGTTCAAGAGGTCGATAGTGCAGCTAAGTATACTCTAGGATTTCCCATGGGTATCTTTGAACTTCTAGACTACACCGGTATCGACACTAATTACCTTATAAGTAAGGAAGTTAAAAGTAGGGGATTTAATTTCGAATGCCCGTTAATAAATGATCTTTACACAAAGGGTTACTTGGGGACTAAAGTTAAGAAAGGGTTCTACGACTGGTCGGCTGGGAGACCTATAATACAAAAGACCAGTAGAGAGCCCTCACCATCTGAAATACTAGGTAACGCGATAGACGAGGCAGTTTGGCTGATTAAAAACAACGTATCGACTGAAGATGAAATAAATAAGGCTACAAAGTTGGGCTTAGGTTGGCCTAAAGGTATCCTAGAATACGCAAAAGAAATCAGCTACGTTTAGGACGTATCTTATTAACTTTTTCTTCTATTTCAACAATCGACATTATTCTAAGTATTTTTAATCCTATGTACTTCTTGTTAATTAGCTTTTTTATTCTCCTTATTTCGCCGCCTTAGTTACTCATGTTTTTAACGTATATTTCTTAACTTTAAGTTGTACTAGTAAATCCATATTTCTGATAATTGTGTTATTGGTAGAAAATAGCAGAAATTGGGAAAAACATTAACTTTAAGTCACTGTAAAGTATCCTAAAACAGTTTGATTGAAATAGTCAACAGCTTCTACCGTATAAACCCCAGGTTGGAAGAATGTGTAGTTTCCACCAGAAAATAAACTAGTGAAAAATGTATAGTTTCCACCAGATAATGAACTAGTAGAGTTTATTATCCAATACCCATTAATAGAAGTTGAAATTTCGTCATTTAAGGTAGTTTGTACTTTTCCGTTGTATATTAATTGTATCTGGTCACTTAACGGCAATAACTTATATTGTGCAACTGCATACATCATTGGGCAGAAGAAAATTATCCTCGGATTATAAAATAATAAAGGTTTAGCTAAAGATATATTAGAGATAGTATAATATCCTTTGAACACTTCTAATCCTACAAGAACATGCGAACCACAAGGATATGGTGACGGAAGATGAATAATGGTATTACTTACATTAATATAAACCGGATTTATTCCATCGTAAAATAGTTTTACTACAATTGCAATCCCTTTTCCAGGGCTTATTTTTGTTGTATTTAGCTTAAGATAAAGGGTAAAGTCTCCAGATGAAGATTGAACTATGCGTTGTTCATTAGAGTGAATATTATTGTAAGTGTAAAATAAAAAATAAGCAAACGTAAACGCCAAAATAATAGCAATCACTAAAATTGTATATATCAACCTCATTGCGATCTCCTCGAGTAATGTTTATTTAAATCTATTCCAACTACTGAATAATTCGCGGAAATAATTTATAGAGTGAATTATAATAATACTTCTGTTAATGTGATTTTCTAACGCTTTCTAAACAATCTTATTGGAAATTCTCTGAATCTTCCCGTTTAGGTAACGGTTTAATGGACACCTATCAATTCCTAGAACATGTTAGACGTAAATTAAGCCTTGTTTTCAATAACCCTCTCAACGTTTTAACCTTCTCTCGCTCATATAACATATTTGGCGTTAATTTTTAGCAGCCCGTATTGAAGAGGTTGGCAAGACTAAGCGGACCTATAATACTCTTAGGATATCTCCTAACGTGGTCTTACTTCATGCAGAAAGTGAACTGGAACGTTGATATCTTTCTTTATCTACCTCTTCTGGCAACCTTCTCACCGTGTTAGCTTTCTTAAACGCCAACATCGCGTTCTGGGCTACCATGGCTATAACAATGCCTGATTACACAAGGTTTGCTAAAAGCCAAGTAGCCCAAACTTTAGGACAAATACCCATGCCCTTCCTCATGTTATCTATCGCAGTTATGTCAACTATGACTACTGCTTCCTCCCTCAAGCTTTACGGACAACCTATCTGGGATCCAATAGTCCTTGTGACCTTACATATGTTACCTCCCCTAAACGTGTTTGTGCTTTTAGCCTTCATCTTAGCTACCTTTACGGTAAACGTATTCGCTAACGCTGTAGGCCCTGCTTACGATATAGCCAATACTTTCCCTAAGAAGTTGACGTGGTTTAAGGGATCTTTAGTCCTAATCGTTATAGGTCTAGCATTAGGAGCGTGGAGTTACTACGGTAACGTTTATAACTATATCGAGAATTGGTTGTTGACTTACGGTGGTTTGCTGGGAAGTGTAGAGGGAATAATAATATTCGATTACGCCTTGATAAGGAGGTTTAAGTTCGAACTATTGGACGTTTTCTTATCCAAGGGGCGGTTCAAGTACTGGAAGGGAGTAAACCCTGCTGCCGTAATAACATTCCTAGTTGTTTCCTCACTATTATACTTATCTTACCCGGGCGAGAATACGTTATTAAGTAACGCATGGGTGTTTTCTTTCTTAGCTTCAGGTCTTATTTATACACCACTGATGATACTGTGGGTAATTCCAAAATACCAGAAGGACTTAAACGGCTCATAACCGGTTACTACTCTTGTGTTACGAAAAAGATATTCAACATCTCTCAGAAAGATGACGATAGAAACAGTAAAGATATCCTATGAGTACGGAGGAGACGCCAAAAGAGACTTCAAAAGAGTAAAGCATTAGGGTAGCTAACAAATCGTTACGCATCAACAGAACAGTCAGTCCCGAAATCCCTGCTATTCCTATTGCGATAAGGTTAACGGAAGCTAGGAGGCGTGGGAAGAGAAGACCGGTATTGTAAGCTAGCTTAAATAGAGCAAGTGACAACATACCAGATATTACAGCAAAGGTCACATGAAGGTAGAGGAAGCCATCTGAGAAACTGACCTTGATTTTTCCAGCATCTGCAAGAGCCCTAGCTAGACCTAGAGAGAATGTTACAACGAGTAGTAGACTCGTCAAAAGGGATAGTTTATAAACGCTCTTTAGCATACTCAACCGCCTTCACCTTTACTTCTTCTAGATCTGCTTTAGCCCTTAGGAAACGTAGATTAGACATAACTTGAGACTTAACACTTTCGATTACTGAGAGCCAAGCTGTATCTAGCTCTTCGTTCCTTATTTTTACCTCCATTTCCTTAGCCAAAGACTTTACTCCTAAAAGACATTCAGAATTTACTGGACATCTTCCGCACCTATACGTTTCATTTTCAGCGTTATAATGGATAAGTTTCTTGTCTTGTGTTACGAATGCTATTCCTTCTGTAACTGAGAGACCATTATGTGAGGGCTTATAAGGTAACAGGACTTTAAAGGACAAAGCGTTGTCTATAAGTAAACCTAGAGCCCTTAGCTTATTCACGATAAAGTAAAAGTAACTTTTACTAATCTCATCCCATTTCTTGTCAGATGCTAAAACCCTTAAGTATGTCTCGTCTCCGAGTTTTACGAAGTCGTCATAATTGATAAATACTACATCATTTGTAAGAACTGGTCTATTTACATTAACAACTCGTAATAAACACATGAATTATAATTTTTAATATAATTAAAAATAACTGTATTCCTAATGACTTACATTAAGAGCATTAACAGAGTTAACATGACGTCAGGATAATGAATTAACAAGTGGTGTATGTATACGTAGCTTACATTTCAATTTAATTCTATCTCTTATTTGACCGCACCCTCTCTAGCATTCAGCTAACTCTTTAGCTCTCCTCAAAATTTTCAACCAGTCTTCCCAGTTGAGTCTTCCAGTCCTCGTATTCTGTGCACTCACGTGATAGCTAGCTAACACCTTATATTTTCCCACTTCGATCTCTTTACCGTGCTCGAAATCAGCTTTTACTCCCAATAATATTGACACACTATAAAACGCTATCCTACCTAAGGGGATAATGACCTTGAGATGCTTCAAAGAGTTAATTTCCTTTATTAACCAGTTTAACGAACATTTCTTTATTTCGTCATTAGTGGGTCTATTCTTGGGAGGAACACACTTCACAGCATTAGTCACGTATACGCATTTTAGTATAAGACCATCATCACGCGAAACACTTTCCGGTTTGTTGGCGAGACCTATTTCGTAAAGTCCCCTGACTACCCATTGCCCGGATTGGTCTCCAGTGAAAGCTCTCCCAGTCCTGTTACCACCATGGGCAGCAGGGGCAAGTCCTATAATAAGGATTCTAGCGTTTGGATCACCAAAGCCTGGGACAGGTTTTGCCCAGTAATTCCATAACTTAAACCGCGGTGGAGGGACTATGGACTGGGCGTAATTCATCAGTCTGGGACAGTGATTACAAGAAAAAAGAGAATCACCAACTAAGTTCATAAAAGACTTCAGGTATACAGTAAATTAAAGGTTATGGATTTTTCTTCCCTACTTTCGTCTAATGTCTCATATCCGCCAAGTGTTAAACTGAACGGGAACTAAATAATTTTTACGTATTCTCATCAAAACCTAATTTTTCATATTAACTATTGCCGATGATAGTAGACGCTTATAATCTATGACAGAATTGAAAAACCTTACTTTACTTTATTCCGTAAACGCGTACCAAGATTCTAACGGTTTCGAATATAAACGTTAAAGCGTTATACTTTTTCCTCTTTTTTACACCAATCAATATATATTGTAAAAAGACGATATGTAGGCATGGAAAGCGGTGCTAGAATTCTCCTTTCTAAGTTGAAGGAAATGGGCGTTGACAAGATATTCATGGTCTCGGGTACTGATTATGCTGCTTTCATCGAGGAAAAAGTAAGAGACCCGTCCTTGCCCGATTTTATAGTAGTACCCCACGAGATAACAGCGGCATCAGCTGCTCTAGGTTATTCTTTAGCGGGAAAAATAGGAGTCGTTGCACTCCATACACTGCCCGGAACAGCAAACGCATTGGGTATAATCATTAACGCTTACACTTCCCGTATCCCCCTTATAGTAATAGCCGGGAGAAGCCCTTACACGGAAGATGGGAGTACAGCTAGTAGGAATTTACGTATTCATTGGACTCAGGAAGCTAGGGATCAAGGTGAAGTCGTCAGACAGTGGGTTAAGTGGGACTTCGAGATAAGGCGTGCCGAGCAGGTGGAAAAAGCCGTAAACAGGGGTTTTCAGTTAGCGTTTAGCGAACCTACTGGGCCGGTTTACCTCATGATTCCCAGAGAGGTAAGTGTGGAAAAAACTGAGAGAAGGTACGAGAGACCTCTAGCTACTTTTTCCCCTGGTGTTAGGGAGGAGGATTTGGTCAAGGCTAAGAAGTTAATAGAGGAAAGCCGAAACCCCGTTATTGTCACATGGAGAGCTGGGAGGAAGAAAGAGTGGTTCGATAGCTTGAAGGCCTTTGCTGACGAGGTGGGTATCCCAGTTCTGAATTATGTAGGTGAAGTGGTAAATTATGAAGGTGAGATGGGAGTAGACTATTACGACCTATCTCAAGCCGACTTGGTCATAGTAGTTGAATCTGAGGTACCTTGGATCCCTAAAAAGGTGAAAGTCAAGGGAAAAGTAATAAGGGTCGACGTTGATCCCTCATATTCTTATATACCGTTTTATGGTTTCCCTTGCGACCTATGTGTACAGTCTACGGTATCAGAGTTCTTCTCTAAACTGAAGCTACCCGAAAAGAAGGAACTGAAAGAGAGGATTAAAGAACTCCATACTGAACAAGAAAAGAAGAAGGCAGAGGAGATTGAGAAGCTCAAAAAAATGAAGGTTGTTCATCCCAAGTTATTATCGTATTATGTGGGCAAGTTAGGCCTAGTCATATTTAACGAGTATCAATTTAATCCCAAATACGCACGCCTAGCTTTCGGACAATATTTCGCAGATCCAGGCTTCGGTCACTTAGGTTGGGCATTAGGGGGTGGTGTAGGTTATTCTATTGCTAGTGGAAGGAAAGTAGTAGTTACAACCGGTGATGGTGGTTTCATTTTCGGGGTTCCTGAGGCCTTTTATTACACAGTTACAACATATGGAGGTGATGTACTAGTAGTAATCTATGATAACGGGGGATGGTTAGCTAGTGCTGAGGCTGTAGACGAAGTATTTCCAGAGGGCTTAGCAAAGGCTAAAAAAATTTACCCTGGGGCAGATTTTAGAAGATATAACATAGGGGAGACTGTAAAAGGTTTTGGTGGATATTTTAAGTTAGTTGAGCGGCCTGAAGATATAGAGGATAGTTTAAAAGAAGCGTTAAAATACGAGTTATCCATAGTTCAAGTTATAGTTGAGAGAACTAGATAATAAATAATAACTTTTCTATTGTCTACGGAAATCTAGTTCTTAACTCTTTCTTTTTTAGGCATAAAAGAGTATTCTCTCGTAGAGCGTGTAAGTTTAGTAATATTCCTTAAGTACATAAATACATTAATTCTTGTAAGTGCATTTCTACAATTATAATTTTTTAAATGCTAGAAAAATATATGAGAACATTTTTCCTAAATTATAGTTAACGACAACGTTTGTGGTGCTTTCTAACCTAACAGACAAGGGAGCTGAAACAATAGTAGACAAGACAAAAAGAATAAAAGAGGTTAACGAAGAACTCAGCAAAGTGGGGGCCAAGGTTAAGGAGCAATATGTATTATTCGGTGATTATGATTTTGTTAACATAGTTGAGGTAGATAATATAGATGCGTTCTTGAAGGCATTGGTAGAGCTGAATAGTAGAGGTACAGTTAGAACTAAAACGTATTTAGCTATGCCTGTTGAACAAGCAATCCATGCAATAAAGACAACACCGTCGGTAGGGCACAAACACGAAAAGGATTAATATACTAGTTCTAGAGAGATAGAAGTTACTTCTTTTTTCTGATTTTTCTCCTTATTTTTAACTAAGAAGATTAAAAATTTTGATTAGAATTTTATTAACGTGAATACATAGAAGAATTAACGTCTTTTCTGTTAATACTCTCTTCTATTCTCAGGACCTTCCTGAATTGATCTATTAATACTAAAATGGTAATTATTGGAAGAACAAAATATGCGATTAACAGTATTTCTCCAGACACAGTGTTGTAGGCAAAGTTGGATAAAAAAGGAGTATAAAAGGCGATTAATGAAGGAAGAGAAAGACAACAAGTACTACCAGCTACTAGACCTAGTGTTATTACTAAAGCTATCTGCCTTACCACCTTAATATGGTTTTTAAATAATTCGATGATTTTTCCTACATTCGCCGAGACTATAATGGAGATTATTATCGCTGTTATAATTGAAAACGGGGTTAGAGACAAGTAATAAATCGGCGATATAAATAGATCTAGTGAAGGATCGAATAATAACGTAAAAGCGAGACCTATCGGATTTAACGGGAATGGAGTGTAAGTCACCAAGAATTGAGTATATGGGAATATCTCATCAAGTCCATATATAATAGATAATAACTTTTCTAACGACAGACTATACACGAAGAGATGGATAGGTAAATAAAGAGCCAAGGTTAACAATATTTTCTTTTTTCTCCAGCTCTTCTTGACGTAATTAAATACGCTTTTGGCTACTGTAACACTCAAAAATAGGACCAATAGCCACAGTAATGACGGCAGGACAATATATGCCACTAACGTATAGATCATAAAAGTATTTAATACTATTATTAAAATTAATAGTGATAAAAATGTAAAAATGAATATGTAAGAAAATCTCATAAATATCTCTAATTATTTCAACTATATAAAAACCCTAATATAAGGTTTCAAAATATATTTATCACGTTTAAATCCTTATACTATATTATTAAGTCAAGAGAAAACCAGTAAAGTTAAAAAATAAAAATATTTATTAATCTTTGAAATACTCCTTATATACTACAAAAGTTATTGCTAGTAATAAGATCATGCTTAAAGAAATGATTATTCCTAAATTGAACTGCAATTGTAGAGGTAAATAAGGAGAAAAATAAGGGTAGCTAAAAACTAGAAGTATGCCACCTGAAATTATTAGTAAGGGCATAGATACCTTAAAGTAATCTATCTCTCTACTCTCTTTTTGTACAGCCTCACGAAATCTAAGGCATAGAAAAATCAGACTGCCCATAAAGATTGCGAAAACGCCTCCCGCAGCTATGTATGTTATCTCAAATAACTGTTTCTCATATAGAGAAACCTGAGAGAAAGAAGATAATATGGATAAGTTGCCAAAATTACCTAAAGCCTCAAATATTAGGAACATGGTTATAACTGAAAGTAGCCAAAACACATAATCCTTTCCACTTAACTTTCCGCTCATATCTAACCACTCCCACTAGTAACAATTAACTCGCCAATCATTGTATAATGACCAGGTCCACAAAACTCGGCACAGTATATAGCGTAAACACCGGGCTTATCGACTATTATATATAGCGGATAATAATAACCCGGAATAGCCTCTAGCTTGTACCCCAATTGCACAATGTACATAGCATGGATTACGTCGGCTGACGTGAGGTTAAATATATAGGGCCTACCGGATT
>Ga0081529_129937_pt1 | contig 180618 bp, 199 predicted proteins | sample EchGeymetagenome_FD_71012 | JGI IMG/M metagenome (GOLD analysis project Ga0081529, IMG submission 71012) | Ferrous microbial mat and aquatic microbial communities from Echinus Geyser, Yellowstone National Park, USA - transect B T=78-80 C v2... ...
TTCATGTTAGGGAACTACGATGATATATTCAATAAGGTTCAAAAAGAACAAACGGAACTGAAGGCTAAAAATAGGGAACAAGTAAGGTATTTACAAATTTAAAAACCTAACCATTAAAGCTAAAAACGTTTTAAACTTTTTAATCTCTGTTAAAATAACTCCTTTTATGGAGAAATTAGATCTTAGGGGAAAACCATGCGAAGAATTTATTCTAGAAATTTCAAAATATTTGGTAGCTATGAAGGTAGGTGATAGCATATTAGTACTAACAGATAAAGATAGAGTTCTATGTACTCATCAACTTCTGAGAAATGCTCCTAGGTACCTTTTTAAAGCGGATGTAGTTGACGACTATGCTGAGATTACTATAAAAAGACTAAGATAGGAAACTATCTCATGTAACAGATTGAATCATTAACAACTCTTAAATTTGTACCCTTTTCTTGTAGTACAAGATCTATGAACTTACCATAATCTAATGCTATTCCCAACTCACTAAGTTTTACGCATCCTTCCTCTATCACTTTTTGCAAGATGAGATCATAATTATCATTAATCAAGTTAATAACATCAGCAATTTCATTCTTATGAGTTATTATACTGGACAAATCTTGAATTACTTGAAGCGAAGAAGATAACGTTTCTATTCTCTTACATATCGGCTTAGTGGAGTCATTTATTTCTTTTTCAAGCAAGTTAATAAGCTCGAATTCTTTATATCTACTTAATGAAGGTATCTCGTTCTTGATGTGTTCGTAATCCTCTTTAACTTTAGCTAACACACTAGAAGCTGTCTTTAAACCTTGCTCTAAGATTTCCCTACTTTTTATTATGAAGACAGCAAGTTTCTCGTCATTGAGCTTTATTATGTTCTTCAATAATTCTTGATTCATATGTAAATTAAGAGAATTAGATAATTGTAAAAACCTTAGCATCAGTTCTGTACATGTCTTGCAACTTTCTAAATTTTCTTTACTAAGTAGTATCTTTAGATACTTAATTGACATTTCTATATTAAGTCTTACATCAATTATTTCGTTCTCGTAGTTCTTGCCTAACAACAGTTCCAATGAACTACTTATACTTTCAATATATTTATATAACAAGTTCACATTTTCATTCATTCTCATCATTAATTTATTTATCCTAATAACTCCCTCATCATTAATTTTTATAGGCTCAGATAACTGTTCTATTTTATCTAACACAATACCATAATTTTTAATTTCATCTACAATTTCGTTATATCGTGATATTTGATCAAATAGATAATCGTTAATACTTCTTTCTAGCTCTAATCTTTTGGCGTTTAATTCTAGCTCAATATTTTGCAAAGTCTTTATATCAGATATATTTTCCAAGTTATTTGAAATGTCAGCAAAGAACTTATTATACTTCTGAATCAAAGGAGTTAGCTCTATATCATTAGTATCCTTTGCGAGTAATTTTATCTTTTCTAATATTCCTTTAAGATCGTCTATATTTTCATCGATTCTATTTCTCATCTCAACTACTTCTTTTTTAACGTAGAAATTAGCTTTAATCAGTGATACTATAGAAGGAATTATATTTAAAATCAAAGTTAATACTGAAACTAAGGTTATTACTTCTAAACTCTGATTATTTAGATAAAGAAAGATAGAAAGTGGTAAAAATCCAGTTAAGCTAAATAACTCTCTTATACTAAACAATATACCAGTAACCAGAACTAATATAATAGATACCAAGGGTAAATAACTATACAATATTAGGGTATAATGTAGAGTAATAGGTATTATTAGTAAAGGTAATGCAGATAAAATATTTACTATGATTTTACTATTTTTTTCAGCAATTCCAAAAGGTAAAAACAATAAAAAGAAGGGATTGTAGATTGATAAAAGTATTGAACTAGATACTATTATACCTCCTACAGAACTATATCTTAAAATGGAAAATAGAGGTATTATAAATACAAAAATTAACAACAGCAGTATTTCTATTAGATATTTAATTGAGTAGCTTTGAATCAGAGGATATAGTGCGACATTATATAGTACTTTATAAATCGCAGCACTGTCTATAATATATATTGATAAAAGTATTATAGAAAGAGGTTTATGAAAGAAAAACGAAATTACCGAGATAATCGCTATGGCAAAATATATATAATCGCTAGGCAAAAACGAAATAAAGATTTTGTATGATAGAATTGCGTTAATTACTGCTACTATTACTCTATTTATGTAATCATATATAGTTTCACTATTTGGCTCCGGGTTCTTTATAAACATGCTTAAGATAATATTATCTCTCAAAGATATATATGGTTTACTAGCTTTAGTAAGTTAAAGATATAAACGGTTCTTCATATCTATACCTATGACTCTCCAAATTCAGTTTAAAAAGTACGAATTGCCTCCATTACCCTATAAGGTAGATGCATTAGAACCATATATAAGTAAAGATATAATTGATGTACATTATAATGGGCATCATAAAGGCTATGTAAATGGAGCAAACTCACTCCTAGAAAGACTAGAAAAAGTAGTAAAAGGAGATTTGCAAGCTGGGCAGTACGATATTCAAGGCATTGTGCGTGGCCTTACGTTTAACATTAATGGGCACAAATTGCATGCCTTATATTGGGAAAATATGGCACCAAATGGGAAAGGTGGTGGAAAACCTGGTGGTGCACTAGCAGACTTAATAAATAAACAATATGGTAGTTTTGATAGGTTTAAGCAAGTATTTACTGAAACTGCTAATTCACTACCAGGAACTGGTTGGGCTGTTCTCTATTATGATACTGAGTCAAGCAATTTACAAATTATGACGTTCGAAAATCACTTCATGAATCATATAGCAGAAATACCTATAATATTAATATTAGATGAATTCGAGCACGCGTACTATCTTCAGTACAAGAACAAGAGAGCTGATTACGTTAATGCATGGTGGAATGTAGTAAATTGGGACGCAGCGGAAAAGAAGTTACAGAAATATTTAACGAAGTAATAGTTTTTTATCCATCATCGCATTTTTCTTAGTATGGTATCTGCAATTGTACTAGCTGGAGGTTATGCTACTAGACTTAGGCCCTTAAGTTTGACTAAGCCGAAAGCTCTTTTCCCTATTTTAAATAAACCTATTCTAGGTTATATTCTAGAAAGTCTTATGAATTCTGGTGTTGTTGATATATATTTATCATTAAGAGTAATGGCTGATAAGATAATTGACTACTTAAAGGATATTAATATGATAGATAAGGTTAAGATTGAAGTTGAAGATGAGCCTTTAGGTGATGCGGGTCCTTTAAAACTGATTTCTGAGAAGCATAATTTAGATGAGGATGTTCTAGTTATATATGGAGATATTTATAGTGAAATAGATGTGAAATCACTTCTAGATTTTTATTATAAAAAGAGTTGTGATGCTGTAATAGTAGGAACGGAGGTACAAGATCCTAGAAGATATGGCGTACTTTATACCGAAAATGACATATTAGTGGAATTAATAGAAAAACCTAAAAAACCCATAAGTAATTTAATTAATGGTGGAGTATATATTTTTAAAAAGGATCTATTCAAGTTAGTGGATACTCCATCTTCTATTAGTAAAGACTTCTTACCTAAGCTACTTAGAACCAAATGCATTGCGGTATATAAATATCATGGGATATGGGCGGATATAGGAATCCCTGACGACTATCTTAGGCTTAATTTTGAGGTACTAGTACAAAAATACCCTAAGGGCTATATTAATTCATCAGCTAAGGTTAGTGAGAAATCTACACTCATTCCTCCTTATTATATTGGTTCAAAAAATGTCATTGAAGATGACGTTTACATTGCGTCCAATACTATTTTGGGCAATGATGTGGAAGTAGGAAAAGGAACTTACATATCTGAGAGTATCCTAATGAATAAGGTGAAGGTTAAAGAGTATACATATATATCTGGGTCTATAATAGCTGACAAAACTAAGATAGGAAGATGGAATCATATACTAGATGGGTCTATTTTAGGCGAAGAGGTAATTACTAGTGATGGAGTGCTTATAAATCGACGCACGATAATCTTGCCTAATAAGGAAGTAAAGGAACATGTATATGATAAAGGTAAAATAATATTGTAAAGAGTGATAATTTGATCCTTAGGGAAGTTATTGAGGAATTATCATATCAGTTAAAGCAAAGGAAGATTATAAACGTATGTGTTAGCCCTACTTATACATCAGTAATGTTAGATGATCAATCCATGGGAATTTCGCATACTATAATAGATGGTGAGATAGAAGGTGCTGGTGAGATAATAGGAAAAAATGCATATAATGTTGTAATAAATAATCTGGATTCGAATTTACAAAGATCTTTATCTCTAGCAATTCTAAATGCTTTAGGAGATATAAATGATTTTACGCAAGGTGATCCTATTAATTTATACTCTGGAGGAAAGCTTTGCGTATTTGGTTTTTCACCACAATTATCATATAGTAATTTCGATAGCGTGATTGTTTACGATTTTATATCTATGGAAAATAAGAGGGTGGGTAGTACTGAAATAAGACCTTTCTCTTCATTATCTCATGAAGTATGCTCTACTGCACTCATTTTTGCATCTTCTCTAGTCAATAATACAATAGATAGGATTCTTAGTCAGATCTCAGCTAATCACCTAATTCTAACTGGCATTTCTTCGGTAGATGCACCGATTTCGCTTAAAAATCATGGATTTGAAGCCCTTGGCAAATTATTTCCAATAGAGAAATACCGAGTATTTCGAACGATATGTGAAGGGGGTAGTAGTAGGTTATTGAGTAAATATATGACAAGATATTTTAAAAAGTTGTAGGCTGTATTTCATCAACTTTTGAATAGCATTTCCCATTATAATATAGCATAGAATCTTGGCAACCATTATTCTTCACTATAGTAATTCTCGCATCTATAATATCAAGGTAACGATTAGCTTTTATACTATCGAAAAGTTTGAGATAAGCTATTGCCGCTCTTGCAATAACCTTAGGATTATCTAGAGAACCTCCTAACGCACTGCTTAATCCCTTGAGAGCTAAATTTTTGTATGTTTCATCACCAGTTATATTCCATAATCGTGAAAAGAATATGGAAGCTTCAGAGTTTGAAATTGGCTCTAAATAAGGTATTTTGGTTATATCATCAACTTCCTTTATGTCTCTAAAACCTTTTTCGTGTTGTAAATTATTCTTTATGTATTCTGCAATTTTTATAGAAAGATTAAGATAGTCTTCATTTAGTGTTCTTTCATATTCACTAACTAATGCGTTACCTGTTAAAGCTTCATCAAGTAAAATTCCCTTACTTTCTTTTCTCTTACTTCTATATACTTCACCGCTACCAGCATCTATAAAATCTATTAATGTTTGTACACTACTTATGCCGTAATTTACTAACATTGCAATGTTTGCAGAGTATTTCTCATCGATTTTTATTTCTCCTTTTCCTTCTAAAAGATATCTAGCTAAATCGTCAGAGTATTTTATTTTGTCTTTTATTTTAAGATATTCCTTATATACGTTAGTGTATGTAAAATAAACTTCTATCATTCTACTATCCGCTTCATGACCTTCAATTACTCTATTTACTGTCTCATATATTATACTAGGAGTGGGTTCTAAAGGCCCGGGGGTATATTCTTCTAGTTTTATACCTTTTATTACTTTTCTTTTATATTGATCCACTATCTCTCTCAGTTTGGTCTCAATAAATTTAAGATCTTTAGATTCTATTACCGCGATTAAATCTAGAGTAGGAGTAAGAATAGTAATTGTTGGTATTATTCCTCGTGTTAGTCTGATAGTATACGGAATGTATTCTAGTGCATCTACCTTTTTGCCTATATATTTTGAAAAAATTATTAACTCTTTTAGTTTTGAATAAATAATGTCACAGTCCTTGCAGTTTTCGTCGGTAAAAAATAGTAATATGGGCTTGTCGAAGAATTTAGCGTCATCAAGTATGCGTGAATTTAGTATCATCATTAACCGTAAGGCTTATTTACATATAAAACTTCTACTATCTATGAGTCGTCCTGCTACAAAATGGAAGTGTGTGTTATGTAATAATACAATATATTGGGATGAGTTATTCACTTATTTAAAAAATGGTGTTGCTCATTATACATGTTTGAGAGAGAAAGCAATCAGGAATGCTAAGATTGATAGCAAAGAATTAACTTTGCTTTTAGACTCTCTAGAGGAAGAATTAAAATCAATAGTTTCTTATAAGCAAAAGTTGTCATCACTACAAAATGAGGAGGCAAAAAAGACGCTAGATCAAATTGAAAAGGATGCAGAGAAGAACGCCGGGATTTTAACCAGATTAATTGAGAAGTTTAGCGATCTTTCTCAATAAATTACAATGATATTGATACGAAATTATTTTTATTAAAGTTACATGAATATTTTGGATCAAGTAAGTCTTCAATAGAGCCATGAACCATATTTCTTAAAAATGTAATGAGAGATAGTAGTATTTGATATGATCTCTGTTAAGTTAGTCTCATATACGAATGATGGGGAGAAAGTCATTGCTATTGCAGCTAAGATGAGTAGGAGTAGGAAGGGTTGGGATTATCATGAGAAGGAGATGAGCAATGACGAGGTCGAGATATGGATTAAGGACGCAATTCTCCATGGATACTGGAGTGTTCTTGAGCATTCTGTATACACGTTTTCGATAGAGGGCATTTCAAGAGTTGCATCCCATCAATTAGTGAGACATAGGATAGCCTCATATACACAAATGTCCCACCGTTTCGCTAAACCAGTTGATGATTATTATAAGCCGATAGTTCCGCCATCAGCTAAGAAAAGGGACAGAGAGTTCATAGAGAAAGCGTATAAGGAAGCTTATGACAACTACTTCAATCTTTTACAATCTGGTGTACCAGAAGAAGATGCTAGATATGTGCTACCAAATGGAGTAAACACTAATATTGTAGTGACAATGAACGCTAGGGAATTATATAACTTCTTCGCGTTAAGGCTTTGTAGTAGAGCTCAGTGGGAAATCCGTGCCATAGCATGGATGATGCTTGAGGAAGTTAAGAAAGTCCATCCATACTTGTTTAAATATGCTGGGCCAAATTGTATTATACATGAAAACTTCATAAGAAATGAAAACGAATCTATAACTTTAGAAGATATATTTAAAGATTACAAATTAGAGTTCATATCTCAAAGGTGTATTGAGGGAGTGTTGAGAGATGGGATTAAAAAATGCGTTATAAATTCGCGTTCAATATTACATAATATTAAATAACTTTCCTGTAGTATTGAACTTTTAACTGTAACTTTTTAACGAAGAGTATTTAAATGATCATCTTTTATATACACATGCGATGTCATTTACACAGGCTATTTTAGGATTTGGGATTCCCATTGTAGCTTTTCTGGCTGCTGGATACGGTCTTTACAAGTTCTTGCTGCTAATACTTCCATCGAAGCCTAACCCCTTAAAGGTTAGTCGATTTGAGGCAGGAAATATTCCAACGGGTTTAGGAAGACTTTGGTTCCCCTTACAATATTATGGTTATTTATTACTTTATGTTATCTTAGAGCCAATAATTGTATTATTACTTCCGATTGCATTCTCTGACTATTACACGACACTAGTAGCTTTCAGGGATTTGCTATTGATAATTGTGCTGTTTATTGTTTTGATGTATCCTGTTCTATATTACGCCATTAAACAAATTAATTTATTATATCAGTGGGAGATGAGAAGATGAGCGAAGCGTTAAAAAGTCTTATAAATGATTTACAGACTAAGTTTAAATGTCAAGCTAAAATTGAAAATGATAGACGAATAACTGTGATTGTGCCTGATAAGAAGATTATGAAAGATGTAGCAAATCACTTAAAAAATTTTGGGTTCGATCATGTTAAAGCAGTAACTGGCATAGATTATCCTGAGCAAGAGAAACTAGAGGTGGTTTATCATATATCTTCATACTCAAATTTGGATCTGGCCAAAATAATACTAGCCTTAAGAATAACAGTAACGTATAAAGATCCTTCTTTGCCTTCATTATATTCAATATTTGAAAGTGCTTGGACTGGAGAAAGGGAAACCTATGAGATGTTGGGGATTAGGTTTGAGGGTCATCCAGACCTTAGGAGATTTTTCTTGGATGAGGATTTTGAAGGAGTATATCCATTAAGAAAATCATTTAAGATTAAGTTGGAGGGGATTTTCGTTGACAAGCCAATCACAGAATGAAGCACAAGAACAACTACTAGCAGCTACTGGGATGTCTGTGGAGTTCATACCAGTTCAAGGGGAGCTTAATGTAGGTCCACAACATCCCGGTTCTGGTCATATGAGGATATTTGTAAAATTAAATGGAGATATCATAGAGGATGTAGACTTAGATGTCGGCTATGTTCATAGGACGGTGGAAAAACTTTCAGAAAATAGAAATTACATGCATCTTATACCTTTAGTAGAGAGGCCAGCAATTTTAGATTCTATACATATGAATTTAGGCTATATTATTGCGGTAGAAAAGATTTTAGGAGTTGACGTCCCAGAAAGGGCACAGTATTTGAGAAGTTTTGCAGCAGAGGTAAATAGGATAGCTAGCCACCTCTATGGATTAGGTATTTTGTCGATATTCCTAGGTCATTCTACTGGGTTTATGTGGGGTTTTGGAGATAGAGAAGTATGGGTTACCATATTGGAAGCATTAACGGGGGCAAGAGTTACTAATTCGTATGTAATACCGGGTGGAGTTAGAAGAGATATATCGCAAGAAATAAAAGATATGACCTTAAAAGCCATTTCATATCAGCGCAGAAGGCTAGAAGATTGGAAAAAAATCTTCTTTTACAATCCATCAATTAGAGCGAGGCTCGAAAATGTTGGAGTAATGAGTAAAGAAAACGCTATCAAGTGGGGTGCTGTTGGGCCTAATTTAAGAGCATCTGGAGTATACTATGATGTTCGAAAGATAGAACCGTATGGAGCTTATGATAAGTTAGACTTTGAGATTCCCGTATATAAAGAGGGAGATGGTCTAGCAAGAGGTTTAGTAAGATTAGAAGAAATCGAACAAAGTATGAGAATATTAGAGCAGATAATAAAGAATATACCAGAGGGTAATATTTTATCAGATAGGTTCTTTAAACAGATACCTCCTACTAGGCTTAAGAAGTATTGGGAAACATATAGACGTATTGTATTGCCAGGCTATTACGCTTCATTTAGACCACCTAAGGGTGAAGCTATATCTAGAGTTGAGGCTGGAAGAGGAGAGCTAGTATATTATGTAGTAAGTGATGGCTCTCCTAAACCTTATAGGTTAAGAATGATAACTCCCTCTTATAGGTCAATATATGTTTTTAAGGAATTATGTAAAGGTTCGCGATACGCCGATTTAGTTTCGATTTACGGTAGTTTAGATTATTTTCCTCCGGAGGCTGATAGGTAATGAGTGTTCTCTCCGCTTTACAATATTATTTCTTTTATCCTTCATTTTTCTTGACAGTAATATTTCCTGGACTAATATACACTCTAATTTTTCTTTTAGTCACTATATGGTTTGAAAGGAAAGCCGCTGCTATAGTTCAACTCAGGTATGGTCCTTATTATGCATCTAAAAGGATAGGAGGATTGCTCCAGTTATTTGCAGACGCTATAAAATTTGTCTTCTCGGAAATAATAGTTCCTAATGGAGTAAATCAAACACTCTATGCACTGTCCCCGGTCCTAGTTTTGATATTTGCGTTTTTGCCCATGTCTCTTATACCAATTTCCACTATTCCACCTCAAGGCTCTATTTTATCAGTGTACCATAGTATATTTTATGATAGCCAAATTCATCAAGGCGTTTTAGTTCCGTACCTTATCGAGTACAATTTGATAGGAATAATTGCATTGGAATCTCTATATCCAATCCTTGTCATATTCTTGGCATGGAATACTAACAATAGATTTGCTGTAGTAGGATCTATAAGGGAAGCTTATCTGTCAGTATCTTATGACGTTCTAATAATAATTTCCACACTTGCGTTAGCATTAGAGTACCATACACTTGATGTCGCTAAGATCGTGACTTCTGGAATACCAGGATTTATAGCTAATCCTATTGCGGCATTCGTTTTCTTAGTTGCAATGTTAATAGGTTCTTCAAGATTTCCTTTTGAAATAGTTGAAGCTGAAACTGAATTAGTTATAGGTCCTTACACTGAATATAGTGGTTTTCTATTTGTGTTAACCATGGCAAGTTCTTATATAGCGAATTTAGTTTATGCAATTCTTTTTGTGGACTTGTTTTTAGGTGGTTGGCTACCATTCACTGGATTTACTGGTGCAGTATTTACTGTTTTCAAAGCCGCAATAATAATATTTTTTGCTGTTTTTCTTAGAGCGGTTTATGGAAGGTATAGGATAGATCAAGCTCTAAGGGGGAGTTGGAAGTATTTCTTCCCTCTTGCCTTAGCTTCCTTAATATTAGGTGTGGTGGTGGGTTATTTATGGATAAGGTGAAAGAATATAAGAAAGAAAATATAGCAAGTCTATTTGCAGAACATATACAATCGATAGTTACGGGTATAAAGTATTTCGTAAAACCTCAGAGAATAACGCTGCAATACCCAGAGGATAGTCTTAGTCTTCCTACTGGTTATAGAGGAATGATTAGACTTTACAAAGATGTATGTATAGGCTGTACTTTATGTGCATTAATATGTCCAGCAGATGCTATGAAAATGGTAACGCAAAGTGGAAAGAAGTTCCCTCAAATAAATTATGGTAGGTGTGTCTTCTGTGGTTTCTGTGTAGACGTATGTCCAGTGGATGCGTTAAAAGAAACTAAAGTTCATGATCTCGTTTTTAATTCTAGAAAACAACTAATTTTTGACCCTGATAGATTTAACGTAGATGTAGATGAGGTTCCCCTAGAAAATAAGCCAGTGAGAAAAGTAAAAGCAGTAGTAGATGAGAAGAGGGGGATAAAATATGTACCTGCAGACGAGTGAAATAATACAATATACATTGTTTGCATTTTTTGGGACTATGGCTATAGCGTTTTCGATATACATTGTCAGAGCTAAGAATGTATTTTATGGTGCAGTAAGTCTAGCATTTCTAGGTTTAAGCATAGCTGCACTAATAGCGTTAGAAGCACCTTCAACTTATGGCATATACTCAGTGTTTCACATTCTTCTTTACGTGGGAGCGACTGTAACTTTCCTAGCTATTTCCTTAGTCATGTTTAAGGATCTAGAAGTTAGGATTCGTAGAGGATCATTAGGGATATTGGCCGGAGGAGCAGTAACTCTTCTATTCTTAATTACAATTTTTATATCTAATTTTAAAGTTTCTCCATCAACGTTGCAACCAATTAATTTCCAGATATTAGCTAATGATCTTTTAGAAAACTATTGGTTCCCATTGATTATACTTATCGTAGCTCTATTAACTACTTTAATTGAAGCAATAGCTTTAGCTAGGAGGGATTAGAAATGATGGATCTTGGTTTATTAGGTATCATAATATCTGGTCTCTTGATAGGTATAGGCATATATGGTCTATCCTCAACATCAAATATTATCCGAGTATTATTATCGTCCGAAATTATCTTAAATGCGTCAATTTTATTTGTTTTCTCCTATTCCAGTGTCGTAGGTATGGTCTACAAGCCTGTAATATTTTCCCTTTTCGCAATAGGTATGGCCTTAACAGAAGTTGTAGTCGCGTTCGCAGCTGTTCTCTTGTATTATAGACAAAAAGATAAACTGGAGGTGGAATAAAATGATTTATTTCTCTTTTATATTATTGGTAATTTCATTTATATTGGCAGTCTCAATATTTTTTATTAGATCAAGAATAGCTTCATTTATTGTAAGCCTACTGTCGATAGCTATAAACGTTCCATTTTTATTTTTAAAAGGTAGGTATGAATACATTTTTGTCTCAAAATATATAGAAGATTTTGGAATAGTTATAAACAATCTCAATTATCCATTTATAATAACTATTCTAATAGTTACATTGCTAACTACTATATACTCCTTAAGATACATGGAACATAAGTTCAAGGAAGAAAACAAACATAATTGGGGTCTTTACTACGCTTTATACACTTTATTTGGTCTTTCCATGCTGTATACTGTACTATCAACTAATCTATTGGAGCTATACATATTTTTGGAGATTTCACTAATCTCGTCATTTTTGCTAATAGCACTTTACGGGTATGGTGATAGACGTAGGATAAGCCTTATGTATTTCATTTGGACGCATATTGGTACAATACTGCTTTTGGCTTCAATTATAATAATAGGTCTTACTTCAGATTCTATGAATATTTATACGGATGCCTATACTTTTGTGAATTATTCCACGATACCTTACTCTATTTTGGTATTTATAATAGCAGTTATTGGAATGTTTATAAAAGGTGCTCAAGCTGGTTTTAATATATGGTTACCTTATGCTCATGGTGAAGCTCCAACTCCTATTTCAGTACTATTAAGTCCAAATATGGTGGGTTTAGGAATATTCGTAGTTATCATTTACTATTATCTATTCCCTACTATGTCCTTCATAGCCCCTATATTTATAGCATGGGCCCTCATAACAATGATTTACGGCGGAATTAACGCGTTGGCCCAAAAAGACTTCAAGAGATTCTTAGCGTATTCAAGTGTTTCTCAAATGGGTTATATGCTATTAGGTGCTTCCATCGCCTTTTTAGGAGGACTATCGACTTCTATTATCTCATTACCTTTAGGAATATTGGCAAGTATCCTAATCTATGTTTCTCATGGATTCGGAAAAGCTATCCTATTCATGAGTGCTGGTGCATCAATAACTGAACTAAATGAAAGGAATATTGAAAAATTAGGTGGACTTTATCTATCTTCCCCTCTTCATTCCACGATGGCGTTTATAGGTACTTTAAATCTCCTAGGTCTACCTCCAACAATTGGTTTGATAAGTGAAGCGTTATTAATATTTTCGGTAGGTACGATATTAGATAAGATAGGATTAGCAGGGTTTATAATAATAGTAGCCTTTATAATGATTGCAATAGGTACTTCTTCAGCGTATATAGGTTACTTATTCAAGACTGTTTATGCTGGCAAAAAGGAAAATAAGAATCTTGACAATCTAAAAGAGTACTCAATCCCAATGCTATTGATTGGAGTAGTTAGTATAATTACCTTCTTTATTCCTCAGTACATATCTCCGTCTTTAACATTTACATTATTGTTTTCAAATTCCATAATTTTACCACTAGTAGCATTCTTACCTGTTATAGGTTCATTAATTGCACTAATAACTCCGAAGTCATTAAATCAAGATTTGAGAGGAGCAATAGTGGTGTTGACAATAGGTATTTCAATGGTCTTATCCGCGTTATTGCTAGTTAGTAATTTAGGGCAACCGTTATTCGGGCATCCCCAATTATCATACTCATTTGGTTATTTACAATTTAGTGCGAACTTGCTTCAATCTATTTTATCCCTTTTCGTGTCTTCACTATCATTCTTTATAGCATTATATAGCATAGGGTATATGAGAGAGGATAACGTTTTAAGAAGATACTGGGGGTTCTTTGGGCTTTTCGTAACGTCAATGCTATCTGTTGTGTTAGCTAATAATGTTCTACTGTTTATTGCGGGATGGGAGGGAACTAGCCTAGCCTCCTATGGTCTAATTAGCTATTGGTTAGATGACAATGAAAGAAATGTAGTTGGAGATTTTGGAAGAAGAATATTTGGAATTGAAAACATTTCCAAACCAACAACTAGTGGGATCAGAGCTTTAATTTTCACTCGTGTAGGTGATGTTGGCTTGTTAGCAGTATTAGGTTATTTGCTTTCACTATCAAGTTACAATTATATCTTGTATCCTATGTCAAATATATTATCTACAGTATTTTCTGCATTATCTACTGTAGCTTCACGTCCAGAAGGGTGGTTAATATTGCTAGTATTCTTTTTAGGGGGGCTTGCTAAGAGCGCACAATTTCCTTTCACTCAATGGCTATTAACCGCTATGACTGGTCCAACGCCAGTCAGTGCTCTAATACATGCAGCTACCATGGTTAATTTAGGAGCCATCCTTACATTCTTTACTTATCAATTTATATCCATAAATACAAACACTTATTTATTCTTCGCAATAATGGTGGGAATAACGTTATTTACTGCATTATATACAAGTGTTAATGCTCTAGCATCAAATGAACAAAAGGTAATTTTAGCTTATTCTACTGCAGATCAAATATCGCTTATGATATTCTCATCTTCTTTAGGTGCTTTACTTGGAAACGTAGGTTTGGGAATAATAGTAGGACTTATACAAATGCTTGCACATGGAATCTATAAGGCATCTCTCTTCATGAACGCTGGTTCCGTAATACATTATACAGAAAGTAGGTATGTAGCTTCGAAACCATTATTATATAAGGAGATTCCTTCTGTGTTTGTTTTACAACTAATTGCTGCGCTAAACCTAGCTAATTTGCCACCTTTAATAGGATTTTGGGCCCACAATATCATAGGCAATTTAGTTAGTAGTGCTTCATCTACTATATTTTACTTGTATATAATTCTTGAATTCCTAGGCGCAATATATATATTAAGATATATTGCTAGAACGTTCTTATGGAAAGGTGAGGAACATGATACTCATGAACATGGGCACCTGAGTACTTTGATGGTTATAAGCCCTGGATTATTAATATTAGCATCAATCATACTAGGCATACTTTACTTTAATCTGGCGACTTTCTTCAATGTTATACAACTTTCAGATATAGATTTTATTAGTTTAATATTATCTGTAATAGGTTGGATAATCGCTTTTGCCGTATATACTAGACGTTTAGACTTAAGTTCTATAATGCCTCTAATAGATTTTGCCTACTATGGTTGGTATGTAAATCCAGGTTTTGACAAATTTGGGTATATCTTCAAAGGTTTCGCCAATGCTTTATTCAATAACTTTGAGAGAGGGGTTATCGATATAGGGCTAAATGAGAGACTACCTAAATCTGTGATAAACTTTGGCTCGAGAATCTATAACGTGGTAGAGGACCACATCCTTGGGGACTATATTATGTTATATGCATGGGGTATAGTTTTACTTTTAATTATTGTTTTAGTTCTATTCGGGGTGATTGGATAATGAACTTGGATTATTATTTACCAATTTTAATACCATCAATTTTAATTTTATTTTCTTCAATCTCCGCATTATTTATAGATAATGGTGTTAATGAAAGTAGGTTTAGATTATCGCTGATACTTTCCGAAGTACTTGTAGGGGTTAGCCTAGTGTTTTTAATTTACTCTTGGGTGGCTGGTATCGTGAACTATACATTATTTTCTAAGTCTTTATTTATAGATGTACCTGGCTATTTCTTCTCAATAACTATTTTTAGCGTAGGTTTACTTGCGATTTTATTGAGCAAAGATCATATAATATCTTGGTCTACACGCTCCTCTATGTTATCATTAATGTTACTATCCTTACTAGGTTTATTTTATATGTCCTTTGCTAACAATATTATTATTATTCTCACTACTTGGGCAATATCATCTGCTGCAAGTTATGCAATAGCTATGCTTAGAAAGGACTATAAGTCAGTTAACGCTGGTATTAAATATCTTATTATGGGACTATTGTCAAGCTCGATTATGATAATTGGTTTTGCTTCGTATTTAGTTTCAACTGGTTCACTACTATTTACCACGTCTGTACTTTATCCAAATCTCTTCCTTTTCTCTATATCTTTCATTTCAATAGCATTTCTATTCAAGATGGGAGCTTTTCCATTTCAAGCTTGGTTACCAGATGTTTACACAGATGCTGATAGAATATCAGTAGCGTTCATTTCAAGCGTTGGTAAGCTTGTAGGTATAATTCCTTTATTTAGAGTAGTATATCTCTCAGATCCTAACATAGTAGAGGTAGTTATATTCATAGTTATTTCGATAGGTAGTATGCTAGTTGGAAATATAACAGCTTTTTCAAGAAGAGATATTGCAGCAGTACTTTCATTTAGTTCAATAACTCAAGTTGGATATATCTTAATAGGTTTTGCGATGTTCACGATATCTCCAGCTATAGCTATTGTCGGTATTCTAGTGCAGTCTCTTGCATACGGAATAGCACAAGTAGGTCTATTCGGTATAGTGAGTCACGTAGAGAAAATATCTGGGACTTCTGATATTTCTGGGCTTAGAGGTATATCATCTCAAGATAAGCCATTAGCTTTTGCCATAGTAATTCTTATACTAAGTTTACTTGGGATACCACCGCTTTTTGGATTTTGGGGTAAGTTATTCTTATTCGAAAGTTCATTTACATATCCTTGGCTTACCATAATTGCTGTCCTCAATAGTGCGATATCTGCTGGATATTACGTTCCTATAGTTAGAGAAGTATTTAGAGAAGGAGAGTTTGAGATTACAAAAAGCTCAGAAAGAGAAATTGCAGTAGTCTCGGCAATTTTAAGTATAATATTAGGTATAGTTATTCCAATTGTATTCCAGATTTTGGTGAGTCAGATTGGTTAAGATTGCGTTAATTGGAGTAGGTAATGTGGCCTCTGCATTAGTACAAGCTATAGAACTAGCTAAAAACGGCAAGGAAATATATGGAATATTGGATCTTCCCATAAAGCCATATGACATAGATGTAGTAGCTGCTTTTGATATCGATAAGAGGAAGGTAAATAGGAAGCTTAGGGAGGCAATATTTATCAAACCAAATGTTGTTGATAAGTATGTGGATGTTAGGAGCGATGTAATTGTAATGAGAGGTCCTACTCTAGATGGAAGAGTTGGGGTTCTTTCGAACATTATTGAAGAATCTGAAGAGAAACAGGTTAATGTAGTTGATATCTTAAAGAAAGAGAAAGTAGATGTAGTATTAAATCTATTACCTACTGGAGCAGTAAATGCGAGCAGTTTTTATGCTAAGGCTTCATTAGAGGCTGGTTCTTCTCTTATAAATTCCACTCCTTCTCCAACTGCAAAGGAATTTAAAGATCAATTTAAGGAGAAAGGTCTTGTAATCCTAGGGGATGATTTATTAAGTCAAATAGGGGGAACTATCACACACGCTGGAATAATAGAATTTTTAAAAAATAGAGGTGTAAGGGTTTTAAAGTCTTATCAGATAGACATTGCTGGATCTACTGAAGCATTAGTTACGTTAGAAGATTGGAGAAAAGATCTTAAAAAAAGTATAAAGTCATCTCTTATCTCTTCGTACGCCAACGGGGCTGAGGTTGTAGCTGGAACATCTGATTATGTGGAATTTCTAAAAGATAGAAGAGTAAGTTATATGGTAATTGAAGGCTTATATGGAATAGGGATCCCAGTAAGAATTGATATTTCTCTGAAGACATATGATTCTTTTAACGCAGTTGCTCCTTTAATGGATCTAATAAGAATTGCCAAACTCCTAACTCAACACGGTTATAGTGGTGCTGTAAAAGAGGTTTGTTACTATTACTTTAAGGATCCTCCAGAAAAGGCTAAGAGTATTATGGATGCTAAAAAATCATTGGATTCTCTTTTGAATAAGCTTTTAGGATAGAATCTTTACTCTTTTTTAATGGTAAAAGACTGAAATAGGCTTCGTCATTTATGGTTAGGTGATGTGAGAACCCCGGACTGATAAATGATGTACGCGTGTGAGGGCTGATCATATTTCAATTACCTCTGAGTTTTCAAGTACTTTCTCGTAATCAATGTTTAGATTCTCCTCATCCTTTAGTACTTCATCAAGTTCTACAGACGTCCTAGCTTTAGTTGATATTGCACAATATTCTGGGAGTTTTATTGAATATTCATAGGTTCCAATTTTCCTTGCAAGTTCGACAATCTCTTCTTTATCAAATCCAATTAAAGGTCTAAAAATTGGATATTTTATCCCGTATTCAGTTACGTATAAATTAGTCATGGTTTGTGATGAGACTTGTGACAGAGATTCCCCTGTGGTTATAGATTTAGCGTTTGCCTTATCACATAACCTTTCAGCTACCTTATACATTACTCGCTTTAACATGACTACACGATTTCTTTTCTCAATCTGCGATAATTTAATTAACACGTCTGTGCCATTTACGATAAATAGTTTTAATTTATGTCCTCCGCTCCATTTTCTAAGGACACTTAATTCTTCCAATACAAACTTCCTATGTACACTTCCTCCTAAATTGAAGTTTAAAATAACGGGAATTGAACCTCTTTTCATCATCATCCATGTGGCTACGGGCGAATCAATTCCTCCGGAAAACAACACAACGGTCTTTCCAGCTACTCCAACAGGCAACCCCCTAGGGCCCTTAATAATTTTATAATAAAAATACGCTACATCATTCCTAATTTCTATGAATACCTCAACTTCAGGATTCTCTAGATTAACTCCTCTGGAAAATGGATATAAAGCTTCACCAACTTTCCGTTGTACATCTAGACTGGTAAAATTATGAGAACCTATTCTTTTAGCTCTTACAGAAAAAATCTTACCTTTGACTATTTCAGCAAAGACTTCCTTAGCTTTGTTAATAATATCTTCTAAATTATTATTGTAAGATTTAATCGACATAACTGGTGAAAAGGAGGCTATTCCAAATACCTTACTAAGCTCCTCTATGTTCTTATTGTTATCGTTAACTTCTAAAAATAATACGCCTTGCGATCTCCATATTTTCCCTTCTTTTATAACACTTCTTATATTATTGGCTAGCGTGTGCTCAAAATTTCTTCTGGATCTGGGAGATTTTAGCGCAATTTCACCCGATGGTCTTATGATGATTAACATTATTCTTCACTCTCATGTAGTGTAAATATAGCTGTACCGTATGTCTACAAAATTTTTGTCCACATTCACACTCAGAATCAACAATTTTAAACTCGTTAATTTTTATTTTTACCTTATAGTGACCAGCAGCACATCTAGCACCTACAAGACCTTCTACGATATTATTATTGATGGACGTGATAATTATCATAATAGAAAAAGGGGAATGTGAAGAAAAAAGATTATTCTTTCTACGAAAAGGCTTATGCTTTAAATACTTAACCCCAGTATGGAGTAGATGTTGAGGTTGTAGTAGTTGAAGAAGAGGACGAACTCATCGATGTACTTGATGAATAGGATATCTCTGGCACTGTCAATATCCAAGGTACTGGTTTAAAGAATGTTAAGTTAACCACTACGCCGTTTCCTACTATTATTGGATCCTTAAATATGTAGCCCTTAGCTCCCCATGTCCACATCGATACATTCTGGCTGGGCGTGAATATTACAGTTATAAATGGATTAGCTAGGCCAGTGACCGAGTTTATTGATGAATAACTAAATGTCACATTTCCGTTTATAGCATAAGCGAAAGCTAATATTGGCACTTGCCCATTTGGTGCTGTTCCTCCATTTGCTGGATTGTAGAATACTACTGAGAAGTTAAATATGGTCAAGTTACCATTAGGTGTTACTATCTTAGTGTTTGGCTGTATTGCAACTATCATGTTACCAGCTACTGCTACTCCTCCTTGTGTACCATTTATTTCGTAGCTATATACGTTAACTGGAGTTAGTCCATACGCGCTACCTACACTCACTTGTACTGGTTTAGGTGTTTGTGCAACTGGAGTTGGTGCTGATTCAAATATCCATATAACTGGTTTGAAGAATTGTGTGTTAATCATTACACCATTTCCATACAACCAGTGATCTACAAACTTGTAGCTTCCACCTATGTATGCAGTACCATTAAATGTTCCACCAAACCAAGTCCATGAAGTCCAAGTACTTGGAGCTCCCCATACAACTGTTATCGGTGGTTGCGCTACAACTTTTCCATTACTCATTGTTACTAATGAAATACCCGGTGTTATCTGATTATTTACAGCAAAGGCGAACGCATAAAGTGGTGTTAAGTTTAATGCAGTAGGAGGTGAATATATAGCTTCTAGGCTAAAGGTTACTAATGAGAAATTATATACAGATAACATTGTACCATTAGCTAATGCTGCATAAGTATTTGGTTTCACTATTACTATAATATTGCCAACTTGCAATGTATATCCTTGGCCGCTAGTAGCGTTTACAGTAACAGTTTCTTCTCCATTAACTTTCATAATTGGCTCGTTTAAGTTATAATAAATTGTGTCAGATAATGCATTAACTTCAGTTGAGTTCCATACTTCCTTGGTTATTTGCCAGCTAGCTGTAGTGGTATTGTAAACGAAATATGCGGTTATTGCAACATGCAGATCATATATCATTGGGAAGTTAGGTTCACCTTGATTTACAAATCCATAGAATACTGTGTCGTTAGCTATAACTTCAGCAGTTGCATTTGATGGAGATAAATACACTTTAACTGTTGGTGGAATAGCTGTTCCGTTGGGTAAAAGATTTTGCACATATGTTAAGGCAAAGATGAAGTATTGGTCCCAAGTGTTGAAAACGTTTGCTATACTAGAAACTCCAGTATAAGTTCCCGCTTTAAATACTGGAGGTAATTGTCCAATTAACACTAATTGTGCATTTGGAGCGAAGTACTTTGCTATCGTATTACCTGGAAATTCCGCTCCTAATGCGTTCATCTGTGACAAGAATTCATCAAGTACTTGATTTGCTTGTATTGAGTGTTGAGATGGATATCCTGCAATTACAGTTGATGGAGGTACCTCATTCCCTTTCCACATTAGTTCAGTAATTTCCGGAACTCCGTGAATGTACTGTACTATTATAGTATTGCTAGCATTAAAGACTTGTAAGTATACTGGATCTGCGGTGGGTGCTACAAAGTATTGCACAACGTCAGTTACATTGAACGTGTTTCCATTAATTTGGGTTACAGTGGGTAATGCAGTGGTGTAGAAGTATACTGTCTCATATGTTCCGAAGAAGTTAGCTAGCCAAGTTGTATTAAATTTAGTTAAGTTGTATGTTCCGGCAAACGGCTGGCCCATTATGTATGCAGTAAAGTTAGTTGCTAATAAAGGAACAACATCTGATGGAGATTCTATCGCAATGCCATCATAGAATTGTAATACTGTAGATAGAGCTGCGCCAGGTTTATATCCCGAAATGTTTAATTTACTGATTTGTTGTAACATTTGTTCATATAAGGTCTTATAATAAGAATAGTTTGTTTCTGCTTGCATATATAGGGTGTAATTATTCTGAGCCTCTGCTAGTACTGCATTATACATACCTTCTAGTACTTTGTACTGGGAAGCTAGTTGTGAATATGTCTGATTTAATTTAGTATAGTTTCCTTGTAATGCCATGTATTGACTATTTTCGCTCTGATACTCATTATATGCGTTAATGTATCTCGAGTTTGCTACTGAATATTCATAAAAACCTACAGCTGCTATTACAATTAAAACTACTGCTACTATAGAGAATGCAATAGTTTTCATATCTGCCATTTTGGATCGAGAAGAAAGTTGAAACTTATTTAAAAAGTTTTTACCCAAATCTAGTTACTTGCATTTGAAATTAACTTCTTAATTGCGGTTAAACCTAGGTTGTAATCTTGAGATTTTTGTATATTATGGCTCCAAGTGAAATCGAGGATAATAGAGTTAATATTGCTGAGTTTATTTCTATATCTCCAATACTAACCAAAGAAGGTATTAGAAATCCGCTTAATGAGGCTAGGTTCATGCTAGGCCCTATTTTCGTTACTTCAACTTTCATTGATCTAATTATAATAGGTAATAACGAATTAAGACCCAATCCCAATACGGTAAAAGGTATGAATATCCATACTTTAAGCATAATAAATGATGCAAATCCCAAAATTCCTATAATTAGAGAACTCAGCAGTGATGTAATTCTAATGTTTCTGATAGCTGGTAGAATTATATATGCTATAAATGAAATGGAATACGCGATTATAGTTTCCTCTATTGCATTACTTTCTCCTAATAGTGATGGAGTTAGCTGTAATATATATGCTGGTTCAAATCCAAGTAAAAATATTAACAATGCTTTCCACGAGAACACCATACCTATATTTCCTGGATAGGAGAATAATCTCTTATCAGTACTAGATCTCTTGATTAGAAAGAAAAATACTAGTGAAAAAGAGCTTGCTATAAGTATCATTTTTCCCACTAGGAATGATATGAGTGCGGCCAGTATCCATCCTAATGCCCATCCGCCCATCGTCATTCCTACAATTATTTTGCTCCTACTCTGAGTTGCAAGTTCTACTGCTGCTGATGTAGCTAAACCGAATAGAATTCCCGTTGCTACCCTTAATGGAATTAGTACAAGGGTATTTGAAGCCATAAAGAATTCCACTATATCCAAAATAGCCATATTTCCCAACGAGAGATAAGTTATTCTCTCAATGTCCATTTTTGTCATTAGAAAAGGATATGTTATTGGGGTTATCGCTCTTCCTATGAATGGAGCACCTATTAATAGGAACTCCACTAAGCCAGTATAATCTGTATATTGTAGATAAAAAATGAAATTGATAAGGAAGTAGGAAGATAATGTAAAGCTTAATACTGGTAGTATGGTAGTTTTCCTCAACGGTATTTTTATACCTAACATTTCAATCAAGATATATACTTTTCAGTTTGAATTTAAAATTAAGCATCATGTAAGTATAATCTACTTATACTTTTCACTATCAATAATTATTATAATGATAGTTTTATATAATTATTACATGCTATCGAAGTTCTTTATTACTGATAGAGAAATTCATTATATTATGTGAAGATTTTTATAGCAGAAGCTGACTTCCTATTCGCCCTAAAGAGCAAAGTTTTCAGTTATAAACACATTATGATAATGTGCGGACCCGGCGGGATTCGAACCCGCGACCACCGGCTTTCTTCCGAAAGTTAGGAGGCCGGCGCTCTATCCTGGCTGAGCTACGGGTCCAATTATTAGATTACTATAATCCCATTAAAGTTTTTCTTCAAGATTAACAATCCAAGGTCCCTTAAGTATCTTAAATCCGCTTTCGAAAAATATATTGTTTAAGATAGTGGAAATTTTTTGTGACTTAAACAAGATTACGAAATCGTTACTATAAACAGCTTTATTTGAAATTATTATCTCTTTATCAGCCTTGTTAACAGTTCTTATTTCTATACCTTTTTTCCTTAATCTGCTTGCTATCTCGCCACTGTTACTCAACTGTTTATCAAGTATTATCTCGCATTTTATTCTATGTTTCTCGCAATATTCAGAAATTAGCATTAATGTATCGGATATTATCTCACTAGATTTATGTCTTCCTAAGCCTAGATCTCTAAAGAAACCATCATCACATAGGTATAACTCCTCATTATTTATCGCAGAAATTAGTGTTAAAGCCAAATTATATCCATCTAGAATAACTTCTCTTTCTTCATTGTTTATTTTTCCTTTAATTATTTCTATTTCCTTATTGGAATGTACGCAACGATATAGTAAGAGTCGTTCTAAGCTAGATAAGTTATATCTAGCAGCTATTACATCAAGGATAACCTTTCTGGAATAATCTCTGTTTAAAAAATATTTATAATCTGTGTAAGCTTCCCTAAAAACATCTGTGAAATACATAATATTCTCTTATAGTGATTTTATCACTATCTCTATTATTTCTTCTTTACTCTTTTTACTATTTAGAATTACGTTTGCAAATGTGCCTTTTCCTCCTCCTTTTCCTCCTCCCTTTAGTAATTCTTCTACTATCTTATCTACTCTCATGTTTTTAGATGTGGCAATTTGTAATCTATTATCTGAGATGGATATTGCAATAGTATTATCTGTGGAAGTTAATTTCCTTAGTATCTCCTTGTTTTCCTCTTCATCACCTAATCCCTCTATGATGTATATTTTATTACCGTTGATTTCGTAAGGCTTTAGATTATTTAGTAATTCAGTTTCAATTATTCTTCTATATTGGATTATTAAATTATTTTTCTCCTCAATTTCATTAAGTATTCTTCTTAATCTACTGGTTAGTTGATCTGGAGAAGTACCTATTATTTTCGAAGCTTCAACGATTTTCGCTTGAGTTTCCCTAATATAGTCAACTAATGCTGGTCCCGCAACGTATTCAAGTCTTATTACACCATCTTGTATTCTCTCAACGTTGATTATCTTCACAGCTCCTATCTCACTAGTATTACTTACATGAGTTCCTCCACAACTCTCTATATCCCAGTCCTTTATCTCTAACAATCTGATTGTTGCAGAATTAGGTACTCCACCCTCATATATGGATACTCCATATTTCATTTCAGCTTCCATTCTGTTCATTTCTAAAGGTTTAACTTGTCTTCTATCAGATATCACACTATTTGCGTAGTTTTCTATTAGCTTAACCTCTTCCTCAGTTAAAGTCTTATGATGAGTGATATCTAGTCTTCCTTTTTCCGGTGTCTTTTCAGCTCCAGCTTGCCATACATGCTCACCTAATACTTTTTTAGCAGCTGCAAGTATTACGTGTGTTACTGTATGATGTCTCATTAAACGATATCTTCTTTCCCAATTAATTTCCCCTCTTACATTATCTCCAACCTTTATTGTTGATGGCTCCTCCTTTAGTATATGTACTATCACATCATTTACTTTCTGCGTATCTATGACTTCATATCTTTTACTACTTTTTTCATCGATTATGAGGCCAGTATCACCTAATTGCCCTCCTCCCTCTGGATAGAATGTGGTCTTATCTAAAATCAGATAGTTTTTATAAACTCCCAACACTTTACCTTCAAAAGATCTCATATACTGGTCTTTATAGTATAATTTTTCAGTTGGCTGTAACGCAGTGATATATTCTAACATATCCTTAGGCAATTTAACTTTGTCATATGCACTTTTGATTGTTGAGGTTTGATGTCTCTTAGCCACTAACGCGTAAAAGTTACGCGGTAGTTCAAATTTCACACTCTTTTTCTTTAGTTCCTCTTCTAGTAGATCTGGAGGAATACCATTAGAATCGTAGACTTGTATTAAATCTTCTGTTGTTATTTCGCTCTTTCTAGCTAAAGTTGAGGCTATAGATGGAACTTTTTCCAAAATCTTTTCAAATCTCTGTTGTTCTAATTCTACCGCGTCTAATATGTAATCTTTGTTCTTTAATACTTGAGGGAAATCTTCCTTCCAGAAGTCTATTTGTTCTTTTACTAGTTCATAAAGTCTTACATCCGATTTAAGTAATCTTAGTACTTTTAAGGCTCTTCTTATAACGAGTCTGCCAAGATATCCTTCACCAGAGTTGGAAGGAACTAGACCATCAGCTAGCATCAACATTATTGTCTTCGTGTGGTCTAAGATCTGAAATACCTTAGCTGCCCTATCCAATTCTTCTTCAACAGCTTTAATATCAATTCCTAATTCCTTGCTAACCATTTGTCTATGAATTTTTATAGTATCCGGATTATCTGGGTCTATTTTGCCTGCAAATCTAGATGCTACTTTTAGTAATGTCTCATCTATATAAGCTACGCCTATTTTGTTAAAGAATTTATATACTAAATTACCATATATTGCGTGAAATGCCGAGGGAGTCTTTTGTGTTATCCACGCAATTCTTTCTACACCATATCCGGTATCTACAATTTTCAATTTGAGTGGAGTATAATTACCATTATCGGTTATCTTGTATTGCATAAATACTAGTGTAGCTAACTCTAATCCACCTACTGTAACTTCTAAGCAAGGTCCAGCATTTCCTCCCCCTTCCCACCAAGATTCTTTGAAGTTCAATTCCTCTTCTGGTATTCCTAACTCTTTTGTGAAGAATTCTGTAGCATACGCTGTTGTTTCCTCCTTCCAATACACATAATGGTCTGGATAGTTGAATGCGTGATGTGCGGCCATTTCGAAAGTAGTTAAATGTCTTCCAAAGGTTATTCCGACATTATCTATATCCTCTAATCTTATTGAGGGCTGCGACACTACTAGTGGATTTGCGGGTGGGGGAACTAAGCCACTAGTTACATGTGGCTGGAAATCAACTATACTTGCTATTGTTAGATATAAGTCCTCTCTCCATCTAGCTAAAACTGGTTTAGGAGATATTCGTGTATGTCCCCTCTTTTCGAAGAATGAGAGGAATTTCTCTCTAGCTTCCTTGACAGTCAAGGGTTGGCTTTTTATATTTATGTCAAAAAAGTAGTAGTCGGTACAAGGTATGTCTGAACAATATTCTTTCTTTTCATCCCTAGTCCAAAATGGTGTTTTGCATGATTTGCATATTTTTCGCTTGAAATCATTCTTGATAAAGAAATTCAGTCTGTACTCCTCTTCACTAGCTTTCATACAATAAAAAGAAAAGTATCTAAAGCTTAAAAACTGACTTCTTCCGTAATGGGATTCTAAAGTAGATATTCGTTTTTAATTCATTTAAGATTTCTCTCTAAGGAAATAACCTAAAAAGTATATTCCAAATGACAAAAACAAATCTTAAATGTTGTCCCTTAAAAAGTATTGAATTAATATCTCTACATTAAAAGATTGTTTCGTTATCCTTAACAAAGCCTTAACCGAATAGGGAGGCTAACCCGCTCGCAATTTCTTCTTCGCTTGGTCCTTTCTTTTCTTCTTCTTTCTTTTCTTCTTTCTTCTCTTCAGCTGCAGGCTGTGCTTGAGCTGCTTGTGGTTGCGCGGCTACTGCTACTGGCATGGAAGCTGCGTTCTTTAATACTTCATCTATGTTCACTTCTTTTAATGCAGCTACTACAGCTTTTAATCTTACCTCATCTACGCTTATTCCAGCTGCAGTTAGTATATTCTTTAGTGTATCTTCATTTATTTCCTTCTTGGCTGAGTGTAATAGGAGACTCGCATATATGTACTCCATTGTTATTCACACTCCACATTTTTGTCTTAGGTTATATAAATTTTTATCATCCAAATAAGGATGCAAGTCCACTTCCAATTTCTTCTTCGCTTGGTCCTTTCTTTTCTTCTTCTTTCTTTTCTTCTTTCTTCTCTTCAGCTGTTGATTGTTGGGTTTGGGTCTGTTGTGCTGAAGGTAATTTTACTCCTAAATCTACTTTTCCACTTATAGCTGTAGCCAATGCATATGCTTTAGCAACAGCTTTAGATATTACTGCTTGGGCTGATTCTGGTGTAAGGTATCCTATCTCAGATGCTAACGTAATCGCATTCTTAAATATCTTGTTTATTGTAAACTTTAATACATCAGGAACTGGATATGCTATCTCTACTGCAAGAGTAAATGCGTTCCTATAAGCTTCAGCTATATTACTCCTATAACCTTCTAAATTAAGTTTTAGATTTTCTGCAGGAATTACTAAACCCTCATGATATGCTACTTTTATTTTTAATTTGACGTACACTGGCATTATTCCAAGTTTCTGTAAAATTGGTAAAGCTTCTGTCGGAATTACATCACCAGGTTTTGCTACTACGGTATCTTTTACTACGTGTACCTTACCATCTTGTACCTTCGTTTGTACCTTTAACTTTCCAAACACACTTAATATTGGTCCAGCAGGCATTCCAGTATCTCCCGCAGGAATTATAACCTCCTCTTCAGCCTTATCCCCTGGCATGGCGTACCTTCTCAGTTTATAATTTTCGAAGAACATGTTAGTTAGGAATGGGTTATCTTTAGTAAATATGAAGACGTTTGGACCAGTTAAATATTGCTCAAGTTTTTCTGTACTTATACCAGCATTTTTAGCAGCTATCTTGAATAAAGTGTTCTTAGTTACCTTTATTATAGCTTTTCCTCTTAATTTCTTCCTAATTTCGTGTAATTTGTCTGCTGGGAAACCTTCGAGGCTTCCAATTAGTATAGTATTACTATTTTTAATAAGCTCAGTTAATTCCTTAACTTCTTCAAGCTTCCAACTGGCAACTTTTTTCTGCTTCAAGGCTAGAGCCAATCTTTTCACCTTAACTCTACTTTTACTACCTTACCCATAGTAGTTTTTACATATATATTCCTTATCTTTTGGGCGTATCCTTTAGATTCTATTACGTTTAGTACTGCCAGTGCATTTTCAGCTAAATCTGCAATTTGTTGGTTCTCAGTGCCTATGAATGCTTGTGTTTGGGGTTGATCTTTAGTCTTAACTAAAGTTGATCTTTTAAATCTCAGTATATACTCTGATATATCTGCAGTATTCGGTAATGGTGTTGGGAATTTTCCTCTGGGACCTAAAGCTGGGCCTAATATTCTACCTACCAAAGCCATCGAATCTGGAGCTATTAGAAACCAATCATTTTGACGAGCTAATTTTTTAATTGCCCTCTTATTTCCTTGTAGTCTTTGTAATTCTTCTTTGGTTAAAATTGTATTAGGTTCAGCTTTCTTTGCGTACTCTAACTGCTGAATAGTTGGGACTACTAAAACTTTCTTTGACTTTTCTGGAGGCTTAGGTAATACCACTATTTCTCTTAGCTTCAGGTCCCCCTTTTTCATATCAACTTCTTTAAATGTAACTATTATCTCTACGCTCTGGACAAAATTTCTCTTGGGGTTGTTTTCGGGAGATAATGCCAGCTTAAGGGAATCTTCAATATTACTTCTATCAACGATTGGCATTTTACTCTTTCACCTCATTCCATTCATTCTCATATTTTGCTAATAAATCATCATATTTACCTTCTTCCACTTCTTTTACTAGTTCTTTAGGGTCTTTATTTTCCACAGTTACTCCAATAGATTTAGCTGTACCTAGCATACTCTTAACTGCAGCCTTTAATGATTTCGTAGTTAACCCCGGCTTTTTCATAATCACGATTTTAATTACTTGTTCTAATGATAAATTACCTATCTTTTTGTGTGCAGGGTCTCCAGATGGTTCGCTAGCTCCAGCTTCTTTTAATAGCAATGCAGTAGTAGTAGGTATTCCAACTTTTATTTCGTATTTCTTAGTATTACTATCAACTTCTATTGTTACTGGAACTGACATGCCTTTAAAACTACTTGTAGCCTCATTTAATTTCTTGACAACCTCCCCGACATTTAGTCCTAACTGCGAAAGTGTTGGTGCTAATGGTGGACCTGGCTTAACATTACCTCCTTCTACCATTATTTTTATAGACTTTGTGGGCATTTACTTCACCTTTTAGACACCTTAATTTGATCTAAAGGAACTGTGACTTGTAATGGAAATGCTGATTCTAAAATATTTAACACTACCTCTCCTTTAGCTTCCTCAACTCTTACCACTTGAGCCTGAGTACCCCTAAAGGGACCAGAAATTACTTCTACTACATCCCCAGGTTTTACGGTTGGACCTATGGTTTTCTTAGATACAATTTTTAGTACCTCATCTCTAGGTAGTAAACCTTGTGCAAGTCCTCTTGCATTCCTTATCCCAGCAATTAATGGTTTAACTATATGCAAACCCTCTGCCTCCAGAACTACATATCCTTTCAAATTGGGTGGAACAATTATTGCATATATTCCTTTAATATTATTAGTTTTTATTCTCTCTTCTAACATTAAAGCTACATTTATTTCTTGCCCTCCAACAACTTTTACAGCATAATAATTTCTCATATTCGGTTTTTCCACAAAATTACACCCCAATTAATGTCAATGCAAGTTGAATTATGTAAGCTAATACACCTACTACGACTAATACTAATAAAGTAACTTTAAGGTTAAGTGAGAAAAAGTTCCTATCCGGTTTCCTAGCTACTGTAATTATTCTATTCCAGTCCTCCCTAAGCCTTCTGAACCAGCTAATTAGCTTATTTGAACTCACAGTAATTTATAATTGGTTCAAGGTATTTAAGTTAACTGAATAGTCTTTGAATGAACCACTCGGCATTAAACGGAATTAGATCATCATAAGTTTGACCCACTCCTAAATATCCAACAGGCTTATTCAATTCATACGCTAACGATAATATTACACCACCTTTTACATCTGCATCAACTTTAGTCAATATTACTAGATCGAATCCAACATTATTTTCAAAATATTTAGCTTGTTCCAATGCGTCGTTTCCACCTAGAGAGTCTAAAACTAATATTTTCAGATTTGGTCTGGTGATATTAACAACTCTCTTTAGTTCATTTACTAAATCAGTATCTGTGTGCATTCTTCCTGCAGTATCAATTAATACAACATCTATTCCTCTGCTTTTAGCTGCCCTTATTGTGTCATAAGCAACTGAGGCAGGGTCTCCTCCATATTTGCCTTTGATTAAAGGTATCTCCAAGTTTCTTGCATGGATTTCCAATTGTTCTTGTGCTGCAGCTCTAAACGTATCTGAAGCTGAGATAATACACGATAAACCATTTTTTTTAAGTATATATGCAAACTTAGCAATAGTTGTAGTTTTACCTACTCCATTTATTCCGAAAAATATTATTATATAAGGTTTCGTTGATTTCTTTATTTCTTCTAATACATTCATTGGTTTATTTTTTGTTATTATTTCGGTGATGGATTTTTTTAAAGAATCTTTTACTATTCTTTCAAGATCTTCACTTCGCCTTACCTTTTTACCGATTATGTTTTCTTTCAGATCTTCAAGAATTTTCTCGGCAACTTCAAAAGAAACATCACTTTCAAGTAGCTGATATCTTAATTCCTCTATGAAATCCTCAATATCTTTCTCTTTGATTTCTTTGTATCTGAAAACATCAAAAATACTTCCGCCACTCTTCTTCTCCTCTTCTTTACTTTCTTCCTTTACTTCACTGGTTGTTGATTGATTCGTTACGTTATTACTAGTTTGCTGTTGATTACTACCAATACTCTGCGTAGGTATATTTTGTTCGATCTTTTCTGTTTCTTCTTGCTCTCCCTTTAATTTATCTACAAAATTAGAAAAAGCTTTCTTTATTTTATCAAAACAATTTATTCACCTTGTTGTCTCCTAGCGGCAGCTTGCTGTATTTGATTTAGTATGTCAACTATCTGATTGTATGTACTAGCAGCTTTTTGAAGTTCATTATTTAGATTTTGTGCTGCTTTACTTATCTCATCTTTTCTTTTATCAAGAATTTTTATAGCTGAATCTAGATCTACTTCCGCGTAGTAAGATAAACCTAAATGGACAGTTACCTTATCCCCTACTACACCCCCTACTTTGGCTAAAAGATATCCTTTCCTATCTATGAAGACTAACATTTCTTTATTTCCACTCTTTATCGTCTCTATGGCTTGTTTTGCAGAATCTATTGAATTTATTGACTCTAGTAATTCTAATTGAGTTCTCTGTAATGAATCTATGTACCTTTTTAAGTAATCTGCTTGCGCTATTAAATCGTCTAACGTTATACCTCCTTGTCCTTGACTCATGTCTCATCACATTATAATTTTATCAATCTTTGCTAATTCTCTTATCCTTCTATCTGGAATTTCTTCTTCTTTTATTTCACTTATTTGCTCTATCTTTATGTTATATCGTTTTATCTTATTTTTACTACCAAAATACGAATAAATATACTCAATTGCTTGTTTTTCATTCAGTGCTCTAACTATTTTTACAAATTTTCTCTTCTCTGGATAGTGGGACTCTCCAAATAGGGCAGATCCTTTGACAAGGTAAAACTTTATTTCACTCATCTCATTCACCTAATGCTTTTTGAATTCTTAAAATCTCTGGACCCGTAGTTGACGCACCTACTAACGTTCCTTTATCGTTTGCGACTAGTCCACTTCTAATGAAGACGCTTCCAAAATTTACCGTGCCTATATCTATCTTTACGCTGAATAATTTTTCCAGTTCTTTTAGTTCTTTCTCACTTGTATCTACATGTACTAATCCGCCTTTATTTGTTACAACTCCTACAGAACCTACGGTTATCATTTGGGCTATTTTTCCTCTTCTTATCTCTTCAACGCCTAAGGTCTCTTTTATTATCTTTTCTTCAATATCATTAAATTCAGGATAAATTAATGCTGCCTTATTATTTGTGAGTATTGTGTTTCCCAACGCGGTTACTTTTGAATTAAGAACCTCAACTCTGCAGTCCCTAAGATTCTCCTTCAGAAATCTGAACTCATCATCAATTGTGGATTTAGGTAAAAGAATGCCGTTATCATTACCACTTATAAAAATACCTAAAAGAAAACTTCTGGATATCTCCGCTTCTATTAACTCAGTTCCTAATATTTGAACAATATTTTCTTTTGTTTCACTATCTAATCCTCTAGGTACTACTGTATATTTATTATTAGTATAAATATAGACCCCTATATTATCTGTTCCAAAAATTGATAACCTTTGCAGATTCATCTACTTTTAATAGCAAGTCTTACAAGATATATTTTTTCTCCTACCTTACTAACTACTACTCTAACTTTACTAACTACCTTATCATTTCCGTTTTTAGATATTGACTTAGCTAACAGTGGATCTATTACTACCTTATCCGCGTTAAAGTGCCTTGCCACAATTTTTCTTACGAATTTCACTGCCCTCTTACTTCTTCCAGTCCTTTTTCCAGTTTTTATTTTTCTCAGATTAATTACCATTTCAAAATTATCCTTCTCTTTCATTTTTTACACCTTTAGATCATTTCTCCTCCAATTCCTTCTAAAGGGATTATACCTAACTCTTCCACGGGTCTTTAACACTATCCATATTGGTATTGGAGAGTTTGCTTTTAATGCTTTGGCTAATCTAAATTTCTTAGCTACTGGTTTATTTCTACTCATTTCCATCCTCTCTCTCTTATTTGTATTTTGAAATCGCGTCTGTTCTGTTCTGAAATCTGTTCTAGTATTTGCTTTAATTCCTCATCTGTTATTGGTACCTTTATTCTCCCAGATTGTGCCAGCGCAATTAACTGATTCTCTAATGATTCAGCAAATTCAGGCTTAACTAATTTTATATTTGTTAGTCTCTGTCGTGCCTCAGGTGTTAATATGACTCTTAATATTGACTCTTTTTGGGATTCTAGTTCCGCTTTTCTTTTTCTCTCTTCTTCTAGCCTTTTTTGCTCTTGTGCTGCTTTTCTTCTTAATAATTCTTCTAATTCTTCGTCATTATATGAGGTTGGAGCTGACATCTTTTTCACCCCTTATTCTAAGTATACTTTCAAAGAAGTATTATTCTCGGCCAGCTCTTTAAAGATTTCTAATGCTAATTTATCTAATAATGACCTTCCCTTAGGACTTAAAGTTCTCCCCTTATTCTTTATTTTTTGAACTAGTCCTGCTTTTTCTAATTGTTGAAATATTAATCTATTTACATGACCAGGAGCTTTTACGAATTTTTCTGGCCTAGTCCCCCTTCTTTTGCTTCCACCGTAGATTGTTCTTGTTTTTTCTATTCCAATAATCGAGTTCACGTAAAGTTTTCTCAATAACGATGCAGTTCTTATATACCACCAATCCTCTGAGTTATCTGGGACTCTTTCCTTAAAGCTAGCTGTTTTAGCTAATAATGCCCAATCTGGTGGGTTCACAGTCTTCACATTCTGCTTAAGATATATCGCTAGTCGTTTTATCAAAAGTTCCGGAGGTACCATTTCAGCTGTTATCATTATAAGACTCCATTACATTCGTAGTATATAAGGTTTAAAATTTTTCCTTTTTAATAACATATGATCTTGAATGGAATTTTATATAGCCGATTTTAAGCAGATTAAGGAGGGTAAAGTTACAGATATTTATTTTGAAAGAACCTTAAAGACACTAGAGTATCTCGGAATTAAAGACGCTAAAGTGAGGATGGAAGTGCATTCTTACGGTTTACCTAAAGGCTATGAATGGGCTCTTTTCACTGGTTTAGAGGAAGTCCTTCATTTATTGGAAGGTGTACCAGTTAACGTTTACGCGATGCCAGAAGGCACATTATTTAAAGAAATAGAGCCGGTTATGATAATAGAGGGCAATTATTTGGATTTCGGAATTTATGAGACTGCATTTCTAGGAATATTAAGGCATTATTCTAGTATATCTACTAAAGCTGCTAGGCTTAAATACCTCGCAATGGACAAAACGTTATTTTTCTTTGGTTTGAGATCTCTCCACCCTGCATTAGCTCCTATGGCAGATAGGGCAGCTTACATAGGTGGTATGGACGGGGTTTCCGGTGCCATGAGTAAGGAATATCTAGGAGTTGACCCTTCAGGTACTATGCCTCATGCGTTAATGCTTGTTGTAGGTGACAACGTGAAAGCCTGGAAGGCTTTTGATGAGGCTATGGCTCCTGAGGTTCCTAGAATAACCTTAGTTGATACATTCGAAGATGATAGAACTGAGGCTTTAAAGGCGGCAACTTTACTCGGTAAGAAATTGTATGGTGTAAGGTTGGATACACCATCAAGTAGAAGAGGTAATTTTAGAAAAATTATTCAAGAGGTTAGATGGACGTTAAAGATACACGGTTATGACCACGTTAAGATATTTGCGAGTGGAGGGATAGATGAGGAGGATATAATTAATCTTCGAGATATCGTTGATGGATTTGGAGTTGGAACGAGTATAGCGTTTCCTCCAAGCGTTGATTTCAGCGCTGATATAGTAGAAAAATTTGTCGATGGTAAATGGGTGCCTTTTACAAAGAGAGGCAAATGGCCTGGAGCTAAGCAAGTATATAGATGTGGGAAGTTAAATGATATTATTACCCTTATGGATCAGAATCCTCCTACTTCAGACTGTAAGCCCTTACTTCAAAAATATATTGAGAATGGGAAGATTGTAAAACCTTTACCTTCTCCAAAAGAAATAAGGGACTACGTGATTAAACAGCTGACCGAATTGCAAAGTAGCTAGCCTGTTATTAGAATTTCTTTTTGATTTTCTATGCTTCTGTTAAACGCTATTTCAGTTATAGGCTCCATTCTTCTTATTGCATTATATAACCTTAAGTTAAGTGCTCGTAATACCGCGATCAAGCTAGGAGATTTGATCTCTTTTATCATTTCCTCTGATATTATAGCTTCAGTTATTAATACTCTTCTTAGTGTTCTTAATTCTTCCATTACTTCATTTATCAGTATGGTATCTTCTTTCGCCAGAACTTTTACTGCATGGTCTATTACAGAAGAAGTTTGCTCTATATACATATTTATCTTGTTCCATAGTCTTTTCATTTCCTCAAGATCTGATGGATGCAATGACAATAGATCTAATGCTATCTCACTTATCTCATCTGCAGCCTCCTCTATTGCCTTTATTAAAATTCTGTTTCCTACTATTTGTATTCTTTTAACTCCTATCATATAGGCTAAACTTCTATTCATTTGAGCTAATAGTAATTGTCTTAAAGCTAGATAATATAATCTATCTACTTCTCTTTCTAATTCTATTACTTCTTGTAAGAAAGTTCTACTTGATTCCTTAATTCCAAGATCTAGGTAGTGAAGCATTTGTTTTATTGAATTTGATAATCTATTAATTAGATTGTTCATGGTATATTTTGTAGGGTCAAGAAAAGATTGTATTTGTATTGTATCTGTTGTTTGCGATACAATCTCTAATCCAATCAAGTTCCTTATCGTATCTTTAACTTTCCTCAGTATATCCTCAGTAAATATCCCACTTTTACTTTCTATATCTATCCTATCATAGCCTAGAATGTACAATGAGTATATTACTCTGCTTACTAATTCACCTTGCACACTATCATTTTGTATACTTATTTTCATCTCTTTTGCCTTACTTTCCGCCTTTAGATTAGGCGGATATACTTTTAGACTACCATCCTCATCAACTTCTAGATATACACTTTCGCCTGGACTCAGAGATACTTCCTTAACCCACTCTGCAGGTAAAGAAACCATAAGTGTAGATTTGCCGAACTTTTGAACTCTTCTAACTTCCATTAAATACTACCTCCACTTGTATCATATAGTTCAAAGTTTATAAAAGTAGTTTTATACTATACTATACTACTTTTACCTCGGGTATTTCTCCAAACATCTTAGTTAATACTGGGCTTCCATTAGTTGGTATCATCCTTACACCGTAGGGTTTTCGTTTTGTATATTGAATATAGTAAATTGATTTCAATATATTTTCATATGTAACTAAATCTGAATATATACCAACCATGTCAATGCCTGCGACACAAACATAACTCATTAATAACAAATCCTTTAAAGTTATGCTTCCCTCCTTAGCTCTCTCCTTAAGAAGATTATCCTCTGCAACTGGTAACATTAATTCTGAAAAACCTATGGGATTTACTCTATTTCTCCAAACCCCCTCAAATATCTCCCTATTAATTTCGGCTATTATTGATAAATTGGAGATGTCAAATATTTTCCTACTCCTATTTTCTATGATTTCTCCCACACTACTTTCCATCCACGGTGATAATGACGCATCAATTCCTAAGTATTTTATACCTAATTTCTTCTCTAATTGTCTCCCTATTGCGTCTGCTTTTGATAAGGCCTCATTTATCTTTCCTTGTCTGAATTCATTTACATATAGTAAAGATAGTCCAAAAGAGTCATAAATAGTATTCGAAGAAGAGGTTGGAAAATATGGGGTTAGTAGAAAATCTTGGTTAAATAATAAGGCAAACCTCGACGCTTCCTCAGGCTCTAGACTAATGTTAAGTTTTGCTAGATCTTTTAGTTTATTCGTTGTTTTTACTAATACATGAGCGTAAATTCTATTATCAGATTTCAAAATGTCTTTAATTTCTCCTAATCTCTTATCTTTTTCTTTAAGATTGACTAGACTAAATATAACTTCATTATGCGATGTAGGTAATAGTTCTATTAGCTTGCTTAAGCTTAAATCACTAGGTGTAGGTGGTAGTGAGATCCTTTTACTCCATATGCTGTTATCATTTAATTTACTTAATTTCTCCGTGTATTCATTAATTTTTGAGTAGTTAGTGACGAAAATTGTTATCGCTCTTATCATCATCTTGTTTACACTTTTATAATCTTTGTAGAAGTTTAAATTACTGATGAGTAAGATTACTATCTTGCTTGCAGATAATAGTTTAGATAAACTCTATCATGGTCTGGTAGTAGCTTTAGGCGCAAGAGCGTTAGGCTGGGATGTTAAGTTTTTCGTAACATCGCAAGCCGTAATTCTTTTCACCAAAGCAGGGAAGGGAAAAGGGAGATTAGGTTTACCTTTCCTTGCCAGATTTTTCGTTAAGCTTCAAATGAGGAGACTATCTATTCCAGATCCTGAAAAATTAATTGATGATGCGATAAATCAAGGTGTTGAGTTCTTTGTTGATGAGGCTGGCTTAAGGCTTGTGGCCGCTAAAAGTGAAGATCTATTAGATAATGTTAAATTATCAGGAAGTATATCATTTCTATTGGAAGCAAAGGAATCAGATGTGGTGATTACACTATGAAAATTATCGAATCAAATGATATATGCCCAGTTATTTTAACTAATGTAGTAAAAGAGTGGGTTTCCCTAAAAAAAGGCGAGGAGGAGGAATTAGTAATAATTACTACATGGCAAGCGGTAGGGCAAGAGTTAGAGAAATGGTGTAACGAAACTGGTAATCTATTTCTTGGCGTATCTAAAAAGGATGGAAAGTTAGAAGTAAGGCTAAAGTTGATTAAAAATAAATAAATACCAGTTTCTCACTACTAAAATCTCGGTAGATCTATATTGTGTCAAAACCTCTTCACGTATTCTCAAATGAGCAAGAGTTACTAGAAGGCATGTGGCCTACTCCGCTACTAAAACTTAGAATAGGAAATGATACGTGGGCTAAACTAGAATTTTATAATCCTTTTAGCAGAAGTGTAAAAGATAGGACAGCGTGGTTCTTATTTAGACAAGCGTTAATAAAGAATGTAAATCATATAGTTGAAGCCACCTCTGGCAATACTGGAATAGCACTAGCATCATTATCGTCAATTTATGGAATGCAATTCACAATGTTTCTCCCAGTAGTTGCCCCAAAGGTCTATAAGGTTTTGGTGAAGCTATTAGGAGGTAATGTCATAGAAGCTGGCAATTCCACCAATGATGTAATACCTTTAGTAAAGAGGTTTGCAGAAATGAGCAATGCGGTCAATTTGGATCAGTTCAATAATCCAATAAATGTAATAGCTCACTATGAGACTACTGCTAGAGAAATTGATGAACAGTTAACTTCTATTGGAAAGAGACCTTCACGTATTATAGCCACAATGGGAACTGGAGGTCATATAGCAGGGGTTGCTAAGTATTTTAAAGAGAAATACGGGGATAATGTAGAGATAGTAGGAGTCCAACCCTCAGAAAATTCCAGAATTCCGGGGATAAAGAGACAAAATGGATCTAATTCTTTACTGAGGGATATAAAGATAGATCGCGTAGTTGATGTAAGTTTGGAAGAGGCAATTGATGGAACAATTAGCGTGGCAAGGACTTCTGGGATTTTAATAGGCATAAGTGCAGGTGCTACTGTGGCAGCCTATAAGAAGATAAACGACGTTTCCTCAACTACAGTGCTTATATTTCCAGATGATGCTTTCAAGTATGTTGATATTCTAGAGCAAACTTTAAAAGAGATTTAGGAGTAAGCAAATAACTGTGCCAGAAGTAATAGTTATAATGAACAAGAAAGGAGATATTTTGGATTTTTCTCCTAGAAGCTTAGATATATCAAAATTTTTATCTAAAAAACCTAATGAGATATATGATGACGGAGAGTTAATAAGGTTAAGAATAGATATAGCAAACGATGTTTAAAAATTCATACAGTCAGTCAAGAATTATAAAGAAGGATGAAAAGATATATGTGCAAAAATGCTACATGACAATCTTTGGAATAAAGTGGTATTTTATCTCCACTTTCTTTTGGAATTATCCATATGTTGCTGATCCTAAGGAAAGATTCGTTAGAGAACTGGATTTTTTCTTGGATAACACATGGAAGGATATAGTTATTGTACCTAAACTAATCGATATTGATGCAAAAGAACTTTGCATTACTAGAGAGTTTATAGAAGGGGATGAAATAAATGAAGAAAATATAGAGATCGTGGCGAAAGGCTTAAGAGAAATTCATGAGGTCGGATATGTGCTAGGTGACACTAAAATAAGTAACTTTGTTATAGTAAATAGAAGTAAGTTAGCTGTCATAGACGCTGAGCAATCATTTAAATCTAATAATCTGTATTATAGAGCTTGGGATTTAGTAGTATTCTTCTTATTTTTAAGTTACAAAATAGTTAATATAAATCACTTCCAGGAGGTAGCTAAAAGATTTCTAGATGAGTATATGCCAGATAAGAGTATTGCTAAAGAGTTCTTTGATATAAAGAATATAAATCTAATGGGATTATACCCTCCTACTCATTTATATATACTAAAAAACTTAATGAGTAATTTTTATTAAAATATTTGTTGTATCTTTTATAGTCTCTATATTAGAGTCTAAAATTCTTGATCCACATGCTGGACATCTATAGTAATATCTTATTACCTTCTTTGTGCCATCAGTACTTTCAGACTCAGCAATAAAGTCCATTCTAATTCTGCATTTTGGACAAATTACTGCATTCATACATGTGTTTATAATCTTTTGAGGTAAAAAAGCTATTAATGATTGATAGATTTGGTAGACCATTAGAAGATCTTAGGATAACGTTAACACACGTATGTAACTTTGAATGCTTCTTCTGCCATATGGAGGGGGAAGAAGGAGATAATTACATTTTAAGTAAAGAAGATATTCTATTAGTTGCCAAAGTAGCTAAGAACTTTGATATAAACTCTGTGAAATTAACTGGAGGAGAACCAACATTACGACGAGATCTGGTTGAAATTGTTCGAGGACTTAAGCAATTAGGATATAGAGACGTGTCCATGACAACTAATGGTCTTCTCCTAAAGAATTTGGCTTATAAATTAAAGCTAGCTGGACTTGATAGGATTAATGTTAGCCTTCACGCTATTTCAAGGGAGACATTCAAGAAAATTACGGGCGTAGATGCTTTCGATAGAGTAATTGAAGGGATAAAAAGCGCTATAGACGTGGGTTTAGTACCAGTTAAGTTAAATTTTGTTGTAAATAGGAGAAATCGTGAAGAAGTCTTTAAGTTTATTGAACTATCCCAAAATTTAGGTGTAAATGAAATACATCTTATAGAACTACATCCAGTAGGATTAGGGAAATTAGCTTTTAAAGAACATGATGATTTAAGAGAAATAGAAGAGTATATTGAGAAAATATCTATTAAAAAGCAAATTAGGAAAAAGCATTTTAGACCACGTTATGTGCTACCTTCTGGGTTAATAGTTGAGGTAATCAAGCCTTATGCAAATCCAATATTCTGTGCTGGATGCAATAGGATTAGATTATCTGTTGATGGAAAGTTGAAGACGTGTTTATATAGAGAAGATAACGTAATAGATATATTAGATATATTAAAAGGTGAATATTCGGAAGACGTTAAAGAGGAACTATTAGGAAGGGCCTTTATGATAGCAATAGCTATTAGAGAGCCTAACTTCAAATATAAAATATGAATAGATTAAGAAAGCTCAAGGCGATCCTAGAAGATAAAAAAGATAGTTGTGCTATAATACTTGGTTCTCCAAATTTATTTTACTTCCTAGAGTATTCTGGAGCAGGGGCGTTAGTTTATTGTGATTCACGTTTTACCTTGCTCGTTCCCGCTCTAGAGATGTACAGAGCAGAGAATGTAAAAGACGTTGATATTGTGATTTACTACCCATCTAAAATTCTTGAGAATGTTATTGAGGGTAATATATTTAAAGCTATTGAAAAAATTATCAATAAGAATAGCATAATGGTAGACGTAAACTGGGTTGATGCGAGTACGTATAGGGCATTATCAGAAAAGTATAGGGTAATGGATTTTTCTAACGAAATAACAAGGTTAAGGGAAGTTAAGGATGACGATGAGATAGAAAGAATAAGAAAAGCCGGTGAAATCACTGCCGTTGCAATGAAAATTGGAATGGAAAAATTGAGTGAAGGAACCTCTAATGAAAAACAAGTTGCAGGCATTATCGATATGACTATGAAATCTATGGGTGCTGAAGATTACGCTTTTCCATCTATAGTGGCCTTTGGGGAGAATTCCGCATACCCTCATCATATTCCTACAGATCGTGTGTTAAGAAATAACGACATTGTACTCTTTGATATAGGTGCGAAATATAATGGTTACTGTTTTGATAGTACTAGGACTTTTGTATTTAAAAATAGTGAAGCAAAGAAAGTCTATGAAATAGTTTTGGAAGCGCAAATGGAGGCTATAGATATTGTAAGGGATGGGATAGTGGCTTCGGAAGTAGATGTTATTGCTAGAAGAGTTATAGAAAAGGCTGGTTATGGTAAATATTTTATACATTCTACGGGTCATGGAGTTGGGATAGAAATTCACGAAAGTCCTGCAATTTCAATGAATTCTAAGCAAATATTAAAGGAAAATATGATTATTACTGTCGAACCTGGAATATATCTGAAAGGCAGGTTTGGTATACGTATAGAAGATACCCTTATAGTAACCAAGGGTAAACCAATCGTGTTAGAAACTGCTTATAAGCTGTTGTAGAAGTTTTTTAACAAAATAGTTATAATAGATTTCTTCACTAAACTATAAACGGTATGCAAAAGACAGAATTAGATGACCAAAAACTAGTAGAAGAAATAGCTAGAAGGATTAGAGAAATTCTCGAACTACTGGGTGAGAATCCAGAAAGAGAAGGGCTTAAAGAGACACCTGAAAGAGTAGCAAAGGCTTTATTAGAAATGACCTCAGGGTTGAGAACGCCACCCCCTCAAATAAAGGTATTCAGTTTAGGCGAAGATGGTGAAGTATACGAAAAGAACCAAATAGTACTAATAAAAGACGTTAACTTTTCGTCATTGTGTGAGCATCATATGTTGCCAATAATTGGAAAAATTCATGTAGCGTACATTGTTAGTAATAGTGGCAAGGTTGCTGGTTTTAGCAAAATAATTAGAATTGTAAATTATTACTCATCTCGTCTTCAAATTCAAGAGAGGTTAGTAGAGCAAATAGCTGATGCTATAATGAATAGCGAAATAAAACCTAAAGGTGTTATGGTGATCGGGAACGCAATACATATGTGTTCATATGTCAGAGGAGTAAAGGATAAAGAGGCCAAGTTAGTTTCAGTAGCATACAGAGGGCTGTTTAAGACTAATAGAGCTTTACAAAATCATGTCTTCAGGTTACTCGATAATGCAAATAAGGTAAACTTATTATAGAGTTTTTTAGAATAATTAATTGTTAATGAGTAGTAAAGATAAAGTTATATCTATCTTGAAGGAAAAAGGTTCTGTTCCTCAAAGTGAACTAGGGAAACTTTCTGGATTATCGAAGAGTAGATTATCTGAAGTCTTATCCGAACTTGAGAAAGAAGGTGTAGTAAAGAGAAGAAAGGTTTTAGGAAAAAACCTAGAGGTGAGCTTATCTCAAGATAGATTCTTAAGGTTAGGGATTATAAGAGCTGCAGAGTATCCGTTCATAATTCCATTTATCAAAAACTTAGAGAATAGAGGATACAACGTTACTGTTAAAATTTATGAAAATGGGGTTGATTTGACTAGGGACTTAGTTGAAGGCAAGTTAGATTTAGGTTTATCCCCGATAATAACGCAAATGATATTTTCAACAATATATCGTAATATAAGAATTATTGGGGGAGGTGCTAAAGGTGGAGGTGGAATTATAGGCAAAACGTGCAACAGAATTGCATCAACTGTGATGTCAAGTATGGAAATATGGGCATTTAGTGAATTCAAGAATATTGAGATCATTCCATCTTATAGTTCGTATCAAATGTTGGACTTTCTTGAAAAAGGAATAGTTGATGGTATAGCAATCTGGGAACCCTTTTTGTCAATTTTAGAGAGGAAGGGACATAAAGTGCATAGATTTACACCATTGCATTGTTGTACATTAGCAGTAAGGGATACTATGGATTGGGAGAGAATAAAGAATATTTATGAGGAGTCGTTTAGCTGGTTTAAGTCTTCTATGGATAGGTGGATTTCAAGTTATTCAAACTTACTTAATATTGATTACAATATTCTAAAAGAAGCATCAAAAAATTATGAATTCGACTATTACCTAGACCTTAATGAGTTTAAAAATGCGTTAAAAAATTCTGGAATTTTTATACCAATTTAAGAATCTAGGTAATAGTATAACTCCATAGGGTGTGGATAGCCTTGCAAGCTTCGTGCTTCATCTCTCTTTAGGTCTATGTAAGTATCTAACAATGACGAATTAAATACTGACTTTAAGAACTCTTTATCACTTTCCAACTCATCCAAAGCTTCATTTAATGATCTAGGTAGTTCTTTTATTCCTAATTGTCTTCTCTTCTCTGGAGTTAGATGATATATGTTCTCATCCACCGGATCTCCTGGATCTATTTTCTTGTTCACACCATCCAATGCAGCCATTAGCAATGCAGCAAATGCTAAATATGGATTAGTGGAAGGATCTGGAGGTCTATACTCTATTCTCTTAGCCTTCTCCATTCCTTTGTAATATGCTGGAACTCTAACTACAGCACTTCTGTTTCCCTTGCTCCATGCAATGTAAATAGGAGCTTCAAATCCTGGTATCAACCTTCTATAACTATTTACAGTAGGAGACACTATTGCTGATAAAGCTCTAGCATGTGTTAAAAGACCTCCGATTACATATCTTCCAAACTGGCTTATCTCTGCATATTCTTCATTAGGATCATACATTAAATTCTTCTTTCCATCCTTAGTCCATAAACTAAGGTGCGTATGCATACCCGTTCCATTATCACCATAAATAGGTTTTGGCATGAAAGTTACTACCAATCCGTGTTTTGCAGCAACGTTTTTGGCTACATACTTCAAAGTTTGAACCTTATCTGCAGTATCTACAAGAGTGGAGAATCTGAAATCTATTTCTCCTTGTCCTGCAGTTGCAACTTCATGATGTGTAGCTTCTATGGTATATCCAAAGTATTTAACTAAAGTATCAACGATCTCTAATCTTACATCCATTAGTTGATCAACTGGTGGTGCAGGGTAATATCCTTCCTTAAATCTTATTACAAAGGTTCCACTATCGCTCCATGGAGCCTCTCTTGCATGAATTTTGTATCCAGTTCCGGACTGTGGAGTACTTACGTCTAATTTTACCTTATCAAACATGAAGAATTCCAATTCTGGACCATAGAAAGAAGTGTAACCTTGTTCTGCTTGATATTTCTCAGCTTCCTCTGCTATGAATCTAGGATCCCTTTCAAATCTTCCCTTTCCTCCTCCCCAGAAAACTTTGCATAATACTCTAGCTACTCCAGGAGACCAAGGAACTAGTGTCATGGTTTCTGGTACTGGTAATAGCACCATATCGCTTTCATAAATACTAGTAAATCCTCTTATACTGCTTCCATCTAATTTACCGAAACCTGTTTTTAGAGATTCTAAATCAAAATCACTAGCAGGAATTGTAATATGATGTAGTCTACCAGGGACATCTGTAAATTGTAGATCTACCCATTTTATGTTATTTTCCTTTAGGAATTTGAGTACATCTTCTGCAGTACTTGGCATGTATGTGGCTACTCATATATAGTTTAAAAAGATTCCTAGATATTATCATAGAAAGTTTTCACATTCTTATGTAGGATTTCACATGAGATTTCTCAAAACCTTTCAATTATCTTATAAACCTTTTAAAAAACTTTATGTAGAGAGCCATTATTCATCACGTAATGATGATCGGAAAATTTTGCATCCTCAGTATCTTGAGTAACATAAATTAGTTCTATTTGATTCTTTTTACATAAATCCACATAAATATTAATAAAATGTTCCTTTTCTGAGATATTGCTGAATCCTTCATCAACCAAAATTAGATTAGGTTTTGTTAAAATAGCTGTAACTAATGACACTTTCTCTTTATTTCCTAAGCTCAAATTACCTACTTTTTTATTCTCATCTGGAACTCCGAGTAATTTAGCTAACTCCATTATTTCTTTATCATCTACTTTTCTTCCCTTTAGTTTAGCTCCCCATGTCAGATGTTTCTTTAAGTCCAATGTGGGAATATAACTTTCTGGAGTTACTAATACAATGTTTCTCTTATTAATGGGTAAATTTGTAATATCTATGTTATTTAATTTAACATACCCTTCGTCTGGTTTTAAAATTCCGGCTATCACGTTTAATAATGTGCTTTTCCCACTACCATTTTTACCAGTAATTGCAATTATACCTTTTTCAGAAAAGTTAACATTTAACAAAAAAGCCTGTAATCTCTTTTTTACATATACCTCAATCATTCTAAGTATTTATTTATAGTACTCTCTAAAGTATCTTCATCAACAGCCCCAACTAAAGAGTCAACTAATTGACCATTAACGAAAATTAACGTAGTAGGTATGTTAAGTACACTATACTTATCTGCAATCTTTTGATTCTCATCAACATTTAATCTTCCAAAAACTGCTTTACCTTTATACTTTTCAGCAACTTTTTTGTAAATTGGTTCATAAAGGTGGCATGGAGCGCACCATTCTGCCCAGCAATCTACTAAAACTAACTTATTATTTCTAATTACTTCATCGAAGTTCTCTTCAGTTAAGACTAAGGTAGCATCCTCCTTCTTTTTACCATACTCCTCAGCCTTCTTTTGCAACCTTTCAGCAACTTCCCTAATTAATGAATCAATTTCGCTCAATCCTATCTACCACATAAACTTTCTTCAATCTCTTATAAAAAGCTACCCTAGAATTTACATAATTAAGTAATTCATCTTCAATCCCAGTCTTGAGCTCCTTTACCTTAACCAAGGCAATAGGTTGTTGTCCTAGATTTCCAGCGTCTTCTCCTATAACTTTCACGTCTTCCACCAGTGGATGAGTCTTCAAGATTTCCTCTAAATCTCTCGGAAATATCGGATATCCCTTAAATTTTAGCATCCTCTTTTTAATTCCTCTAAAATACAATAGGCCCTTTTCATCAATCCTAACTAAATCACCCGTTCTTAGCCATCCCTCATTAAACGCTCGAGCTGTCTCCTCTCTATCCTTATATCCTAACATTAGCCAAGGAGCCTTAACCCATAACTCCCCTTCATTATTCTCCTTCCCCTCGTTATCTACTATCTTTATTTCAACGCCCGGCAAGGGTTTTCCTATTGAAATTACACCAGCCAGTTCCTTGGGCTGGAAAGTTATAATTAAACCTTCAGTAAAACCATACTGTTGAACAATATCTTTTCCGTACTTACTCTTAAAGGTGTTTACGGTTGATGGAAACAACGGAGCAGCAGAGCTTACACATAATTCTAAACTATCTAATTTCCTTTTTTCCTCGTTATTCAAGTAATCGTAAACAGTTGGAACAGTTGATAGGTAGTTAATGTTATATTTATTTATACTTTCAATGGCTTCATTGACGTTAAACTTACCCATAACATATAGCGTTCCTCCAGCTTCCAAGGTAACACCTAACACGCTATTTCCTAAGACGTGAGCTATAGGGACTGTTAGTATTCCCCTAATCTCTTTAAGGTTAATCGAATTGTAAAGCGTTGCAGAATTAAGTTCAACCCTACTGGCACTATGCAATACTTGCATCGTCCTTCCTGCTATTCCAGCATAATAGTAAATTAGGCCTACCTCGTCTTCTCTATACTCGTATGGTTTTGTAAAAATGTCTTTTCCCTTCTTATTGACTATAACCTTATACGATTTGAGAACATCGTATTCTCTCTTATGTATTTCCTCGTCGGTTATTATTAGATCAGGATTTGAGTCATCCAAAATGAACTTTAAATCTTCTGCTGAAGTTAATGGATCAACCGCAACTACCTTTCCCCCAGCCCAATATATTGCCAAATAGTTAATTACTGACTGAAGGGAATTAGTCATCACATGAACTACAGTATCTCCAGGTGAGATATTGGAAGCAACATATGCTACCTCTCTTGCAGCTTGTTCGTAAGTAATTGACTGATTTTTATCAATTAAAAAGGTTTTTGAAGGAGTTTCTTTATACCACTTATAAAGTAACGTTGCTAGACTCACAGTTTCCTTTTTTATCACACAATCTTATTAATTCTTATGATAAAGATTATTGGGCTTTCACGCATTCACATTACGTTGTTTGACCTTGAGGGGAAATACGGCAGAATTGATGGTGGGGTAGGAGTCGCCTTAAAATATCCTAGGATAGTGGTTAGGAGTGGCAATTGTTTCAAGCCTGAAGTCTCTTTACCCTTTGAGGTCCCTAAAATGTGTATAGAGGAGGACTTTGAAGAGCATATAGGACTTGGTCATACTACACAATATCTGTTATCAGTAGCTAAGCTATCCGCTGAGTATAATTTTAAGAGACTCAGCTCATATGAACTAGCCAAATTGGTAAAACGAGGTGGAACATCCGGAGTCGGAGTTTACGCCTTCGATTATGGGGGTTTTATAGTAGATGGTGGGCATTCCACTAAAGTAAAAAGGGAGCTACTGCCATCGGATTTCTCCTCTGCTCCTCCTCCCCCATTAATAGCTAGGCTAAATTTTCCCTGGTATATTTACGTTAATGTACTTAAGGGTGGTAGAAGAATATTTGGTAAGGATGAGATTAAGGCATTTAAGGAGGCTAAACTGGAGGGATTAGACACTTTAGCGAGAGTAGTCTTAATGGAGTTAATTCCATCAGTTGCAGAAAAAGATTTAGAAGGGACACTAGATGCGATCTCGTTAATACAAAATTTGGGATTTAAGAAAGTTGAGGTCTCTTTGCAAGCTGATGAGGTCAAAAAACTTATGAATGATATGGCTAAAATTGGTTTTCCTGCGGGCCTTTCCTCCTTTGGCCCTGCTGTCTATACATTCGTTAGCTCTAAAAGGGAGGGTGAGGAGTTAATTTCAAGATTTGATGGGTTTATATCTGAACCAAATAATGAGGGTGCTAAGGTATTCTGGAGTACGATAAATTCGTAATTAGTGATTTGAAAGAAGTATATGGTGAATACTTAAATGACTTCCTAGATGCCATAAGGAAGCCGAATCCTAGATTATACGTTAGGGTGAATACCCTAAAGACCTCTGTAGAAAGTATACTGGAAAAGCTTCCACATTTTAAGTTAGACGAAGATTTCAAAGAGGCAATTTACACTGAGATAAAAGGACCAAATGAGATTAACATTCGTCAAAATAAGGTTATTGTAGATAAGAAAACTGCTGAGAGCGTTATGCTAGGTGCTAACGTTTACAAACCGGGTCTGAAGAGGGTTGTAATTAATGATCCCAAGGATAAAATGGTTACAGTTTATAGTGATCATGAGATACCAGTAGCTGAGGGTAAATACTATGGTACGAATACTGATTTGATAGTAGAGGTTACGAATTCCTTATACACTTCTCCTAAATTAGCTGATTTATCAGAGTTGAAGAATGGACTAATATACGTTCAAGGTAAGGCATCGATGTACGTTGCTCATTTACTTGATCCACAGCCTAATGAGAAAATCGTAGATATGACTGCATATGCCGGTGGGAAATTAACTCATATTTATCAGTTAGAGCCTAGAGTTAAGCTTATTGGTTTTGATCATACTGAGAAGAAGGTAGAGAAATTACGGGATTTAGTAAATAAGATGGGAATGAGAATAGAAATATACAAGGCAGATTCAAGATATCTTTACGAGGATTATAATATAAGGGATGTCGATAAAGTGATTATTGATCCCCCATGTTCAGCGTTGGGGATAAGACCTAAATTATACGATAAGAAAACTGAACAAGATATACTTAATTTCCATAAATATCAGAAGCAATTCCTAAATTCCGCTTATAAGATTTTAAAGAAAAATGGTGTGGTAATTTATTCTACTTGTACTGTAACGACATGGGAGAACGAGAAGGTTATAAATGATCCTAGATTTTCAGTAGAATACGAGATTAGATTTCATCCCCATATTCACGAAATTACCGGTTTTTTCATAGCTAAGCTAATAAAGAAAGGCTAAAAATTCTATATATGCCAATAGAAGAATATTTAGGTAAAACCCCAAAGGTTTCTCAGAAAGCGTACATACATCCTACTTCTTATATCATAGGTGATGTAGAAATAGGTGATTTGACTAGTATATGGCATTATGTTGTGATTAGGGGAGATAATGATAGTATAAGAATTGGCAAGGAATCTAACGTGCAAGAGAATACTACAATCCACACAGATTATGGATATCCAGTTGAAATTGGTGATAAAGTCACAATTGGACATAACGCTGTTATTCATGGTGCTAAAGTTTCATCACACGTTATTGTGGGAATGGGGGCAATATTACTTAATGGATCTCAAGTTGGGGAATACTCAATTATTGGAGCTGGGTCTGTGGTTACTCAAGGTACTGTTATCCCTCCCTATAGCGTAGCAGTTGGAGTTCCCGCAAAGGTTATCAAGAAGTTAAGAGAAAATGAGATTACAATAATTGATGAAAATGCTGAAGAATATTTAAAGCATACAAGGAGGTTATTAAAATTATGAATAAGGATCTAAAAGCCATAAAATGGTTTATTATCACTCAAATTCTCAAGGATCCTTTTAATCCCGCATATGCAACATTCAAGGTAACATCCAGATGTAATTTGAGATGTACGTTCTGTTCTCCATCATATTACTCTGGGGAATTGGGAGAGGGAAGTACAGAAAGAGTGAAAAAGATAATAGACAATTTGAGGAATTCGTCAATAGTTGTTTTATCGTTTGAAGGTGGAGAGCCAACTTATAGGCCAGACATTTTAGATCTTTTAGAATACGCACACGATGGATCCTTTTACGTTATGCTCACAACCAATGGTTATAGGCTTAAAGATGAGAATTTCCTCACCAAATTAGCAGACAAGATAGACTTCTTGCACTACTCAATAGATGAATATCATTGGAATGTAAAGGAATTAGACAATTTATGTAGATTTAGACAATATGGTCTTAAGGTTAACGTTCAAACTGTAGTTACCAGATATAACCTCCATAAATTGGAGGAAAAAGTTAGAAAGGTCGCAGAATGTGGATACAAGATTCTTGCAATGCCAGCAGTAGATTACCCCAATTCGAAGGTAAAGTTAGCACCAGATCCGTATGAATTTTATAAAGTATTATACGATCTCAAGAGAAAGTATGGTTCCACTTTAAATAACTCGTGGGGATTCATAAATGCCATAATAGGCAAGATACCCAAAAGGGTGGTAAGTTACGCAATAACAATATATCCTAATGGTGACTTACCTTACCCAGATGATATAAATGGGGACATAGTGGGTAATGTAGCCGAAAAACCGCTAAATAAGATATTGCAATCTAAAAAAGTGAAGGAATTACAGCAGAAAATGCTAGAAAACCAAGCTAAATTTGAATACTTACATTTACAAACTGCTTCATTCAATAGCATTAGAGATTTGGCGTCATATGTTAGTGAAATGTTAAAGTGGCGTTTTACTGGAAGAGCTTGACATTGCCTTAAGGTATTCATTCCTTAAGTCGTCTAAAACTAGATGTGTATAAATTTGGGTTGTTTTTATATCCTTATGTCCTAGAAGCTTTTGCAACGTTATTACATTAATTCCCCTTTTTAGTGATAACGTAGCGAAGGTGTGCCTTAAAATGTGTGGTCTTAACTCAATTTCAACCTTATTGCCTAATCTCTTTAGCTTTCTATATAAAGCATCGTAAGTTATATCAAATAACTTCTCATCAAGTTTCTTTCCCTTCATGTATTTTCTCAACAGTTGCTTAGTCTCATCGGTAAAGAAAACTACTCTTTCCTCACCATTCTTAGTATTCCTGACTCTAATCATGTTATTTTCCAAATCCACATCCTTTACTAATACCGATAGTAGTTCATTTGCACGCAAGCCAGTATCTAATAATAATCTTATTATTAATTTATCCTTAGTTCTCTTGCACGTGTTAAGAACTTTCTGAATTTGACTCTCATCTAGAGCTTTAACTTCTTTTCTCCTTACTTTAGGAATAGGTGGCTTTACAGAAACGTTAAGCCATTTAAGGAATCTTCTCACTGCAATTATATAATATCTAATTGTAACACTCTTAGCTCTCCTTTTTTCCACCTCATCTCCTTTAACCTTACCCTCTCTGTTTAACAGATTAGAAATCCATTTGTTTAAATCTTCGCTAGTAACCTTTCTAGGATCCTTATTTATAAAGTCCAAGAAGTCCTTTACTGCGGTGGAGTAAAGCTTAATAGTTCCATTTCCGGCTCCTGCTAAAACTAACGCGTTTATGAAAGCGTTATAAAGATCTCCAGATTCTGGTGGAGAACCCAGCTCAAGTTTCACGTATGATATATAGTGGAGTTAAGTCTCAAAAGGATAAACTCTTAATAATATGGTATTACTTACCTTACTATGGTATCAATACTTCTGATTTCACTATTGTATCTAGGAATAATGTTGATAGCTGCCAAGATATCTGAGGAAATATTTAGGAGAATTGGTTTAGTAACTTTTGTTGGTCCTATATTAATGGGTATTCTACTTGGAAATGGTGTATTCGGAGTTATACAGATTAATGAGATTATCTCGTTTATTACATCTCTTGGTATAATTTTTCTATTATTCTTGGCTGGAGCTGAAGAGTTCGACGTGGAAAATAGACCTAATGCTAACATATTTCTAGCAGTAATATTAGAGTCAATTATACCATTTTCGGTAGTACTAGTTGCGCTCTATGTTGTAGACTCAAAGGACTCCCTAATTCTCGTAGCTCCATTGGCGATGAGTAGTGCTGGTCCGTTATCTAGAATGTTAATGGATGTTGAAATTTCTGAAAACAGAATTTCTAACCTAATTTTCCAACAAGTGATCTTAATAGAAATAATTTTTGTAATATTATTTGCGATATTCTTGAGGACTGGTAAAATTCTGATTACAATAATTGAAATTTTCTTAGTATTCGCATTTACGATAATGTTCGGTGGAACTTTAGCCAAGATTCTAGAGAGAATAGAGTATTATTTTAAGGCTAGAGAAATAGAGTTTGCTTTCCTTATTGCAATAATTTTAATTATAGGCTATTTATCAGAATTATACAAGTTTAATTCAGCTATATCTGCCTTCTTTTTGGGTATATTGCTAAAGAATTATTTAAAAGATAGGCCCGAATTGCTGGAGAGACTTCATGCATTTACATATGGATTCTTTGAACCATTATTCTTTTTGGGCATAGGCTTATATGTTACTGAACTAAACATAATTATTATTCTTTTTGGCTTGCTCTTTTTCTCATTAATAATCGCTTCTAAATTCCTTGCAGGTTTTATTTCATCAAGAGTTGTAAAAATTGATGGGAAGATAAATGGAATTGCAACTAGTGTAAAGGGGGGAGTAGATTCATCATTATTACTTACAAGCTTAACTTTAGGATATATAAACGAATTCATGTACTCGTTTTCGATATTAGCGATTTCACTTTCAGCATTAATAGCTCCCCTTCTTTTTCAAATGAGCTACAAAGCTAGAAAGAAAATTTCAGAGAGTAAAAGGGTAAAGCTTTCTCAAGAGGTAATTAAGCTTCAAATAAAACCACTTTACGTTACATGTCAAGAGAATTTAAGGTCTGTAATTTCAAAAATTAGTGAAAGAGGCGTTAGGGGAATAGTTGTTGTAAATTATGAAAATAAACCACTTGGTTATGTGTCAATACAGACTCTGCTTGAAATTGATCCAGAACTATATGAAAATACTAAAGCTTGTGATGTGCTACTGGAAGAAGTTCCAATAGAATATGATAACGTGAAAATTATAGATCTGCTAAGAAAATTTAGGGAGACTGAGAAGCCAGTAATAGCAATTGTAAATAAGGAAGGAGTTTTAGTCACTACAGTTTATGAAAGAGAATTAGCGAGGTTTTTAATTTCCTTGTGAGCATTACATCATATGACAGTTTGGTATACGGGAACTGGTGATAAGGGTAAGACAAAATTACCTTCAGTTGGTGAGATTTGGAAGGATGACGATATTGTAAATGCTATTGGAGACCTTGATGAATTAAATGCCAGTTTAGGTGTAATTTCGTCCCTTTATCCACAACTCCGTGAAATTATAGTGAGAGTTCAATCAGACATATTCTCGCTCTCCTCGGAAATTGCAGGGTTCAACTTGAATTTTGAAGAAGATAAGGTAGAATGGATAGAAGAGGAGATCAATAATTTCTCTAAGGGTTTACCAGAGTTAAGAAATTTTATTTTGCCTGGTGGACATATCGCATCTTCATTTCTTCATCTAGCTAGAACAGTATGCAGAAGGAGTGAGAGAAGTGTAGTAAAGCTACTAAAGAGGAATAGGGCAAAGGAAGTCCACGTTAAATATCTTAATCGCCTATCCTCACTACTATTTGTTTTAGCGTTATATGTTAATAAGCAAGAGAATGTGCAAGAAATTATATGGAAACGTTAACTCCAATTCCTCTTTTTGAAGCTTCTTTGTAAGCTATATGGGCAGTTACATTATCCTCAGCTGCAATTCCCACGGTTTTAAATAATGACGGCCTCTCTACCTTTATACCCTTATCTATTATCTCCCCTAATTCCTTTATTATCTTATTTTCCAATAATCCCCTTTGTTTAGGAATAATGTAATCACCGCTCTCTTTAGAAACCGCTTCCAATGAGTCGACAATATAACTTTTTACCTTTACTATAGTATCATCGTCTATCTCTCTTGAATCGGGAGTATGGGCACCTATACTTGATACATGAAATACGTCCTTTAGATATTTTCCTAAGACTACTGGAACATTGGATGAAGTGGTTGCAAAAATGATATCTGAATTCTTCAATAATGTCTCTAAATCTGTAGCCTCACCGCCAATTTTCCTAGCCAATTCGAAGTGAGATTTTCTAGCAGAAATGTAAATTTTCTGAACTTTGAAGTACTCTAAGGCTAACTTGGCGTGATAATACGCTTCAATTCCCGCACCTATTATTCCCAAATTGCCAATATTTCTACCATTTATGGCTATTTCAGTTGATAATACACTTGCTGCAGCAGTTCTTATTGCAGTTAATGTTGTTCCATCAATTATCGCTAAAACTTCTCCGGAATCTGGTGACATCAATATTACAACGCCTTGAACTGACGGTAAACCTCTTTCTTTGTTCTCAGGTATAACGTTAACTATTTTGGTTACAAAAGAATAATCAGTAGATGAGGGCATTAGACCCCACCAATTTCCCTTTACACTCATCACTAAACGTTGTGGTTGATTTATCTTCTTCTGATAATTTAGTTTGAACGCCTCTCTTACTGAGTTTACGGCTATTTCAGCTTTGAACAGTTCATCTAGATCTTTTCTTGTTAAGATAATCATTAAGTTAAGATCTTTTTATCGATTATAAACTTTAACATTATTTTGGAATATTCTGATCAATATAAGAATTAACGCTAGGACTATATGCAGTATTATTTAAAAATGTTTTTAAGGGGGATTAAGGGCACATTAAAAGGGAAATCAATAATTAATGTTCTATCTAATGCATCTTGACCCATTGTATTTAATACTTACTAACATAATACTACTAAGCAAAAAGTTTATTTACAAACACGGTTTGCATAATGTGATGTCAGTAAATTTAAGAAAAGTACTTGTAACTGGTTTTATATCACTATTTGTAATTTTAATGTTAATACTTCCTATCACATTAGCGCAATCGCAAACGGTAACTAATATAACACTTGTTCCAACTGGCTTTATCACAATTCCTACAACTAGTTCATCTGCCTCGTTTACGGCTTATGTCATAAATAATAACCCAAATAGTGAAACAGTTACTGTTTATTTGAATGGTAACTCATATACTACAGTAACTATCCCTCCCTATTCTTACTCTCCAGTTACGTTATCTTTACCAACTGGTAAGAACGTTTTAACCGTAAACGGCCAGTCTCTAATAATTACCGTGAATAGCGTATCTAAGGTCGTATCTGCGAATATCTTGCTAAACAATAGCGCAAACTTAATATTAATAAATGGAATATCCGGTAAGCTCTACACAGTAAATCTAACAATTTCGAATATTCGTAACTGGAACACGTCTGTATCAACATATACCTATTCATCAGTATTTCTCACCAATATGTATAGGCTATACAATGCTCCATTTGAATTACAACCGCCCCTCTCAAACTCTTCTTACGTACCGATTCTAGTACCAAGTTACGTCTCACAAGGTCTATATTATTTCTACAATTACATTCAGTTCTACAATATTAGTAATTATCGACAAGTATTAGGATACGTTCCATTTGTAATTTTTGTAAATGTTAGTTATGGATTAAATGGTACTTTAGTTACGTCCAATACATATACGTCTAATAACATTACAGTGTCATTTGTGACAACAAATGGCTATATATACATTCTATCTAAATATCCATTTAGCTTGAGCGATAAAGTTATAGTGGAAGTTTTACCACAATCATCGTCTCTCAAGCCATTTACAACAGCCATAGGCAATTTCACTTCAACGCTGACAATAAATGGTCAACCAATTCAAGAACCTTACTTTGGCAGTAATAGCACTGAATTCGCATATGGTAGTTCTTGGATAGAATTAAAGATACCTGAACAGTATACTGGAACACAATATCAAATAAATATAACTTATATTACACCTCATGGTATAGTAAGCACTGGATTAATACCCACAATTACTTCCACTACAACAACCACCACGACCAGTACCACATCGACTACCAGCTCTACCACAACTACTACAACAACTTCTACAACGACCGCTTCGACTACAACTACATCTTCCTCAACTTCTACAACGACTACTTCTACTTCCACGTCTTCAACCACGACTATATCCACAACCTCAACGACTTCAACTTCTACCACATCGACTACCACACCTACAACTTCTTCTTCAACAACCACGTCTGTTACTAGTTCCGGGATATCAACTCCAGTTATAATAGGTATTGTAATAGTTATAATAGTTATAGTAGTAGCTGCCGTAGTACTTTTAAGAAGAAGATAGAGAAAACACTAAAGAAATTTAGGCTTTTTTATTAAATTTTCATACCAGCTTCTATTACACTTCCATGTTTAATTACTTTTTCTGGTGAAATTAAAGCACCTAGTTTATTGAATCTAGGCCTACTTAGTGATTGTGCTGGATAACTTGCAGTTATGACAGAAGCCCCTATCTTAGCTCCTTTACCCACTATTGAGTAAGTCAAATAGGATTTAGAACCCACTTCAGCGAAGGGTTCAATTAGTGAATGAGCAATTTCACAGTAAGCCCCTATCTTTGCTCCCTCTTCTATGGAGGAATAGTCTCTAACTAAAGAAAACGATCCTACGTAAGCGTTTTTACCGATATAAGCTGGTCCTTTAATTATCGCATAATCTTCTATTATCGCATTATCTTCAACAATAACTCCCTTCCCAATTATCGCATCTTTCGAAATTTCAGCCTTATCTGATATAACGCTTTCCTTTCTCCTTAACAGCGTTTCTAATGCGAATAGTAAATCCTCTGGATAACCTATGTCAACCCAATTCTCTGACCAAATAAAATAGTTGAGTTTAGCTTCACTAGCAAGAAGATCAATATAATCCAGAAGAGAAGTGAAATTGTCCTTTGGTTTTGGTAATATGTAAGCTCCACCTAATGCTAGGGTTGAGCTTTCTTTAACCACCTTCAGTTTGTTGTCAACGATTTTAACTAGACCGTAAGTTTCTGTTCCCTCACTCACTGGTACCAACGGTATAACGGCTTGTCTCCCTGTCATTATGTAAGTGTCCATAAGGCTTTTGTAGAATTCCGCAGGTACAATAATATCACCAAATGCCAACACAAATACATCGTCATCAATCTTTTCCATACCATCTAGAACTGCACCATCAATTCCTTGTCTCTTTTGTACTATAGTTTCAAACGATACATCAAGTTTCTCAACCTCTTCTTCTATTTGATTTCCCTTCTCGTTTACGATTATCTCAAATTCTTTTACGCCTGCTTTCTTTAAACCATCTATTGTGTAGTTTATTATTGCTTTGCCTAGTACTGTGATAGCCTCTTTCTGAACCTTGTCAGTGTATGGCAATAATCCTTCTCCCTTTCCTCCAGCTAACACTATAGCTTTCATCTTTACTCAACCGTTACTGTTTTGGCCAGGTTTCTAGGCTTATCTGGATCGTATCCTCTTTTAACAGAAGCGTAATATGCTATTAGTTGAATTATTGGCGCTATTGCAAGTGAAGAGAGTTTTTCATCAGTATTTACTAGAATCTCAGTATCTGCGAAGTTAAGTCTCTTATTCACACTTATTGAATAAGTCTTACCACCTCTCGCTTTCATCTCTTGTAAATTCTTCTCCAATTCATCTACCAGTTCTCCATCGTTTATGAAGACTATTGGAAATCCATTCTCAACTAACGCTATCGGTCCATGTTTACTTTCTCCAGCTGGATACGCTTCAGCGTGGATGTACGCTATTTCCTTTATCTTTAATGCTCCTTCCATTGCTAAAGGTACTCCTAGACCTCTTCCCAAGTAATAGGCGTTGTTCTTGTTAGCCAACTCCTCCCCAATCTTCTTAGCAAATCCTTCCGTCTCAGTTATTACATTTCTAACTGTCTCGTGAGCGTTTTCTAGATAAGAGATGCTTTCCTTTTCTATTAGAGAATACAAGAAGAGTAAGGATGCAATTTCAGATGTGAAAGTTTTCGTAGCCGCCACTCCTATTTCTGGTCCAGCTCTCATATATAGTTTGTAATCGCTTTCCCTAGCTATGTCGCTCTCAATTACGTTTGTTAATGCAATTATCTTAGCCCCTTCCTCTTTGAATTTCCTAATACCCATTTTGACGTCTAGAGTTTCTCCACTTTGACTTATCGCAATTACAATATCACCTTTTTTAACTCTAAAATTATGATATTCTGAGGCAATTAATGGAATACTCATATATCCTTTTCTAGCAAGTAATAATGAGAAATAAAATCCAGCATGATAACTTGTTCCAGCAGCTGTGACTATTATTCTAGAGGACTTCCTTATTTCCTCAGCGATTTCACTTACCTTATCAATTTCACTTAAAAGTCCAGAGATCGTATCTTTAACAGCAATTGGACTTTCATGAATTTCCTTAAGCATAAAGTGAGGATATCCTTCTTTAGAGGCTGAGGATGCGTCCCAATCTATAATCTTTATCCTACTTGTGACATCTATTGGATTATCGTTTTCGTCTTCTATATAAACAGTATTCGGCGTTACATAGCCTAGCTCTCCATCAGATATTACTATAACCTTTCTGGTGTAAGGTAGAAATGAAGGAATATCACTAGCTATAAACGTCTTATCGTCCCCTAATCCTATTACTAATGGGTTATCTCTCTTTGCGAAGAAAATTCTCCTCTCTCCCTTAACTACTGCCAAAATCGCAAAGCTACCTTGAATGCTTTTTACTGCACTTCTAAAAGCTTGAAAAGTATCCATACCCCTTTTCATGTATTCCTCCATCATATGGGGTATTACCTCAGTGTCAGTCTCACTTTTGAACTTATGGCCTAGAGACTGTAACTCATCTCTTAGCTCTTTAAAATTCCTTATTGTTCCATTATGAATTACCGCTATATTATTACTACAATCTGTATGTGGATGAGCATTATAGTCAGTAGGGGCTCCATGAGTAGCCCATCTGGTATGTCCTAAAAACGCGTAACCAGACAACTCTTTAATATTCTTCTTCCTTACTACTTCCTCAACAGTACCCTTAGCCTTTCTTACCTCTAAATTAGCACTTGAAAGTGCAGCAACGCCAACACTATCATAACCCCTGTATTCTAGTCTATTAAGGCATGACACTACTAATTCAGCTAGTCTCTTGCTTTCCTTATTCGAAACAACCCCTATAATTCCACACACAATAATCTATCTTCTAGTTACTGGTAAATTAGACTTTTCCTCATATTATCGAAATATCGACACCATCTTTGATTAGAGTTGAATTAACTATCCTAGCGTTGTAGCTCTTTAAAAGAACTTCAGCCTCAACGGACTTTATACATATTATGGAACCTCCAGCCCCTCCCCCACTAATCTTACAACCTTTTATTCTCAATTGTTTAGCTCTAGAAACAATCTCATCAGCTTCTGGAGAAGTTATTCCTAATGAAAATAATAATCCATGATTTACGTACATTAAGAGTCCTAATTCCTCGTAATTTTGTTCAATTATTAAGGATTTAGCTCTATTAGTTATCTCACCTATTACATCCAATATATTATCGAAGACTTCCTTGTTTAACTCCTTAAGTTTTCTAACACGCCATAAGACATCAGCAGTACTCATACTCCTCCTTATGTAACCAGCTGTTAGTTCAAAATTAGTATCTATCCTTTCAAATCCCTCTCCTCCGGGCAGGAAATAAATCAAACCACCATAGGTTTCAGTATAAGTATCCATCCTACTTGCTATTCCTTGAACCTTTAACTCTATGTCGTGGGAAATTTTGGCTATTTCGTCTCTGTTTAAATCGATTCCCAAATATTTAGAATAAGCAGCAACAGTACCAACAATAACTGCAGCACTTGTACCTAATCCAACAGATGGTTCAACTGTGGAGTCTATTTCTATTTTAACTGGCTTCTTCATTTCAAAGTAATTCAATACTTCAAATACATACCTAAGTACTTTCTTCGCCTCATCACTCTCAATTTTCATCTCATTTAGATCTAACTTAACCCCTCTTATATTGAGGGACGGTGATATAATTAGGAATCTATCACTCTCACTTACCCTAACCTTTAGGCTCTCTGAAATAGTCATTGCGATGGCCGGTCTATCATAAACTACAGCGTGTTCTCCAAATAATGTTAGCTTTAACGGAACCTTAGCTTCTACTCTCATCCCATGAAAAATCTGAATTTAAAATAAAAAGTTCATTTACGTCTTTTAGACTTACTTCCTCTCGTTAAGGGACCTTCCTCATTTTATTTAGGTCACATCTCTTACTAGAGAGGCATTAAAGGGTTAGTATCCAATTGCAGCGTGAAATATTTGTCTAGCTTCCTCCTAAAATTTCGTACTTCATTCACATCGCAAACTCAGCGGTTTTCGTGCTTATAGAGACTATAATAAAGTGGTAAGTTCTGCCTTTCCTTAACCTCATCCTTTATCTCCTTAACTAACTCCTCTACACTCATACTCTTTTGCTCATTATTCGCTCTAATTTTTACAGTAAGCGTACTAGTCTTCACTTCCCTTTCTCCTATAATTATGACGAAAGGTATCCACTCAGTCCCAGCTCTCCTTATCTTATTTCCTAAGCTATCATCCAAATCATCAATATTAACTCTTATTCCCTCCTTTCTTAACCTTTCCGCAACTTGTATTGAGAAATCTAAGAAGTCCTTCTTTACTGGTAACAGTCTAACTTGAATTGGATTAAGCCAATCTGGCAAAGTAGGAGGCTGTTTCCTAATCGATTCTAAAATAAAGTAATATACCAATCTTCCAACGTCCACATAAGTTCTACTCTCGTTTACCCACCAGACCTTAATTCTATTTTTGCTATCAATAATCTCTTTGGGAAAATCTAACTCCTTAACACCACCGTACACTGCTATTACCCTAGGATTCTCATTAATACATGGGAGAATTCTTCCGCTCTCAACATTTCGATAAAGTATACTCATTTCACCATTACTTACGTTTTCATTATTCTCGGATTCGAAAATTGGTTGAAGTATGTTCCTTAAATATCCTATTACTGCTCTCCTCATAAACGCGCTTTCAGCAGAGGTAGGAAATCCGAACTTTTCACAGTACTTCAACTCCTCACTTTTCTCCAACTCCTCACCCTTTCTTATTCTCCTAGATAACTCGCTTAAGGGATGGCCATAACAAGATATTGAAAAAGCCTTGTACCAACCAAATGGTGCCCTATAAACCTTTACCTTATCCTTTAATAAGTTCTCCAACGATTCAAGCACCTTTATGGCAGTGTCTGGATTTGCTAAGTTAGAAGATAAGTGAGCATAAGGATAAATAACCACGGAAGCTGCTTTCACCTTACTGTAAACGTCTAAGATATTGTTTATGGCCTCGTTTAAAATCTCCTCATTATCACCTTTCTCCACTGTAGTAAAACAGACCAGAACGTTCTTTAACTCTATTGACTTTAATTTAGCCTCTTCTGGTTCCTTAATGGCTTTTTCCTTTACATTAAACGAGAAGTCCGACGCGTGAATAAATAGTATTATCACAAATTACGTCTACTTCAAACGTTTATAAACTAATTTCTTGACCATTTTCCGGAATTATTACTTCAACTCCAGTCTCTTGCTTTATTAAATCAGCCAATGACGTTTCGTTATCTGGAGAACCGTGAACTAGTACCGCCTTTTCCAAACCCTTAATCGATTTGACTATCTCTAGAAGTTGTCTTCTCCCAGCATGACTTGAAAAGTCAAAGATCTCCAATCTAGCCTTTAATAACCCAGAATACTCATCGAACTTACCCATTTCCAATAACCTCCTCCCCGGTGTGTTAATAGCTTGATAACTAACTAAGAATATCGCATTCTTACTACTTTCTGAAAGCTTTTTGAAGTAATAAACAGCTGGTCCACCCTTAAGCATTCCCGCACTGGCAACGATAACTCCTCTCTCCTTCCATGCTCTATGTCTATCCTCCCATCCCTTAACGTAATTGAAATTATCGTAAGCCTTCTTAAGTAAATCTGGTTTATTTAAAAACTCCCTAAAACCAAGCATTATCTCCGTTATCTCTCTAGACATTCCATCATAGTAAACTGGATAAGGGAAATCCCTTTCCGCCAATACAGACAACACTTCTTGGCTTCTCGCTAAACTAAAAGCCGGTACTAAGACAGTCCCACCACTCTCAACGACTTCTAAAACCTTCTCGTAGAACTCGTTCTCAACGTCTTTCCTATTAGGATGGTTAAATTTACCATAAGTCGACTCCATGACTAGAACATTTGCATTCCCTATACTCTCAATTTCTGCCGGTTTCATCAATTTAGTCTCAGTTAAGTTAATGTCTCCGGTAAATGCTACTGCGCCTTTCTCTGATGATACCTTAATAATGGAACTTCCAGGTATGTGGCCGGCATTATATAGTGAGACTTTCATACTATCAATTTCCGTCTCTTCCCCATATCCAATCGCCATGAAATTGTCCATGGTCTTCCTTACCTCAACCCACTCGTAAGGTATTTTAGAACCGGAAAGCTTTAGGAAGTCCTTTAACATAACCTCAGTTATTATCCTAGTTGCCACAGTGCCGTAGACCTTAGTATTCAATGAGCCTATTTGATAGATTGGCAAAGCTCCTACATGGTCTAGGTGTGCATGAGATACGACAAAGCCCTTTACTCTATTAGGCACTTCCTGCAATGGAAAATTTGGATTATCCTTTTCATCAAAGTTCACTCCATAATCTAGTATGATACTGCTGTCGCTATTTCCGACCTCAATAGCAGACCTGCCTACCTCTCTTCCTCCACCTAATATTTTCAGAAAGTAATTCATTTGTGAAATATTGTAACCGCAAACTATTAAGTTTACTTCTTCTTCAATAAAACTTGTAATGGTAAAAATTAAACCCTCAGACCTAAAGAAAATGGAAAGAATGGGAATAAAAACTGAACAAATAAACGCAATTAGAGTGATAATTGAGACTAATGAAAAGAATATAGTAATTGAAAATCCCACTGTTACGAAAACAAACGTCATGGGCAATGAGGCAATTGTTATATTTGGAGGAGAAACTAGGGAAGAACAAAAACATAACCAAGTAGAGATAAAAGAAGAAGATGTCAAATTCGTCGCCGAGCAAACTGGTAAAAGCGAAAAGGAAGCGAGAGAGGCCTTAATTAAGGCAAATGGTGATATAGCAAAGGCAATTATGATTCTGCAAGGAGAGACTTCAAACCCTTAATCAAATCCTCCTCAGTTGGCTTCGTAGAGACTATAATATTTATTCCTTCAACCTCACTTAGCATCAATGCTAAAGGATCTAGCTTAATTGGTCTGTGGAAAACAACTATTTGAGGCCTTATTGGGGCAACCTTAAGAGCTATCATTGGAGACCTACCGCTACTTACCCTCGTGAAGACCACAACCCTATTCACCATCATGCTCAAAACTTGATAAAACTCCAAGCCGCTTAAGCTGAGAATAGCCCTAATACTATCAGTAACAATATAACCATAAATCTTCTTATCAGCAACAAAAGAGTTTACAACAACACCGTCAACAGCCCTAATTAACTTATCTATGCCAATAGGAGAATTGAAATCCCTCATATCAATAATGAAAGGAAAATTTATACCAAACATCTTAGCCAATTCTTTAATAACCTTATAACCCCTCCTGGCGTCTATAGAAATCAAAGCTAGCACATACCGCTTAATGAACTCACTACCAGCTTGCCTTCTCCCCCTCTCGTAATCTGCAATAACGGATTGCTTAATCCCCATCTCCCTAGCCAATTCGCCTTGAGAAACATTAAACATCTCTCTCCATTTCCTTAAAGATCCCGACACATCCTTACTCCAAACAATGTCTCCAGATATTCTCTTTCCAATGGTCTCTATTGCATAGGAGTCAAATAGTTCATCAACTGCCATTAGTGTTATAAACACGCGTTATAATTTAAATAATAGGGGTCCGTGGTCTAGCCTGGACTAGGATGCGACGTTCGGGTCGTCGTGGTCCCGGGTTCAAATCCCGGCGGACCCATACACAAGATGTAAAAAGTTTTTCCTTAAAAAAAGATACAAAACGGTCCGTCCGTGTAAGTTCCTCATGAGTAGTAGTAGCAGAGTATTGAATAAATTATTAAATACAACCCACTAGTTTAAATGTACTTCTTTATGATCTTTAACACAGCCTCAGCTACGTTATCCCAGCTGGAATGTAACTTTAAAAACTCCATTAACTTATTTCCATTCATTATTTCTTCAATTTTACTCTCATTCATTTTATAGAATCTTAAAGCATTTTGCGCCATGCTTCCCTTATCGAACTCCTTAACTATACTAACGCTTTCTAAACCCCCATAAACGCTTTTAATTGCGGGAATACCATACGCAACAACTGGAGTACCTAGAGCTAAGGACTCTAAGACTACTAGGGAAAAACCATCAACATGAGAAGGGTAAATAAGAACCTTAGCCCTTGACACAATTTCAGCTAACTCCTCTCTCTTCACAAAACCCTTATACTCAACCTTCAAATCGTATTTTCTAACCTTAGACCAAAACCTCCTCTCGCTATACTTATCGAAAAACTTACCCATTACAACTAACCTTATCCTATTACCACTCTTCTTTTCCATTATGCGTAAAATGTCTGGCAATTCGTGAAATCCCTTATCTTGATTCAACCGACTCCAGAATATAACGTAATCCTCCTTTCCTTTGTTTCTATACTTCATGAGAAATGGGTCAAAAGCGTTACCAGGTTTTATAATTTCCCCTTCCAAGCCTGACTCAATCAAAGGGGCTTCGCTAACACCAGCCAGAAAAGTTGGCTTATTACTTACCTCTTTTTTTAGTAATCTCTTATACAGAAATTTCACATACTCGTTATATAAGAACCTAGTGTGAAAACCTTTGCCAGTATACGGATTAACACCATAAAATTTCATTAACCTTCTCAAGTATCTTAAAGAATCGTTATAAAATGGGGGTTCATGGAAAGTTATACCGTACTTTGTATTCCTAGCCAAGTAGAAAATGTCAAGCGATGTATGGTCTGGTTCATACAAAATATCAGCGTCAACCTTATAATCTTTAGAGAACTCCTTAGCGACCTTATCAGCGAATAAAAACCTCTTAATTTTACTAATCTTCTCCCTCTCTTCCAATATCTTATAAAACTCCTCAGCAATTCTTATGCCTTGGCTTTCCAACTCCTTTGCCTTCTTTTTTACTACTTCCTTATCCCAAACTAGGACTGGGCTTGTAGGGTAGTAGATAATTTTGAAGTGATTTTTAAGCCTAATTGTAACCTCATAAGCATGAACTGAGCCTCCTCCCGCAAAGTATGGTGATAGAAATTTGTCGTAAACGATTCCAAGTGTAGTCATTTTTCCTATCCAATCGCATAAACTTTATTTAGTCTAAATAAAAATTCTTAACCAGTGGGCCGGTAGCTCAGCCTGGAAGAGTGCTCGGTTGGCATCCGAGAGGTCCCGGGTTCAAATCCCGGCCGGTCCACTGCGTTAGGGGGAACACCCCCTAAAACCCCCAATGTTATTTTTACAACCTTATCTAAAGGTCCTACGTAATGGTCCCTTCTGTTACCTTCATTATCCTTCTCTATCTTGTAAACATAATACTTCTTCCCTCTCTGACGAATCTTATATTGCCCGGCTGAGAAAACTCTATAAACCATATTTAAACTAGCCCCTTTTCGGTCATATAAGCTTTTAAGCACGGGGCTAATGCCCTACTCAGTAGTCGAGTTGAAAGGAAGTGGCGAAGATTCACCAGTCCAAAAACGAATTTAACTCTGCTTATTTTGTGCTAAATTCAATCCGTATACAAAGCTTTATAAAGTATTTTTGCTTATTCCACTACCAGAGGTAGTATGAATAAAACCCTAGGTCTAATCTTAACCTCTGTATTCCTCCTATCTACTTTAGGCATAATAACTGGATTTATAATACCGACACAAGCTGCCAACTCTAATGATGCGGCAATATATACAATACCTAGTACTACTAGTGTAACTAATACTTCTAATATAGTAATTAATCTATTCTTGAACTCTACATCAAACGCTACAATCGCTGCCCAAGCAACTGGGTTTAATTATGGTCTGGCAATTAACTATACTTTAAATGCAACACAGTTTACCTTAGTATTACCAAACGGTAACTCTTATGGACCAATAGTATTAGGTCCCGAGAATTATGGAAAATATGGCTATTTTGACTTAGCTCACAATTCCGTAGTTCTATTATTAAATACCACTGGTTCTTCTAAAGAATTAGCATATAGTTATGAGCAAAGTATTGGTGTGACTCCTTCAGCAAGCTATAAGATTTATAACTATACCAGTAGTAGCGTGTCGGTTAATCAATATATGAATGAACTAAGCTTACCAAGTTTAATTTCCAAAGCGACTGATGGAGAATATACTAGTCTAGCAACATTACCAGCAGGTACTAAACTAGAATTTACTTATGCAGGTGTCACTTACACTATAACCATAACTGTGAAACTGGTAGGTACATTATTAAATCCATTGTACTACGCTAACTCAAAAATGCTGCCAGGTGTTAACTACGCAGTTGGTAGAAGTGACATAACCGTAGCTGTTTACGATAACTTCATTACAACTACAACTTCACCATTTAACTTTACCTTAACCTACTCCTCGTTAGCTCCAGCATTAATATACTGGCTTGTGATAGCTAATACAACATCTACCCAGGGTGGTGCTTCCACACCAACAGCCAACTTCCAAGCGCCAACGTTTAAACAATACTTCCCATCAAATAGTACAATATTGTATTCTGCTGCGCCTACTAAAAGTTCAATACTAATGTTCAATGGACAAATGAACGTTACCGCAAATGAGAGCGTAACGCTAACCTTACAGACCGGTACTAATATTTTCACGTCTCCAAACTTCAATGTAACACCACCAGGTAAATATACCTTCTCAGGCAGACTAGGTGCTGGATTTAATGCCTATATTTATCAAAACGGTAGCGCATCATTAGCTGCAAATATATTTAATGGTACCATAAACTTCTTCTTCAGTAGTACTGGACAGAAAGCCAGTTTTACTTTCTTCCTTGCTCCGATAGTTCCAATAAGCTTAGGAGATAATAACAGTGCGACAGTGATCTATAACCGAGTATCCATAAACACTGGCTTCCCGCAAGTAGTATTAATGTTCAACATAACTGGTAATTTCAATAATTCAGGAGGTAACTATCTAATATACGGCTCAGTGAAAGAAGCTGAATTGTATCCATTGAGTTTGGGTACTTTAGGTAAATTAGCTAGTGCAACTAATGGTACACAATTCGTAGATAACTTAATTTCAGCCTCTATGACGCCTTTAGTATCTTACTCTAACTATGGTGAATCTACAACAACAATAACTGGAACATCACTATCCTTCACTGTCTTAATGCCATTAAAATTCATTGTTGAGAGATTAGGCTATATATATCTAGTAACGTTCCACATATGGGGTCCATCGACAACCGTAACTGTAACTGGTGTTGACTATCTCGGTACTTCAATTTTACTAGGTTCATTTAGAGCTTATATTGCACTTCCAAGCTTCTACACGGTACCTAAAACTCCATTAGTTGGTTTGACATGTGATAACATGTACACATTAGCACAAATAAGTGATGCAGGATCTGTATTACAGACTTCCACAGCCAATTCGAAGGCTAACAACGCTAGTGTTATGGGACCTTACGACTTAATGAGCAATGCTGGTCTACATGTTGCCATTTATAATGGTACTAAGTTGATAAAGAGTGAAATGGTAGGTCCACTACCCAATGCAACAACAGCTCCTATAACTACTACTGTTACACTAAACGGACAGACTGTAGCGTTAACCTATAACTCTCCTCCAACTGGATATTATCCTGTTGACTTTAAGTTCGAGCCAGGGTTTGGTTACACCGTTACAACAAACGTTATATACAACACTTCAACTCCAACATATGTAATAACTGTATATATGCCATTAAACTATATACTGAACACCAAGATTGTAATATGGTATGTAAGCCCAGACTATGCAGCTTTCTACTACTATTCAAGCACTGGACAATATCAAACTAATAATGTAACCCTAACGTTTGCAAATGTTACTCCAGAATTAGTAATGCCACAAGTGTTCCCAGTCGGGAACCTATATATGCCATTCGGAATTTATGATCCATATTACGTATTCTACAGCAGTATAAGTATAGGCCCACAAAGTGGTGTAATCGAGGCCATTGAGAATGGATTCAATGTTGGAAATATTACTGCGATTACTGTACAGTTAAGCGGAATGAACGAGTCAATAGTATTGTCGCCATTAAATGTTAGTAAATTACTAGTATCACCTAACTTAGGCGAAGTATCTCAGTGCAGTCCATTATTTAACACTACGTTATTCAACATATCTGCACTAGCTTCGCTATTAGGTCTACCAAATCCAGCAGCTTTGAATGGGAGTTACTTATACGTAACCTATCATGATGTTATTAGTGGAGCCTATGTGACAAACAAGACCTTGCTAGTAGTAGGTCAATTCTACGTAATGCCACCAACTACTCCAGGCTCAGTTGAATGGATATTAACTGCCAAATATGTTAACGCTACAACTGGTATTCCAGTTGAGATAAGCTATGCAGTAGTACAACAGCCAAGTGCTAAAGTACTTGACATAAATGCAGCTAACGCGAGTATTACACAAATACAAGTAACCGGCGTTAAGATAGTTAGCAAGTATGCTACTGTAACGGTTATGTATAACCCAAGTAATGCAAGTACTATAGTATACATGAACGGAATGTTTGTAGCGTCTTATGGTGGTAATCTAATATCCACGCTATCACAGACTTCAACATATGGTGTCTATTATGGACCAGTGGTAAACTTATATGTAGCAGCTGGTTCATTAAGCAGTCCAAATGGAACAATGTATATAATATTAGGATCTCATAAGGTTTCAGTGGGAACTGCTAATCTATACACCTATGCTGGATATCACTTCGGTCCATATACTGCTTTACCATTAGCGTCTAATGTAACATTCACTGTACAAGATCCAGTAACTAAAGCGACTGTAAGTGGGCAAACTACGTTAGGTGCATTTAACAACACCCCAATTAGGTTAGCTCCATTAGGCGTGTCGATACCCCAGACAGCTCAATACAAGGTATTCTACTACTACAGTACCCCATTAGTCTTAAGTCCAACTAGTCAGTACATAGTGTTATCTGCGACAAGCGTTATACCCTATCCATATCCATTCTATATAGAAACTGTATCATTCTTAGGTTATAACGTAACTACTGGCACTCCAGTACCCGGTACTCCAGCATTCCAGACAGTATACTCGCCATCCTTAGGTCCTGGTGTAGTGTTACAAGTACCAGTTCAATCATATCAGTTCATAAGCTTGTCAAGTCCAAGTGAGCCCCATACAGTAGTAATGTTTGCAGTACCATTTGCTGGTGGTCCAGCAATATCTCTATACCCAACATTCTTAGTGTATACCAACGTGACGGCTGTTTCAAGTTAAAAGGTTTTTATTTTTTTCTCTTTACCATATATTTGAGGTGAAATGGTTATGAAAAAAACATTCGTTTTATCTACCTTGATATTAATTTCAGTTGTAGCACTAGTGAGTACTGCAGTTTATACATCTGGTAACGTTACTTTTTATAGTCCTAGTGTAAATAATCAGATTTATTATGTCGGAAAATCAGTGACGATAGATGCAGTTGTTCCTACTCAATTTGCTGGGCAAGGTGCCGTCATAAATTTATTCTATCCTAATTCAACCTTAGCTGCAAGCATTCCTACCAAAGTTAATGCTTCGGGTGGAATTTACGTACCAAATGCGTATACATTCACTAATGTAATTGGAATTTGGCAGATTACCGTAGAAGTTGCTGGTGGTGTTGCCGTAGGTACTATTAATGTTAATGTTACAACTCCCGCAATAGCTCCAATAATATTAACTTTACAAAACTTGGCAATGTATGAAAATAGTTACCCACAGTTTATAGAATTGGCTAACGGTATAATAACTTCAGTGGTAATGCAGAACGGAACTGTGAATGTTATGGGTTATGTGTATAATACAACTGTGGCTCCATTATCTGGGGCAAAAGTTTCCTTAACTCTTAATATACCAAGTGTCGGGACTGAGACATTCACTACCACTACCGCTGCGAATGGATCATTCATGCTGAGTTTCCAAGTTCCTCAATTGTCAACCAGTTTAACTCTAATATCGTCTTACTTGATTAGTGGGAGCTTGACGATATCTTATGGTACCCACACTGTTACTTATAATGTATTTATAACTGCAATTCCAAACTATCTTAGTGTAATTAATGCTTTAAATACTCAAGTCAATACGTTAAAGGCTGAAATTTCATCATTAAATGCTACTATAACCAGCTTAAACAAGAGCTTAGCTAATGCAAATACGCAAATATCTACTTTACAGGGTGAGATTTCCAATTTGAATACTGAAATAGGAAAGTTGAATAGCACTGTAGGTTCGCTAAGTAATCAGCTTGCTTCACTATCTTCACAATATACTACTTTAAATAATCAAGTTACAGCACTAAATGCTAAGATTGGTAATTTGAGCACAAGTCTTAATAATTTAAGTGGAGAAGTTGCCAGCTTGAAGGGTACTGTTAGTAGTTTAACTACGGTAGCTTATGGTGGAATAATAGCTGGGATAATTGGTCTAATTGTTGCCATAGTAGCAATAGTGCTAGTCATGAGGAGAATAAGTTAAGTTAATTATTTTTTTAAAAAGAAGGTTTTCTCTTTTTTCCCTTTTCTTTTTTTAAGGAGCTACTGGTTTGAAGAAAAAAATAAATACCTTCCCATTCTCATAATTATACAGTGCGGCCGTAGTCTAGGCTGGATTAGGACGCCGGCCTTCCAAGCCGGTGATCCCGGGTTCAAATCCCGGCGGCCGCATACATAATGTGGTGAAAATGTTTCAAAGCTATTTCATGGACGCGGTAAATGGTTATTATAGGCACTTAGCAATAATTGAATCCCAAGATTATCTAGAGAAGGTCAATTCGCTGGTTGAGGAATATTTAGAAGTCAATAAGAAGCCAAGGGTTATATATGGTTTTCATCCATGGCTTGATAATTCAAAGGATAGAATGATTGAATTTAGGAAGAAATTTGAAAATTTTCTTGACATAGATTATTCAAATTCAGAGAAATATCTTGGGCAAAGTGTTGATTTGGTAATATTAGATGCAATAGGTGATTTTAGGCCTAACTACATAGCTAGATTCGTAGACATGACCAAGGGAGGAGGTATGGCAATAATTTATAGTGATGACATTTTAAGGGGTAAGTTGTATAAGGAGTCTTTGACTAGGGATGGTGTTGTAAAAGACCTATTTGAAAGGAGGTTTATGGAACTGGCAAAGAGGTATAGGGGTATAATTTTCTTGCAAGGGGATAGGTTAACCTTTACTCCATACTCCTCCAATGAAACTCACAAATCTCATAAGAAAATTCCTAAAAGCCCTAAAGTTCCAATGCAGCTTCATGAGCTTTGTCTATCCTCTGATCAGAACAAGGTTCTTGAGGAGTCCCTGTTCATCACTAGCCCAGGGAAAAGGGTTCTAGTAGTAACTGCTGCTAGGGGTAGGGGTAAGAGTGCATCTATAGGTTTGTTTCTATCTTATCTAATGACTGAGGAAAAGTTCGGTAATATCCTTGTGACTTCCCCAACATATTACTCTTCACAAGAGATATTCAACTTCGTAATTAAAGGATTAGATGCTCTAAATGTCAAGTATAAACTAACTACCTCAAAGGATGGTAAGATAATGAAGATAACTACTGGTGAATCCAGAGTAAAGTGGGTTTCCCCTGACTTGGCTAGAAATGAGGAGGGTGATCTAATAGTTGTAGACGAAGCTGCTGCCATTGGTATGGAGTTTTTGGATTATATTTTACAAGGCTGGGATAAGACGATCTTGGTTACAACTGTTCATGGCTATGAGGGTTCTGGTAAGGCGTTTTTAAAGTACGTTAATAGATTAAAGAGTAAGGTTCTTTTGAAGCACATAAAGATGGATTATCCCATTAGATATGCTAAGGGTGACCCCATAGAGAAGTTCATGTTTGACGTATTCCTACTTGATGCTGAACCTGCTGAGGTTATGTATAATGGAGAGCTGAAAATAGAAGATGTCTCTCAAGAGGAGTTATTTCAAGATAATAATTTGCTAAAGAGTGTTTATGGAATACTGGTTACTGCTCATTATAGGAATTCTCCGGACGATTTGATGCTTTTAGGTGACATGGCGTTTCAAAAGATTGTAGTTGGTTATTCGTCTGAGAAACCAATTGCTGTTTGCCAAGTTGTTTCTGAGGGAGATCTTACTGATAGGCAAATAGAGGATATTTCCAATGGTTTAAAGAATGAGGGGCATTTGATTCCCCATAGGCTCATAAAGTACATGAGGGCATTTGATTTCGGTAAGTTGAAAGGTTGGAGGATAATGAGGATTGCCGTTTCTCCGGAAAATCAAGGTAAGGGTATAGGAAGTAGAATTATTGAAGAGGTTATTAAGATGGCAAAGGGAGTGGATTGGGTAGGGTCTTCCTTTGTTGCAGATTATTCCGTTTTACGCTTTTGGATTAAGAATGGATTTACTCCAGTCTACTTATCCTCTATTAAGAACGAGGAGCTTAACGGTTACTCTGTTATTGTAATTAGGGCATTGAGCGAAAAAAGTAAGGGGTTTGTTGTAAAGCTTTCCAGTTTATTGAAGGATAAGTTACTGAGGACTTCTCACCAGGTTTATTATAATTTGAACCCTCAACTTATCGCTTTGTTAATGAGAAATACTTATAGTGAAAGAAGAGAGGGAGAAGTACCGGATTTATATGTTAATAAGATCAAGGCTTATATAGAAGGTAAGGTACCTTATAATGTTATTGCTGAGACTGCGCATTTTTTAATCACTAAGCACTTTTTGGAACTTAAAGTGAATCTGAGTATCGAAGCTGAGGCTTCTTTAGTTGCTAGGGTTTTACAAGGTAAAAGTTGGTATCATGCTGGTTTAATGTTAGGTTTGAGTAGTAGGGAAGTTGAAGAAAGGGTTAAGCAAGGTTTAGAAGTTTTGTTAAGAACATATTCGTGACTAATTAGTATAATGAATGGACGAATATTTTACAACATAGAAATAATCATACGCCGGGGACGGGATTTGAACCCGCGCAGGCTTTACGCCTACTGGCTCTCAAGGCCAGCCCCTTGGACCACTCGGGCACCCCGGCAAATTATAGTTTTACATTGTAGCTTTAATCTTTAACTATTGTGATTAAGGAGTACCCTTTTTTTCTCTTTATCGATTCAATTTTAAATCTTTTACCAAATATTTTCTCTATGTTCTCTTCACCCTTATATGCTACTAATTGCAAGAATCCCTTTTCAACTAGTCTATCATATGATTGGTCTTCAAGTTTTTTTAGAAAATCCACTCCTTTAGAAAGCGGTGGGTTAGAATAAATTGCGTTAAATTTAACGTCAACGGGAACATTGTCGAAGATGTCTGATTTTAATATTATTGTCCTATTTTCGACTCCATTAAGTTTGGCATTTTTCTTAGCTAACTTTATGGCTATGTAGTTTACATCTACCATGTAAACCTTTAGATTAGGGTTTTTTAATGCTAAGTAAATTCCTATGGGCCCATAGCCACAGCCAACGTCTGCCACTATTCCGCTTTCCGCTAATTTTATGTTTTCTAAAAGTACTCTTGTCCCCAAGTCTAATTCCTTTTTTGAAAATATCCCCGGGGAGGAGAGAAGGGTTAGAGGTACACCATTAATTACTTCAAAAATCGCGTATTCATGACTCATGTTTTTTCCATGCTTTCGGATATATATCTCTCTGCATAAAAACTCTACTCAAATTGACCACTATACCCTTTTTGGCGTTTTCTAACTCTTTACTATCGATTAATGCGTTACCCGTCGCTACTAATTCCCCCTTAAGTGTTAATACGGCAACTGTATCGTTTCTTTTGAAGTTCTGGTAGGCTACTATACCGGGTACTGCTAGTTGTGCACCGTAAGCTAACGCATTTACTGCTGAGTCCTCTATTATAAGTTTGGGCATTTCACATGTCGCATATTCCATTGGCATAAGTACTCTTCTCAATTCCGTTTCGTCCTTGCAGTTCTTGTATAAGTATATTGCTTCAGAAAGGTCATGTAGCTTCACTAAATTTGTAGATTCTGTGAAAATCCCTGATCTAGTTCTTCTTAACTCTCTCATGTGTGCCCCACAACCGTAAATTATCCCTATGTCATGGCATAATTTTCTCATGTAAGTTCCAGAGTCACAACTTACTCTGAATAGTACTAATTTCTTGTCCATGTCAAGTATTTCTATATCATATATACTTCTAACTCTCAATCTCCTCTTGACTGATGATCTAACTGGTGGTCTTTGGTATATTTCTCCTTCAAACGATTTTATTATCTTTGTCAATTCCTCTTTATCGTATTCACAGTGGACTTGCATTACGCATACGTACTCTTTTCCTCCTTTACTTATGTAATTCATTATTTTAGTTGCGTTCTCTATTCCTATCGGTAATACGCCGGTAACTTTTGGATTACCCCGCCCAGTGAAATGGGCTCCAGGGTCCCCCCATGTCCCGCTTTGTTAACGTTTAACATCTTTTTAATCCAATACGCCACTTCATGACTTGTTGGTCCGGGAGGTTTATCAAGGTTTATTATTGAGTTTTTTATATGTACGTCTATTGGTCTTTTCTCTGGATAGTATCCGTATGTATCTGATGTCTCACTATCTTTTCTTATCTTCCATTCATTTTTATATCCACAAAAATTATCTATTTTGTAAATAAAATCATTTAGAATCATCTAAATCACAATGTTGGTATTTTAATCTTTATTCTCTCTTTCATGTACTCTGTTAAACCAGCTTCCTCTATTTTCTTCCTTACTTCCTCATCTGAGGCTCCTTTCTGTATATCTATTTTCTTATCAGTTGGTTCTAAATGTAGAATGTTGACTCTTCTTCTTTTAACACCGCTTATATCTTTTGGTCCAGTGACTAATACGAAGTTGTCATCTATTATATCGACTATTACGCATTTGCTTCCAGCTTCTCTTCCCTTTACTTTTACACAAATTCTTCCAACTTCAATTGCGGGCATTTTTAGTCTCACAAAAACTTTTAAGAGGCTTAAATTTAAGATTAGTGCCAGTATTTTCTTGTTCTTATAAACCTTTTTTCTTCATCTATTAAGGCCATGTAAAATTCATTTTCCCCTTCACTTAATTTACTTAAAACTTTGCCTAAATTACTTGGTCCCACTCCATTGGTTGCTAATGCTATAAGGGTATATTTACCGTAATCTGGGAAGAAGGAGGCAATTCTCTTTAGGTCTTCTAATTGTCTTTTTTCCCTACTTGTTAATTTCTCCCCTTTTATCGCTTTTCTCACTATGTTTATAGAATCGTTATCATCTGGATTAGTTGCCGTTAAGAAGATTGAGGAGCATTTAGTGCATTTGTTAGGTGAGTTGATTATAGAATAAATTGAATTCCATCCACATGAAAGACAGATTAGCCTTAACTCCTTGTTTACTAGTCTCTTCTTGAAGATCTCTATCATAAGTGGTTTTTCCTCTTTGTCAAATACAGTGTAATTAAGGATTTTATCAAGAAATTGCCTAGCTAAGGAAGATGCTTCGTAAACCTCAACTATTTTCCAGCTGTAGTTTTTGAGTTCCTTTAATATTTCTATATCATAATTTTTCACCAATAGCTCATTAACTGCCTCTTCTCCGATTATTGTATCTCCATAAGCTTTTATAATGGATGATGTAAGCGTTATTTCCTTTTCTGGATCTACCATTCCAAACCTCTTTATTTCCACTAATAATTTCCACTTGAATTGCGGACTTTCCTTTATTCCTCTCTTTAAGATTTCGACTATTTTAATTATAGGCAAGGAATTTAGTGTATTGACTATTTTTTCCATGTCATTTTCAGTTATTGGTAGTACAGAAGATATTGCGATGTGATATGGATCTGCCCTATAGGATGTTTTGGTCTGTTTTTCCACATCTAACATAACTGAAATTATTGCACCAAGTGTGTTGTTCCCCCTTGAACCAAATGGTGAATGAATTATAATTAAGTTATTCTTTACTATTTCAACTAAGATAAGATCTGGTCTTAGTTCTGGGTATCCTCTTTCTACGAATTCCCTTACTACTTTAGATATACTATCGTCCTCAGTTTCTATTTTTCCCTTTTCTAACATGTAAATATACTCGTAAACTTTCCTTGCTATCTCTTTCTCAACCGGAATTGATTCCCCAAACCAACTTGGCAATATTCCGTTTTTTAGTTCAGCTCTTTCTACGAATATCCTATCGTTTTCAATAGATACGACTTTCCATAGCTTGCTTCCTAAAATGAACACGCTTTCCTCATCTAACGAGGCTACGAAATCTTCATCCAAAGTACCTATTTTGATGTTAGTAGCGTGGTCGATTACAATATAGCTTCTAATGGAATCTGGTATCATATTAGTAGTGTAATAATATTTCCAGATTCTTCTACTTGGGACTAGGCTTCCATCTTCCCTTCTTTTAACTATTTTAGCACTCTCTAGGAGTTCTATCACACTTTCGAACATTTCGTCCGTGAAGTTCTTGAAATAAAATGAATTACGTAGAATTTCCAAGATTTCGTTAGGATTTTTATAGCCCTCTAAAACCATTCCCGCTATTTCATGTGCTGCAACATCAAGCGGGTTTTCCTCAAATAGCGGTTTTTCCAAATAACTTGAATATAATGCCTCTATTATTGCTCTACACTCTAGAATATCGAAAACGTCCTCTGAAGGTATAACGTAACCTATAGACGTTCTACCTATTTTATGTCCGCTTCTTCCCACCCTTTGAATTAACCTAATCACTTGTCTAGGTGACATGTATTGGACTACTAGATTGATTCTACCAATATCTATACCTAGCTCTAAACTTGAAGTTGCAACTATCGCGTCTATATTTCCACTCTTAAAGTCGTTTTCCGTTTTTATCCTAATTTCTCTTGATAATGAACCGTGATGAGAACCTATTTTTAAGGAGTAGTTGCTTGTGAGATGATTGGCTACGAATTCACTAGTCTCCCTAGTATTTGTAAATATTATGATTGGCTTATTATTTTTTATAATCTCGTTAAGTTTCTCGAGTCTTGCAATTGTATCTGGCCTTAATCCTAACCTTACTGCTAAATCTGCGTCTTTCTTTTCAACCTTAGGAAGGATCAGATTTACTTTTATATCCTTTATTGCGTTAATACTTGCTACTTCTACTTCTCCTTCCCTATCCAAGTACATTTTTACCATCTCAATATCTCCTATGGTAGCAGAAATTCCTATTAATTGAATTCTATTTCTTGTTATCTTTTTGATTCTTTGGAGTAGTACAGAGAGTTCAATTCCTCTTTTCTCGTCTAACATTTCTTGTAATTCATCTATTATTATCCATTTCAGGTTTGTAAAGTATTTCCTAAAAGTATCGTTCAGTATTAAGTATAATAATGTTTCTGGAGTTACTATCAATACGTCAGGTGGGTTATCTAAAATTTCCTTCCTTTCCCTCTGGGAAGAATCTCCGTGTCTAACGTTAACGCTGATACCAAATGCATCTCCTACTCTTTTTAACCTTGACTCAAGGTCTCTATTTAGCGCTCTTAAGGGAGTTATGTAGAGTGTTGATATTTTTTCTGGTTTATCTTTGAAAATTGTGTAAAATATTGGTAATATTGCAGCCTCTGTTTTCCCATATCCAGTTGGTGCTACGATTAAAACGTTCTTTCCGGAGAGTATTTTAGGTATTGCTATTTTCTGGATTGGTGTTAGGTCTTCATAACCAAGTTTCTTCAGTCTTACCAAGAATTCATTGGTTACATTTATCATTACTTTAGCAGTAATGTAATACTAAAGGGGAATATATAAATGTATGAGAAGAGACACATTGTGGCTAATTTACTAATGCTTATCATAGCTTACCTAATTGATCGTTTAATGAATTATTTGACATTTGGAAGTAATCTAAGTCAGCTAGTAAATAATTTGTCTATATTATTGCTGGTAATTCCCATATTGATGATAATATTCTCAGTAGTTATCACTTTAATGTTTTCATCCATAATAGTCTCATTCCTTTATTATGTAACAGCAATAGCTTACGCGTTAATTATTTCAAATAATGTGGACTTCAATCTTATCTTATCTACATTCTTAAATCTATTAGGATATTATGCTCTTGCTACCATTGTTATTGGAGCTATATTGGGGATTTCTAGAAGAAGTTTTCCAGATGAGATTTTGTTAAATATTTCCAGATTAAATGTTAATATTAGTAAAAATAAGATTATTTACGGTGGGTTGTTCGTTGTGGTGTCCTTTCTGGTTTTCTATGAAGTTTTGTCCAATCTCTTTCTATTTATTGGTAGTATGGCATCATTTATCTTGACACTTCTTGTTTCAAATGATCTCGTTTTCCCTTTGATTATCTTGTCATGGTTCTCATTTCCTTTCCTATTTACGCAATTAGCTACTTATTCTATAAAGGAAAAGGGGATAGAGTTGGGTTATATTGAGGGAATATTGGCTCCTTCTTTAGTTAATAGGATATCTAACACCAAATACGGATGGAGAAAATTTTCCAATTTGAAATTTCATCTAAATTTTGACGAATCAAAGAATTATAACATAGTAATATTGGGTACGAGTGGATCTGGAAAGTCTAGTTTAGCTAAAAGTATTATTGGAAAATTTTCAGATATTAGTTACTTAGTTTTTGATTTACATGGAGAATACGAGATTGAAAGTGGAGAGAGGATTGATATCTCTAAAAATTCGTTAAATCCACTTTCATTAAATGGCGCATCACCTAGGCAAAGGGCACTGGAGGTTGCTTATATGCTAAGGTCCATTTTCAGACTTGGCAATTTGCAAACTATAGATATTTTTAATATCATAATGGATACCTACGCTGAGAAAGGGATCGATGAGAACGATGAGAGTAGTTGGAATTCAACACCACCGACTTTTAGGGATGTGCTATTGATGATAGAAAGAAGAAAGAAATTGGTTGAGAATTCACAGGATCTTTCTAGGCTATCTTCCATAGAACCTTATATACAATTTTTGTCTAATCAAATTTTAAGTGGCAATAGTCTGGACATGAAAAAGATCTTTGAGGGTAATATAATTCTGGATTTTTCTAAAGTTGCTACGGATGAGCTAAAATATATTTTGATTGAGACTATACTTAGAGATTTTAGAAATTATCTATATAGGCGTGGAATTTCTCGTTTGTGGAAATTTTTGGTTATAGATGAGGCGCCTTTTATACTAGGTAAAGAGACTGGGTTAGAAATTGTTGAGAGGTTATTCGCGGAGGTAAGAAAGTTCGGAGTGGGAATGATTTTGATATCTCAGATAACTGAGAATATAGAAAATATTTTCCAAAATTCAAGTTATATCTTTATATTTAATGTTGTTGAGCCGAAAGAGTTAGACTACTTAAGTAGGGCATTGGGAGGGAGCGATAGGGATAGATACGAGGCTATTTATCAAGCTATTCGATCTTTAGAAAGGGGTCACGTAGTTACTATAAGCGGGGATAGTATAGATATACTTTTAGTAAAGCTTAATTCTTTAAAATAAATGGTATCTGGTATGTCAACAGAGGAGGAAAAGGAAGGGACTATTGACGAGGAAGTTAGTGAAGAAAGGGAAGTTGAGGAGACATCAGAGGAGGAGTTTCCAAAACTTTCAATACAAGATATAGAGTTGCTAATGAAAAATACTGAAATTTGGGATAATTTATTGAATGGTAAGATCTCTGTAGATGAAGCTAAGAGGTTATTTGAGGACAATTATAAGGATTACGAGAAGAGGGATTCCAGAAGGAAAGCTAAAAAAGCGGTTAGTAAAAAGGTTAAAAAGACCAATAAAAAAGAAAAGAGTGTAGAGGGTTAAAGTTATGTTTAAGATTATTTACCCTAATGCGAAAGACTTTTTCTCGTTCATCAATTCTATTACAAAAGTTACTGATTCTATTGTTCTAAATTTTACGGAAGATGGAATATTTTCGAGGCATTTGACTGAAGACAAAGTGTTGATGGCAATTATAAGAATACCTAAAGACGTTTTGAGTGAATATAGTATTGATAGTCCCACTTCAGTTAAATTAGACGTTTCTTCAGTAAAGAAGATTCTTTCAAAAGCTAGGTCAAAGAAAGCTACGATCGAGTTAAGTGAGACCGACAGTGGATTAAAGATTATAATAAGAGACGAGAAAAGTGGGGCGAAAAGTACCATTTATCTTAAAGCGGAAAAGGGTCAAGTTGAACAATTGACTGAACCAAAAGTTAATTTGACCGTGAATTTCACTACAGATGAGAGCATACTTAATGTGATAGCAGCAGATGTATCTTTAGTTGGAGAAGAGATGAGGATTTCAACAGAAGAGGATAAGGTAAAGATAGAAGCTGGTGAGGAAGGTAAAAAGTATGTTGCATTGCTAATGAAAGATAAGCCCTTAAAAGAACTCTCCATAGACGCATCAGCTACATCTTCTTATAGCGCGGAGATGTTTAAGGATGCTATAACAGGCGTAAGAGGTTTTTCAGCCCCTACAATGGTGAGCTTTGGTGAGAATCTCCCTATGAAAATTGATGTGGAAGCAGTTAGTGGAGGTCACATGATCTTTTGGATAGCACCAAGGTTATAAATTATTTTATTGCCTCTTTTTATAATTCCCATATATTTATTGTTTGAGCTTAGTATCCCTGAATTCTCTCCCTCAAGAATTAATAAACCAGCTTCAATGTTGTTTCCCTCTTCTATCCATCCTCTAATCCCTAAAAACCTATAAGCGTTAATAGTACTGGCCTTCAATATTTGTAATGAGTAGTCGGAAAGTGGATCCTGAATTCTGGAAATCAGAAGTAAGGTTTCCATTTCCTTCCACATGTCTGGATCTAATACTCCCCCATTGTCAGTTCCAATCACTACGTTAACCCCGCTTTTTAACCCGTTTATAACCTTTGGTATTCCTACAGAGAACCAGAGGTTACTCCTTGGACAGTAAACTAGGGAGGCCCTCTTATCTCTTATAACGTTAATTTCCTCTTCACTTAGATGCGTTCCGTGTATTATTAGATTTGGGTCATATTTCCTCATCACATATTCTAAATCGTTTTTTAACCAATGCTTCATGGTCTCAGATATGTGGACTGCCCTAATTTTATCCTTAAATGTATCTCTTATTAACTCCATATTAGATGTACTAGAAGCACTAGATAACCCATAACCGTCAGCTATTTCATATAGTCTATTTAAAATATAGCTGTACTTGAATTCATCTTCTTCAAGTCTTCCTAGGAAGTAATATTTTACTCCGTTAGCAGCCATTTTATTCTTAATAGTATTCGAAAGTAAGCTTCCCTCTAATCCCTGCTCTCTAAAGTCGATTATTATATTAGAACCTAGTTCTCTTCCTCTCATGATGAATCTCTCTATAGAGTTCATGATTGATTCTTTTGTATTTTTGCTTAAACATTCATATTTAATACTATACGGATCTCCAACAACTTCACTTATTGGCATATTGTATCCCATTTCTTGGCATATGAAGTCGGCAGAATGAACATGAGCGTTAACTAGTCCAGGGATTAAGATTCCGTTTTTAAATGTTATGCCTTCAGCCGAGAAGCCATTTCCTATATGAGTTATTATACCTTCTTCTATTTCTAAGTTAACGTTCTCTCTTATTTCTAGTTCCTCTCCTACTAAAGCTAGTCTTACGTTTAGTGATATTCTTCCTCTATATGCCAAGTCTTTTCCCTATTATTCCTTATTTTCTCTAAAGAAGTAGTAGCCAATTTTATTGCAGTTCTCGCATTTTGTCCTATCCCTATCCCTACCTTTATCTTATTATCATCACTAAATTTCTCTATTACCTTATTGACGCTATTGGTGGACACAAAGCCTAGATAGTTATCTCCGCCTAAATATTGCAGTATCCCGCCTATCTTGTATAAAAATCTCGATAAGTCTACATATATATTGGTTATCTCCAAAAATGAGTCATATACAGATGTGTATTTTAATGCTTCCGTGTTGAAGTTTATATCGAAATGTAATGCAGCTATTTTTTCGTCCACATATTCCTTAAATTTGTCTTCTTTATTATTTAGGCAAACAGATGCATTCCATTGCGCCTCTAGCGGAGTTTTTCCATAACCTAAGCAAGTCTTTATTCCTACTGGAAGGTTTTCTTGCATATCGTTTATCATGTAGATAAGTTGGGTATTAGTTATTCCATCAACTATCATCAAAAAATTATCAAACCTGAGTTGAAGGGGAAATGTGCTATATTGTGAAGCTATCTCATGAATTTTCATCATGAATTTATTCTGAATTTTTTGAATTAACCATTCCCTATCATATCCTAGTCTCTCAGTCCACTCCCTATAATCTACAAGCTTTATCGCTAATACCTTCAATCTATAATCACCGTTTCCTTAACCTCTTTCAGCTCATCTATCTTTCTCGTCCTTTGAACTAACTTTATTGCAGCCTCTACTGCTCTGGTTGCGTATTCTTCAATTCTTTCAACAGCTTGCTCATGAGTTGCTCCATGACCAATTATTCCTAGTGTCACAGGTTTATTGAATTCTGTAGAGAGGTCAACTATTTTCCTAGCAGTTTGGCTTGCAACTATTTCATCGTGTTTAGTTTCCCCTTTTATTACTGCTCCTAAAGTCACTACGGCGTCTATGAAATCTTTCTCAAGCAGTTTTTTAATTGCAAGAGGCATGTCGAATGTCCCAGGTACTTTTATAACTACTTTCACCTCAGCGTTTAAGAATTTGGCATGTGACAATGCTTTTTGTAACATTAATTGCGTTATATCGTAGTTGAACTCGGCTACTACTATTCCTAATCTAATCGATTTCTCCTGCATTATTATACCCCTGCCTCAACCCTTTCCCTGCGTATTTAGTTAGTGCGTTTTTACCTTCCTTTACGAGCTTAACTAAGTTTTTAGCGTGTTTAGTAGCCCTATCAATTGCTATCTCCTTTAACTTTTCTTCATCATCTGCCTCATCTTCATGTACTGTTACGTCAATTACATGTTTAGAAGTTAGAATTTGAACCATTATTAAGCCTATGCTTGTAGCCAAGTAGCTATACTTATCCAATATCGTTTTACCTACCCAGCCTAGGGTTATTACACCATCACAACCTTCATCTAGTAATCTCTTTGAAGCTACTGGTAAATCTTTAATGCCCGGTACAGTATACCTAATGATCTCCGCTTCATCGTCTTCACTTCTTATTACCTTATACGCTATGCTTCCCATATCAACCCTGGAAAATGTTGTATCGGCTATTCCGTATTTTCTCGTCATATAACCACCTCTTTAAAAATATCTTTTCCCTCTATAAAGTGAAATCCTAGATTTTTTGCAATCTTTTTTACTTTTTCTTTACTCATGCTTAATTTCTCATCTAGCATCTCCGCTATTACCGCACTACTTTCTAACCCTAACTTTTGTAACAGCGCGATTGATAATTCAGTATGGCCTCTTCTCTCCCTTATATCTCTTGCAATTAGTATTGGCACATGGCCCGGTGTCATGAAATTCTCGTAAAATTCCCTTCTCGCATCTTCTGGATTTGTTTTAGTTTTAGCTATTATTTTATGTAATTCACTTATTGTAATATATCTATCATAGTCAGAGATTCCAGTTTTTGTATTGACATGGTTAACCCATAGGGAAAACGCTGGATAATCTCCATAAGAAGGCTTCTTTACTAATTTTTTGTATAATTCGTGTCGTTTTAACTCTTCTGCCATAAAATTCAAACCCAATGTTTTAGCTTCACTATTTGACGTTGCGTAACATATCAATCCTCCTGCTTCTTTTCTCAGAGTGTATATACTTTTCCAGCTTATTACTCCTGCGTAAAATATCATGTCTGTTTCTTCCTCTCTTCCGTCAAAGTCGTATATTAATAGCGGTATTCCAGACTCCAAATCTTTACGTAAACTAAGAAAATCCATCCCAAGAATATCAGAACTGCAATAGTATAAAAAAGTATTTACTCACATCTAAGTACAATATTTATTTGAGAGTTTAAATTATTGATCCAACAGAAATATAAGCCAATGTTATTAAAGTTATAGTAGCAATGTCATCTACTGGATATAATCCCTTCAACTGGAAGTTTGTACTACTATCACAAGTAATGATGATATTGTTTTCGCTAGTACTTAGCTTTTTCCCAAAATATTTTATAGAATTTTACATACTATATATTTTGGTTTACTTGGGTATAACATCCGTAATAATGATGCGTTCAAATCCTTTACTTAGAGAAAGGAGATCTCTAGGTGAGATAGCTAATGCTAGGACGTTATATGAAGAGAAAAAGGCAAGTGAACTTGTAAACAAGGATGAGGAATATTTAAAGGAAACTACTGAGGTAATGAAGAAGAATTTCTCCTCAATGGGTATAATGTTCTTATATATGATAATTCTAGTATTAATTTACAATTATGTAATAATTAGATTTGTCACCAACATTGATAATACGCTGTATAAATTTGGATTTTTCGTATTGTATTTTGAATTACTCTACGGTGTTAGCTTTTTAATGAACAGACGTGTACTAAAGTTTCAGACTAATATTCCCATGGCGCCTACATCATATAAAATAACAGAAAAAGGTGTTATAGCTACTGATAGATCGGGTGTATTTTTACCATCAAAGTATTTAGTAGACGCTCAAATTTCTCAAAATAGGGATAAGAAATACGTTGAGATAAAGTCTTCATCAAAGTTTCCATTCCACGTTAGGCTTTATTCACAAGATATAGACAAGGTAGCTGAATTAATTGAAAGAGTAAAGAAAATAGAGCTTAAAAAACAATCTTCTGCTGAAAGTTAGAAAAGTGCAAGTGAGAGTAATTTGCAATAGTATTATTGCTTTTTACACCATCTAATTTATCAACAATACCTTTCCCTATTCTAACTTTAAATACAAATTCTTTTTCATTAACGCTAATGGGTTTAGATATATGAAATTCATGTCCCCTAACTAAACTATTTTTGTTTGCTATGAAGTTTTCATTAATTGCTTCTAATTCTGTATATCCAATTGTTAATTTATCCTTAGTTTTTATGTCAATATCAAAAATACCCACCATATTATAATTTTTATTATTCTCATCTATTAGATTTTTAGACAAGTACATTAGGCCACCACACTCAGCATAGATTTTCACTCCAGAATAAGACGAATTTTTAAGCCAACTTTTTGTCTTGATAGATCTTTCTAGTTCATTTAGATGAAGTTCTGGATAGCCTCCTCCGATATATATAGCTTCTGCATCTTCTACGTATTCGTCATTTAGTGGGCTGAAGAATTCCAATTCATATCTGCTTCTCAATATATCTAAGTTTTCTTGATAATAGAAACTAAAAGCGGGATCGTAAGCTATTGCCATTTTTCGTTTTAATCCCTTATTCTCATCATCTTTAGGAAGATCGACTTCAAGATCTTCATCAGAAGCCATCTCATAGATTTTATCTAAATCAACGTATTTCTCTACTAACTCTGATGCATATCTAATTAAGTCTTGTACTTCTTTATTATCCTCAATCGTGACCAAGCCCAAATGTCTGGATTTAACTTCCAGATTCTTATCAAATGGAACATAGCCTAAAACTTCAACATCTTCTACTGCAGTCTTACAATAATTATAATGGGTCTCTGAAGCTATTTTATTAAAGATGACTCCTCGAATATTCACATCGTTTCTATAGTATTTTAACCCCTTTACAATTGCACCCACAGTACTTCCTATATTAGAACAATTAATTATCAAGATTACTGGAGTCTTAGTAACTTTAGCTAGCTCATACGTGCTGTAAAGCGTATCTACACCATCATATAGACCCATTACTCCTTCAATTATTCCTATATCGAATTCTCTTCCATATTTTATTAAACTTCTCTTTACATTGTTTTTCCCCATCATCCATAAGTCTAAGTTTATTGAAGGAAAGCCTGTGGCAATCTTATGATACCCGGGATCTATGAAATCTGGTCCAGCTTTGAAACCTCTAACTCTGTATTTTTTAGATAATGCTTTCATAATTGCTGATGTGATAAGTGTTTTTCCCGATCCACTTCTGTCTGATGATAATAATATTCTTCTCATTGTTAGAAGTATATTCTCTAAAGGATAGTTAAATCTTTTGAATCTTTAGTTAGATTGAAAGTATGATATATCTTAAATCTTTTGAAAGGAATATAAGATTGATTGACATGAAAGTAGTTTATGATGATGTGAGGGTTCTCAAAGATATTGTACAAGCTTTAGCCAAGTTAGTTGATGAAGCGGTATTAAAGTTTAAGGAGGATAATGTGGAATTAGTTGCATTGGATAGGGCTCACATTTCCCTAATATCAGTTAAATTGCCTAAGGAGATGTTTAAAGAGTATGACGTAAGTGAGGAATTTAAGTTTGGCTTTAATACCCAATATCTGATGAAAATTCTGAAAGTAGCTAAGAGAAAAGAGGCAATAGAAATATCTAGTGAATCTCCAGAGAGTATTATCATAAATATTATAGGAGGAACTAATAGGGAGTTTAATGTTAGGAACCTAGAGGTATCTGAGGAAAATATTCCAGAAATCAACCTGCAATTCGATATATCAGCCACGATTTCTTCAGATGGTTTTAAGTCAGCAATATCAGAAGTTTCAACAGTGAGTGATAATGTAATCATTGAGGGTTATGAAGATAAAATATTGATTAAGGCTGAAGGAGAGAATGAAATTGAAGTTGAATTTTCTAAAGATACTGGTGGTCTTCAAGATTTAGAATTCTCTAAGAACTCCAAGAACTCATATTCTGGAGAATATCTGGATGATGTCTTGTCATTAACTAAACTTTCAGATTTCGTCAAGATAGCATTTGGTGACCAGAAGCCTCTTCAGTTATCCTTTAATATGGAGGGAGGAGGGAAAGTTACTTATTTATTAGCTCCAAAAGTTTGATAATGAATGTGAAAAAAGCCTTAGTGGGCAGTTTTCCAAAAAATCCCAAATTGGGAAAAATAATTTCATGGTATAATATGGGCAAGATAGATAAGGAGAAACTAGAGAAGTACATTAATGAAAATGTAAAGAAATTCTTTGAGCTAGCTGGAGATGTTAAATTAGACTATACTACCAATGGACTATTCAGATGGGACGATGTTATTGATGTAACATTTGGTTTTATTAGCGGTGCTGAAAAAGGTCCTTTGCAAAGGTTTTTTGATAACAACTTCTATTATAGGCAACCTGTAATTAAGGAGAAAATAAATGTAAAGACAAGAGAGGAAAACCTTTTCCTACAAGATTTAGAGTCCTCTAGGAAAATTAAGGAAGAATTAAGTTTATCTTCTAAGTTGAAAGCCGTAATTCCAGGGCCTTTAACATACTATGTACTATCTGATAATCGGTATTATAAGAATCCAATAGACCTAATGATCGATTACGCATCAGCTGTTAATTCATTATCGCAAGAACTTTTAAATGTCGTCGATGCAATAGAAATTCATGAACCTGCAATATTTAGTAGTAACATAAAGAGAGATGCTTTAGAGAAATTACCAGAGATATACAAAACTATGTTTGATAATGTAAAAATAGAGAAGCATCTAATGACCTATTTTGAAATTAATAACCTAAAAAGGCTAGATATACTCTTCTCCTTACCAGTAGACTATTTCGGTATAGATGTAATAGAAAATTTGAAGAAGCTTGGGAGAGTATATACGTATTTCCCTTCTAGGAAAGTATACTTAGGTATACTAAATGCTAGGAACACTAAGATGGAAAAGATAAGTACAATTATTAGAGTTTATAACTCAGTTAAGCGAAAAGGTGTAAGTGATTTGATTATAGGCAATAATACCTTATTTGACTTTATACCCGAGGTTGTTGTTGTAAAGAAACTAAAACTTTTAAAGAAATTAGAAAAGGTGGAGAGTAATGAGTAAGTTACCTTTACTTCCTACAACTGTTATTGGAAGCTATCCTAGGCCTAAATGGTTAAGAGAATCCATAAGACTCCATAAGGCAGGTAAAATAAGCGACGAGGACTTACAAGAGGCCTTTAACGATGCTGTAATAGCAGTGCTTAAAGATCACTATAATGCAGGAGTTGATGTTCCTACAGATGGCGAAGTTAGAAGGGATGAGATGGTTGAATTTTTCGCTGAGAGAATAAAAGGATTTAAGTTCTATGGTCCAGTAAGAGTGTGGGGAACGGTATATTACAGAAAGCCTTCTGTTGTTAGTAAAATTGAGTACAAGAAACCAATGCTAGTTGACGAGTTTACTTTTGCAAAATCTGTCTCTTATACTGATAACTTGAAAATAACAATAACTGGTCCTTACACTATAGCTGAATGGTCCTATAATGAATACTATAAGAATAAAAAGGACTTAGTTTTTGATCTAGCGAAAGCGATAAATCAAGAAATCAAGAACTTGGTAGAAGCTGGAGCTAAAATAATACAAATTGATGAGCCAGCCTTACACACTAGAAGGGAGGATGTAAGTTGGGGAGTGGAAGCAGTAAATGAAGCTGTAAAAGGTGTAAACGCTAAGTTGGTTATGCACATATGTTATGGTGAATATAGCTTTGTTGCACCATACTTGAACGAGCTTAAGGTTGATCAGATAAATTTCGCATTTAAAATTTACAACTATAAGCCTTTAGAGCTTTTGAAGAGATATGGTTTCGATAAGGAACTTGGAGCTGGAGTAATAGATGTTCATAATAGAAGGATCGAGACATCTGAGGAAGTCGCTAATGATATAAGAAAAATTTTAGAATATTTCACACCAGAGAAGGTGTGGATAAATCCAGACTGTGGATTGAAATTGCTTTCTAGAAAAATAGCCTATCAAAAACTGGTATCAATGGTAGAGGGAACAAAGGTTGTAAGAGAAGAACTTAAAAGGAAAGGATATAGTGTAGATTAAAAGTAGTAATTTGGTGAGTATAGATGAACAAGAGAAGGGCTAAAGGGAAATCACATTCAATAAGACCTGCTAGAGCTGGAGCGCCCAAATGGGTGAGGCTAACCAGAGAAGAAGTTGAAATGCTGGTAGAAGAATTAGTGAAAAGAGGTTATACTCCATCTATGATAGGGATAATATTAAGGGATCAATATGGAATTCCTTTAGTTAGGCAAATAGTTGGGAAAAAAGTTACTCAAATATTAGAAGAAAGAGGTTTAGCTCCTCAAATACCTGAGGATCTGTTCAATCTAATAAGGAAAGCAGTAAATATAAGAAGACATATCAATGAGTATCCACGTGATAAGACAGCCAAGAAAGGATTAGAAGAGGTTGAGTCAAAGATCAGACGTTTAGCTACATATTATAAGAGCGTTGGAAAGCTTCCACAAGAATGGGCTTATGATCCTGCAAAGGCAGAACTACTAGTAGCTGGCGCAAGTTAATAGTTTTTGTTGTAAGTTTCGTTAACCCTTTTAACTAACACTTCTCCAATTTTCTCATCAAATCCCAAAGGATCGGCTATTATTATTTCAATTTCCTTTCCCATGTATTGTATTTTCTTTTCGTCACCATCTATACCTAGTAGCCTTGGGATATCTCTTTTGAAATGAGTTCCAGTTGCAAATAATAATGGAACTACTACTATCTTATTAGCTCCCTTAGCTAGAAGATTACTTAGTGCCTCGCTTAACGTAGGTTTATTAAACTCTAAGAAGCCGAATTCTACTAAATTAAAATATCTAGATAAATATTCTGCGTACTTAATTCCAACATCTTTCCATTCTGGTATCTTGCTACCATGTAAAACTAATAAAACTCCTAACAACGTTTCTCATGTAACTTATGGTGATGCGATTTTATATATTTGTTTTAAGTATACCACACAAAAGGTGGCATTGTTAAATGCCGGACTTCAAAATTGTCATTTCAGATCCACAATCTGTAGAGCCTAAAAGAATAAAGGTTAAAGTAAAGGCAAATGACCAAATAAAATCTATAGCTGGAGAAAAGGAAGGAAAAGCGGTACCCCAGGCTAAAGTTAATGAGAAAACTAAACAATTATTAAATATTGATACGCTCATTACATTAGAAATAACCAAACAAGAAGGGGATAAAAAGGTAAAGGTAAAAAGCCATTTTAAGGTTGAAGTAGATAACAATGTACCAGATAACGAAGTATGGATAAGTAAAACAATGGCAGAGAAGTTTGGAGCAGAAGATTTTGAAGCCATTGCATATAGGACTAAGACGTTACAAATAAGTATTGATCAAGACAAGGCTACAAATCTAGTTGGTCTAAAAATAGGTGATACATTTGAAGCTAATCAACTGATTGGATTACCAGTTAAGTTAAAGATAACTGGAGGATCAGATAATTCTGGATTCCCAATGCGATTTGATGTTACTGGAGCGGCTAAGCGTAAAATATTGCTAAGTGGGCCTCCTGGATTCTACCCGAATGAAGATGGAGAAAGAAGAAGAAAAACTATAAGAGGAAATACCATTAGCCAAGAAATAGTTCAAATTAATACCATAATAGTAAGGTGAAGCAGTTTTTGGCATGGCCTAAAGCTCAACCAGAAGTTAATATAGGTGTAGTTGGACATGTAGATCACGGTAAGACAACACTAGTTCAAGCTATAACGGGAATTTGGACTTCAAAACATTCTGAAGAACTAAAAAGAGGTATGACGATAAAATTAGGTTACGCGGAGACTAATATAGGCATTTGTGAGAGTTGTAAAAAACCAGATGCATATGTAACCGAACCCTCATGTAAATCTTGTGGATCGGATGAGGAGCCCAGGTTCTTGAGAAGAGTTTCCTTTATTGATGCCCCTGGCCATGAGGTTCTAATGGCTACAATGCTATCTGGAGCAGCGTTAATGGATGGTGCAATTCTTGTTGTTGCTGCAAATGAACCTTTTCCCCAGCCCCAAACTAGAGAACATTTCGTAGCACTAGGTATAATACGAGTGAAAAATCTAATTATAGTTCAAAATAAGGTCGACGTAGTCTCCAAAGAGGAAGCATTGTCGCAGTATAAGCAAATAAAGCAGTTTACAAAGGGAACTTGGGCCGAAAATGCACCTATAATTCCAGTAAGCGCGCTTCATAAGATTAATATAGATACTCTAATAGAAGGCATAGAGGAGTATATAAAGACTCCTTATAGGGATTTCTCACAACAACCTGTTATGCTTGTAATAAGGAGTTTTGACGTTAATAAGCCCGGTACCCAATTTAATGAGCTGAAGGGTGGCGTGATAGGTGGTAGCATTGTACAAGGCTTATTTAAGGTTGATCAAGAAATAAAAGTATTACCTGGTTTAAGAGTAGAAAAACAAGGTAAAGTGTCTTATGAACCTATTTTCACAAAGATTTCATCCATAAGATTTGGAGATGAGGAATTTAAGGAGGCTAAACCAGGAGGTTTAGTAGCAATAGGTACATATTTGGATCCCTCATTGACTAAGGCTGATAATTTGCTTGGAAGTATTGTAACCTTGGCTGATGCTAAGGTTCCAGTTTTATGGAATATCAGAATAAAATATAATCTCTTGGAACGTGTAGTTGGAGCTAAGGAGATGTTAAAGGTAGATGCCATAAGAGCTAAGGAAACATTGATGTTATCTGTAGGTTCCTCTACGACTTTAGGGATAGTTACTTCTGTAAAGAAGGATGAGATTGAAGTGGAGTTAAGAAGACCCGTGGCAGTATGGTCTAACAATATTAGAACTGTTATAAGTAGACAAATAGCTGGTAGGTGGAGAATGATAGGATGGGGGTTAATAGAGATCTAAAAGTACTGATTGATACTAATATTTTATTATATGTATACGATGGTTTAGATCCATTTAATAAGGTATTGGAATTTCTAGATTATAAACCGGCCTTTTTTATTCATTCCGCAGTATTAAAAGAGTTAGATATTTTATTTGAAAAGAATAAAGAAAGATTTATTATTACATCCAGAATCAGAATAGCCAGGAAATATTTGGAAGTATATAAAAACTCATGGAATTTAATAAATGATTATGACGATTTACCTACAGATGAGGCGTTGATAAGGACTGCTCTTAGATATAACATGTTTATATTTACTAATGATAAGCAATTAAAAAATAATGCAATTAAAAAGGGGATAGGAGTTTTATTTCTTCAAAATAGGAGTAAAATTATAAAATCCTTATATCCTATCTAACGTATGTATAAACTTATTAAAGCACGTAGCATTGTGAGGATCCCACCCAATGAGTTTGGTAAACCATTAAATGAGATCGCTTTAAATGAACTAAGACAACAATATCAAGAAAAGATCCTTAAGGATTTAGGTCTAGTTTTAGCTATATTAAATGTGAAAACCAGTGAGGAAGGGATATTAGTATTTGGTGATGGTGCTACTTATCATGAGGTCGAGTTTGATATGATAACCTATGTACCAGTTGTACAAGAAGTAGTTGAGGGTGAGGTTTTACAAGTTGATAACTATGGTGTGTTCGTTAACTTAGGACCGATGGATGGCCTCGTTCACATTTCCCAAATAACAGATGATACACTAAAATATGACAATGTAAGAGGTATAATATTCGGTGAGAAATCTAAGAAAGTAATACAAAAGGGTGACAAAGTAAGAGCAAGAGTGATAAGCGTAGCGTCTACGGTAACAGGTAGATTGCCTAGAATCGCTTTAACTATGAGACAACCCTACTTGGGCAAGTTAGAGTGGATAACACAAGCTAAGAAGTGAGTGTGAATGGCTAAGAAATCAGTTTTTAAAGCATGTAAAAACTGTAAGGCATTAGTAGAGACTGACAAGGAAACATGTCCAGTATGTGGCAGCAGTAGTTTTACAGAAGAGTGGGATGGTATGATTATTATCATTGATTCAGAGTCTGAAGTAGCTAAAATAACTGAGGCCCCAAAACCATGGAAATACGCGATAATAATAAAGTAAACCTATGTTTTGCTTTTGATAATTTAAGGAAAGAACTTTCTAGACCATATGGTATTCTTTTTACAAATAACAAACTCTTTTTAGATTTTGTATCTAAATCGATACAACAAGGTTTCAAGGTTATAACTGTAGGGGATTACGTAAGCAGAGTATTAGAAGAAAATGGTATAATCCCCTTCTTAGAAGTTATAGATGGAAAAACCAAGAGATCTATACCACAAAGGACTATTGTAAAGAATAAGGAATATAGGGTAACCAATGAGGCGGGGAAAATTCGATTTGAAATATTTGAAATTATGGAGAACATCCTAAAAGATAGGGATGGTGGAGTAGTTTTTGTAAATGGAGAAGAGGACTTACTTGTTATTCCGGTCACATTGAGTGCAGATAATGGTGATATAGTTATTTATGGGCAACCTAATGCGGGAGCGGTTGTAATTATAGTAAACGAGATGATAAGGTGGAGAGTAAGAGACATATTAGAAAAAGCCGTAGTTAAAGAATGTTAACTCTCTTTCATATTGGAGAGCAAATTCTACTTTAATCAGCCCTGCGCAGGATCTTCATTTTTAAATCCGTCCTTCCGAGCGTCATCACGCACCATATTTTTCTGCTCTATTAGAGTAGTTTAGCAATATATTTGTTACGTCCAATCCTCTTATTCTTAGACTTCCCTTTCTAGCCTCCTTCTCGTTAAAATCTCTGGCATTATCATTAATAATTGGATAAGGCACGTAGAGAAGTATTGGAACTGGATCTCCTGAATGTTCTTTAACCTCCACTGGGGTCGCATGATCTCCAGTAAACATCAATATTAGATTATCTCTTCCAACATTGTCCACAATAGTTCCTACCACTTTATCTATCCTCTCAATCGCCTTTACTTTTTCTTCTACTAGCCCATCATGTGATGCAGCGTCAGTAGCCTTAATATGTAGAAAAACGAAATCATTCTCCTTTAATAGTTCTATTGCCGCTTTAGCTTTAGCATTATAATCAGTATCTATACCTCCAGTGGCGCCTACTGGTGTTACAACGTTCATACCAAGTTCTCTACATATCCCTTTTATAAGTGCTGTAGCTGAAACAGCAGCAGCTTTAAGCTTAGTATAGCTTGAAAATGATGGCAACTTAATATAATGCGCAGCTCCTCTTAACAATACTATATTAGCCGGCTTCTCTCCTTGTTCTATTCTTCTCTTATTTACTTCTGAGGAGTTTAAGACATCGAAAACTTTCCGCGTAAGTATGTTGATTATCTCAGCGGTTCTCAGAGCTTCAGTAGAATCTTCCAATGGTTTACTTTCTAGAACTTTTAAGCCTTCGTAATGAGGATCAGTGTCACTAACCTTATCACTTATTCCTTTCCCGGATAATACTACCGCTACTCTATGTTCTGTTCCTTTATAAAATCTAATTTTTACGTCGTTTATCTCTTTAATTTTTTCATTTAATTCCTTTACTAACTCCTCTCCCTCTTCAAGCTTCCTTCCTGCTCTTCTATCAACTACTACTAGATCATTGTTCACTGTAGCGAAATTTCCTCTAAACGCAACATCTCCATGTTTGAGTGTGGCTCCAGCCCCCAATGCCTCGAAAGCCCCTCTTCCTCTATAATAAACGTGTGGATCTAGCCCAAATATTGATAGATGTGAAGTATCACTCCCCGGGATTACGCCAGGGGATATTGGATCCATCAAACCAATCATTGAGTTTTTAAGTAAATCACTTATGGCTGGTTTATTGGCAGCTTCTAATGGGGTTAATCCATTTAATTTAGATACTGGTCTGTCTCCTAAACCATCTGCAATTATTAAAAGAATTTTGTATTGCTTCAACCAATCACCGATCTCTTTATTTCCTTTACCATGTTTTCATATCTCATAATATCAGCTTTAGTCAGACTAGGCGTTACAACCTTCATGGTATCTAGGAAATCTTGCATAGTGATTTTTATTTCCAGATTGCTCATACAATTCTTTATGGTCTTATCACTACACTCTTGGTCTTTACACTCCTTTTTGGCTTTATTTAAACACTCATAATACTTTTGTCTTAATACTTTCATTGTGGTTTCCCTAGCTAAAGCCTCTATATCAGCTCCAGTATATCCCTCAAGTTTTTTGGCCAACTCCTCTAGGTTCACACTGGAATCTATGGGTAGTGTTTTAGTATAAATTTTGAGTATCTCTATTCTAGCCTTTTCGTCAGGTGGGGGGACATATATTAATCTATCAAATCGACCTGGTCTTAACAGAGCTGGATCTAGAATATCTGGTCTATTAGTTGCAGCTATAACTACAACTCTATTTAGCGATTGGATTCCATCCATTTCTGATAGTAACTGATTTACTATTCTTTCTGTTACACCGGAATCGTGTGTAAAGCCTCTCATGGGCGCAATCGAATCTATTTCATCAAAGAATATTACACAAGGAGCCGTTTGCCTTGCCCTCCTAAATATTTCCCTAACTGCTTTTTCACTTTCACCTACCCATTTGGATAATATTTCTGGTCCTCTCACTGCTATGAAGTTTGCTCCGCTTTCAGTTGCAACAGCCTTTGCAAGCATCGTCTTTCCAGTTCCTGGTGGACCAAATAATAATATACCCTTAGGTGGTCTAATACCAAGCTTTTCGAACATTTCTGGGAATTTTAATGGCCACTCAACAGCTTCTCTTAATTGCTGTTTAGCTTCTTCCAATCCTCCAATATCCTCCCATTTAACTTTTGGCACTTCCACATATACTTCTCTAAGGAGTGTTGGTTGGATGAACTTCATGGCGTCAATGAAATCTTGCATAGTTACTTTCAATTCCTTTAAGACATCGACTGGTATTTGTTCTTGTTCTAGATTAATTTTGCGTTCATTAATAAACCTTCTTAAGGCATTCATTGCTGCTTCTCTAGCTAGAGCTGCTAGATCAGCTCCAGTATAGCCGTGAGTCTGTTCGGAGATTTTATCTAAATCCACATCCTCAGCTAGAGGCATATTTCTAGTATGTACTTGTAGAATCTCTTTTCTAGCCTTAGCGTCAGGCGGTCTAATCTCTATTTCCCTATCAAATCTACCTGGTCTTCTTAATGCCGGATCTACAGCATCTGGTCTATTAGTTGCTCCTATGACTATTACTTTTCCTCTTCCTTTAATTCCATCCATTAGAGTCAACAATTGCGATACCACTCTTTTCTCTACTTCTCCGGTAACTTCTTCCCTCTTTGGTGCTATCGCATCTATTTCATCGATGAAAATTATAGCTGGCGCGTTCTTTTCCGCCTCCTCAAAGATTTCCCTTAGTCTCTGTTCACTTTCACCGTAGAATTTACTCATTATTTCTGGTCCATTGATTGAAGTGAAGTACGCACCTATTTCATTAGCAAGTGCCCTAGCCAATAAGGTTTTTCCAACTCCTGGTGGTCCATATAGTAATACACCCTTAGGTGGTTCTATTCCTAGATGCTGGAAAACTTCCGGATGTCTCATTGGAAGTTCTACTATTTCTCTTATTTTCTCCTTTACGTCTTCAAGGTCGCCAATATCTTCCCAAGTCACCTTAGGTACTACTGCAGTTTCCTTTACTGGTTCTTGTCTTATCTCTAAGGAAGTTCTACCTGTAACTCTTACAGATTGTGAAGGCTGTGTTGAAACTACAACGAAGTCTATGGATCCAACGTAAGTAGGAACAGAAATTGTTTCTCCTCTGCTTAGAGGTTTATCCATTAACCAGTCTTTAACATATTCTACAAAACTTTGGCTAAAGGAAATAGGTTGTGTTGGAGCTAAAACTACCTTGCTAGCATCTTGCACTTGTGCTTTCTTTACCGTAACTTCATCTCCAATACCCACTCCTATGGATTTTCTAATGTAACCATCTATTCTTATCTCACTGTCCGCTATTCCATCTCCTATTAACGCTTGTGCCAATGAAGATCCTGAAGGCCCAGTAATCTCTACATAATCACCGTTCTCTATTCCTAACCTACTCATAGTGTAATCAGTTATTCTGGCGACCTTCCTACCAACATCTCTTTGCCTAGCTTCTACCACTCTCAATTTTAATTGTTGGGACATATTAATCATCTTTCCGAAACGTTTAAAATAAGTCTTTCTCATTAAGACTATACGAGATTGAGAAATTGACAAGCATAGACAAAGTCCCTCCCTCAATATATACTAGATCATGTCCCAATTGTGGAGGAAATGTATCATCTCAGAGGCTATTTAACGGTTCTGCATGCGAATCGTGCTTAAAGGAGGATAAAGAGTTTAACAATTTATCTGATCTGATTAATATTCTTTCTGAAAACAATACTTTGAAAAATCTTAACCAATTATATAATATATTGGAAGAATACAAGGAAGTTGAAGAAATATTCAGTAAATTACTAAATAGTTCGAAACCTATAGGTCCTCAAAGGTCATGGATAATAAGGTTCTTAAGGGGAGAAAGTTTTGCAATAATAGCACCTCCCGGTCTAGGTAAGACGACATTTGGCTTAATAATGTCCCTATACAATGCTACTCGTAATAGGAAATCAATCATTATTTTCCCAACTAGGACTTTAATATCACAAACGGTAGATAAACTGGCAAAATTTTCTGAATCATACTCATATTCACCTAGAATACTTTATAATAAACAATCTTCTACTCAGACTGAGAACGTATTAGAACAACTTAAAAGTGGGGATTTTGACATATTTGTTTCTACTAGTAGATATGTTATTCAGAATCTATCTGAATTGTCGAATGTAAAGTTTGACTTTATTTTCGTGGATGATGTAGACGTTGCGTTAAAATCTGGGAAAAGTGCCAAGGCAATACTTCGGCTGGTAGGGTTTACTGATGAGGATATTCAAACAACTATGAAATTACTTAGAGAAAATATAGGTGATGAAGAGAAGTTCGGAAAAATCCAAGAAATTAGAGAAAATAAACTAAAGGACAAAATAGTAATTTTCTCCTCTGCAACTATTAGTAGGGGAAATCCAACACTCTCATCACTTATGGGCTTTAGACCCGGGAGTTCCGTAATATACCTAAGGAATATTTATGACTCTTATATTGATCTGACTCAAACTTGTAAAGAGCGAGATGTTGACGAATGCACACTCGGTACTGTTATTAGAGTTCTTAAAAGGCTTAATGACGGTACTTTGATTTTTGTGCCTATAGATAAAGGTGTTCAATATGCCGAGTATTTAGCTTCAAATTTGAGAGACCATGGGATAAATGCAGAATCAGTTGCATCGTCTTCTATTTCCAAATTGGAGAAATTTGAGAGAGGTGAGGTGGGATCTCTAGTCGGTGTGGCAACTCATTACGGAGTTTTAGTTAGAGGAATAGATTTACCTTGGAGAGTAAAATATTCAATCTTTGTAGGTATACCAAAATTTAAATTCAAAATTGGCGAATATATGCATCCATTGGCGTTAACTAGACTACTAAACTTAGTATACTTAGTGAAGAACGATGACAAGATAAGGGGCTTACTTAGTTATATTCGTAAGAGATTAAGAAGAATAAGCCCTGCAGCTTTAGCAATGTTAGCCAAGGATATAAGAGAAGGAAAGATAGATGATGAGAGGCTAAAGGAGGCGTATAGTTTAGTTAATGAATATCTAAAAGATACTGAGTTTTTGAAAAAAATATCAGCTGTTGGGGATTTGGTAATAGAAGGGGATTATATTCTAATGCCAGACTATTTAACCTATATTCAGGCTAGTGGCAGAACATCTAGACTTTACGGCGCTAATTTAACTACTGGTCTTTCAGTATTATTAATAAATAATCTTAGATTATTTGAATTACTCAACAAAAAACTAAATTTAATCTTAGATGAAGTAAAATGGTATCCCCTAGATATAGATGCAGATAGACTTGGACAAGTTAGTTTAAGTGATATTGTAACTAAAATAACTGAAGAAAGAGAGAATTTGAGTAAAATGAAGAAAGAGGGAAGAGTAGAATCGTCCGCTATTAACGTTAAGACTACTTTATTTATAGTTGAATCTCCTAACAAGGCTAAAACTATTTCAAACTTCTTTTCAAGACCATCTACAAGATCGTATGGTAAGCTCAGAGTTTATGAGACAGTACTTGGAGATAGGATCCTAATTGTGGCTGCTAGTGGTGGGCATATTTATGATCTAATAACTGAAGATGACAATGAAAGATACGATGGCAATTATGTATATGGAGTTCTAGTAAAAGATAACAAATTTGTTCCAATTTATTCTACCATAAAGAAATGTGAAAAAGGTCATCAGATAGTAAAGGATCTAAGTGAGAATAAATGTCCTATTTGTGGGTCCAAAATAGTTGCTGATAAGACAGAGGTTGTAGATATACTGAGGAAATTGGCTCTTGAAGCTGATGAGGTTCTTATAGGTACCGACCCTGATACTGAAGGAGAAAAAATTTCTTGGGATATATATTTGGCTATTCGACCATTTAATAGTAATATAAAGAGAGCTGAATTTCACGAGGTAACTAGAAGAGCAATACTTAATGCAATAAAGAATCCTAGAGAATTTAACGATAATTTAGTTAAATCGCAAATTGTCAGAAGGATTGAGGATAGGTGGATTGGGTTTAAACTATCACGGAAACTTCAAACGGAGTTTTGGGAACAACACTGTAAATCCATATCTAAGGAAAATACGGAGTGTAAAGAAAATCGTAATCTGAGTGCAGGTAGAGTTCAAACTCCAGTATTAGATTGGGTAGTCAATAGATACCAAAAATATAACGAAAATAAGAAAAAGTACCTTATTATAGAGTCTCAAGATAAATCAGTCTTTCCCTTTAGCATATTGGCTTCAAAGAAGAATGGCTTATCTAAAAAAACTCAGCTATTTATACAAATAGTAGATATAAATACAAAAGAAGAAGATTTTGGTCCCTTACCACCATATACTACAGATACATTACTAACTGACGCTGCCAATCTTTTAAGAATTCCTGCATCGGAGACCATGAGAATAGCTCAAGATCTTTTCGAATTGGGTTTGATAACCTATCATAGAACAGACAGTACCAGGATATCTAACGTTGGTATAAGTGTAGCAGAAAGTTATCTTAAGTCTAAACAAGTTGACATTTCCAAGGTATTTAGACCAAGATCTTGGGGAGAAGGAGGCGCACATGAAGCTATAAGGCCTACTAAACCCCTAGATGAAACCATGCTAAAGGCGTCCATAGAGCAAGGGGATTTGGAACTTTCCAAACAATTAACCTTCAATCACTTTCGAGTATATAATTTAATATTTAGGAGGTTCATTACTAGTCAACTACCACCATTAATAGTAACTAAACAAATAGTTAAGATAAAGGCGTATACTGATGATAATACTGAATTGGACTTAGATGAGGGTAAGAAGGAGTTTGTTATTGGGTATAGGTTAAAAGAAGGAGATGAGTTTAGACAAGTATTACAAGAGGCTATTTATACTACATTTAAGCCTTATCAACCTATAGACGAAAAAATGAAGGGAAAAGAACTTATTGGTAAAGTAACAAGTACGTTAAATAAGAGTGATGTGCAATTATATACTGAAGGAGAGTTGATAAGCGAGATGAAAAGTAAACAGATCGGAAGACCGAGTACGTATGCAGTCATAATCTCTACATTAAAGAAAAGGAGATACATTATAGAGTCTAAAAATTTGAAGAAAATAATACCAACCAAATTAGGTATGGCAGTTAAAGAATATCTTATGGAAAAATATAAACAAGTAGTATCTGAAAAACGAACTGTGAAATTACTCGAAAAGATGAACGAGGTAGAGGAGGGTAAAGTTGATTATTTAGTACTCTTAAAAGAATTATATAATGAAATACAAACAATTAGTTAAGGTTGGTGAAAAAGTTTATGCTTATAGCTTTAGTTCATTTAAGGCTTAAAGAATTATCAAGGAAACACAATCTAGAGAAAGCCAAAAAACTAATAAGGCAAGCTAAAGATAAAGGTGCAAAATTAGTTATACTGCCATCGCTGTTCCCTTCTGGAAATATGTTTGAAATATACGATAATGACAAGAAGCTAAGGAGTTTCATTAAAAATCTCGCAGAGAAAATTCCCGGTAATAATACTGATACTCTAATAAACCTCGCTATGGATGGGGAAGTTCATGTAATAGTTGGGCCTATTTTAGAACAAGCTGGTCCTAAAATATTCTTGACTTCACTCATAATATCACCACAAGGGGAGATTATAGGGAAATATAGGAAAACCGTGCTGTCTGATAAGGATATAAGGCTAGGAATATCAGCAGGGAAAGAACCAGTTAATGTAGTTTTTGATAGGAGATATGGCATTATCGCTGAGGACGATATTTTCTCGCCGGAGATCAGTAGGCTTTTAGCTATGGGAGGCTCAGAAATTGTTATAGGTACTATGAAAGCCTTGGGAAAAGAGCAGCAAGTTATAAAACATCTTGCAATTGCTAGGACTATAGAGAACGGAATACCTTATTTGATAGTAGGGGAAAGTATAGAGGATGAAGAGGGAGAAATTATAGGCTACTCACCGACTTTCATTACCTCTCCAGATAATTTGATAAGTAAGGAAGCTGAGGAAGATGACAGTATATTGTTCGTTGAAAGCTCAATCTTAACATCATCGTCAAAACAGACATCATTAACTTATTTAGAACCAATTATAAATGGTCTTTGTAAAGGTGTAAAAAAGATTAAGGGTGAGGTGAAGAAGAGATCTGCTTCTACAGTAGAAGAGGAATAGATTTTAAGACGCAGCAATATATATTTCCAATCTTCTATTCTTAGAATATAACTTAACTACATTCTGATTTTCTAATTCCTTTAGTATTTTTCTAGCTACACTTATGCTTATTCCCGATTTTGTAGCTAAGGCATACGGGGTTATAATACTCTCTTTCTTTATTTCGTCTAGAACTCTCTTCTTAGTTTCTTCATCTATAGTTACTGCCCTACTAATTATCTCTTTTCCAGTTTTTGATGGACCTTTCTTCTTCTCCTCCGCCTTTTGTTGCTTTTCAGCCTCCTTCTTTAATCTCTTTTCCATTGTTGAAATAGGCTTCTTTGAAGCTCCACCCATCTCTTACTCACTATGTTTTAAATTCCAATTCTGCCTAATAAATTATAGATGTCATCTGAATTATTAGAAGAGACCATTAGCAGAGTATCGAAGTTTGCTTCAGTTTTTGGAATATCAAAATCGGAATTAAAGGTATATTCATATCTCTTAATATATGGAAGAGCAACTGCAAGAGAGGTCTCAAATAAGTTAAGCTTACCATACACTAAAGTATATAATATTTTATCTAAACTTGAAGGTAGAGGGTGGGTTATAAAGATAGATAAAAGACCTGCTGTTTATGAGGCAATTCCTTTAAGAGACGTTTGGAATAAGATTAAAATTACTTTCCAAGAGAAACTAGATGAATTTGAAAAACAATTCATTGAGCCGATATCCAGTATTTTTTCCTCTAATATGGCATATAACATAGTTGTTATACCAAGAGATAACATAATGGATAGTGCGTTAAGGCTACTGAAGGATTACAGCAAGACATATCTGGTTGCAGTATCCTATCAAGAGTTTGTAAGAAGTGATATTGTAGATATATTAAAGGCCAACTCTCTTAAGGCAGAAACTAAAATAATAGTGGATAAAAGCGTTAGTTTACCTGACATTCCCTCAGCTCAAGTTAAGAGAGCTCAATCTTTATTCGGCAGTGGTATAATTACTTCTGACTCTATTCTCCTAATCATAAAGAATAATGATGTATTGACGGGGCTATTTTCAAATCACAAATATCTTATAGACATTGGCACGGTATATTTTAATCATTTATGGTCTACATTACCGGGCTAACTCTTATAAATGTTATAAAATTAACTATGCTATCTGAGTTTCTATGAAAATAATAACGGTAAAACTACCAGAGCAGTTTTTGGAAGCAATAGATGAATTAGTTAATACAGGTAGATATGGTTCTAGAAGTGAAGTCATAAGAGCAGCAATAGGTGATTTTATACGGAAAGAACTATGGGTAACTACAGAAGAGTAGATGATGAAGGCTGGTATTTTTGATAAAGTGATATAAGACACCAAAGCTGATGCTTTTTTGCCAAGTAGAAAGATACTTAACTCACTATTTTTCCTATTATATGATGCCATTAAATGAGGGAGATCCAGTAGTAATTTGGATAGATCCAAAAAGAGCGTATATTTCCAAACTGGAAAGAGGTAAAAGGCTTGATACTGACAAAGGAGTAATATTTTACGATAATTTAATAGGTCTTGAGTATGGTTCCTCACTAACCTTGCAAACTGGCGCTAAAGCTTATTTACTAAAACCTACTATACAAGATCTCTACTCCAAAGGACTAAAGAGGCCTTCGCAAGTTCTGTATCCTAAAGATATAGGATACATCTTAACTACCCTTTCACTAAATCAAGTAAAGACAGTGATTGAAGCTGGAACTGGATCTGGATTTCTAACAATTTCATTAGCCTTAAGTTTAAGTGAGAACGCTAAAATCTATACTTATGATGTAAGAGAAGATATGCAAAAAGTAGCTAAATTTAATGCAAATGTGTTAGGTGTTCAAGATAAGATAGTATTCAAATTGAAGGACATAAGGGAAGGTATAGATGAGAAGGAGGCAGATGCAATTTTTTTAGATATGCCCGATCCATGGAATGCCATACCAAAGCTTTATGAACCTCTTAAACCTTCATCTACAATAATTGTATTCGTTCCTACGGTAAATCAAATAGAGAAAACATTTTTCGCAATGAAGAATTCTGGAATTATAGATATTCATGTGGAAGAACTTATTTTGAGAGAGTATCAAGTTAAGGAGAACGCTGTAAGGCCTAGAAATATAGGTATTATGCATACGGGTTTTATTATTAGGGGAAGAAAATCAATATAAGGTACTGTTAGCGGAGTATATTTGATGAGTGAAGTTAAGTTTAACGCGTACTCTAAGGCAATAATAGAGTTTGAGGATGAAATAAAGAGAATAAAAAGAGAGATAGCAGATGACAGTAAAAGATTAATCACCCTTTCAGACTCTTATCTTTCCGAATTAAGGGCAACTGCTGAGAAATCGCTGGATGAGGTTCAAAAATTATTAAATGAAGAGAAAAAAAGGCAATTAGACGAAATAAGAAATAAATACGTCTCTGAGCGAGAAAAACAATTGGATGAGATAAGGAAGGAAGCTGAGAAGAATGTTGATAAAGTTGTAAACGAGGTTATAAGGCAACTATTAGGTGTCTTTAAATGAGTTATGCGATTTACTCTTTTATACATTCGATCTCTAGAACGCAAAAGGTCTCATTATTAACAAAAGGTTTAGTTAACGAATTAATAAGTAGCGAAAGTTGGAATAATGTTGCCTCACTACTTAAAGAAAGGGGAATGATTGAGGAACAACCAGCTAGTATAGAGGATTTTGAATTCATGCTTAAGTCTAGATCTCTTACACTATTAGAAAAGATAAGAAATTATTTTTCAATATTTAGAGTGACGTATAATATAGTTGACCTATATATTTACATGCTATCTTTAGATGAATTGAAAAATATAATAGTTAGTATAGTTAATGGTATTGGAAATGGGGATAGTAATAAAATAAGATTTTTCAAAAAATACTTCGATCAAATACCATCTTCAATTGAGGAATTAACTAACAGTTTTAAGGGAAATATATATGCCAACGCTCTTTCATATGCTATCAAGGATGGGCAAGGTAAAAATATATCCTATCTTCTATCGTTACTTGATATCTATTTCATAAAGAAACTATCAGAGATCATAGAAGGTTTTAAGGGTGATTGGAAAAGTCTTGCCGAAAACATAATATGCTATTATAAGGATTACTACTCAATATCATTGGCAATCAAACACAAAACAGTAGAGAATACTGTTTGTAAAATCGGTACTGAGATACTTAAAGATCTCTCTTCTTCTACAAGTAATACTGAAATACTTGACATTTTAAGACGAACTCAGTACTCAAAGATGCTTAACGTAAATAATACTTACGAGGCACTAGCTAGTTTGTATAGAATGGCTAGGGTTAATGCTAGGAAGAGCTCAGAGCTAGTATTCATGAGTTCTCCATTTAATCCCGCATTGGCATTGGCATTAGCAGAACTGATACGTCTCGATACAGAGGATATAGTAAGCATAGCTAATGCAAAAAGCTTGAGATTAAAGGAAGAGGAGATTAAGAAGATGTTATCATTCGAGATCATATAATATTTTCTCGTCTACTATGTATTCATTGTCTTCTTTTATTATAGTCGATTCCGGTATCTGCGGAGGATTTGGCATATTCTGTATAGGCTTGGTTTTGCCAAGATATATCCATTTTAATTTCCCCCCAATTTTCTCTAATTTGTACCAATATTTTCCAATATAGATATATCTCTTACTATTTTTATAAACAATATGATAAGGTTTTAGGTAGACGCCGTATTCCTTTATCTTTGTGTTATACTCGTAGACCATTAGTTTAAGTTTATCAATAATCATGTCGAATTGTTTTTCGTTTACCTTAACTCGCATCACTATCATGTTTATTTTTATTATTTAAAATGCAATGATAATAATGGTTGATATTACATGCTCTACAGACGCATAGGTGATACTAACATTACAACATCTGAAATAGGGATTGGAGTATGGAGCTTAGTTACTGATTGGTGGGGCGCGGATACAAATAAGGCAGAGGATATATTACGAAAAGCGTATGAACTTGGAATTAACTTTTACGATACTGCAGATACTTACGGAGAGGGTAAGGGTGAGGAAATTATTGCAAAAGTTTTAGAGACTAAGAGAGACAATATAGTGATACTAACTAAGATAGGGTACGATTTTTATCATAAAGAGGGAGGTAAAATAAGACAAAGATTTGATATACCCTATCTTGAATTTGCTCTAAAGAGGTCCCTAGAAAGATTAAGAACAGACTATATTGACATACTGATGATTCACAATCCTAAGATTAATGTAATTAAAAATCCAGAGATCCTATCTTTTCTTAGATCGTTAAAGAAAGATGGGATAATAAGAATGTATGGTGCTGCTTTAGGTCCCACATTAGGTTGGGAAGAGGAGGGAATTGAGGCCATAAATATGGGATACGAAAGCTTAGAGTACATATATAATATTATTGAGCAAAGGCCAGGGAATAAGTTCTTGAAGTACGAGAAAATAGGACATGTAATAAGGGTACCTCATGCTTCTGATGTTTTAATTGAAGATAAATGGCCATTGATTTCTGATCCTAAACTGCATAGATCGTTAAAGGATAGCAAATGGCTAAATGAAGGAATTAAGAAAAGCTTAAAACTAAAGGAGTTTGCGAATTCTAAAGGAATGAAATTATCTGAATTGGCTCTAAAATTTATTCTATCCAATAAGAATGTGTCCACAGTGGTTCCTAATATAACTTCGATAAACGAATTGGAGGAATATGTAAAAGTGGAAAATTTACCAAGTCTTACTGAAGATGATTTAAAATACATTGAAGACTATTACAAGAAATACTATGAAGACCTAAATGAGGATAGTATAAAAGAAACTTTAAGGTATAAATAGTTTATTTCAAGAACTACTTATTTTATGCTTTTTCAAGATAGCTCATTAAGAAATCAGCAAATTTAGCAAACGCTCTTGCCCTATGTGAGTATTTATTCTTCTCCTCCAATGACATCTCCGCGAAAGTTCTCTTTTCTCCTTCTGGGATAAATATGGGGTCAAATCCAAAACCTGAATTACCCCTAATCTCTTCAGAAATAACTCCCTTTACGATACCATTAAATGTTTTAATTATTTTTCCGTCAGTAAACGTCAATACAGTCATGAAATACGCTGACCTATCTTTTAGGTCTTCGAGCAATTTTAGTATACCTTTAAGTCCAATTGTGTTCTTAACAAAATTTGTGTAGGGACCAGGAAAATTCTGTAAGGTTTCTATAAATAACCCGCTATCATCTACTATTAATGGTCTTCTGAAGGTCAAATACGCTAAATATGCAGCTGTTTTAGATATTTCCTCTAAATTATCACTTTGTATTTCTATTTTCTCTCCTTTAAGCTGTTCTAACTCTATATTAAAGCTCTTAGCAAGTTCTTTTAATTCCATAAACTTATTCTCATTACTCGTTACCACTCCTATTCTTACGTCTCTCCTCAACATATCTTCCCCTCATCCTAATATCCTTTACTAGCTCTAATATTTCGTCAGTCTTTCCACCCATGATTGTTCTGTAACCCTCCACAAATGAATTGTAGATAATATCCTTAAAGTCAGAATGTATACTTTCTAAAGATCTTAGAAATATATGAAAATCCGTTGCAAGATCCTCTTCATCTTGAGTTCTCCTTGATAAACCAAAATCTATTATAAAGATATCGTTATTTATAGAACTTAGGATGAGATTGTTAGTTGTTAGATCACCGTGAGCTATCCCTATACTATGTAACTTTCCCGTAAGTTCCCCTATTCTTTCTCCTATTTTAGATAATGGTTGGACAGAATTATTTGTGTTTATTAGATCCTTAACTATCTCCCCTTCTATATATTCAATTACCAATAAATAATTATTAGGATCTATAAAAAGCACTGCAGGTACATTCATATCGTTTTTAAGCGCAGTATAAATTATCTTAGCCTCTAATATTGTCCTTTCATAGTTGATTTTATGATCTAGTTCTGGATTTCTATAACTTTTCTTAATTCTTTGTTTAAATATTGCACGAATACCCAAAAAATATCCTTCATATATGTTGGATTCTGCACCACGCTTAATTAACCTTAATTTCTCCAAGGAATATCTACCTCGTCTACTCTCCATCTAGGTCTTATGTATGATTTATCAACATCAATAAATACACCTTTTGATGCAGCCAACATACCAGCATAAGCTATCATCGCCCCATTATCTCCCGCAAATTCTGGCGGTACTATTTTAATTTGTACGTCCCACTCTTTTCCCAACTCTTCCAACTTTTTTCTCAAACTTACACTAGCTGCTACTCCTCCAACTATCATTAACTCCTTTTTTGAGGTAAGTGCCAGTGCCCTTTCTGTAGCTTCCAATAACATATCAAATGCTATTTCCCTTATCGAGTAACAAATATCTTCTAACTTTTCCTTTCCGACTAACCTTAACGCTGCTGTAAGTAATCCAGAAAATGACATATCTTGACCCTTAACAACGTAAGGTAATTTAAGTAATTTGCTTCCTTTTTCTGAGCAAATATCAATTGCGTGTTTTCCGTTAATAATGTATGGTGGTGCCAAGTTCACCTCTCTTACAAATACATCCATCATGTTTCCTAATGCAATATCTAATGTTTCTCCAAAAATTCTAAACCTCCCTTTATAGAAGGTAGTTATGATTGTATTTCCGCCTGAGAGGTATAAGATTAAAGGGTCTTTGGCCTCAGTTGTTAAATACCCTATTTCAATATGTCCTATACTGTGATTCACTGGAACTAATTTCTTATTATACTTTAGCGATAACGCTCTCGCTAGTGTAGCACCAACTCTTAATGCTGGTCCTATACCAGGTCCTAAAGCTACTGCTATATAATTAATATCATTTATACTAATATTAGCTTTCTCTAGGGCTCTTCTCAGTATTGTCCCTGAGGCTTCAGCATGGTGTTTTAGTAGATCTCCAGGCTTCATACCACCCTCTTTGGGAACAAAAGTATCCCTTTCGTTTGCCAATATGTAGGGTGGTTGATCTTTTGCTATTCCTACTCCGAAAGTATGGGCGGTAGATTCGATACCCAGTACTAACATATTTTATCTTTTCTTTGAAGTGCCTATAAACTCAGTGTAACCACATTTTCCACAAGACCATCTCTCATTTGGTTTTAAGTGGTGAGCCATTATACTTCCGCATCTAGGACATTTCTTATTTTTTAGCTTAACCTTATTCCCTTCAATTACGTAATAAGTTCTTACTATTGCTTTAACCTTTTGCTCCTTGGCCACCTTTGCTTCCTCCTTTCTTTTGTTTAGTTCCAGCATCTCTATCTAATAAATATTTTGGCTCGATTTTCTCTAATATCTCACGGGATTTATAAATATGCAATTTTATGTTGCTTATACCAGCTCCATAGCTTGTAGATATTTTTCTAACTACTACTAGGTTCTCTTGGGAAGCAAAAGCTTGAATTATTGCCTTTATTATGTCTTTTCTCGATGGGGTTCCACTACCCATGTGATAAACTTTTAATGAGATTTCACGTCTTCCTATTACAGCATTTTGTACATCCCTTTCTATAATTCCTTCTGCCTTATCTGAGATCTTCACTTTAGCTTGAGACTCCATTCTATTTCACCATTCTTAAAAATACGTATCAATTTAAGGTTTACTGTTTTAAATGTTATCGCTACGCTAAGTTCTTATTTCACTTTTTAGCAGATCCTTAGTGATCTCCTCCGCAACCGCTTTACCAGAAAGTACCATAGCTCCAAATATTGGTCCCATTCTAGGTAATCCCTTAACCTCAGTAACCGCCATACCCGCTGCGTAAAGACCTTCAGCTACCTTTCCGGTGTTAATCACTGTTAATTCCTCGGCTCTTTCACTATATGCTGATTTTTCACCGGGTATAACTATTCCTAATTCTGGTATTTTTCTCGCTGCGACAGAAATCACTTCAGCATCATGACCAGTTGCGTCAACTACAGCCTTAGCTGAAATAAATATTGGATCTACATGAAGGCTTGCCATTTGTGTTGCTGTCCACTCCACTGCCACTCCAGCTACTCGTAAAGGATTCTCTCTAAATATCACATCATCCACTGTTACTCCATGAATTATTTTAGCTCCTGCGTCAATTGCAGCAGTTGCTAATTTAGCCATGAATTCAGCTGAATCCACAACATAGACTCCTTCTTCTACTTCCTTCAACCTTACATTAACTTCTCTTAGGATTTCGTCTGCGGGTTTTTCTATTATCAATTTGTGGAACAACATTGCCCCTCCGCCGATTCCTCCACCAAAACTTAACCTCCTCTCAAATACTAGTGTCTTTAATCCAGCTTTAGCTAAGTAATAGGCTGCTGACAATCCAGATGGCCCAGCTCCTACAATTACCACATCAGATTCTACAAATTGGTACCAATCTTCCATTGTTTCCTTAATTATGTATCTACTTATCTTAACTTCATCTACTTGCTTAATTTTAACTTCCATAATCTAAACTGATATAACTCACTTATAAATTAACTTTTATAATCATGAACGTGGACAAGGTTTTTTTATAGCAACTACGATTGATAGATATGCCGTTACAATTAAATACTAATACGGTTACGTTGAAATGCAGTTGGTGCGGCACTATCATAAAAGAAAATCCAATAGTAGTTAAAACATGTTGTAATAATAAACCGTGGGTTTTTTGTAGTAATAGGTGTTATCAACAATGGTTGGCGGATTGGCTAAGGAAGCAAGAACAAAGAGCGGGAGGGAAAAAGCAAAGAGGGTTATTATAGGAATAAGTGGCGCAAGTGGAACAATATATGGTATTAGGACTGTCCAGTTTCTAAATGAACTCGGTTACGAGACGCATATTATAATTTCTAAGAGTGCAGAGAAAGTAGCGCAAAAGGAGCTAGGTATAAATTTAATTGAAGAGTTAAAGAAGTATTCCTCTAATATATATATCCAATCCCAGATCGAAGCTGCACCTTCTAGTTCAAGTTTTTCAATAACGTCAGAAAGTATGATTATTATTCCATGTAGTATTAAAACACTTGCAGAAATTGCAAATGGAATTGGATCGAATCTTCTATCCAGAACTGCATTAAATTTCATCAGAACAAACAAGAAGTTAGTTTTGGTAATTAGAGAAACCCCATTAGGTGCCATAGAACTCGAAAATGCCCTAAAGCTAGCTAGATTAGGTGTTCTCATAATGCCAGCCTCTCCTGCTTTCTACATCTTACCAAAAACCATTGATGAAATGGTTAACTTCGTGGTTGGTAAAGCCTTAGATTTGTTGGGAATAAAGCATGATATATATAAGAGATGGAAAGGATAGGATAAAATAAATGTGATTTTTATCTTATCAATAAAATATCTTATAGTACATCTAATCCTTTTTTGCCAAATTTCTTTGATATTATCTCCTTCATTTTGTCATCGTAATCTTCCTTTTCAAGTTCTTTTTCAATCTCATTATCCCTCTCATTCTTCTTATTTATGGCAAATGCACATTTATTACCAGGCAGTAATGCTCTCTTCTCACAATAAGCGTATTGGCATTCACCAGTTATACATACATCCCCCACCCATCTGCAATAGCCCACTTTGTATGGATTGCCTTTAGTATATTTTACCTGTATTAGTAATGCTCTCTTATTACATCTGAAATATGGGCACAAGTAATTACACTTATCTCCTAAAGGCATTGGCTTCTGTTCATCACTAAAGGAGGGCTGTCTTTCAAAGCCTCTATTTCCGTTCTTCAAATTACTTAAACCCCCAAACTTTTAGACAATCATATTAAACTTACATTTTGACCCATTTAAACATTATGTATCTTACACTTTCACTTTTGCGATCTACTAGAGCCAATACTAATCTTTTCCTTGTGCTGTGGGAGACTCTCCCAAAACTCAATAACTCATGAGGAGTAATTTCTTCGTCAATATCCACTGCAATAACCACATAAGGTGCATGTTCTAATCCAGGTCCTAACGTATATACTGCAAAATCTGCTCCATACTTTACTCCAGATCTAACTATGAATCCTTTTTCCCTCAGGTCTTCGTAAACTCTGTACATGATATCAAATTTATTTATTATTTTAGAACTATATTCATATAATTTCTCATATTCAAGAACTTCACCATTTTTATCGATAACTTTAATTAAACCCTTTTTGGCTAGATAGACGCTTTCAATTAATGATAATTCTAGAGGTCTAATTATATCTTTAGGGTCCTTCGGCTTAGAAATTCCTACTGCCTTTCCATAGAAACCGTTTGAATAAATGTATCTTGATTCATCTACATTTGGGATTAATACCTTAGATCCCACCAATAAGGCTTTTACCATCTACATCCTCTCATACGCGATATAGGTTATATTGTCAGCAGAACTCTTCAGCAGATCTTCACTATCTTCCAATCTATCAGCTATATCTTTTAGCAACATTATGTAGGAGAAGTCAACAAGTTTCCTTTCGAACAGTGTTAATTCTAGACTCCTATATAGTTCATCTATTTCTTGTTCCAGTTTTATTACGTTACGAGCATTTTCATAGGAATTGTTCGGATTGATAGATAATAACCTTAACGCCTCTATGAAGTAGGTGATCGATGTAATTATCTTTTCGCAGATAACTATAAGTAATCTATTTATTACGTCATCGATATTCATTTGCTTAGATAGCATAACACTTAGCCTATATGTTGCAGCGTCTAAGTTTTGTGCAACCTTCTCTAAATTATTCAATATTTCTATGTACAAGTCCTTATCTAATAATCCTTCTCTAATTTTGAAAATGTACTCGCCAAGTCTGTATTTACCAACCTCTATATCGTTTTTTATTCCGTTTACTTTGGAATAAATTTGCATAGCATTTACATTATTGTTATTAGATAAGAACTCATACAAAACTCTAGTTTCATCCAACAATTTTAATGATATTTGTTGTAATTGTTCCTCTATTGCAAGTGTAGCAATTCCTTCGCTCATTGTGATTTAAAACAGTCATTAAAGTTTAAAAATTAAGATGTGACATACTATTCATAATCTTGTCTATTTGTTCCAAATCCTTATCTATTTCCATATTTACTCCCTTATCTTTCAAATAATTATTTAGGCTATTTAGAAGCTCTTTTTCATCCTTTAATCCCACTATTACCAAATAATTAACTAAACCAAGTGCCTCCTCTTTAATCTTGGTATCACTTGTTTTATCTATATTTTGGATTATAACTTCTAATCCTTGGAAGAGTTCTTTTCTAACTCTTCTCATTCTTCTAACCAGTCTAGTGGCTTTTCCTATGTCGGGTTCTGGGAAAGTCACCAAATTCTCTAGCTCGTTCAAGTACTCAGTATGATCATTTATTATCGTTTCAAAATCAAATAATACTCTACTTATTGCCATATCGCTCTCATTCATTTAGAAGCCCTCACAGTTACCGTACTATTATCCTCTATACCTAGTGTAACCAGATCTTGGGGATTAGCCCAGACCTCTAATTCAAGTATCTCCTCTTGCAATATGGCCTTTAATTTGATTCTTTTCCCTTTAACTGATATTTCAACGTCATTAGTAATCCCTAGATCTTTAGCTAGTTTAGATGAAATTATTGCAAACCCCTTATCAACATCATTTCTTTTTCTAATCTTGACTCTTTTCTCTTTCGGTGGAGCTTTACTCCCCTTTAATGCTGAGGCTGGAGGTATAACACTAACAAGAGTTTTTATATCAACCTTTTTCTCTTCTTCTTTTTCATTCTCATTATTACTCATTACTATCATTCACCTCAATTCCAATCTTATTAAAGACTTCTCCTCTAAATAACTTTTCCAATGAAATCTTAAGGTCATCTATTTTAACTCTAACTTGCTTCCAACTATCTCTATCCCTTATTGTTACGCTGTTATCTAGTAATGTCTGAGGATCAACAGTAATAGCAAAAGGTATGCCAATCTCATCAGCTCTAGCATACCTTCTTCCAATGCTTCCAGAATCATCGTATAGTACTTCGTATTTTTCGGAAAGATTTTCTCGTATTTCCATTGACTTCCTAATTAGTTCTTCCCTCTCCAGAAGTGGGAAAACTGCAATATCGTAAGGCGCTAGATGTCTAGGCAAGGATAGCAAAACTCTACCCTCTTTTTCCCTATATGCGCTCAGTATAGTTAGGAATAACGTCCTTTCAACGCCAAATGATGGCTCTACAACATGTGGTATAAAGTGCTCACCGTGAACCTTCTCTTCTCTCTCAACAATGCTTATGAATTCACCTAAAGGTTTGCCATCTATCGTCACATTGTTCCTAATCATTTGCTCAATTTCCTCAGCGGATTTCCCATTTAATAGCTCCATAACCTTTTTTCTTAGTTCCTTATCCTTTAATTTCGTATTGTTTACTATGACATTCTTCTTTTTAATCGTTTTAGGTTCTTTATATTTTCTAAAAATAGTCAAATCTTGTCCGCTATATTTCATGTGCCTTGATAAATCGTAATCTCCTCTATATGCGTGCCCAGAAATCTCAACCTTCATACCATTAATTACAGCAACTTGGTCGAAAGTCTGTTTAGAATAATGTGCTCTTTCGTAAGGTAACTTCTCTTCAAAATAAAATTCGTTAATGCCTAGCGCTTTGACAAAAATCGATGCTACAGCCATCCAATATGCCATCCAAGGTTGGATAATAATCTTCTCTCTTACACTCTCTTCTAAATTAAACTCTTGTGGTTTACCATCTTTTTCCTTTTCACTCGCAGTCAAAATATTGAGCTTTGTCTCCTTAAATCTATGTAATGGTATGTTTTCAATATTATTATCCTCTGGGTCTATGAAAAACTCTACCTCCATTATGGTGAACTCCCTCATTCTTATTAACCCTTGTCTAGGTGAGATCTCATTTCTACCCACTCTCCCTACTTGAGCTATTCCAATAGGTAGTCTTTGTCTAGTAGCCTCATATACACGTTTAAATGCAGTAAACATTCCTTGAGCTGTCTCTGGTCTAATGTAACCTAAATTACCAGTATAAGGACCTATGTTGGTTGTGAAAAGTAAATTGAATAATCTTACTTCTCCTAACTCTCCCCCACAATATTGACATCTAATATTGTTTTCCCTTATTATTCTCGTTAGTTCCTCTGGCTTAAGACCCTCTACGCTTCTCTTTAATACGTCTTCGATTAAATGATCAGCCCTATATATTCTTTTACAATTATTACACTCAACGATAGGGTCTGTAAAACTTTCCACATGACCACTGGCTTCAAATACTTTAGCAGGGCCTATCATTGGACTTTCTATTTCTACTACAAAGTCACTGTTATCCTTCACGAAATATTTTCGCCATAACTCTACTATTCTATTTTTAATCTTTACACCTATAGGTCCTATATCGTAAAATCCCGCTATTCCTCCATAAATTTCATACGATGACCAAAATATTCCTCTTCTTTTAGCTAAGTCCAACACTTTATCTATTACTTCACTCACAACTCTCTAACATTAACAACAAGTTTATAAAGTTCTATGACCAAAATTAGCGAGTGAGCGACGGAAGATTACTTTATTTAAATGAGAATAGTAGGAAATTTGCTGGATTTAACAAGGAAAGATCACCCTTTGTAATAATTGGAATACCCATGGACATTACAAGTAGCTATAGGCCAGGAAGTAGATTTGCTCCATCTTCAATAAGAGAATCAGCTCAATATATTGAATTTTATTCAATAAGGAATGATGTGGATATGGGCGAAATAGGTTTCAATGATGTAGGTGATATAATTCTACACCCTTCAAACGTTGAGGAGAACATAAGTAGGATATCAAGTGTGATAAATTATTTCCACGAAAACGGGAAAATTACTATTTCCATAGGTGGGGAGCACACGATAACTGCGGGAGTGATAAAAGGAATGAAAAGGGAAGGATTATGTTTAGTCAGTTTTGATGCACATTTAGATTTAAGAGATGAATACATGGGATACAGATACGATCACGCTTGTGTTATAAGGAGGATATCTGAATATGGCGTCAAAATTATTGAAGTGGGGACTAGGGCAGTTAGTAAGGAGGAAATAGAATACGCTAGACAAAAGGGGATAGCATTTTTTACACCTCAGCAAGTTAGACTTTTAGGGGTTAAGGAGACTTCAAGAAGAATAATTACCTCAATACAAGAATGTAAATCACTCTATATCTCAGTTGATATGGATGGGATAGATCCAGCTTACGCACCAGCTGTTGCAACACCAGAGCCAGATGGATTAGACCCATCTACTTTATTGGATATAATTAACTTAATTGCAGATAAAAGAGTTATAGGATTTGATGTTGTGGAAGTTTCTCCTTCTTATGACACTTCAGGTATAACTAGTGTACTAGCTTCTAGAATAATTCTGGAAATCGCTGCAACGGTTTATAAGTCTAGATTGCTTTAACTATTTTTATAGTAGGTTTTCTAACCATAAATATTATTTTATAACCGCAATATGGGCATCTAACACCTGGTAATACTTTTAATTGTTCATCTGTAAACGTCTTCCAGCATTTACCACATCTATAGACCGCCATAGCAACATTTACTTAACGGTAACATTTATAAGCTTATCTGACAAAAAACGATAGAAAGATTAAAAGGGGGGTGTATATAAAGATAATTTCTGAGAATGGCAGAAAATCTGTGTGGTGGTCTTCCACCAGACATATGCGAACAACTTTCAAAGGAAGAACAATTTATTAAAATAAAAGTTGAAAAAAGAAGATATGGAAAGGAAGTCACAATAATAGAAGGATTAGGAGGTAATGATTCTGAACTTAAAAAAATAGCTTCTGAACTTAAATCCAAGTTAGCAGCAGGAGGTACAGTAAAAGATGGTAAAATACTAATTCAAGGAGATCATAAAGAAAAAGTTAGGGAAATCTTAATAAAAATGGGATATGCGGAATCTAACATTCTAGTTATTGAGTAGGTATTGAAATTTTTAGTTCTTGTGTCACTTCTTTATACCTATTTCTCACAGTAACTTCAGTAACGCCTGCAACTTGCGCTATTTCTTTTTGTGTTCTTCTTTCATCGTGTAATAATGACGCTATATAAATCGCAGCTGCGGCTAAGCCAGCTGGATCCTTACCAGCAGTTAAACCAGAACCCTTCGCCTTGTCTATAATTTCGGCAGCTGTTTTCATAACGGCTCCACTTAGGCCTAACAAGTTAGCTATTCTAGTTACGTAATCCTTTGGATCGCTTACTGGCACACTGACATCTAACTCTCTAAGTAATAGTCTATAGCATCTAGCTACTTCCTTCCTATTAGCCTTAGTATATTGTGCTATCTCATCCAAAGTTCTAGCTAACTTCATCCTTCTACATGCTGCGTATATTGCAGCTGCTACAACGCTTTCTATACTCCTTCCTCTTACTAACCCTTTCTCTACTGCTTTTCTGTAGATTAGTGCAGCCTCATCCTTAACTGATTTTGGCAAGTTCAGCAAGTTCCCAATTCTTTCTAATTCATTCATAGCTTGTGCTAAGTTCCTGTCTATAGAACTTTGTATTCTAGCCCTTATCTGCCATTTTCTCCATCTTAATGCTTCAAGTCTTCTCTTAGGGTCTAAGGTTCTTCCCATTGCGTCCTTATCTTTCCAGTCTATAAGAGTGGATAAGCCCCTATCGTGAATAGTATTATTTAAAGGCCCTCCAACTCTGCTTCTCTTTTCTTTCTCTTCTGGAGTAAATGCCCTCCATTCTGGTCCTTGATCTATAATTTTATCTTCTAAAACTTCTCCAGTTTCAGAGCAAATATATTCCCCCCTCTCCGCATCGAATATAATTTTATCGGGAGGGCAAGGAGTAGATACAGGTTTATTTTCTTCAGACAAATACAACACCCCAATTATATACAGCCACGAATAGTAAACCTTTTAAACTTTTCTATTTCTTTCCTTATAAATCTTTCCCCCATGTCTCTCCTTACTTATCTAAAAATGGGAGAGATCAGTATAAATTAAGCGTTAAGCTTAAATGATAAGTTGGAGTAGTATAGAATTAGCCGGGTAGTCTAGTGGTCAAGGATCCAGGGCTTTGGCCCCTGGGACCAGGGTTCGAATCCCTGCCCGGCTACCTGTAGGCTAGCTTATATTTTTGTTCTTCTTTATCTTCATGGATATAAAAACTTATATTGACTAAAAATTCCTCTAATATATTTTAATTCAGTTTACTGCAACTTAGTAAGATGGAAGAACAAGAGAAAAATTATAATGTGTTTTTAAAACTCTCTGAGAAAGGCTCAGATTAACTACGATCTTAAAAATGTTGAGAAGCTGGTTACTAAAGGAAAAAAATAAATACCTTCCCGTTCTCATAATTAAACAGTGCGGCCGTAGTCTAGCCTGGATTAGGACGCCTGCCTGCCACGCAGGAGGTCCCGGGTTCAAATCCCGGCGGCCGCATACAATATTTTTTTATTCTCGTTCTTTTTGTATGGCTTAAATTACTCCAAGGCTATAATTCTCGTAATGATGAACCTCGTAGTTTATGAAAGGTGAATGAAGGTCTTGAGTACTGAATTTAAGCGTTAGTAGATAAGTTTAAGTAGTATAAGTTTAGAGGTAATTATGTAATGCTGTTATACGTCGTAATAAAAACTCCTAATTTACTTCAGTTCCCAGAATTTATTCCTAACAAGATTACAGTCAACATTCTCGATATCAGGGTTGATGGCGAGAAAGGTAAGCTACTTATTGAAGTACGTGGAGACGAGACAAACGCTAGGCAAGTTTGTGAAGAACCTATTAAGGTTTCAAAGTATAAATTCATTTGTACAAATTACATATCAACTGAATTCATTAAGGTCTTGTCTCAATATATCATAATGAACGGTGCTTTAACAGATGATGGAATCCTATGGACTTTAATATTAAACGGTTATACAGAGCTGAGGGAATTACTTAATTCGTTAATAAGAATTACAAAAGAGGTTAGAGTTTTAAAAGTCGTGAAAGCTGAAAAAAAGGATGCAATAACTGCAAGGCAGGAGCAAATACTGAGGATTGCTTTAGAAGCTGGATTTTTTGACTATCCTAGAAGAATAGGATTAAAAGACCTGGCTAAAAAGCTAAACATTAGCCCATCAAGCCTAAGCGAAATTATAAGGAGAGCTGAAAAGAATGTAATTACAGCGTATTTTGAAGAGAGGGAACTATGAAACATGGAGGATATTCTTGGAGAAATGGAAAACCAGTTTTAGACGTCAAGGATTTTAGCGTAAATCTTAATCCGTTAGGTGTTCCCAAGTTCGTTGAAGAATTAATTAATGAAGCTGTAAGGCTTAAAATATATACGTATTATCCCCCTCAAAATCTTAGAGAGATAAAGAGCGTAATTGGGGAAATTTACGGAGTCAGTGAGGATTTGGTAGGAGTATTCAATGGTGCTTCTGAGGTCATTAATGTGCTTGATGATAACTTCACTGTTCCACATCCTAATTATAGTGAATATAAATTTCGTAGCTATTATTTTGCTGAGGAGCGTGAAGACGAATTCGTTTTCAAATTAAAGGCTGGTCGAATAATAGCTAGCAATCCAAATAATCCTACTGGGTCTGTAATCAAATTAAATGAAATTGAAGACTTTCTTAAAGATAAGAACAACGAACTTGTTTTAGATGAATCGTTTATTGATATAAGCTTGGCTGAGAGTGCGTCTGGACTAGTTAACGAATTCTCTAATTTGACAATCATAAACTCATTTACGAAGAGTCTTGCAATTCCAGGCTTAAGATTTGGTTTTTCACTAGGACATAAGAGTAAGGAATTGGAAAGACTTGCGCCAATTTGGAGAATTAACTCCATAACCTATTATGTTGTATCTAACTTAAATGCTAAGGAAATAAGGTCTTTCTTTGCGAGTAGCAGAAGTAAAGTGAAAGAAATTTATGATAAATTAGAAAATGCGAAGAAGTTGTTCAAAATGTACAAATCCTATGCACCGTTTTTCTTGGTGGAATTTAAGATTCCCTCTAGCTTAATTAATGACGAACTAATTAGAAGATGTAAGTGCTATATTAGGGATGCTAGTAACTTTTTAGGGTTAAGGAATACTCACGCCAGAATAGCTTTAAAGGATGATGTTATGGGGTTAATTCATACTATAAATGAAATCATATCTGAAAAAAGGGAGTTAAGCCCACACGTACTTTAGACTAGTTATAAATCTTACTAAAAATCCAGACATGATACCAATGAAATTTGTTAAAACTAAGATAAATGTTGAGGTGGTAAGTTTACTAAAGAACAATATAAATACCGCTTGAGAGATGGAAGTAACGTGTAATAAATATATTAATAAAACTAATGCGACTACGTATTGGACTATATTTCCAAGATAGGAAGAGCCATGGAACTTTAGTAAACGATTAAGGTATGAATTATTCCTCTTATCTTTAAATGTCCATGTATCATTTAGGACGAAATTAAAGATAAGTGAAATCTCAATTGCTATGGCTAAAGAGACCCCAATTGGTATAGCCTTAGAAGCTAAAACGTAAATGGTCTCATTCACAATTGTCCCTAACCCACCAACTACGGCAAACTTAGCAAGTCTAATAATTAATGACACAAAAATAGTTATTCTGATTAAGCTAATAAATAAATTCCCTATGGTTTAACAGTATAGTAAACTCTCTTTCTCCCTTTTCCCTTATTTTCAACCTTAAGTAGTACTATTTCTCCTATTTCCTTGGTATTGTTAACGTGAGGTCCGCCATCAGCCTGTATGTCTATTCCCGGAATCTCGACTATACGCCATATTGGAATTTGTGGTGGATTTCTCCCGGCTAGTTTCACTATCGCTGGTATCATTAGAGCTTCTTCTCTAGGTAAAAAATAGATCTTTAGCTCTATCCCTTTTTTGACTATTTCATTAGCTTCGTTTATTAACTCGATAAGGGTATCCTTATTTTCAACATTAAAATCGTCTTTAGCTTGTTCTGGACTTATATGCCCTCCAGTTATTAAAGCTCCGAATTTGCTATAAGCTAATGCAGCAACTATATGCGAGGCAGTATGTAATCGCATCATTCTATATCTTCTTTCCCAATTTATTTTGCCTATAACCTTATCGCCAACATTAAGAGAAGCATTTTGATCTATCTTATGTAAAATCTCCCCGTTCTCTCCTCTTTTTGCCTCAATAACATTTATCTTCTCTCCTCTCTCATTTATTAAAAATCCTGTATCGTTCTCTAAACCCCCTCCTCCTGGGTAAAAAGAAGTCTTATCGAGCATTACATAGCTATCTTCTATCTTAACTACTCTTCCCTCAAATTCTTTAATATAAGAGTCTTTTAGGTAAAGTTCCTCTGTCATCTAGTTTAACTTATTGCCTTGCAATATAAATATTCCATTCTTATGCTTATAAGTTAAGGTTAATGGATCTATTCTTATTGGTAACGATATCACTTTGATTACTCGATTATTCATTGAGTCAGTTATATAAATCTTATTTCCATCAATATTTATACTAACTCTGTTATATTCTAGTTCTTTCCATCTAAGATCTAAGTATATTACCACGTCATTAGCTGATATTAAGATGTCGTATTCCGGATCTTCATCTTCTTTAATGAACGTGTTTGGCATATTACTTATTTTAGATTCTAATAATTTAAACTCTTCACATAATGTGTTTGATCTTATAAGAGTTAATGAGGTAAGTTATATATTAGCCATGCTCGGAAAAGATTTCCAAAAGATTTGGGGTTATGAGCAGGAGAGATTTAAAATAAAGGGTTCTAAGGAGCCTTTAAAGTATAGGTTAGTTAACGCTCACTATAAAATTAGCTCTATAATTAGTAGGCTTGACGCTTACATTTCTAGAATGCAAGAAAGGGATAAAACACTATTTGAGAGAGTAGTAGAAGCACAAATGTCTAAGGATACACAAAGGGCAGCAATGTACGCTAATGAGGTAGCAGAAATCAGAAAGATCTCCAGACAGTTGTTAACAACCCAAATTGCCTTGGAACAAGTACAACTCAGATTAGAGACAGTAACTGAATTAGGAGATGTATTTGTAAACTTAATCCCAGTATTAGGAGTTATTGGTGAATTAAAGTCTACCTTGAAAGGTATAATGCCAGAAGTTTCGTTAGAACTTGCCGAATTAGGAGAAGGACTACAAGAGATAGTTACTGAGTCTGGAGAGTTCACAGGTATGGGAGCTTATGCAGCAGCATCTTCGCCGGAGGCAAGAAAAATATTGGAAGAAGCGTCTATTGTTGCTGAGCAGAGAATGAAGGAGAAGTTCCCAGACCTACCTGTTGGTGCTGGAGTAGCCTCCAAATCTAACTCCTAAAACCCCTATTTAACTTAATTTTAACCTTTTATATTTTCATGTATTTTCATACTACAATGCCAGATGAATTTACTGTAACTCCTTGGGAAGTTAAGGGTAAAGTGGATTACGATAAATTAATTGTTCAATTTGGCACTCAGAAAATTACAGAAGAACTGAAACAAAGAATGAAGAATTTAGTTGGGGAATTGCATGTCATGCTTAGGAGAAATGTATTTTTTTCTCATCGAGATCTAGATTTAGTTCTAAATGATTACGAGAAAGGTAAAGGGTTCTTTCTATATACTGGAAGAGCACCTTCCTTAGGTATGCACATAGGACACCTAATACCATTCATATTCACTAAATGGCTACAAGATAAATTTAATGTTAATCTGTATATTGAGATAACAGATGACGAGAAGTTCATGAGAAATCCAGAATATACATTGGACCAGACTAGGAGTTGGGCTTATGATAACATTTTAGATATTATTGCGGTTGGCTTTAATCCCGATAAAACATTCATCTTTCAAGATACCGAGTATATAAGAAATATGTATCCTATAGCAGTAAAAATTGCAAAGAAGTTGACGTTTTCAGAAGTAAGAGCCACTTTTGGCTTAGACGTTTCCTCAAATATAGGTCTTATATTTTACCCAGCCTTACAGATAGCTCCTACAATGTTTGAAAAGAAAAGATGTTTAATACCAGCCGGTATAGATCAAGATCCCTATTGGAGATTGCAAAGGGATATAGCGGAAAGCCTTGGATACTATAAGGCTGCACAGATACATAGCAAATTCCTTCCTCCACTTACAGGACCAGAGGGTAAGATGAGTTCTTCAAATCCAGAGACCGCAATATACCTTGTAGATGATCCTAAAACTGTGGAAAGGAAGATAATGAAATATGCGTTTTCAGGAGGACAGCCCACAATAGAGTTGCATAGGAAATATGGTGGGAATCCAGAAATAGATGTTCCCTTCCAGTGGTTATATTACTTCTTCGAGGAAGATGATAATAGGATTAAGGAGATTGAGGAAGAGTATAGATCCGGTAAGATGTTAACTGGAGAGTTAAAGCAGATATTAATAGATAAATTAAATAGTTTCTTAGAGGAACACAGAAGGAGAAGAGAAGAGGCAAAGGAACTTATACAAGTATTTAAATATGATGGTAAGCTAGCTAAGCAGATGTGGGAGAAGATTCACGAATAGGTCTATATAAACCCATTTTCTTTAAATGATATACTACAAGATTAGTGGAAATGTTAAGTTCTTTTGCAATCTTATATATACTATTTCCTTTATTATACTCTTCCCTTATTTTCTCTATTTCCTTTCTATCCAACTTTCTCCTTTTTTTACCTAGATTATATTTTTTAAAAATTCTCAATACAGTATTAAAATTGATATTTAACTCCTTACTTATTCTATTTGCACTATAACCTTGCTTTCCCATTTCTATGATTTTTTGAATTTTATCATTTGGCACTTTCCCTCTGAAATTAACCTTAGCCTTAATAAGCATTCTACGAACCCTAGAGTAACTTAACTCCAATTGATTAGCAATTTGTCTAATACTTAATCCTTCTTCATACATTTTCTTAACTTTTTCAATTATTTCTTCTTCACTCACGAATTAAGTCTATGCAAAACCAATTATATTAATCTTTTCCCAAAATCTATGCAAGATGATAAAAATAGGTACATGTGGATTTACGAGAAAGCATTTCAATTATTTCAGTGTGCTTGAGGTACAAGAGACATTTTACAACTTTCTATCTGAAGAAAGACTAAGTAAATGGAAGGAACTCTCTATACAGAACAACGTTGAATTAACTGTTAAGGCCAATCAGATAATTACACACGAATATAATAAAATCACATATAAGAGAACTAAGACAGTTATTGGAAATGTAAAAAACTATGGATATTTTAGACCAACTAAAGAAGTTATGCAAGCTCTGGAAATCACATTGAAGGAGGCTAAATTCCTAAATTCTAAAATCATAATATTTCAAACACCAGCATCTTTCACACCCAATGACGAAAATATGAAGAATCTTAAGGACTTTTTCAGTACATTAGATAGATCATTTACCTACGGTTGGGAACCTAGAGGAGAATGGAATCTCAATCATGATTTGCTAATGAAAATATTTTCTGAAATCGATGCAATTCACGTAGTAGATCCGTTCAAAAATAAGCCAGTAGATAGCAAACAAATTAGGTATTTTAGACTTCATGGTTTAGGATCCGAAGAGGTCAATTATAGATACAAGTATACAAGAGCTGATTTGGAGAAGCTGAAGGAATATGTAACATCCGAAAAGAAAGAGTTAATTTACGTTCTTTTCAATAACGTTTACTCATTTGGTGATGCTTTAAGTTTTAAAAGGATGATTGAAAGTTAACTTAATAGATGTTACTCACTTACCTGGGCTTAGGGATTATTTTAGGTTTGTCAATGGCTGCACCTCCCGGGCCAGTTAATGCCATGATTGCCAATGAGTCTACAAAATCATGGTTTCATGGAAGCAGTATTGGAGCAGGGGCAATGACGGCTGATTTGATTTTCTTTATAATCGTTTACTTTATCCAAGGGTACATTCCCATGCCAATTATAAATGCTCTGTATATAGTTGGGGGCATATTCATGCTATATTTATCATATTTAACAATTAAAGCTAAAATGCCCTCTAGCTCTGTAAGAGGAAATTATATCATAGGACTTTCCATGGGTTTAACTAATCCTTACCAAATAAGTTGGTGGGTTACTGTTGGGATTTCCATGATTAGATCCCTTTCGGTTTTAATAATACCAGGATTTTTTGTAGGTATATTAATTTGGATAATAGCTTTTCCTAAGGCAATAAACATGTTAGGACCAAAATACGTGAAATACGTGAAAATAATTTCATCTATAATATTAGTCGCATTTGGTGTTTACTTATTATATGAGGGTATTCTAAATGTTATCTAAACAAGAAATAAGGGAATTAATATGGAAAAGATTGGAGGAGGAAAACATAGCACTGTTTCCCCGACCAGTCTATGGTAGAATTCCGAATTTTAAAGGAGCTGATAAAGCTGCTTCAAATTTGGCAAAGTGTAAGGAATTCAAAGAAGCTGAGATCATTAAGGTCAATCCTGACTCCCCGCAATATAAGGTAAGAGAAATTGCATTGAGACAAGAGAAAAAAGTTCTAGTCCCTACTCCTAGATTAAGGGGAGACTTCTTTTTATTGGATCCAACTAGGATTTCCTCATCTGATATACCTAAAGCATCTCGAATATCTGGCTTTGAAAAATACGGAATAATGGTAAGTTTGGAAAGTATAGAGAGGGTTGATTTCATCGTAGCTGGATCTGTAGCTGTTGACTTAAATGGAAATAGGGTTGGCAAAGGTGAAGGGTATAGTGAGCTGGAATTTGGGATTTTGAGAGAGCTTGGCAAGGTAGATGAGAATACTCCTATTGCGACTACTGTACATGACATACAAATAGTAGACGAGGTTCCCTCAGAACCTTTTGATGTACCAATTGATATAATTGCAACTCCTACTAGGCTTATAAGAGTTAATAGGAAAAGGGAAAAACCAAAGGGAATTTACTTAGAATATTTGAGTAAGCAAAAAATAGATGAGACACCTTTTTTAAAGGAATACTTAAAGAAGAGAAGATATAATAGTTTGTAGATCTCTGCAAGTTTCTTCAGATCTTTTTATAAGTTTTTTCTTTAACTCCTCTTTGTTAATACGATATAAGAACTTGGGCCTTCCTCCTCTGCTTACGCTAGTTTTCTCCTTTTCTACTAATCCAGCATCAGCTAACTTTTTTAGTATTAGACTCGCTCTGCTTTTGCTTATTCCTAATTCTCCAGCTATTGCATCTACGTCTTTTCCAGTCTCGCTACTTAGTATCTTTATAAAGGCATCCACATCTGCTTCTGATAGACCATAGGCTACTATCAAGAACCTTTTTAATAAAAAACTTTTTTCGCTAATTTCAATACTCAATAAACTTTCACCAATCTTTATTTAATATTTTTTTATTTTTAAGTTTTTCCTTCATTAACCCTCAATTTTTTATTTGCATTTATATAATAAATATTATCATGAGTGCAGAGTTAAAACGCAAAATAATTGACATCGTATCTAAAGGTGATAAAACGTCCACACAAATAAGGGATGAACTAATTCAAATGGGGGAGGAGATTAATTTATTGGAATTTAGAAAAGTTCTAGCGAATTTAGTTAGAGAAGGACTATTAGAAAAATATCCAGTTTATAATGAAAGGAAATTTTATTTTCGACTTAAGTCAAAAAGCTATTGATTGGATTCAACAATTTTAATTACTTTGTCAGCTATATTTAAGAATTCTTTAGAAGTTGGACTGTCTGGATGTTTCAAAAAGAAGGGTTCTCCAGCATCATTAGCTTCTGCTATGGAAGGATCAAGAGGAACTTGACCTAAAAGGTCTACTCCCATTTCCTCTGCCATTTTCTTACCTTTACCTTCTCCAAATATATAATAGACTTTCCCATCACTTGGGCATACAAAATGGCTCATATTTTCAACTACACCTAATATTTTTGTGTTTACAGTTCTAGCGAAATTTATTGATTTCTTAACAGCTAATGTGGAAACTTCAGATGGTATTGTAACGATAACAAATCCTGTAATGCCAGGAACTAATTGAGCAATGGACAAAGCTTCATCTCCAGTCCCTGGGGGCATATCTATTATCAGATAGTCCAATTCTCCCCAATTAACGTCACCTAGGAATTGTTTTATCGCTGAATGTTTTATGGCTCCTCTCCATACTACTGGCGTATCGTCTCTAGGTAATAGAAAATCTATGGAAACAACTTTTATTCCGAAAGGCCCTATAACTGGATTTATTCCCTTATCATCGGCAGTTAACATTTGTCCTCTAACGCCTAACATTTTTGGCACTGATGGTCCATGGAAATCAACATCTACTATACCTACTTTTCTACCGCTCGCAGCTATAGCCATTGCTAGGTTAGATGAGACAAATGATTTACCAACTCCACCTTTTCCACTAACTACTCCAATCTTATATTTTATATTTTTCATCTTCATTTGTACTTTTAGATCAACAGCTTGAACTTGTTGGTTAACCTTTCTTAAATCACGAGGCTGTCTTTGAGGTTGTGGCTGAGGATTTTGAATTCTAAAAGGATTACTGCTCATCTAGATATCATTCTCATAGGAGCTAATAATCTTATCTAATTCCTCTAAAAATCTTTGTACTTTTGTATCAACTAACCATTCTATTGGTCCATCACATTGTTTATTTAGTATTTTATTTAATATTTGTTCTGTACTCATTTCTGTGGTATCTACTTCACACACCTTATCCTTAAAGGCTTCTCTAGCCTCTTGTGAGATCACTCCTAGAATTTCTGCCTCCACGTTCTCAGCTACTTTTATATCAGCCCAACCCCTTCCTTTTAGTTCATTATATAGAGAAAAAGGATTCTTCCTAAGGACAACTACTAAGTCAGCGGTAGATACCAATGAAGGGTATATAGTTTCAATCACGAGATGGCTAGTTGAAATAATTTTCTCTAATTCTTCCTTTACTTTATCCTCGTCTATTATATAACTTTGCCTAAGTTCATCATATTCCGTATAAAGTTTATTTTCTATAACAAATTGGGAAAGAGAAAGATAGTTTAGATTAAGCGCCTCAGAAAGTTTCTTTGAAGCTACGGTTTTTCCCACACCGGGTGTGCCAGTCACTATTATTATCATTGCTTCACTACTAATATCGTTTCAATTGCAAATAAAACTATTGAAATCCCAACAAGGGTTATCTTCACAGCTCTATCTGCCTCACTTTTGATAATTTCATACAAACCGTATGGGAGCATTAAGAATCCTATAATTAATAGTATTTCCTCTACTAATATCATAATTATTTTATTGTCCTTCCACTCCTTATAAGGTAATAGACAACTGCGTACATAATACCTCCCAAAATACCTCCGATATGAGCAACAACGTTCACATTAGGGAATATTAAATCACTAACTCCAAATACCGATACTAAAAATACAAGACCATAAACCCCTAAATTATCCTTTTTTAAGAAATCGTAAAACGTGTAGTAACTTAATAATCCAAATATTCCCCCAGACGCTCCCGAGCTTAGTGTAAAAGGACTATAGAATATTACAGTTAGTAGATTTCCTAGAATACCAGCTAGGATAAATATACCATATTCATGTTTTCCCGCTCTACTACCAAAAATTAAATATATAACATATAATGAAATAAAATTAAATATAAAATCAACAAAGCTATTAGTTATAAATATTGATGTGAATAGTTCGTAATAATACCCTTTAATTACTAAGTAGTTTAATTGTTCTAGATAATATAATGAGGTAGAATCTATAAAAGTTGCTAATAAACCTACCATAAAACCCAAAGTAACAAGAAACATTAAGAAAAAAGTTGATATACCTATTATTTTTTTTATTATCACTTTATTCACCATTATAGAAATGTTAGTGCGAATGCAATGATTATCAATACTGCCCACACTATCATGTTCCATCTAAAGATCTTTAATCCGTCTAAAACCCAGAATGGAAGCAAGTTAAAGAATGCTACCCAGAAGTTAAACCTAGCTAATTCAAAGAAAAATAAGCCAACAAGGCTAAAAGGCACTAACGATGCACCAATAAGGCCAACAAATCCTACTATTATGTTAGTTAGAGGTCCAGCTAGAGCTGTTTTTCCCTCAACGTCTCTATTAAGAAATCCACAAGATATTGATGTGTATCCCGAAAAGAAAACTAAGATACCTACGAAGCTACCAATTATATTCAGTATTAACGTTGTCCAAAACCCTGAAAAACTTAAAGTAAATCTAGAGAAACAACCATATCTTCTCGCAGCTTGTCTGTGGCCTATTTCATGTGGTATTATAGCTAATAATGCTACGATATATGGTATGATTATACTACCTATTGGATCTGAAAGTATGGATGTTGGGCGTATATAAGCTACTGCTAAAGATAAGGCAGCAAGTAAAAAGGAAGTGATCTCATTTAGGTTGGCGAATCTCCATTCTAAGTATCTTATATCCCAAGACATACCTATCTTATTAATCTTAACAACTCTGAGGGTATTAAATTATTGCTTACATATCGAATGTTTGTACTATCTATTTTCCATAATAACGCTTTTTTGTCATTACTGATGGTTGCCATGTAAATATTTCCACTTAAGTTTATTATCCCTTCAAATATTATGTCAAATAATCTTTTGAAGGAATTAAAGGTATCAAAGATTACTGATCTATACATAAATGGCATCGTAATTTTTAGACAAATATATCTTTTTGCTAAAATTTCAATTAAGTCCTTAGAGAAATCGTTATAGAGTTCAGGTCTCAATAACGTTATTTGCGCATTTCCTTCAACGTTTATAATTATAACTAACATTTTTCTTGTCTGATTAGTTACGGATATCCATATCTCAAATATCCTTAGGACGTTCTCACACTCATCACTTATCTTTTTAGCTGGCAAGAAAAAAGAATAAGTTCCATTATTTTGAGTTACAGCATCTATTAGTCCCTCTGCAAAAAGTTTCGATGAGACCCCTATTAAGGACAATTCCTTTTCAAGCGAAGGATTTAATTCTACTACATGCCCATCACTTGTAAGTACCTTTCTCCCTATACCTTGTAGGTAATCTACAGTGACTTCGAATCTCACAAAAATAAAATAGTGTACATTAAACTTTTATATATTTTGCGTATATCTCTGCATTTAATTCCATGTTCTTTGCCAATACTTTTTCGAGTACTTGTTTATCCTCAGCGGATGGATTATAATTCTTTATGATAGATTCGATTTGTTCCAACAGCCTTAATACATCTTGTATACTTTCCATGATTTTACTTTATGCTTAATCTAAAAAATGGTTACCAATGTAAAATTGGTATTTCCACAATACTTTTTACTGTATATAAAGTCTAGGAATAATGTGAAGAATGGACTTGTATCGTTGGTATTATGGTTATTACTGATTATGATATTATTGCATTTTGCAATTAAAACTCCTAGTTTATTTACGTATTCGGATTCCCCATTCTTGTCAAGCAGCGTACAAAGTGTAAGGGCTGATAAGATAGTAACCAATTACTTTCACATTGGCAACGTTGATAATCTGTATATTATTATCAATTCCTCGTCTTATAACCAAGCTTTACAAGAAATTTATTCTAATTTATATCTCCTTAATAACGCTACGGTGATAACTCCCAACGGTTACGTTAGCATGCTTAAGACAGAGTATCTCAGCTACCTTGGCTTAAATGAGAAGAATTTCTCATCTACGATAAGCCAGTTGTATGAGAATTTGACTCGTTTGAAACTTTATTTAATTTCAAATTTTCAATACTTTGAATATCAGTTAAATATTACATTTGGTCTTCCACTTCATAATTTCACTAGTAACATATGCCCTACCTATAAGGAAAATTTTGATAAAGTTAATGGAAGTTTACTAGAGAAAGCTAGATATGCGGGATACTTAACCTTTAAAGATCCATTTCTTTTCTACTTTGGATTTAATAATTACACTAATTACACTTTGGCATTAAAGTTTTTGATACAGTTTAATAACTACACTAGTCTAATCGAAAGGATACTTAAAACTCAAAACATAACGTCTGTTAATGAAAGCAATGTGATTTTTAATAATATAACTACAGCCTTTAACTCATCCTTTCATAAGGGTACTTTATGGCTTTTCATTATAAATGTTCCTAGCAATGAAAGCCTAACAAATATTAATCAATTTACTGAAAGTCTCAGAAACGCCTATGTAATAGGTCACCTAGCGTATTATGCACAATCCGCATATTATACTCAAAGTAACGTTGAAATTATAGATATAACTACAATTATTCTTGTAATGATATTACTAATACTGTTAGTTAGATCAATTGTTCCAATTCTGATTTTAATATCTAGTGCTGGTACTAGTCTTTTATTAGCTTATGGTCTCATGTACATGGAAACGCTTCTAGGTTATAAGATATATTATATTTCGGGTTTGGTTGCACCTCCAATTGTATTTGGTCTTAACATTGACTATGGCATATTACTCATATATAGATATTTTGAAGAAATTAATAAAAATAATTTAGATGCTCTCCTATATGCGCTTAAAAATTCAATAAAAGGTATACTATTAAGTGGTATTAGTATCACGATTGGGTTCTCCAGTTTTATCCTTTCCCCTTCTGCACTACTTCAAAACATAGGAATAGCGTTAGTGACATCTTCCATTTCAGCATTAATACCAGCAGTTTTCTTTACGTACACGTTATTGCTCTTAATCCCTCAAAGATATCTTAGTTTTCCTAGACGAAAATTACCGAGTATTACGGATATAAGGCAAAGGTACTTATATAAGCTTTCCAACTTTGCAGTAAGGCACAATAAGTTATTAGTAATTCTTATGCTAGTTTCTATCGTTATCTTTATCTTTTATTTTCCTTCTATACACACCAACGTTAATATAGATGAAATATTACCTCCCCATGCAAATTCACTTGTAGGTACAAAGGTTCTTAATCAACTTTACAATTATAGTATAGACTATATTATATTGTATGGAAGCCCTAAGGCTAACTACACTCTCATTTATAATTTAACTAAAACTCTTATAGATCAAGGTAACTTAGTTTATGGACCAATGTCCTTAGGTTCTCAGATCATTGTCAATAATAGCAACTTATATGATCACTTTCATCAAGGAAATTACACCTTGTTGATAATTTACCTAAAGTACCCTGTATTTAGCAATGGCGCTATAAATTTAACAAATTGGCTCATAAGCAAGGGATTCCTAGTTGGAGGGGATAACGCACAAAGAATAGATATCGTTAATAATACCGTTAGTACTTATTTTAGCTATACTTTACCACTTACTATAATTTTAATTGTCATTTACCTCTTCATGATTCTCGGATCTATTCTACTTCCCTTGAGGTTATCCTTAACTGTAGGTCTAAGCTCATTATTGGGAGCATTTACAGTGGCATTAGTATATAACTCGCCATATTGGCTATCCCCACTTGTAATTTTTGCCCTTCTTTTCAGTTTAGGTATAGACTATGATATGTTCATAATCATAAGATTATTTGATGAGATGAAAAACGACGATGACATAAATAGTGCTATAGTAAGATCGGTAGAAAATACTGGATTAGTAGTAACTACTTGTGGTTTGATTTTAGCCGGAGCCTTTTTCTCATTGATGGTGGCAAATATGAGATTCTTACAAGAAATAGGTCTAGGTGTAGGAGTCTCAATACTGTTTGATACTTTTGTAGTTAGGCCTATTCTAGTACCTGCAATTATTTCAATTCTGAAAAAATATAATTTTTGGCCATTTAAGGCGAGAAAATTTCTTTATACTTAACTGATATATTTATAATCTTTTTTACAACATCTAATGGATCTCTGCCAAAAACATAAGTGTTGGCCTCAATACCAGTACCGCCCAAATGTATTACCACATCTGTACCTTCATCAAATACTGCAGCTATTGTTTCGGCTATTCTTTCATTGCCTAGGTCGTTCTGAGGACCTACTTTCTTAAATTTATAGCCAATTTCCTTCAATATCATTTCCACTTTCTCATCATACTTGATATTCATAACTGACCTCACAGCGGGATGATTTTTCATCACTGATAATAGTACCTTAGCTAAATGCTTGCTTCCTCCCCACATTGGTTTAGAAGCAGGTGTTGGTAGGTTTCTAATTTTAGTTATTCTCCCTGGAATTGCAAGCACATCTTCTTCCCTCTTAGCGTTGGCTTTTGCAAAGGCTAAATTGCTTAGAACTTCTGGGATTAATTCCGCTACAGACTCGTTTTGAAGCATTGATAGTGCAAGTTCCATCATTTCCTCTTCATTCTCCTTGTACAAACTTTTACAAATGTCGCAATCAACAGGAATTTCACTATCAATCATTTTGTGGTATTTACAGAATTTTAGCCTACTTAAATTGGAAAGGAAAAACACACTGATATATTGCATTACTTGTTTAGGGTCACCATTTATTAGTAATTGCGTAAGTTTATCTAGAAAATCGTCTATTTCTTCACGTGTTAATCCCAAATTCTGTAATCTTTTAATGTACGAATTTTCGTCTTCATCTAAGTATTGTTTCACTGCTGGTTGGCTAACTCCTAATAGATTAGCAATTCTCGTTTGACTCATATGTAGTTCCCTAAGTCTTTTAGCCTCTAATACCCTAATTGATGTTATGAATATGTCATCAAATATTGATAGTGGTGATTTTAGCACAATAGTAAGATTGAGATCAAACAAAAATTACTTTCTGAATAGAGAGTTAACGTTTGCCGCAATTGATGGAACCTTCTCTGACATTATTTTGGAAGGAGAGAAAGGAGGTTATATAGTAATAGGCATAATCAAAGGCAGAATATTTAAGGATTTTAAATTTACTATAGAAGATATTTCAGTTGATGATGAGCTGTGCATTTGTGAAGCAGAGAAGAGAATGAGAGAACTAGAATACTACAATATAAAGGAAAATGAAGTTGATCTAATATTTTTCGATAGAAAACTGTCATTTGATAAATCTTTAGGTATTTCGGTTCCTAAAAATTCCATTGGAATTGTAAAGGATTTTGATATAGTAAAAAGAGAAAATTTGAACAATGTAGAAAACCCCCCTTGGCTAGTAATTAATGAAAAACATGATGAAACGATTTATGGATATTTTAAACTGTTTCCCTCCTCATGGGTATTCTACATAGAGTCTCAAGTTTTTGTAGAAAATCCGGAAGAATTGCTTTCTCTAATCTATAATCTAGGAAGGGAGCCAATACCAGAAGCTTTAGGGTATAATTATCCATTGTTTTTAGCTGATAAGTTAGTGAAATATTACAGAAATAAATTAAGCAAGTTCATAAATGTCACCAGTTTGCAAAGCAATATTAGATACAGAGAATTTAGAAGTTGGATTGAGAGATTAAGAAATGATGGAAAGTATTTTTGAAGTAGAAGAGGGAAAGCTAAGAGAAGCCAAAATAATAACTAGGCAAACTTCTGATGGCAGGGGTACAATATCTTTTAGAAATTATATAGTAGAATTCCCCTTCTCGCTAAAGGATAAATTAGGTATAGGAAAATTGCTTGCTGTAAATACAATAAAGGAAAATTACTATCTGATTTTAGAAGTTGCAGATATTATTCCGATGCATTATGGTATGATAAATCTGGACTCTACAATACCTAAGGAGATTAGAAATGAAATCATGAAAAAAGTTAGTGAAAGTTGGTATTCGAACGATGAGAAAGAAATATGGATAGATTCAATAACTTATCCTTTGGGATATATTCTAGAAATAAATTCGAACAATATTCAATTTAAAAAAGGATATTTCCCACCTCTATTGGGTTCCTCAGTAAAGATTTTAAATAAAAAGGCGTATGCGTCATTTGTCTGTGCAAATAGTAATGTAAGTTTAGGAAACATTCTACATGAACAACTTTCTTTAGATATAAATTTAGAAAAAGCAATAAAGTATCACCTAGGTATTTTCGCTTTTACGGGCTCGGGTAAATCAAATTTAGCATCCTTGATAGCAAGAAAAGTGTTAGATAACCTACCCGACACTAAAGTTGTAATATTTGACGTATCAATGGAGTACGCAATACTTCTCTTAGATAAGTTGCTTGAAGTTCCATCTAGAGTTATAAGCTTAGATAGAGTTCCCCCTAATCCAGCTGATGCGAGTAGAAAATTTTTAAGAAGTCACGTGATTCCTGACGACATTATAGATATTAGAGATAAGATAAAAAAAAGTGCAGAAATTCTACATCAAAATGGGAAAATGAAACAGTTATACGTTCCACCTGAAGGTTTTACTTACTTAACTTATGCCGATTTAATAGATCTAGTCAAAAAGCAGATAGAAGATAAATATACTGCAATATCGCAGAAACCACTACTCTATACTTTCCTAAGTAAGTTAGATAATTTCATGAGAGAAAGGAAATTGACAGTGGATGATATCATAGATGACTCTATTAATAATTTATTGGATGAAATAGAAAACTTAGGAAAAGATGCGCATTTAAAGGAGAATTCGTCACTGTTTACATTTATATCTGGTATAAGAGCATACATCTCACTCGGCATCAGAGAAACTGAAGATTATGATATAGAAAATTTAGCGATTGAAATTTTGGATTCTTCCAGGGACTCACCTAGATTATTTATTTTAGAACTCCCTAACTTAGAAGAGGGAAGGCAAGTAGTTGCGACTGTAATTAATCAAATTTACAATAGGAGAAAGAGAATGTATTCCGACAATCCTAAAGTACTATTCATAATAGATGAAGCTCAAGAGTTTATACCTTATGATACCAAACAGAAAGATAAAAGTGAAGCCTCAAGCACTGCCATAGAGAAATTGCTTAGACATGGAAGAAAGTATCACTTACATTCACTAATAAGTACTCAAAGACTAGCTTACCTAAACACTAACGCACTGCAGCAGTTACACTCTTACTTCATAAGCACACTTCCTAGGCCGTACGATAGACAATTATTAGCTGAAACTTTTGGAATTAGTGATATGCTCTTAGATAAGACCCTAGAACTGGAACCAGGGCAATGGTTATTAGTAAGCTTTAAGTCGGCTCTCCCTCATGATGTTCCAGTATTCTTTGCCGCTGAGAACAATCTAGATTTATTAAAGGATAGAATAAATAAGCTATGACTGTACTTCTATTTCTTCCAAATTTTGATCAGCAAAGGCCTTGTAAGAGCTCTTAGACATAATTAGAATTGTAAGGTTTATCTCATCAGTATGTTTGTATACCTCATCATAAATTGCATCTATTAGTTTAGACTTTTCTTTGCAATTAGCCGTTCTAACTATGATTAGATAGTATGCACCACTTTCATCTTTAAAAAGGTGAACTTCGCCATCTTTATTTAGTTCCCTTGCCTTCTTATATGCAGTCAGAATAGCGTTTTCCATATAATACTAATTAACTTATAAACTAATATATCCAGCGACTCTTGGTTTTCCCTGTCTGACGTTAACGTTTAAGACAAGTATCCTATTGTCAACAATAGGTATTGGAACAGATGACATAATCTTAGCTTTTTGATTATCGACTTTTATATTAGCTGCAATTCCATGACCCTTAACTATTATGTGATTTTGACCTTGATTTATAGTGGACCATTTGTAATTAGTTATTTGTCCTTCTATTTCCTTTACAACCTTAACATTTGGCTTAACCAAATACAGTAAATCTTCTATTTCCTCTTCTTTTACGTTTTTCAGAGCAAACCCTATTCTAACTCCGGTTGAAACACTCTTTTGATCCTCATCTAAAACTTGAATACTCTTTATTTCAACCTCCTTATTATAAGGTAACGCCACTAATTTCTCATGAACTTCAACATTGGTAAATGAGAATCCAGTAACTACGGTTCCAACACCTTTGACTGTGAATACTCTATCTACATATACTATTCCCTTATCCTCCTCTTCGGTCTCGCTTAAGTCTGGAATATCATTATATAGATCGAATTTAGTAAAGGAGCTTAAAGAGCCTAAAATATTATTTATTTTACCTTGATCTAAGATGGATATTACTATCTTGTTATGCGTATTTAGAGAATCAATTAAAAGTGCTAGCTCTCCATCCATCCACGTTAAAGTTTCTGGTATATATAATATTGCAGTCGACGAGAGTGATAATGCTTCAGCTAAATCTATAATTTTTTCCGGATACTCTGTAGTCAATAGGATTGATCTAATGTATTCCCCCTTTTTTCTATAATATATTTTTGTCTTGGCGGTTTCATGAAGCTTACCTAGTTTTTCGGCTATCCCAGTTAGTTTATTCTTATCTGACGATAAGACTGTAATTATACTCCCGTAATACATACGCTCACCTTAATATAAAGTTTATAAAGCTTATAACAAAAGATTAACATATGAAGTTAATTGCGGCTGGTCTCACATTAATATTTCTTGGTTTCATCCTACTCTTCCTAGGTGTAGTATTGCAAGTTCAAACTCCCCAGACAACTACTTCATCTTCTCCGCAATTCGCAGGATTAGTGTTATTAGGACCAATTCCAATAGCCTTTGGCAATGTCCCACCATCGGTCTTAAGTAACCTAATTATAGTAGGTGTTGTATTTACCATAATAATGTTAATCATCTATTTAATAATGTTTATAATTGGAAGAAAAACTACCAGAGCTCCATTTTAGTTAGGAATTATTAAACTTCTTATTGCCTCTCCTTGCTCCAATAATTTTACTGCCTCGTTAATTTCTTCTAATCTGAACTTTCCAGTCACTAACGCAGTAGGGTCATATTTTCCCAATTTTACAAGTTCAATAAGTCTAGGCATATCTACTCTAGGCCTCCCTCCATAGTCTCCTATGATTTTAATACCCCCTCTAACTATACTTGCTATCCTAATTGGAATTTCAGCAGTAGTTGGAGGTAATCCCACTAGTACTACCTTTCCTCCTATTCTAACCATATCTAAAGACATTTTCACTGTTTCCGTAGTTCCTGCTACTTCTATTACAACATCCGGCCCTCCTCCAGTAATATTCTTAACAGCTCTAACAACATCAGTCTCTTTAGAGTTAACTACATCACTAGCTCCTAGCTCTAACGCCTTTTCCAATTTCCATTTTCTAGTCCCGACTGCTATTATCCTTCCGGCACCAGCAATCTTTAACATCTGTATCACAGACAATCCTACACCGCCAACTCCAATTACAGCAACTGTTTCACCAGGCTCTATTTTAGCGGAATTTACAGCACCATAAGCAGTTAAACCTGCACAACCCAATACTGCAACCTTTCTTAAATCCAAATCTTCCGGAACTTTAGTTAATGCAGTATAAGGTACCATTGCGTATTCTGCAAATCCTCCTCCTAAAAATGCCCTTATCGGAGTTCCATCCTTAAAGTGTAATCTAGTTGTACCATCTAGTAATGTCCCATTTAGTCTATTTTTCACAAAGACTTCACATAAATTCTCCTTTCCCGTTATACAATTTTTGCATTTACCGCAGGGATGAATAAATGCTGATATAACCCTATCGCCAGGTTTAAAGTCTGTAACGTTATTTCCTACCTCCTCTATAACACCAGCTATTTCATGTCCCGCAATGACTGGTGGAGGGACTGGAGTTTTTCCTTCAAATACATTTACATCTGAATGACATAAGCCAGTTGCCTCAATTCTAATCTTTGTTTCACCTACCTTAGGTTCATCTATTTGAATATTATCCTCAATAATTAATGACTCATTATATTTATACAATATTGCTCCTTTCATTAGTATAAGGTACAGTATAATCATATTTAAACATTTCTAAACATCTCCCTTTATAACTGCGAAAACTATTCATTATATCGTGGTACGATTACGATACTTTAAATGTTTATTACTATCCGATTTTTCAGCTCCCGGTTTAAGCTGGAATGATGAGTTTAAGTGCTATATAGGCCAAGCAAACAAGTATCGAGAAGTCCTTTATTACTATAAGAGGTCTCACGTTGAAGTTGAGGATAGCGTCCTAGAGTTATTACCTTTTCCTTTGATTGTAGATCGAATAAAATTAAGGGAATATCAGCAAGAGGCTTTGAATGCATGGTTAAAGAGTAAGCTAGGGATAATAGTGATTCCCACTGGAGGTGGAAAAACTGTAATAGGATTGAAGGCCATAGCTCTGATTAGGCTTGCTACACTAATAATAGTGCCTACAATCGATTTATTACAGCAATGGTATGAAAATATAAGAGAGTTACTTGGAGTTAAGGCGGGGAGGGTAGGGGGAGGATATGATGAACTTAAGGGAATAACCGTAATTACGTATGATTCAGCGTACACTCAGCTAGAGAAAATAGGAAATAAATTTGGATTAGTAATTTTTGATGAAGTTCATCATCTACCTTCAGAAGGATATTCCATAATAGCTCAAGGTTTAGCTGCCCCATATAGATTAGGCTTGACTGCTACGCCAGAAAGAAGTGACGGAAGACACAAACTGTATCCATCACTCGTTGGGCCCTTAGTATATAGGATTACAGTTTCTAACCTAGTCGGAAAATATCTTTCAAGTTTTGAAATTCAACGTATATACGTAAATCTCACTGAAGACGAAGAGAAATTATATAGGCACTATAGAGGAATCCTAAAGAAATTTTTATCTCAACGTAATCTTAAGTTAAAGTCATTGAATGATTTCAATAGGCTACTTAGGCTAGCAGTTAAGGATAAGGAAGCTAGAGAGGCATTATTAGCATGGCATGAAGCTCTCAAGATAGCTGTAAATTCCAAGGCAAAGTTAGAGAAGCTTAAAGACTTGCTCAAGGAGCTAAATGGTGAGAAAATTATAATATTTACTAGAAATACGTCAATGGTATACGAGATATCAAGACTATTCTTAATTCCTGCAGTTACATACAAGACGAATAAGCAAGAAAGGATAGAGATTCTGGAGAAATTTAGATCTGGAAAATACAATGTAATAGTAACTTCTAGTGTCCTCGATGAAGGTATTGACGTTCCAGATGCTTCTATTGGTATAGTTCTAGGAGGTTATGGAACCTCTAGGCAATTCATACAGAGGTTAGGTAGAATCTTAAGGAAGAAAGAGAATAAAAAAGCTAGATTGATAGAAATAATAACTAAAGGTACTAGTGATTATAATTTAAGTAAAAGGCGAAGACAAAATGCTAACCTCTGATCTAGCTAGGTTTAAGATAGAAAATCAGAGGATAATTCCACTATTTGCTACAGATTCTGACATAGATGTAGCAAAGGAAGTCATTGACATGTTTAAAATAGGAGCAAAAGTTGGTGATATTCTAGAAGATTTAAAATATTTATCTAAAATATATGATTATAAACTAGTCAAGGGATTAGGGAAAATTTATCTAAGATATTGTATCGTTGAAAGTGCGACTAAGACCGATTATATAGAATTGCGTAGGCAATTATTTAGTAGGGGTCCAGTATTAGAGGAGAACGATAAGGAGAGAGTATTAAAAGAGGTCGGTGACCTTTTTCACGTTGATCCCATAAAGGCTATGTATGAAGACCTTGACGTTGAAAAGAAAATAGTGGAACTCCCTAAATTTTCTCCAGAAGATCTATTAAAAATATATAATCTTTCCCTTTTGCAAACCATTATTTTCAACGCGTATAAGGTTACAGTTTCCGTTAGTGATGGCTGGAAAGAAATCGCGAGAAGAATAAAAATGCTAGGATTAATGTATTTAGCGTATGAAAATCCGCTTAGAATAGAGATTTTTGGTCCATTGTCCCTAGTAAAGATGACAGAGAAATATGGGAGAAATTTAGCTGCATTAGTACCGTTTTTAGTCTCTAAGAATAAGTGGACTATTATAGCTGATATAGTTTTAGGCAAAAATAAAAGAAGAACCTATAGACTGGAACTCTCGAGCGGCTATTCTAAACTCTTTAAGTATATTAATGATGAAGAGATGGAAAAGAGGTTTGATAGTTCAATTGAGGAAAAGTTTTACGAGGAGTTCAGAAGGGTCATAAGGGATTGGAATATAGTAAGGGAACCAGAACCTATAGTGATAGAAAAAAGGCTTTATTTTCCGGATTTCGTACTTAGTAAAGGTAATATCAAAGTGTATGTAGAGATAATGGGATTTTGGACTAAAGAATATGTAAATTCTAAGATAGAGAAACTGAGAAACTTCAAATATCCGATTTTAGTTCTCTTGAATGAAGAGCTTTCATACGAAAATTACATACCGGATACTTTAAATGTAATAAAATTTAAGAAAAAAATTGATATAGGTAAACTGTATTCAGCTTTAAGAGGCTTTCAAGCAAATGTTAACGAGGATATCGACTTAAGTGATGTTAATGACGATATTATCTTGATTAAGGAGCTGTCTGCCAAATATAATGTTAATGAGAAGATAGTTAGAAGCAAGTTGATGCAAAGACCTGATTATATAGTACTTAAAAATTACGCTATAAAGAAAACGTTTATAGAAGAGCTAAAAAAGGAAGATTTCTCAAATACGCAACTTTCTTCATTAGTTAACAAATATGGAAATTATATAGTTGACATTATAGATTATCTAGGTTATAAAATTGTCTGGAAAAACATTTCCGATGCAATTGTAGAAAAGATCAAAGAGGTTTAAAGGCTAACCTGAATAACCAGTAGATCGCCTTTATCACTCCCGTCGTGTTATTGAGATTGATACTTGCGAAAGTGTACGCATATTTCCCTTGTGTCTCTTTTAGTTGTTTAAATACCCATTCAATGCTGTAGAATATTTTGTCTATCATGTATTGGACAGTCCTTTGAGCGAATTTGTTCTTGATACCTCCAGTGAGAATTGGTATCATCTCTCTCGTTATCTGTAAATCGTATTTCCACGATATGTATAGTACATCCCAATATCTGGTGGGCATTTTTTCTAACACTGGAAATGGATTATTTCTTATATAAGAAACTCCCATAGGTATGACCGGCAATGGGAATATCCAAGCTTTAAGTTTATGATCAATTATGGACTGAACTAAATCAATTGATTGATCAACATCTTCATTTGTCTCCTCTGGATAACCTATTGTCATAGTGTAACAAGGATAGATGTAATTATCGTTCATTATCGCAGTCGCATCAAGTATGACATCTTTCCACTCTCTAGGAGTCCAAGGGAATGGCTTTGCTCTCATGTACTTACTTAGTATCTTCTCACTTCCACTCTCTAGTCCAACCACTGGAGCAGCAGCTCTATCCTCATCATATCTTGCAATCTCAGACATAGCCTTTACTGTTTGTGGACTACTTCTAACAGCTGGGGCAGAGATATGTGGAAACCATATCCCATCTACTCCCATATTCATGGTTTCGGTAAACAACTTTGTAATAGCTTCGTGATTTACCCTCAATTTCTGTGAACCGTACAGTAGGACATCATCAGTTATAAATTCAACCCTCTTTACACCAGCCCTCATGTTAACTTCAACTTCCTTCTTCACAACGTCTAATGGTATCGTTCTAAAGGTTTCAGGGGTTATTGGACAGAATTGACATCCTCTTGGACATCCTCTGGTTATTTGAACTTCCCCTAGTCTTGCAGGGTTTATTATTGGTGGTATTTCATTTACCTTTGGATTCTTGCCATAGACAACTTTAGGGACTTCTTGTCCATCAATTATGGATTTTACAACTCGTGGTAGATCTGCTTCAGCTTCTCCTATGAATATAACATCTGCCCAATCCTTATTCTCCTTGGTTAACTCCCAGCTCCCTGGCCCACCTACTATTACTTTAAAATTATACTTTGACTTAAGCTTCGAGATCTTTTCTCCAAATTCTTCGAAATATTTGGCTGTCCATGTAGGACCACCTCCAAATATCATACTTAACTTAAAGCTAACTGGATTTAGGCCAAAGGGATCATGAACTGTTAATCCCACTACTTTAGTCTTCTGGTTTATTGCTTTCTCTAGTCTGTGCGGAGGTATTACTACAACGCTATCGAATCCCGCATGAACAAGCGTACTTTCTACTTTTCTAAGAGCGTACGGTGCTACTATTGCTCTTCCTTCAGAATCCACTGGGACATCTGGAGTGAAGAATCTATACATAAAGAATTTGGGTATTAGTCTTGATGGCATGCAAGCTACATAACCTAATACACTTGAACCCCCATAATCTGTAAAAGACCCTTTATCCGCGGTTAATATGATCTCCCATGCCATAATATTATATTTTACTTTCCTACTATAAAAAGTATTCATTATAGGGCGTATAAAAGAGTAATATTTAATTTATGTAAACTTTTTTATTGTATATAGAATTATACTAAAGCTTGGAACTATTACGTCTAATTACTTTTAGCTAGTTAAATGTAAACAATCTTACTATGTGAGAAAGTTAAAAAGGGAGGCATATAAATTAAATAATATTAAGATGTTACAGCAAGATGTTAAATATTCTGAAGAAGTGATAGAGGCTGAATTTTCAGTTGAAGGGTATAGCCTCATCGATTATAAAAGATCTTATACGTTAAGTCGAGCTTTAGTTAATGGTAAATGGATAGTTTATGATGGTAACAGATTAGAGAGTAGTCAAAAAATAAAGGAGTTTGAAATTTGTGAAGACTTTTATCATGAATCAGTGAAGGCGTGGCCGAATAAGGAAAAGTATTCCAGACTCTTCACTAATATTAAATTAAATGAAGATGACCAACTAAAAGTTATAAGCAAGAAAATTTCAAAGTCTATCTTAATTCACGATGTTAAGGAGTGCCGCGAAGAAAAAGTAGTAAACTATGTAGAGTATAACGATTTAAATTTCTCATATGCTGGTAACCCTAAAGATATACCGTCAATTGTAGAATATTTAAGGGCAAGTCAGTCCCAACTTACTTCTCCATCTAGACAAGTCTTAACTGAGAGTGGCAGACTAACTTTCATATTAGATTCTGAAATAGTAGCCTCCATTTTCCATTACGTTCTTAGGAATTTTTTAAATGGTAACTCACCTAAGTTGAAATTAAATGAAAAAATATCAAGTGAAATTACAATTTATGATAATCCATTAAATTCATTCTCCTCATCCTTTTCAGTCTTTGATGATGAGGGAGTAAAAACAAAGAAGAAAGAGATTATTGGAGATGGGATAATTACAAATTATTTAGGAACACTTACTTCAAAGTACGGTGAAGCAGGGAACGCACGAGGTATTTTACCAAAACCAGATTATTTCTCCTTAGAAGTAAAGCAAGGAGACTGGTCTCTTAATGAACTAATTGATGAAAGTAGAGGGGCGTACATTGCCATGGGTGTTAAGAAGTCGGAATTAATACGTAATAGTATTAGAATAACTCCGAGAAGTGTAGTTAAAATAGGCCAAGGACAAATATTCTTTAGGGAGATTGCAATTCCACTTCAAGAACTGGTTACAATTGATGCTGTTACTAGAGAGAATAGAGGGGTATTTATTGACGAGGAACATGGAGGTGTAACTCCATACGTAAGAATGAAGGTAAGAGCGATATTGTACTAAAGCAAGATATAATAAATGCATATGATAATATAGTGTATAGAAGAAAGCCTAATCCTTATGTCAAATTGATAAATGGAGATAAGATTATTGATGTAGGTTGTGGATCTGGTCAAAATTGTGACCAATTTAAGGGAAGACTAGTTATTTGCTTAGATCTTTCACTAAATCAATTAAATCAAGCTCGTAAAAAAGGATGTCAAAATTTAGTACAAGCAGATATGGAATATTTACCATTTAGAGATTCATCAGTTGATTCTCTAGCCTATATAGCGTCTCTTCATCATTTGAGAGATCCATCTCAAGCTTTAGGGGAAGCTCAAAGGGTGCTAAAAGATAAAGGTGAAATACTGGTTACTGTATGGTTAGTACAACTAAAGTTTTTCTTCTTAAGAAGATATATAATCAAGAGAAGTCTCATAAACGACAAAGAGGTTAGACGTTTCTATAGACTTTATTACCCTTGGGAATTAAAGCGAATAATGGAAAGCAAGGGTTTCGTTACAAAAATCTATAAGTTATATAGAGTAAATAGTTTATTGCCAAATAATTCCCTTTATTACGGTATCAAATCAACTGCTTAGACATATAAGGACCTTCTTTTACATAGCCTCTTTTAGCATAGTATTCTCGAGCACCTATTCCAGATAAAACAGAAATTTTCCGCATATCGAATTCCTCTCTCGCAATCTTTTCAGCTTCGCTTAATAACTTACTTCCATACCCCCTATGTTGGAAACCCAATTCATCCCAGCTTCCTATAGGTACTTCTATCCCGTATACGTGAAGTTCTCTTACTATGGCCGTCTTTCCATCTATCTCTTTTCTATGAGCCTTATTTGATGTTATTCTTAATCGTAAATAACCTATTAAAATCTCTTTTTCATCCTCAAAAGATAGGAAAATTTCAGTACCTTCACTTGCTTCATAAACTTCCTTGTAAAGATGAATTTTAGTATGATCTGGTAATAATCCCCTATGTTGCCACATCATCCCAACTTCCCTAAATCTAATTTCATTAATCTTAATTCCTTTCTCCAAGACCTTTTTCTCTACCAATTCTCTTAAGTTTCCCTTTTTGTTACCATCTAAGATTACATTAGCAGGAATATCTCTTTGTATTCTCATCACTCTAACCCATTTAGGAATATATCTATACATTTCAGATATTAATTCAATTAAAGTCTCCGTACCATAAGGCTTATATAATCCCCTTCTCCATAAATTCGCTAACGGCGCAGTTTCAACTACTAAGGTAGGATATATTTTCAACATATCCGGCCTAAAATTAGGATCAGAAAATATTGTCTTAAATGCCTCCAGATCCTTATCAAGATCTGATTTAGGAAGACCAAGCATTACATGATAGACCACTTTGAACCCTGAATCCTTCAGTATTCTAGTAGATTCTATGGAATCTTTTACGGTATGACCCCTATTGGTGAACTTTAAAATGTCATCGTATACAGTTTGCACTCCTAATTCAACTTTGGTTGCACCTAATCTTAGCATTTGATCTGCGTGCCACTCCTTAGCCCAATCCGGTTTCGTTTCAATCGTCATTCCTACACAACGTACTTCTGCCTTTTCGTTTTTCACTTGTGCATCTTCTAAATATACAAAAGAAGGTTTATCATAACTAGGAAATCTATTCATAGCCTCTAAGGCATAGGTCACAAACCAATCTTGATAATCTATGGGTAATGATAGGAAAGTACCACCCATTATTATTAACTCTACTTTACTTGGAGTATGTCCATTCTCAACATATTGTCTTAATCTTGACTGTACTTGATGGAATGGATCATAATCGTTTTCTATTGCCCTCATTAAAGTGGGTTCTCTACCATAGTAGCTTTGGGGGGTATCCACATCTACTCCTCCGGGACAGAATACACACTTTCCATGCGGACAAGAATGCGGGTGAGTCATTATCGATACTATCGTAACGCCAGAAAGCATTCTAGTTGGTTTCCTTATTACTTGCATTAAACTATACTACTCTTTATTCATATTTAGGACTTACTGTGTTAAAACTTTAATATTTCCAGTAAGGTTATAACTTATGAGAAAAGCAGTAATATTTGACCTAGATGGCACTTTAGCGAATACGGATGAAGTTCACAAATTAGCTTGGGAAATTGCTTTACGAAAACTGGGATATGACGTTAAAGTGGATATTAGATATTTGCTTGGTAGGAAAACGATAGACATAGCAAAGATTTTGATTGGGGAGAGTCATGCGGAAAAATTGGCTTCTGTAAAAACCGAAATTTATAACGAATTAGTGAAAACTTTGGCAAAACCTAAACCTTGCGTAATGGAGCTAATAAATCGTTTGAGAGATGTGGAAATACCTATTGCAGTGGTAACCTCGTCGATGCGTAACTCTGCTGTTCAAGTTTTAAAGGTAATTAATGTAGAACCAGATGTCCTAATTGCAGGGGATGATGTTAAACTAGGAAAGCCTAATCCTATGCCGGTAATAGAGGCAATTAAAAGATTAAATGTAGATCCTAATGAAAGCGTAGGAGTAGGAGATACAATCTATGATGTAATGGCATACTATTCAGCTGGAATAAGGGAGATTATAGTGGTAAGGAGTAGTGTTCCTCTAAATGTAGAAGAGGCAAGAAAGTACGATGCAAAGATATTGGATTCATTATGTGAAATATCGGATTGGTTTGAATTATTTTAATACTATCTAACCTCCCACTCGAATGAAAACAAAGTTTTTAATCTCACAATACGACTTTTCTTATAAGGATGGGAAAATGTTAACAAACCCTTACGATTGGATCATAATACTAGTAGTAATTGCTGTACTATTCTTTGGAGCATCCAAAATACCAGAACTATTTAGATCGATGGGGAGAGCTGTTGGAGAGTTCAAGAAGGGTAGAGTAGAGGCCGAAATGGAGTTGCAGCAAATGCAAGCACAAAACCTTCAACAACCGTTAGTTCAACAACAGCAACCTAATGTTCAAGACCTAGAGAAACAAATAGCCGAATTACAGAAACAGTTAGAGGAGTTAAAGAAATCTAAGCAGAATCAATAAAATAATAAATACTTTTTTTACTTAGGTGAGATAGGAATGATTAGCAACTTAAGTGACTTTTTAGTAGTGGTAGTTGTGTTTATACTGTTGATGGCCGGAGATAAAAATGCTGGAAATACCGCTAAGTCAATAGGGAGGTTTTTAGGTGAAATAAGGAAAAGACAAAACGAATTCAAGAACGAGTTAATGAGGGAATTGAATAGTGTAGAGGCTACTAATAACACTCCTTTTACTGGGTCTAATTTCAAATACGTAAAGGTTACAAATCAAGAAAGAGTTAAAGAATTAGAGGCTCAAATAAAACGATTACAAGAGGAATTGGAGAGGCTGAAAGCTAGTGACGGAAAGAACTAGAGAGGTTGAAAAGCTTGAAGAAAGACCTTTAATAGAACATTTGAGAGAATTGGCGTACAGATTAAGGAGAATTTTAATTGCTCTCGCAATAACTTTTATGATATATTTCATGCTGGGTTTAGAATTAGTTAGAGTATATTTACCTTATCCATTCTTTGGTCTTAAATACGTTTTAGCGGAAGTTCCCGTTTTATACCCATCTCTATTTGATAGTATATCTGTACAACTGACACAGCTTTTCATATATAATGAGCTACCTAAAGGCGTGAAATTGATAATCATAAATTTGTTCGATCCACTTTTCGCATCCTTTTATATTTCCCTGTATCTGGCAATATTTACTACAATCCCTATCATTGTAAGGGAAATTTGGGCATTTGTAGCTCCGGGATTATATGAACATGAGAAGAAACTTTTCAAGAGTATAATATTTCCTGCCTTTTTATTGTTTGCCTTAGGTTCTGCCTTTGCTTACTTTCTTCTTATTCCCTTAATGTTAAGAATAATACTCTTATATGCTACTGCTTTAGGTTCTGCAGTGGAGCCAACTTTAGGCCTAAGGTCCTTTGTAAGTACAGTAATGACATTGCTAATTGCTACTGGATTGTCTTTTGAACTACCCTTAATAATGGGCGGCTTAACGGGCGTTGGAGTTGTAAAGTCAATTACGTGGCTTAAAAATTGGAGATGGGGAGTTCTAGTATCCTTTATTATCGCATGGATAATTTCACCAGGTACAACTGGAGGTATAATAGAAACAGTAATAGGAATAACCTTATCTACCCTATATTTTATTGGTGCATTAATAAGTAAGTTTATGGAAAAGGGTAGGAAGAAAGAATCCCAGAAACCTTTGGAAAGAATTTAGAAAAATTACGTGATTCGGTTTATGAAGTTTTAACCATACGACTAAGGCAGCCGATAGAATAAACTTCAATTTAATATTTTCTTATTCTAACTGAGCCAAAAAATTTATAGTTTGGATAGTCTATCCAGACATTATGCCAAGCGTAAAAGCGATTGGTACGATAGTAGCTATAATTATAGTAGTGAGTGTAATTTCCGTCTACTATTATTACAAGAGTTCTTCTACATTACAACCGGCTACTGTTAACAATAATCTTAGAATTGTATCATTAGCACCTAGTGATACACAAATTCTAATAAGTTTAGGCTTAGGTAAATATATAGTGGGAACTGATTACTATTCATACCAGTTATTGCAATCTCTTAACCTCACAAAGGATATACCATCTAATATTACAGTGTTTTCTCAAATATCTCCTCCAAATATTTCTGGCCTGCTACTATTACATCCAACGGTTATTGTAATTGAAAAAGGGCTTATAGGAAGTTACATAGAGCAAATGAAAGAAGCTGGACTTAACGTCTTAATTACGAATAATGATTTTGCAAGTACCTATTCCCAGATAGAAAATTGTATATTAAAAGTAGGAGAGTATTTTAATGTAACTAGTAAAGCTCAACAGTTAATAGATTGGATGAATCAGAAAATAAGCGATTTCTCTAATGTAGGAAATGTAAGCGTAGCTTATTTATTATGGATATGCCCAGATTTAAGTTTCTACACCGCTGGCGGGAACGTTTTTATAAATAGCATAATTGTTCAAGCGGGCGGTATTAACGTTTTTGCGAACTACTCTGGCTATCCATTATTAACCCCGTCACCACTATTGATAATAAAACCCTCTGTCGTAATTGCGCAGGAAGTATATAATTTAACTTACACCAACTACTTAATTTCCCAATATAAGGGAATAAATAGTAGTAATGTCTATATAATAGGAAATATAGCAACTAACCTATTAAATGAACCAGGACCACTTTCGGTGTATTCCATACAAGTTATTAAACTCATAATTGAGGGAAAGGCGCCACATTTCATTTCAGACAATTGGGTGATAAACAATCTTAATATAACTCTGCCGGTGTTTTAGATGGTTCGTTTAAGTGGTATTTTTTTAATTATAGGATTTATTATTTCGTTTTTGCTTGGGTTACTCTACGGTGATGTTACTATACCGATTAGCGAGATTTTCCATCCTAGCGGAGTTTACGCTTATATATTGCTTAACATAAGATTACCTACCTTAACTGTGGCAATTCTCATAGGTGCAATCTTATCCACATCTGGGGCAGTTCTTCAGATGTTATTGAGAAATCCACTCGTAGATCCCTATATAAGTGGGACAGCATCTGGTGGGGCTTTTGGGGCAGTTCTTACGTATTTACTGCTGATGCTTAATTTGCCCTTTTCATGGATAATATACTTCCAACCTTTGGTAGCATTCTTCACTGCAACGCTAGCAACCTTGATAACCATAATGATTGGAAAGAAATCAGGATATCTTGGTCTTGTGATTGGTGGTGTTTTAGTCTCGTTCATTTTCTCATCTCTGGTAACGGTCATATTATCAGTAATGAGCGCTAAATATCCTCAAATACCCCCACTTACCTTTTGGCTCTTGGGAGATATTAGCGTAGTTGGCTGGTTTAATGCCATAATATTATCATTATTTGCCATTCTCTTACTTTACTTTAGCCTATCAAATTCTAGATTGATAGACTTACTATCAATAAGTGATGAGATTAGTTATTCTCAAGGGGTAAATCCTAATAAGCAGAGAGTCTTCTGGCTATTATTCATAAGTCTTGTAGTAGCTTACTGTGTTTCAATAGCCGGTATTATAGGATTTTTAGGCATAATAGTTCCACATATTATTAGGAGATTAATTGGAGGAAACACAAGCCAGGTAGTGATGTATTCCTCACTATTAGGTTCAACAATCTTAATTCTAAGTAACATTTTATCTCATGGTATATTTGGTTATTTTATTCCTCTAACTGCGCTTCTTTCAATCATGGGAGCTCCAATAATGATATTCGCGTTGGTGAGAAAAGATGTTAACGTTGAGGAATATTAGTGTAAGATTAGGAGGCAAATTAATTTTGTCAAGCATTTCTTTTAGTGCAGTAAAAGGTATTAATGTGATTTTAGGACCAAATGGAAGTGGTAAGACTACGCTACTAAGAGCGATAATTGGGATGATAAAGTATGATGGTGAAATAAGAGTCGATGGTGAAATATCATACGTTCCAGCTGAGTTTTTCTCTCCTAGTATGAAAGTTCTAGATGTATTAAAAGCAGGTAGAAAAAGGGCTAATTATGAATCATATATAAAGGAGTTAAATGTGGAGAAGTTTCTTGAGAGTGATTTCTCCACCTTAAGCTCTGGTGAAAGAAAACTAATCTTAGTAACAAAGGCTCTAGCTGAGGGAGACAATGTAATAATGGATGAACCTCTTTCAAATCTTGACATTAAAAATAAATTCTTTGTGATGAATATTTTAAAGAAGTTTAACCATAAGACCTTTCTGATTACTTCTCATGAGCTAGAAACTTTAAGGTATGCTGATAAAGCTATCGTGATCAATAAAGGAAAATTGGAATATGATGGAGGAGTTAGCGATCTTTCTGACGATCTACTTTCCAACGTATATGGTATAAAGTTCAAAAAAATACAAGTTGACGGTAAAACATTCTTTAATGTTACGGGATAATAAGCGTTTAAAGGGAGGCAGAGTAATTTGTATTTGTAGTTAAAGCTTATGTTTCGATTAGATCACGATGTAGTTAAGTTTTCATTAGGTTGCAAATTTTTATAACTTAACTATGTTTTCATCAAAGAAATTAATTAAATCTAACTTATCCTACCTATAACGTATTTTTCAGTTAACTCGTTTTTTGGCGAGGTAAATATTTCATTAGAAGATCCACATTCTACTAATTCTCCATTGTATAAGAAGGCTACATAATCAGCAACTCTTGCGGCTTGCTGAGGATTATGTGACACAAGAACTATAGTCATTTCTTTTTTTAGCTCCGTTATTAATTTCTCGATATCTTGAGAACTAACTACATCAATCATAGATGTAGGCTCGTCCATTAAAAGTACTTTTGGCTTAAGCGCAAGTGCTCTGGCTATTGTTAATCTTTGTTGTTGTCCACCTGAGAGTTGAGAAGCTGGACTATTTAGCCTATCATGTACTTCTTTCCATAGCCCTACCTTTCTTAAGCTCTCCTCCATTATTTTCTTTATTTCCCTTTTATCTTTGATCCCGTGTGACTTTAGCGGATATGCTATGTTATCATAAATGCTAAGATGTGGAAATGGATTAGGCTGTTGAAATACCATTCCTACTTCTTTTCTAAGTTTTATAGCATCTATTTGAAAGATATCTTTGCCAAAATATAGAACCTTTCCATCAACCTTTATTTTACTATCATAGATCTCTATTAATCTATTCAAAACTTTTAATAATGTTGACTTTCCAGAACCTGAAGGCCCCATTATACCAAATATTGAATTATTAGGTATTTTAACAGTGATATTTTTCAGTATAGCTTTATCGTCTATATATAAATATAGTCTAGATATGTTAAATACGTCCTCTGCGCTTTTTCCAGCTTCCATTGCGTTCTACTCATACTTCTGTTTTTGATATATAAAAAGATAATCTATATAATCTATATATACTACTATATCCTATTAAGAATACTATATTTTATATACAATATGTTTATAATCCTACTCTAATAGTTAATCTCAAGATAGGTCATGAAAGGGTTTTCAACTTTGGCAGCTGTGATAATATTAATAATAGTTGTTATTGCAGTGGCAGGGATTTTTTTCGTGATATATTCCCAAGGTGGTCATAGCACTACAACTACTTCAACAAGTTCATCTTTTTCTACTTCGTCACAAGCTTCATCATCTCAAACTACAGCCTCATCACAAATTTCGGCAAGTATTGTAGCTGGTGGTTCTACTTTTGTTAATCCAGTAATGCAAGTGTGGGTTAAAGATTTCCAGTCAAATTATAATGGAATCCAAGTAACTTATAGTTCAGTGGGTAGTGGAGCAGGAGTGAATAATTTCTTACTAGGTGCCTATGACATAGGAGCTACAGATGCTCCTCCGCCCAGTAATTTGTATCAGCAATTTACTCAAAAATATGGTGAAGTTCTCACAATCCCTGATGTTGTAGGTGCAGAGGATATAATATACAATATTCCAGGCTTTTCTGGTACCTTGAACTTAACAGCTGATGTTATAGCAAAGATATACTTAGGGCAAATTCAATATTGGGATGATCCAGCAATAAAAGCATTAAATCCTCACTTTAATTTCCCTCATCAAAAAATAATAGCAGTTCATAGAAGTGATGGAAGCGGCACTACCTTTATCTTTACATATTGGCTTTACACCTCATCTCAATCTTGGAGGAGTTCAAATGTTAGTTATGGTTATACCGTTAACTGGCCGGTAGATAAACTTGGAAACGGATTAGCAGGTAAGGGAAATGATGGAGTTACAGCGTATGTATATCAAAATCCTTATTCAATAGGCTATGTTGAGGCACAGTACGCAATATCGAATAATTTAACTCCAGCGGCCGTATTAAATCCATCCACAGGCGAGTATGTTTTACCAACTCAAGCTTCAATTGAGACCGCAGTTCAAAACGCTAATTTATCTTCGCTTCCTTCTTCATTGACAGTAGATATGTCTCGATATCTTTCAGTCTTCTTAAACGTTAAAGCACATAACGCTTATCCTATAGTGTCGTTTTCATGGCTAGTTATTAAGGTAAATTATACCGATAAGTCTAAGGCAGAAGCGATTTACTTATTTTTGAAGTATATTGTAACTACTGGACAGACTGAATTACCATCGGGGTATATTGAATTACCATCAAATATTCAACAATTAATTCTACAAAATCTTAAGCTAATATCATATAATAATACGTCTGTTTATACCTTGGTGAGCTAAAAATGATAACAATTAAAAGAAAAAGAGAAAAAATTTTTTATTTTCTACTTATACCTTCATCTGTAGTAGTCTTTACTTTTATATTGATACTGAGTGTATTAGTGTATAATTCTATTCCTGCTTATGAGAAAGTTGGTCTTTCGATTTATACTAAAAATATATGGAATCCTATTTACGATCAGTATGGTGGTTTAGCAGCGATTTACGGTACGATAGTAACAAGTGTGTTAAGCGTAATGATATCTATCCCATTTGCTACTGCTTTTTCCATTTTTGTTAATGACATTTCTCCAAAAAAAGTTAAAAGTTTTCTAGTTAACCTTTCGGATCTTCTGGCGGCTTTTCCTACAGTGCTATACGGATTCTGGGGTCTTCTATCACTTGGCCCATTTTTATCTCGCACATTATTTACGTTTCTAAGCTCTCACGTTGGGCTTCACCAAACTACTAATGGACCTAGTATATTACTGGCCTCAATAATATTGGCAATTATGATAACACCTTTTGCATCTTCTCTCATAAGGGAAGTTTACTTTCAAGTTCCTAGGTCCTTTGAGGAAGCTGTGTATTCTCTAGGGCTAGGTAAGTGGGAGTTAATTACGCTGAAGTTTTCCTACATTAAAAAGGCTTTCTTGGGCGCATATGCATTAGCATTTGGAAAAGCAGTTGGAGAAACTGTGGCAGTAAGCCTTACAATAGGCAATGTATTAAACATTTCACCGAACATATTTGAACCGGGTTATACGATACCATCTTTAATTATTAGTCAGTTTGGAACTGCGTATGGAATCCAGTATAATGCAATGTTTGCACTTGCGTTATTTCTTGTTGTAATAGGGTTCATATTTATAATAATCTCTAAATTAATCTTGAGGGTGAGATCTTGAGAAGAAAAGATACTGTAATTGTCTCCCTTATAACATTATTAGTTATATTATTTTTACTTCCTATAACATTTCTTTTTTACACTGTAGTTGTAAATGGATTAAAGGTTATAATTAGTTATGGACCTAGATTTTTTATAGATTTGCCTCCAAATCCTGGCGAGGGATTAGGCGGTATAGGTCCAGCTCTAGAAGGCTCTTTATACATGGTCTCATTAGCAGTGCTAATCTCAGCTCCTATCTCCGTATTTACTGGAGTTTTTTTATCGTTCTTCGAAAGGTCAAAAATAGCTAGTTTAATTAGAGCAAGTTTAGAGCTAATAGTTGAATTGCCAACTATTGTCATAGGTATAGTCATATTCGCAATTCTAGTTCTAGAAATTGGTTTAGGATTAAATGGGATTACGGCCGCTATGGCATTAGCAATTGTCATGTTGCCCTATTCAACTATACAAATTAGCGAAGCCCTAAGAATCCCAAAGAAGCTTTACGAAGAGGTCGCCTACTCCCTCGGTTTAACCACCTGGCAAGTAATAAAATTAGTCATGTATATAGGAAGAAGAGGAATAATAAATGGTCTATTAATAGGCTTCGCAAAAATAATAGGCGAGACTGCTCCCATAATTTTCCTCACTTCTTCCACTGCTAACCTTTATATAAAGACTTTTAATACACCTGTTACTGGAATTCCAGTAATGATATATAATTATGCGTTTAGCGGCTACTCAAACTTAAACGAAGTAGCTTGGGGAGCATCTTTTGTATTAATAATTCTTGTTACAATAATATTTGTCGTAGTTAGAAAAATGGCAAAATAAGTTCACATTGTCATCATTGACCTACAAATCAATTAATTTAATTAACCTTCAAGAAGAGAAGGCATTAAACTGATTTACTTAATGTACGTTTAGTATATTAGGAAGAGAATTTATAGCTTAATAGTAATAATATGAATAAGTTTTATCATTTAACCCGTTCTTAGGTTCCTATATAATCAAAGCCAGCAAACTTGTTATATACTTTAGATTCGTGATTAGTAGTATGGTAAAAGAGGTTTGTATGAAATGCAGAAAGGAAAGGGAAAGTATATACGAGATTAAGTGTAACAAATGCGGAGGACCATTCGAGATCCTGATAGATTTTGAATTTGATAAGAATTCTGAGAGAGGTTTTCCCTATAGTGAAAAGATTTTCCCTTACATCAAACATTTCATATCCCTAGGAGAGGGAAGAACTCCATTAATTAAAAAGGGGAACATATGGTTTAAACTCGACTTCTTAAATCCATCAGGATCATACAAGGATAGAGGAGCAGTGACTCTGGTCTCTTATCTTGCGGAAAAAGGTGTAAAACAAATTAGTGAAGACTCTTCTGGAAATGCAGGATCAGCAATAGCTGCGTATTCTGCAGCTGCTGGTATTGAGGCATACATTTTCGTTCCTGAAACGGCAAAAGGAGGAAAACTTAAGCAAATAGAATCCTACGGTGCTCACGTTGTTAGAGTAAGGGGGAGTAGAGAAGATGTAGCAAAAGCTGCAGAGAATTCTGGTTACTATTACGCATCACATGTTTTACAACCTCAATTTAGAGATGGGATTAGAACTCTGGCATATGAAATTGTAAAGGATTTAGATTGGAAAATTCCTAATTATGTTTTCATTCCAGTATCAGCAGGAACTTTACTTTTAGGTGTTTATAAGGGGTTCAAGCACTTGCTAGATTCTGGTGTCATATCGGAAATGCCTAAAATCGTAGCAGTCCAAACAGAGCAAGTTATGCCACTTTGTGCTAAATTCAAAAAGATTTCTTACACACCACCAGACAAGGTTACCTCCATTGCAGACGCTTTAGTATCAACTAGACCATTTCTACTAGATTATATGGTAAAGGCTTCTAGTGAATGCATAGTTGTAAGCGATAATGAAATAGTAGAAGCTTGGAAAGAATTGGCTAAAATGGGACTGCTGGTAGAATATAGTTCTGCTACTGTATTTGCTGCTTATAAGAAATACAGTGTTAACGATGCAGTATTAGTTTTAACCGGTAGCGGATTAAAGGTATTATGAAGATTTTTGTTGGAACCTCTGGCTGGACGTATGACTGGAATGATGATGGTACTTTAGAGTGGTATGTTAAGAATAGTGGGCTTAACGCAGTAGAGGTTAATATGTCGTTTTATCGATATCCTACAAGAAAACAAGTTGAAAGGTGGAGTAAATTTAAGGAGATTAGATGGATAGTAAAGGTAAATAGGAGAATCACGCACATGAAAAGGCTAAAAGATTTTCAGTCTTGGAAAGAGTTTCAACAAATAGTTGACTCATTGAATCCAGATTTTTATTTGTTTCAATTACCACCAACTTTTAAGAGGAATTCAGAAAATGAGAAGAGAGTATTTCAATTTGCTGAAGTATTAAAGGATAAAATGGCCGTTGAGTTTAGGGACATTCAATGGTACTTAAAGCCCCTTAATGTTACTTGTGTAATTGTCTCAATAGATTCACCAATAGGTACTTATGTTATAAAGAATAACGATTACATTTACCTAAGATTGCATGGAAGAGATGTTTGGTACACTTATGATTACTCTGAGAAGGAACTAAAGGAGTTAGCAGATAAAATAATCTCGTTGAATCCTAAGTACGTTTATGTGTTCTTTAATAACAATCATTGGATGCTTGATAATGGTAGATATATGCTTAAAATTTTAACTGAGAAATCTTAAAGTGTGTGATGATAAGGGACCACATGGAGTGGTGAAGATAACTTACCCGTCTGAATATTTAAGTTCCAGAGCATTTTGAAAATTATGCAAGATTTAACTATTGGAATATTAGGAGCTGGTAAAATAGGTTCTGCAATAGTAAGGGCAATAAGGCTAAAGTATCCTAGCATCCACGTAATTGCTACTGCGAGAAAAGATGAGACTTTAAGAAATGTAAAAGATCTAGAGGTAGAGACTACTAAGGATAATAATTATGCAGTTAATAAATCAGATGTAATTATATTAAGCGTTAAGCCTCAGCATTTTCCTACTGTTCTAAGGCAAGTTGGCATAGAGTCATGGAGAGATAAGGTAGTAATTTCAATAATGGCAGGAGTTAAGTTATCTACATTATCTACCCTACTTAATAATGCTGAGGTTTATAGAGCCATGCCAAACATTAATGCAATAGTATATAAGTCTACTACTACAATTGCTGAGAATAACGGGAAAAGTAGAGAATTAGTGGAGAACATATTTAAGACACTAGGTAACGTATACTGGCTTCCAGAAGAATACTTGGATATTTGGACTGCACTAGTAGGCAGTGGTCCAGCTTTTATATCTGAAATTATAGATGCGTTAAGTTTAGGTGCAGTTGCTTGTGGAATGCAAAGAGAGATAGCCTACAATGCGGTTTTGGATATGATAAGTGGAACTATAATTATGCTTAAGGAGGGTAAAATAGATCATCCTATGCTATTACGTGATCAAGTGACTACGCCAGTCGGTACCACAATAAGGGGACTCATGGTTATGGAAGCTAAGAGCGTTAAGTCAGCGTTAATTGAGACAATAGAGGCATCATATAAGAGGGCAGTTGAAATAGGCAATGAGATTGACAAGAGTATTAGGAATAATAGCAAATAAGGAGGTGATGATTAAGCTTAATAATAACATGCGAAAATAATTATTGCGCTCAATATGGATAAGCGTATAGCGACAATCATATTGAGTATAGTAAATATTATAGGTATATTTGAATTTCCATTATACGAATCGTTCATAGGGTTCTTCTTTATTTCCTCCGCCTTGTCTATCCTTTATGAATCTCAACTGTCCTTGATTGTACCAACAGTTCTATTCGCATCATTAGTTTTATTACATATTATTACTATCCAATTACAAAAACTGATTATATTATCTATTCTGATGTTGATCTCGATTATTGGGAAAAATAATAAATGGATTTATTCAATTCTTATAACCCTTGCGCCGGGTTTAATTATAAATAATCTCTACCTCTTATTAATTGTATTGGCATTACTGATTCCCCTATTAATAAAACTTGGAGGTGAACCAAGGGCTATAATCATTTCGGGTATTTTATATTTAATCTATTCCGGTATAATATTTCCAAATAATGAAGCACTAGCTAATCAGATTTCACAGATATCATACTTTTATCTAATGTTTGGAATAATAGGGATAATTGTTGAAGACAAAAGAATTACTAGAATTACGTTAAGAAAAATTCTCCCATATTTGTCTTTCATTCCCGCATCTTTTGCATCAATAATGTTAGGATACCCAAGCGATTCTTCCTTTATTTATTGGTCATTACACTCATTTTATTTCTCGCACTTATATTTACCTTGGATATACGAAATAGGTTATAATTCGAATCAGCACTTAATCGCGGGCTGGTTTTTTGCTTATCTTTTAGCACTTCTCATAGAGAACCCTTTAATAACAGCGGAAGTATTTCTGTGGATTTTTACATTCTTATCCGGTTTAACGTCATATTATGTATTTAAGAGACTTAATTTGAAATATCCACTACTTTTCTCAGTGCTATATCAGATTAATATATTTAATCCCATAATATCTCACTCAATTTCAGTTTTTTCATACGCATTTCTACCTTTAGTCCTATTCTTTGCATATAATAAGAATAAAGTACTCTATTCAATTCTAACGCTAACTGCAGCATCTTCTATCCCGATCTTCATATCTACTCTGGTAATTCCATTAGTATACCGTAGGTATTACTTCCTATTATACGCCCTAGGTGTTAATGCGTTTTGGCTAATTCCCTTCTTAATCTTTGGTTATTATAGATTTACATTTAACGTATCTAACATAGAAGTTCTTATCTCAATTATTCTAGTTTCAATGTCTGTTCTTTTATATCAATTGAGGCTTAAAAATATTGAGATAGTTTATATGATTTTTATATCATTCATTCTACAAATATTGGGAATAAATACGGGACCATTAATTCTTCTTGCTACTATTTTAATATTTGGAAGCCTAAGAGACATCAGTGCTCTTTACTTGACCTTGCTTACTGGTCTAGTTATTCTATCTATTAGTAGTTTTTCATACGGCGTAATTTCAAGTTACGCAAATACAGCGTTTTACACATACAATCTGCCTAATTTACCTAAACCTGGAGAGTATGGATTTGGAATTATGACGCAAGTTAACGATCTAAACCTAACTGCTAGTGGAATGCCAACACAATCAATATCCTATAATGTTAGGTACTTTATATATAACTCACGTGTTATTGAGAATCCCCTTTACTTTGGATTTCCAATTCCAGCTATACCTAACTACACGCCACAATTAACGTTTTCTTACATTTACTCTAATTCTTCAGTTAAGGTAATTTACTCGCCCTTTGATAAACCGTTAGGCCTCATACTTTACTCTAACGTGACACCATCAAAAATTGCAATAGTATTTCCAACGCAGATTGATAACATTAGTGGAATAAAAGGTCTGGTAAAGAACGATACAGTTGAGATTATTACTAATAGTTCCTTAACCATAATAGGAGGTAAAGTAACTGTAGATAATAGATCAATCTTTTCATCCTATTATAAACCTAAAATAACAACAAGTATAGCGATTGGCGAAATTACTGAAATTATAGAGTCGAATTATTCAATTTACCTTTCAATACACGAGAGCTTAACTATTAACGGAAAAGTAGTAAATCACTCAATAATTCTCCCTCCAGGCAAGTATACTATCGTGATTTCTGATGAAAAGATTGAATATGTAAGCTATGCTTCAATATTCCTTAGTGTAGCATCTTTAGTACTATTAATAAGAAGAGGGATGAGAGTATGAAAGTATTGCTGGCATTAGCGATATTGTCACTTTCCCTTTCTACATTCGTAATCTCATCTTTCTCGATTGTGATAATATCGCCTAACATATTAAGGGTTTTATCGTGTCAGCAAGTTGGAAATAGTGTTTCCAGTAGTCCATTATGGTCCAACGGAACCGCCATAGTGATTCACAATACGACTTATGAGTCAGTAATAGGTTCGCCTTATAGTTATGCTGTACAAGAGGTAAATTTTTCTAATTATTATAACTTCAACTATTCAACTAGATATAGTTACTTATCAGGTGTTCAAGCAGGCGCTATAATATTAGGTGGAAACGTAGATTTGAAAAAACCAGCAAATCAACAGCCGTATGTGTTAATTTATTCTGTAACCTCCGGCCAATTATTAGTTAAGACTCCCAACACTAGTTTGCTAACTGTAGCAAATAATCTACCAATTAGCGTAAGTGGTTTTCTTTTAATTCAATTTTCAAATGTTGAAGGTAATTTAACAGTCGTCTATATTTCATTAAACGGTAACATTACCAGATTAGTATATATAACGCCTATACCTTGGTCTGAGGTGAAATATGCTGGTTGGTTTCAAAATTATGGTTTTTCCTACGTATATTACGTTGCACTAGCTAAGTGTGTGGAAACTCAACCAATGATAGCTGGAGAAACTTACTTATCGCCAGATATTGTTAGCTCTTCAACATGGAAACTTGGAGTTGCTAAAATTATTAACATAACTTCAACGTATGAGACAGTAGAAGGGCTAGTGGGTGGTAGTTATGTAGCTCAGTTCTATAATATATCACGATTGAATTATCTTATTTTAACGGTTAACTTTACGTATTATAATGGAAGCGATGTTGGGGTTGAACTTTTAGGAAGCAATCTAAATTTGATAAAGACCGATCTCTCACAAAAAGTTTATGCTTTGTTATATTCTGTAAATAATGGACAATTACAAGTTAAGCTACCAAACTCAGGTTTTAGAATTATCAATAATACTTTGCCAGTTATTAGAGGAGGGTTACTGAGTATAGTGTTTTTGGATAATAATAATAATATAAGTTTATATGAAATTATTAACGCTAGTAAAACATACTATTTAAACATTACTACACCTATACCTTGGTCGAATATAAGTTATATTGGATGGAGAACCGATAATGGTATCTCAAAAATTTTCTTTGTTCTTCCAAATTTCATAATAGGATTACAAAGCATTCTAACGTTTGAATTTTTAGGAAATAACGCTACTGCTGTTCCGAATCAAGAATTCTACGTATATCTTGGCGATAATCTATCAAACTTGCAACTTTATTATAAAGGTCACACTGATTCTAATGGTCAATTTTCACTTCCATTACCCATAATATATCCCTCAACAACATCTTATGAATACGTAAGGATCGTTTGGGTTAATTCATCGACAAACGTAACCTTAATAATACCATTAATAAAAGGTGGAAGCAATTTATATATTCCTGCTAACGTCATATCAGTTGAGGAAAAAAGTATTGATGTAACTGTAGACTACTATACACTATTTTTATTTATTGTACTTTTGTTCTTATTGGTAGCGTATATTTTTGCTAGAGAAAAACGCTTTTGAAATATCCTAGTTTTACGTAATTGTTTAAGAATTCGTTAAGCTTGTTGACGTATTCCGTAATAGGACAATTCGTACATATTTCGTCACTGTTCAAAATCTCCTTAGAGTACCAATATAGGATTGGATTCGCTAGTTCTATTCGATTCTCCATGGTTCTCATCACTATAGGTATCGAGTAGTTAACGTTAGTTTCTCTCTCTATTATATCTTTAGTCAACCTAGAGTAGTTACTCTTTGCAATGTAAGTGTTTAGTAACTTCATTAATATGTTATCAAAGAACGAGTAATCCTCATTTCTCAGTATATATAATGAAGAATATATATATATTCATTTACCGTAAATACGTTCTTCTCATGAAGTTCTCCAAGATTTATATCGCCGATCTGAACAATATTGTTACCATCACTTCCCAAGAATAAACCAACTTTGACATTATTTCTATCTAAACTATTTTTATTGTTTAATATTTCAACTTCTTCGGTATGTAAACTACCTTTTTTACTTACTGAGAACATATTCACTTTATGCTTTACTAGTTTTAGATTTCTCTGCAACATACTGACGGAAGTCTGGCCTAACAACTCAACATCGTTGTATAGTGCAGTAAAGAAAGTTAACGGTTTTCCATTTAAACTGGTGGTCGAGAAAGGATTAGAAGTATTAAATCTATCTAGTTTAAATAATGAAAGAACGTTATATACTGTTCTCATTTCTCTAATTTTATATGGCGTGACTTGATTTCTTTCGACGATGATTGGTGAGGAAGAAGGCAATTCCATAATATCTATCACACCCAATTCCAATGTTAAATACAAATACTTTTTCTCACCTAAATGCAATAAAGGAATAATGTGTTTTTGTGGTATTTCAATTCTCTTGTATTCGTCAATTGAAGGTGGTTTTGGTCTTTCCCTTTTTCTTCTCTTTGATTTTTCTTCTTCTCCTCTTTCATCTATGCAATTCCCGAAAGAAACTCTTTGCAAAATCTTTAATTCCTCTATAGGTTGCGATATTATATCCTCTATCTCATCAATTAGCTCATATATTGCCTTGTGAACCGTGGTTCTGGTAAATCTCTTTGTTATCCTTTTCGCTATTCCATTAATGCAGAGAATTGCAGTTAACGTATGAGGATCTTCCTTGGCTAAAACGATTTGCGTTCCATTACTCGTCTCTAATGCAGTAAAAGTTCCTTCTAAACTGTGTTCTATAATATATTCAAGGAGTTGGTAAGATTCTTCTTTCATTTTGCCCTTTTATAATTGCTAACCATTTTTATACATATTTTTCATAAACTCTTTTGGATGGAAACAGCTTTACAGTTGGCGAGAAAAGGGAAGATATTATATGCTCTAATGTTCCTAAAGGATTATGTAATAGAAAATCAAGAGAAATGGGATGATTCTGTGGAGTCTTGTAGGGAGCTTCTAAATGCAATAATGAGTATGCCTTCACTTAATGACGAAAGTTGGAGAATCTTCGTACCAAGCATTACCTTAGAGGATTTTGAAAAAATTACTTTTAGGGTAAGTGAATGTATGCGATATTAGCATATATTGACACTATAGTTTTTAATGTTGTTAGGAAAGCCGCTTACGAAAATTTTTGTACAGTGTATGCAATAAAATCCTATTCACCTTCGAAATTAGTAGCTTTCGTGGGTAATATCATAATTGTCGTAAGTAGAAGTAATACGACTGTTAGAATAAGTGCAAAATGCGGAAACAAGAAAAAACCGTTTTATATAAGAGTAAACAAGGATAGAATAACTTACGATGGAAATGAAATTGATGCAAATTCATTCATTTACAATATTGCATCGATAGAAAACAGATTATATGAATCTTTAGTACTAATGAGTGAAAATTGTAATACCCAAGAGATTTGCTACAAACAAAACAAGGGGATAAAGGAAATTTTAGTAGAAGGTAAAAAGATAAATATAAATGAAGATATTAAACGTAATTTAGAACAACTTTTAACAATACTCTATAAGAGAGAAGTTTCTGTAGAATTCAATAAAAGTTCTTTATGTGTAAAGAAAGTTATAGCAACTAGAAGGAAAGTTTACGTGCAATTAATTGATGCTAAAAAGGAAAATTATTGGTACCTCGAGCTCAATGATTTAATAAATAAAATGCCAGACCATGCTCAAGAAATTCTTAACATTATAAAGCAAATTCGTACTCAGTTAAGCTAGTTTTTCAGGCTTAAATCTCAAACCTTTTGCTATTCTTTCATAGTTTTGAGTATAGTCTTTCGAAGAAGCTCAAATCACCAAGAGATGAAATTAAGACTGCCTTTACTCCTAAATTATCAAGCGAATGGATAATTGAAAATATCTCATTCTCTAAGAAATAAGGTTGATCAAGATTCTTTACTAGTTCTCTATTCTTTTCAGTTATCACTATTAAATAAGGGATTGCTCTATCAACAAGCTTTGAACCATAATACTTAATCTGATCTACGTTTTTCATCCTAAGAACTAGGAAGAAATCAGCATTTGACTCCAATCTAGCCATAACTTCGTTGTCGTTTTTTCTTAAACTTATCATCATTCCACTTTTCACACCATATTCCTTTGCCACATTTACAGCATCATCTGACGACAAATAACCCACTTCTTTGCCATATTTTGGTTTATCTCCTTTTGTAAAAGCTAGTTGGACATCTAACATCTTAGCAGTTATTGACAACGAACGAATAAATAATTCGTTAACATCTAATAGTCTTTGGTTTATAATTATTGTTTTTTTATCTAGAGATAGAGAGTATCTAATTAACGAAGCTATAAATGATGGCATAGGCGATGGTATACCTAGAGGTGAGTCGGGTATATCAAATCCATCAAATGGGGATAAAGTTTTTATTTCCTTTAGCAGTTTCTCGATTTTTTTCTTGGGATGTAGTTCTACTAATATTTGCATTTAGAGTAGTAGTACAGATTTTAAGCTATATTTTTTTCCTTGAGTATCAATCATCTATTGTGAGCCAAGAGAAAAAAGTTAGAAGAATTATTCTTCACTACCCCGATGATACGCCTGCTGGACACATAGAGTATGCCGATGGTTTTTCCTCAATCTATGACAATGAGGGAAATTTCTTGTTTAAAGTGGAAGGAAAATTTCCACCTCCACCTAAAAAGTCGTCAGATTATTCGTGGATAGAGAAGGTTTTAGAAAAAGGATTACAAGACTCAAGGAAAAGATTTATACTTTATGTTGCATCCAGATATTTAGTAAATGTAAAAGGTATTGATGAAGATGTTGCATTAAATATCTTAAAGGAGTTCTACTATAAATTGCAATCTGGGAAAGTTTATGAAACTTGGTTAAAATCTGTACTAAATGGAGTTAAAAAGAAAGGATTGCTTCCTTGGTCATTAAAGAGAATAGAGGAAAGAGATAAGGAAATGTACAATGAGATAATGAAAGCATTAAAAAATAACTAGATTTCATGAAAAAGATCCATTATGAACAATTAAATTGTTTTTATGGTTAATGCTTAAAACCCTAGTTGAAGTAAGATATATTATGAAAGATAAGTACTTTATTACAACTTGGCTGCTAATATTGGTTCCTTTAACAGTATTCCTCATAATAACAATATGGGTTGTTGATTTACTGTTTCTAGCTCCTCAATGGAGGCAAGCAATTCCAGCAGTTGTAGGATTTGCAGCAACATTCTTAGTATTGGGTGTATTTATAAGGGGAAAGTTTGGAAAATTGGTATTATTTTAATTTTTTTTTTTTAAAAAAAAGTCATTACTTAAGACTTTCATCATTTTTTCAGACGCTGGCGAATCAATCATCTAACTTAGATTGTTGACAGAAAAATTTAAATTTTATTAGGGTAACCCTAATATTGTGAGAAAATGATAAGCCTATCCACACTACTAAATCCACCAGAAGGATTAACTCTATCAGAAATACTTGTAATCTCGTTAATTTTAGGTATGCTTCATGGTGCAACTCCAGATGAGCATACATGGCCAATAACGTTCAGTTATGCGGTAGGAAAATATAGTTCAAAAGAAGGAATGAAAGCTGGATTTTTATTTTCACTAGGTTTTACCATTCAGAGGGCATTTCTAACCACATTAGGTTTTATAGGTTTCGCAACTATCTACGAAAAATACAATTTGGATGGTCCAGTATATACTATAGTTGGAATCGTCATGGCTATTGCTGGTTCTTATATACTAAAAGGGAGATATCTGCATTTACCAATAGACGTTCTATTTAAGAGCAAACATCATAGTACCAAAACTAGTGGAGTAGAATTGTATGATATACCGTTAAAAATGACTATAGTTCATGGTCTAATTGCTGGTTTTGGGTTTGGAGCCTATGCTAGTATAATAACGTTTGTTTTAGCACCCCAGTTGCCCTCAATAGTTTATGCGCCGTTGCCAGGGCTAATGTTTGGAATAGGTACAATGATTATGCAGATGATATTTGGTGCAATGTTTGGCAATATATTGCGTACAAAAAGGTTAACAGAGGAGGAGATGTCATATGTTGCGAGGAAAACTGCAGGGAGAGTACTTTACTATGGCGGTTTGGTATTTACTATGGTGGGTTTGCTTATAATAGCGTTCCCAGTTATTGACAACTTTGCAATATCAACCGGAAATCCAATACCTAATCTTGATGCTATAGATATAGGATTCTTATTAGTGCTTAGTGTTGTCGGTATAATAGGTATTAGTAGTATAATTCTAGGAATTAAAGAAGCTACTAGACTATCTAGAACAAATCGGAAATCTGCTAACTTCTCTGCATATAAAAAGTCTTAAGTTATAACGTTTTTAAGATTAGAAAGCATTTTAGTTTTATGTATAATGATTTCTTCAATTCCATAGCTTCTAAATGGCAAGCGGAATGGGAAAAAAGTAAGGTATTTGAAGCAAATATAGATTACTCTAAACCAAAATTTTTCATCACAGTTCCTTTTCCTTATACAAATAGCCCAATGCATGTTGGTCATGGGAGAACCTATGTTACTGCAGATGTTTACGCTAGATACTTAAGGATGAGAGGATATAACGTACTATTCCCGTTTGCGTTTCAATTTACAGGTACTCCGGTATTGGCTATAGCCGATTCAATAAGAAGAGGGGATGTTGATATGATAGAGTTCTTTAAGAGCGTTTATGGAGTACCAGAAGATAAAATCAAGGAATTGGGGGATCCATATAAGTTGGCTGAATATTTTAAAGAAGAAATGAAAAATACGGCGAAATCTATTGGAATGAGCATTGACTGGAGGAGATCTTTTACGACAACTGATACTAGGTTTGAGAAGTTTATTCATTGGCAATTAAGGAAACTAAAAGAACTGGGTTATTTAGTTACTGAAGACGACGTTGTTGGCTATTGTCCTAATGATAATTTTCCAGTTGGCATGCATGATACAAGAGGTGATATAGAACCGGAAATCACCACAATGAACGTTATCTTATTTGAGGGTAGTGAGTCCTATAATTTCATGGTAGCTACCTCAAGACCGGAGCTAATATTCGGGGTAGTCGCACTAATGGTAAACTCTGACGCGAATTACGTAGTGGTTGAATATGAGGGCAAGAATTTCATAATATCAGAGAAGGCCTACAAGAAATTATCCTATCAGAAGGATATGAAAATGATAAAAACTATTTCTACATCAGATATCGTTAAATTATACGGTATAAACCCAGTAACTGGAAAAAAGCTTGAGATTATTAAAAGCAAACACGTTGATCCATCGCTAGGAACTGGAGTTGTAATGAGTTATCCAGCTCATGATCCATTTCATTATTTGGCAATTGCTGAGGCTAATAAAGAATTTGAAATAATACCAGTAATAGAGACTGAAGAACTCGACGAGATCCCTGGTGAAAGTGCAGTTTTACAAACCAAAAACATTTATGCGTTAAAGGACTTCATGGAAAGTATCTACAGAACTGAGTACTATAAGGGATATATGAAGGATACAATATTATCTCTAGTTCCAGACTTCTTAAAACAATACGTAAAGGAAAACATCGTTGGGAAGCAAGTTCAAGAGGCAAGAAAAAATACAATAGAGTTATTGAAATCTCTAAACATATACGATACTATTTATGAAATCTCGAATGGTCCCATTTACTGTAGATGTGGAGCTGAAATCGTACCCAAAAAGATAAAGAATCAATGGTTTATAGCTTATGATAATCCTAAGTGGAAAGCGTCAGTACTTAAGGCTATTAATAATATTGAGTTAATACCAAATCTAGCTAAAAGTGAACTAGAAAAAACTATATTCAATACTAGAAGAGAACCCATAGGGAGAAGTAGGGGTATTGGAGTTAAATTACCATGGGACGAGTCGCAGATTGTTGAAAGTTTGAGCGACTCCACATTGTACACTGTCCTATATACGATAATCTACAAGATGCCCGTCGACATTGATAATGAGCTCTTTGACTTTATGTTTCTAGGAAAAGGAGATACTAAAGAACTGGAAAAGAAGTACGGCGCAGATCTTGTCCAGCTAAGGGAAGAATTCTTATATTGGTATCCGGTAGATCAAAGACATACTGGAAGAGATTTAATCCAAAATCATATACCATTTTATATTTATAATCATCTTGCAATTTTTGGTGAGAAATACCTTCCTAAAAGAATTGTAATCAATGGCTTTGTGAGGGTTGGAGGAAGAAAAATGAGCAAAAGTCTAAAAAATATTTATACACTATCAAAAGCAATCAAAGAATTTGGGGTAGATCCAGTGAGAATAACATTGACTTCAACTTCTGATCTACTTCAAGATTTAGACTTTAATGAAAATTTGGTAAACCCAATAGCTGAACAACTAAAGAAGGTTTATGATCTAATTGATAGATTGTTAAGTATAAACACTGAGATTAAAGGGCTAAGAACAGCAGACGAGTGGCTTTCTTCTAAAATTAGGGAAATAGTAGAAAAGGTGAAGAATGACATCACATCTTTTGAATTTAGAGATGCTGTAAATTTTCTCCTTTATGAAATGTATGATGTTTTAAGAGATTATTTTGATCTAATTGAAATACCCAATCAGGAGGTAATAAGGAAGATATCGTCCATATGGATAAGGGCTCTTGCACCATTTGCACCACATATTGCAGAGGAATTATGGCATAAAATCTCAAGCACTTTTGTCTCTTTAGAAAAGTATCCAGACCCAAATGAATTGGATCTATACCCAGATGCAATTCTTGAGATATCCTATATTAACGAGATCATAGAAAATGTAAGGGAGCTGGAGGACCTTGTACATAAGAAAGCTGAAAAAGTAGTAATATACATTAATGAGAGTAAGAAAGTCAAAGAACTAATGAAAAATGCAATAAGTGCAATTAATGACGGAATCTCTCTAAGGGAATTCGTTATGAAAACTGGAGATAAGATTGCTGAAAAAGTTTATGTCGTGGTCTCTAAATTAGACAAGTCTATAAGAGATTACCTATTGAAAAATGAGGTGGATGAAGAGCAAATAATAGTGAAGAATATGAATTTCTTATTAAAGAGATTGGCAGTTTCAGAGATTGTAATATACAACGCAGAAGACCCCACAGTACCAGACGTAAAAGGAAAGAAGTCTCAAGCATTACCTTTAAGTCCAGCTATTGTGATAGAATAATCATGAGACATTTTATAATAGATTGTGATACTGCTGAAGATGACGTATTAAGCCTATATCTTTTGTTAAAGAACAACATTGACGTAATTGCATTAACTGTTGTTGAGGGTAATATATTATATGACCAAGAGATAAAGAATGCGCTATGGGCTTTGGAACAAGTTAACCGTGAAATTCCAGTTTACCCTGGTGCTAAAAAGCCATTAATAAAAAATTACATGACAGTAGAAAAGGTTCATGGAAAAGGTGGAATAGGCGATATATTGGTAGAACCCAAGAGGTTAAAAGCCAAAGAGAAGCATGCTGCATTAGCAATAATAGATTTGGCAAGCAAGTATGCGGGAGAATTGGAATTCTTAGCGATTTCGCCTCTAACTAACTTAGCTCTAGCTTACTTATTGGATAATTCGATAATAAAGAAAATTAAGAAAGTCTGGATAATGGGTGGAGCAGTATTTGGAATAGGCAATATTACTCCAGTGGCAGAGTTTAATATTTGGGTAGATCCAGATGCTGCTAAAATAGTATTTAACGCTGGTTTTGATATTACCATGGTACCGTGGGACGTTATAATTAATTATCCAGTAACGGATGAAGAATGGAATCTAATTAAAAACATGAGGACCAAAATGAGCGAACTTTACGTTTTGATGTATTCACATTATAGGAAATACTCCTCAACAATTCAGAAGATAAATGGACATCCACACCCTGATGCAATTACTACTGCAATAGCTATCGATGAGAGGTTAGCAACAAGGAAAGAGAAAAGGTTTGTGGCAATAGACAACACTGATAATATTACAAGAGGTATGACACTAGTAGATAGATTCGATGCCGACACTAGCTGGTCTGACAAACCTAATGCTGAAATAGTTTATGAAATAAATAAGAGGATGTTCATGGAAAAAATATATGATTTATTAAATTGGTTTTAGCTCTTTAAAATCTGAATCTTTACAACTCCTTCGTTTTCATCGTAAATTACCTTAACTAAATCTCCTTCCTTTACTGGGAATTTCTGTCTTACTTTTGCTGGTATTGTTACTTGATAGTTACGAGAAACCTTTACAACTTCTTCAACTGGCATAAAAATGTATTAGTAAAAGAAGGTTTAAATATTTTATCAAACTCTAAGAAAAGACAATCCTTGAAACTATTAAGGACTATTAAATATATAATGCATTAATTATACAGTTATATGAAAAATACTAATGTTTCCATAATAATTTTATGCCTCCTTTCCTAATTTTACGAAAATGGAAAGAATAGCAGAGCTTGAAGAACAACTAAAAAAGGAGAAGAACAAGGAGAAGAGAAATATTCTATATACTACACTTATTCAAGAATATTATAATCTTTATAAAAAATATAAAAATATGGAGTTCCTAGATAGAGCATTATCTATAGCAAATGAAATTGAGAAGAAAAACCCTACTATCCTAAATTTTTTGGGGCTGATATATCTAGAGAAAAGAAAGCCAGATATTGCAATTTTAACCTTTAAAGAATTACTTAGCGAGTATAATCTAAATAATGAAGATAAAAATATCATTCTATATAATTTATCTTTAGCTTATTTTCAAAAAGGGGAGCTATCAAACGCGTATAACACACTAAAAAGCTTAGTATTAAACTCGAAAGAAGAGATAAATGCGCTAAGCAAAAAACTATTGGCGAAAGTTTGTCTAGCATTAGGGGAAATCAAATATGTAGAAGAAGCGAGAGAATTGTTGGAAGAATTCGAAATTCCCTCTGAGGATCTCGCAATAACATATGCTGCATTAGCTAAATATTATAATGACACTAAACTACTAGAAAAGGCGAAAAGTATTGCAACAGTTTTAGGAAATGAAAAAATTCTAGCGGATATACTTTCAATATCAGATAATGAGGAAGATCTAAGAAAAGCTATCCAAATTTATGAAAAACTTGGAGATTACAATAGTCAATTAAAACCACTATACAAACTATCGAATAGAGACCCATCTTTGCTTGTGGAAATATTAGAAAAGATAAAAAATCTTGAGGATAGTAAAGACAAGCTAAACATCCTCTATGACATTTACAAGAGGACGAAGATAGTACAATTTCTTAAAGAGGCAATAGAAACTGCTGAAAAACTTCAAGACTACATTTTCCTAGCTAGGGCTTATTCAGAGCTAGCCAGTTATGAGGAAGAGGTGTCTAATCTACGAAAAGCAATCTCGTTCTATGAAAAGTACATTCAGAAGAATCAAGAGTAAAAATATATTCACTCTCTCTTCTTATTATTTCATGATAAAACATGCTGAATACACTAGGCATGGAATCACAGAACCCCTAATGTTAATAATGCTCTATAAAAAAGTTGAAGACGGCAAGATAATATCTGCGTTTAGATTTTCCGTATATAAAAACATGATAATAATCGTATACGAAGAGGATAAATTATCTGGAGGAGAAGTTCTAGACTTCGATATATATAACATGACAAATCTGATAAATAAAATTAAAAAGTATTATGATGAAGCAATTGATGATATAGTTATATTTGGAGAGAAACAATATGTGGACGAATTTCTAAATAAATTCCTAAGTGATGAGGAAGAAGAAACAGAGAAAAGATGACGAGCCATTCATGCACTGATTACAATATTAATATGTGTTTTCTATCTTATTTTAGAATCATATTCTACCATCTACGTAACTGATTGTTAAAAATTCCCATAATGGATCAGTAACGTTAATCAATTCTTGTCCAATCCAATTTTGAAACTTTACATTTTCAGAATTCTATGTAATCTTATCATGTTATTTAAGAGCTCCGGCGAAATTGGGTGAATGGGGCGATTCAAGTCTCTTTTGTGAATTGTAATTTATGAATAATATGGATAAAACAAAGTAAACTGCTGAGCGTGAATCTCCACCTAGTCAGTGGGGTGGTGTTTGATTAAATTCATTACGATTCTTTAAATAAACTGAATTCGCAAAGGATGCGTGAATGACCCACAATGTAACTTAATCCATTTTTTTCTGTAACTTTCTTTAATATTCGGATTTTTTCTCGCTATCTAATTTATTTATGTCAATCCTTACCATAATATCACATTCTATTATTAAATAGTGAGAGCGTTGCAAAAATATCCTTCGATGTTGCAGATCCCTTATATTTATAGAGAACGTTACTCTCTTTCAATTTAATTAAAAATCAGTGCCGCGGCCGGGATTTGAACCCGGGTCACGGGCTCGAAAGGCCCGCATTCTTTCGGTGCCTGCGCTTGACCGGGCTAAACCACCGCGGCACGTCCTCATAAAATAAGTAAAGGGTGAAATTTAAAGTTTTTTGGACAAAGGTCTTGAATTTATCTCATGCTATCGCGGGGATTTGAACCCCGGACAACCGGATCTCTAAAAAATTAAATTAATAGTTTCGATTTAATGCCTTTACGTTAAAGAGTTTTTTCATTCCAATACTATAATTTTAGATTAATTATCAGATGAAGAATATACATAATATGAGACGTTAGACCCTAAAATACCTCAATTACCTTGCAAACTCTCCTCCTTTTTAGCGTATAAATTCTGAACTTCTTACCATAATATTCTATCTATAAAATGACTATTATTCCCTTTTTGATTTTAGAAAATATCACTAAAAAGATTTTTGTCATATTCGGTTTTTTAGATTAAATAACTAACAACATTGTACTAATTTTTGCAACTAATATTGTTATTACCATCTCCTAACACTTCTTTAATCTTTCTCTAAGTGAAAAATACATTTTAAGGTTTTAAATACTAAATAGCTAGCTACATAAGCATCTCTAGTTCAAAACAATAGAGCGTAGTATAGTAGATAAAGTTAAAGTTATGTAGTTCATATTTAATTTGAGAATATGACTACTACCATCAAGGTTGTGAAGAAGTACTATGCAATAGATTATGATAGGAGGATTGTGACTGAGGCTGATTCTGAAGAGGAGATTGATAGGATCATGGAGAAGAAAGGTTATAAGAAAGGGACTTATGATATTTTAGTTTCTATCAAATATGTAGAGACTTAATAATGCATCGTGAGATAGAGGTACCTTTTGTTAAGGTTAATGATGTATATTTGCCTTTACTTAAGGTGGAAATGGAGTGTCCAAAACTAGGTAGAGAGTATTTAATTTACGCTCTTCTGGATACTGGAAGTAGGTTTTCTATAATTAGAAATGATACGTTCTTAAGGTGCTTTGATGAGCCCTTGTTAAAAAACCGTCTAGTTGATAAAGTTATTATTTCTAATCTGCTCACTTCAAAAGAAAGGTACGACATAAAATTTCGCTTCGTAGAATTTAATGAGGTGTTACAGATACCAGTAGTACCTTTAGACTTCATAAATTTAGGTGAAGGTATATATCCTAGCTTAATCTTAGGTAGAGATGATTTCTTTTCAAGAACAATAATATGCTTTGACAGGAACATAAGATTAATTATTAAGGCTGATAGTCTTTAACTTAGTAATTTTCTTTGGATATATAAACGTTTATAAATTGTTACGCTATGAAGAAGAGAAGAGTGATAAGTAAATTTTTAGGCAAGGAGTAACGTATGAAAATGCTTCATCTAGGATAATCCAATAGAGTCAAGTAGTAGTTAGTATAATATTCTGCTCGTCTCTACTAGCATAACTCGTTAAAGTGCACTAAATTATTCTATATCCCATTGTAGAAATAAAGCGAATTTATAGTGAACATATTAGATCTTCTATGGATTATTACCAGCAGGATTTTTAACTTGTGTTATATAAGCTTAAAATGGTAAAGAAATATGTTTAATTATCAAAAATTTGAAAAAGATTTCATAGAAGCATGGAATTCACACGACATAGAATATTTGTTAAGTTTTTACACAGACGAGTTAGTTTATATACACCCAGGTGAGCATCCTAGAGTAATTAAGGGGAAAGAACAATTTAAAAAGTACCTAGAAGTTTTTTTTTTAAGACATTTCCTGATTACAAATTCGAATTAATTAATGTGGCATGGAATGACAACATAGGGTTCGGCGAATGGATAGGGAGGTCAACTTTTAATGGCAAGAGATACGGATTAGAAATTAAAAATAAAAAATTCGAAATAATGGGTGTAGATATATTAATTATCGACAAGGAAAAAGAATTGGTAAAAGAAGAGAGAGTATATTACAATCTATTATCGGTTTTAGAACAAATATGTAAAAACTTGGAGGTGAAGTGTAAGGATGAATGAATTATCTAAATCAGTCCTTTTCTCTTCATTACCTTCGTTTATCTCTTCACTTGAAGCTACAATGATATTGATGGTCATTCCATTAATAGCTAAAGATCTTTCAATAACATATGTAAAAGCCTCAACTCTATTGTCAATTTATATCGTCACTGAGGTCTTACTTTCCATTCCATTTTCACTTTTAGCCGAAAAAGTTGGAGTAAAAATGGTCATAATATTAGGGACAATGATAATGGCTTTATCGTCCTTTCTCATAATTTTTTCTAACTCTTTTTTACTTATACTCATTCTTAGGATTTTTCAGGGTATTGGGGCTTCAATGGTTCTTCTAACGTCTTTGTCTTACGCCAGTCTTATAGGCTCGGATAAAGAGAGAGGGAAAATGATAGGGTTAAATCACACTATAGTTAGCCTGGGTTACGTTTTTGGCTTACCCCTTGGAGGAATAATTGCTGAAATTAATTGGAAATACTTATTCGCGATAACATCGGTTCTTTCCTTTATCTCACTGTTCTTAATACTATCCCTTAACGAGGTACATGCAAAGTCGGGATTAGGGATTAATATAATTTATACTTCGCTAATATTTGACGGTATAATCTTAGGACTATATTACCCACTGTTCTTATTACTATCCTTAGTAGGTCTAGTTATGACTTTGTGGAAAATAAAGTTAGGTAAAGTATTTTATTTAACTAGTCTTTCGGGCTTTTTACACTCAATTACAAGGAATATGATAGCTGCTTTCTTTGTATTTTATTTATACTCCTTACATTTACCTGCCCTAATCATTGGCTCCTTAGTTCTCCTTTACCCTCTTTCCTTTACATTTGTCTCATTTTACGCTGGTAAGCTTCACGATAAGTATAAGTTAAGGGTTGCGTCTTTCGGTTTTGTCTCAATGGCCTTATCCTCCTTGTCTCTTTTCTTCAACGTCATTTTGGGAGAATTTTTACTGGGTGCGTCTTCTGGAATTGCTACTACTTCAAACACTGCTTATACAATGTCTTCAGTTAGGAATAAGGATAGAATAGTAGCCTCTGGAATAAGAAGCGTTCAAGGAGTTGTAAGTAATACTATAGGGTTAATTATTGCCTCATATTTCAGAACGTTCTTGACTCCTTACGCCGAGATTACAGTCCTTCTAAACTTAGTGTCACTTCTTATCTTAGGTATTGTAGTCTTTTACGTAAATATTGAGTAAAACTTTGTTAGTGTAAAATATATTTATATTGTCGATATTTTAAGGGTGGTAATCATTATTGCTGAGAGATCATTTTTGGTCCTACAAAAGAGATATTAACTTTAAAATATGTCTTACTTATCCTATTACTTGATGGATTACCATCAGCTATAGTATTTATTTTAGCCTATGATATTATTTATAATTTTTCGCATAGCTTCATATTATCTGCTACCTTAAGTGCTCTAATATTTTCGACATTAGGTGCTATATTATCCACTTACCTTAACAGATATCTTATGAGGCGCGGGATAAGACCTCCTGGAATAAGGAAAAAAGAAGCTAGTACTAAGTTTATGATTTCTCCGGAGAGTGGACAACCTATTGATGAAAAAGTGATTAAGAGGTATGAGAAAGCGTTAGAGTTTTCAGATAGGGAGTCAGAGAATTATGTTGCAGAGTTGGCCATGCTTGGCATGATGTATTTACAGAATGCTGTAGCTTATGATAACAAAGACCTCTACTTGAGGGCTAAGGAGTATCTGGCAAGGGCTGAGGAGGCTATGGAGGGGAAGAGTGTAAGCTTTGAGACTAAAATGTGGGTTGACAATTTGAGAAGTAAGATAGAGACATATAAGCATCGTTTCGGGGAAAGATAAAAGCTTAAACGTACAGATTGTATTAATTATTGTTACCAAATCCTTACTCTTTTGGTAGTTATTCTTATCGAGAAAACTTTCCGAAATTATCAGCAAATGTAGTTAAGGTGCCGCCGCGGGACTTGAACCCCGGACAACCGGGTGTCTAAAACGTTAAATTGGCCGTTTCAATTTAACGCGATTTGTTAAAGGCATAACAATATACGTTATTTTATTATTGCAATGAATATCTGATTTTCACATCTACTGCGCATAACACGTTAAACCGTTAAACTCCTCAGTTAACGCATTTCAAAGTTCATCTCTATATAAGACAATACTCTCTTATCTTATACTTTGTCAGACCTTAAAGGGCAAGATTTATGTTTCATGAGTAATACTAAATTGTATGCCGAAATCTAGAATGCATGTATAAGTCTCAACAAGAAACAAGAGGAAGAGAGGAGAATTAGCGTATAAAAGACGTGAAGAACGATATGAGAATAAAGGACGTGGTCAAGAAGTATAATGTCTCCGTCTTTACCGTGTGCAAACAGTTAAGAAAAGATGACTGGAGCGCTAAGCCGAGGGAGGGACCCACGAAACTGAAGGAAGAGAAAAAGCTCGTCCAAATCTTAGAAAAGAGTCCAAGAGATTTCGGCTTGAACTACGACTTCTGGACCTTGAAGCTCATAGCCTATATACTTAAGAAGTAATATGGAATGAAATACAACCCAAGGAGTTTAAGCCCAGTCCCCAAGAAGTTGGGCTTCAAGTATAAGAAAGGAAAAAAGGACTTACGTGAGAGACAAGAGGACAGTAAAAGATGGGTGAAGGAACAAGGGGAGAAGCTTTTATAACTTGTCTGGTTGAAAGATCATACGGTTATCTCACCCGTTAATCCTAACGAATCGCTGCACTCTTCATTGAGGGATAGGCTCGTACGTTTTAAGAGGACTACTAAGACAGTAAATAGGAGCATTAGTACCATGATGTACTACATAGTCCTAGTCTTGTGGAAGAGAATGTTAATTCCAGAATTTGTAGGTTAATTACGACACTATCTCCAGACTGTTGTAACTTCGACAAAAATATATTATATAGAGTAAGATCGGAAAAAACTTAATATAATATACATTTTCTACATATTCCTCTATATTCTAAATACAGTATCTTTATTAAACATATATGAAATAATCTATCCAGGTAAAGATGGAAATAAGTTCTAAAGTTGAATACATAATAGGGAAAAACTTAATACCCAAAATAAAGTTCATTGTTTCTAATATTGAGATAAAAATTGAAAATAGTGAGTTAGAAGATAAACAATTCAAAGATTTTCTAAAATCGTATTATAACTTTTATGATAGTTCCAAGATAGATACCATTTTTATTATTGAAGTTAATTTAAATGATGAAACTTATAGAGGACTTGGCATTGGTTCATACGATACAAAGACTAATATCTCGTCTCTCTATTTCGAGTGGGAATCATTAACTAAATATGAAGTGCAAGCTGCTAGTGGTGGCTCCATAATTTGCTGGGATTATTCTACTTATTCAAAAGCTTATCAAGGTGCGGTTAACATAAGTTCTGTCGCGGGAACATTAGAAGGTTTTCCATTAGAAGCAAATGTTACATATTTAACCCTAAACGACGAGGGTGAGATAGTATTCCAAGGATATCAGAAAGGTATAGTTAAGACTATTAACGGGGTACGAGTTGGTAAAGTTAAATTAGTTGGGTTTATTGATGAAAAATTCCGGTTGAATACTTCGCCGGGTTATGCAGTATATCTGACACAGAAAAATGACAATATAATATCTGGAGTTTATAATCAGATACAAGTAGACTCCATGGGTAGAATGTATTACGAGGCCGCCATTAGAGAATATAAAATATATGGTGGCAGAAAATTACCATTTGATGAGGTTATGATATTTAAATACAAAGATGCTAATTTCAATCAGATAAAGAATAATAAAAGAATAGATTCAATGTCACATATAGCATATTATATGCCGGCAAAAGACCCTTACGGGAAATAATCATGGTTGAGGAAGCTATTATTCAACTTACTGGAGGAATAGATTCCACAGTGTTAGCGTATTATCTTAAAGATAAATATGTGTTGCATGGAACTTTAATATATTACGGCTATCCTCCCCAGATAAGAGAATTAGAGTTAGTCAAAGAATTATCTAAAAAGCTCGATGTCCCTCTAAAGATTATTGATTTTTCCTCTTATATTAAGTCTTTCGATCTCCCTCCAATAGATTCTATACAATATATAATTAAGTATCAGTTTGTGATAGAAATCCTAGCATCTTTTTCAGCTTATCCGAATCTAAATACCATGTTTGTGGGCTGGCTTAAGGATGAGTGGAGTAATAAAATGAGTATCTTAAAAGGTATTGAATCTCTTATGGGTTTTAAGGTTATGGCACCTTTTCACACAATGGTAAAAAGTGAAGTTATTAAGTTGGGTAATGAATTAGGCGTAGATTTTACAAAAACTCATAGTTGCATTGTATCTGGAAAAATGCATTGCGGCATATGTATGCCGTGTAGATCTAGAAGAAGAGCTTTTGAAGAGGCAAAAGTTAAAGATCCCACCATCTACTACTTTAATTTGCCCCTTGCTGAGATAGATAAGTTATCAAGAGAACTAAGCCTGGAAGAGTTAGTAGAGAGGTATTTTAAGCCATTCTTGCAGTATACTGGAGAATATCCTAAAGACTTCGTGGATAACTTAGTCAACATTTTGAAAAAATATAATGGATGAATCTAAATGAAGAATTATTACTTAGCATATAAGTCAATTATCTCATTTTTCATAGGTTTCATGAGTTTTGCGTTCCTAGCTTTAATGAAAATATCAGGCTTAAATGACTTTCAAATAGGGTTAATATTAAGTACTATATCAATATCTCAGTTTATCACATACATTATTCTGGTGTCTTTCTCGATAAAGAGGAATCTCTTGGTCTCAGCGGCATTAGAACTTCTTATACTAATAATCTTAATTATCCAAAGATCCTTCCTTACTTTCACCCTCTCTGCAATTTTTATGGGTATCTCCAACTCTATAAATTCCTCAGTTATAATACTTCAAAAAGGATTTACGAGAAAGGATTATTCAATAATGATGACCTTAACTTACACCCTCAGCTTAGCAGGATTAGGAATATTCTACTTAAGTAGAATAATAGGGATAAAAATTCTCCTCATATTATTTATTCCTCTATTGTTTGCAAACCTAGTATTATTATCAATACTTAGATATGAAGAGAATAAAGAGAGTTTATCGGAACTCTACTCTTGGTTAAAAAACGTCGGGAAGTTAGTTTTATTCTTTGGCTTCTTTGCAAGTTTAAGAAGAGTTGCAATCACAAGTTATATACCTTTAATTCTGCTTACAGTATTTTATACATATACCCCGCAGGAAATAAGTTTATACCTCATGATAATTCAAGTTCCTCTAATTATTTTCGTTTATATAGCCCATAAAATAAGTGAGAAAGTTTTCATAATATTGTGTATAGCAGAATTAATTCTTTTCTTATCACTTTCTATGTTTTACCGGGAATCGATATTTCTCTTCTTATCCCTAATACTCTTAGCCAACATATCCTCATCCTTAAGGGCACCAGTCGTTGAAGAAACAGTAGTCAAATTGTTAAATTTTAGCACAAAAATTTCTTCATTTTACCACTTGATGGATACTATCTTCTCAGCGTTAGCGTCAATCTTACTTGCATTTATCGTAAAACTGGATTTGTTTTATGGAATTTTTATAATAGCAGGGTTATCTTCACTCTTGCCGTCTTTGTTTGTATACAAGGTTATAGTAGAAAGGAAATAGTAAATAATGTAGTGTTTAATATATCTTGAATTACTTATTGAGTCAGTGTGAGCATAGTGCAGTCATTAAGCTATGTATATTTTGTATAACCAGAATTATTTATGAGCAGAAGGCTTGCAATTAGAGTTCAGCCTTCATCGTGACTAATAGTCACTTTTCGTGACTATTAATCACTTAGCCTCATCACTCCTTCTCCCTCCCCATGCCGTCTACGGGAGCGGTAGTTAAACCACTCCCTTCAAGGACATGGGGAGTTTCATCGTGTGCCTTCCTCCACCTCGCGACTGCTCATAGACTTCATAGTGGCACCCTCCAAATTAATGTTAGCATAAAAGTTTATAAATTTTTCCGCTACTTACAACATATGGAGCAGATAGTTTTCAGAGGTGTCATATCCTCAGCTGGTAGTGATAAGTATGGTGAGAAGAA